>Ga0209426_1000135_pt1 | contig 114009 bp, 107 predicted proteins | sample Deesub1362B_J571_FD_187697 | JGI IMG/M metagenome (GOLD analysis project Ga0209426, IMG submission 187697) | Deep oceanic, basalt-hosted subsurface ecosystem from Juan de Fuca Ridge flank, Pacific Ocean, CORK Borehole 1362B_J2.571 (SPAdes)... ... | reverse complement strand
AGCCCAGGCCTATTTCCCAAAGCTGGCTGACTTTAAAGAGGTCTTGGCCCACTTGGCGGGCGGCGTCGCCATTATTTCCTGCTGGGATGGAGACACCCCGCGCGGCTTGCTCGTCAGCTCGATCACGGGCCTTTCGGTCGAGCCGCCCCGCTTCCTGTTCTGCGTCCGTAAGGAGGCGGGGTGCCACGACGCCTTGACGGCCGCGGCCCAGTGCGGCGTGACCCTGCTGAGCGCCGACGACCAGGACGAAGCCTGGCGCTATGCCAGCTCCGCTCGCGCCTCGGAACGCTTCTCGCCTGAACGCTGGCGGCTGTCTCAGGAGGCTCCGCCCACCTATCTGGGCGGCCTCGCTCGCGCGCATTGCGTCATCGACAGCGTCGCCGACGCCGGCACGCACTCGATCCTGATCGTCACCGCGAAGGAGAGCACGCTCTCCCCCGCCCGGCCGCTGGTGGCCTGGAACAGGGGCTTCCTTTAGCGTCCCGCGGGAGCGCAAGACAGTTCGACCGCAGCGCACCATCAGCCGACCCTGCCTCCCCTCCAGAAAGGCGACGCTCAGCACGACTGGCGCAGGAGCGCCCGGTCATTCGACCGGGCCAGGCTCCAGACCGTTGTAAAGCAGGTTGAGTACGACAGCGGACAAGGTGGCCAGCAGGACACCCGAGCCCAATAGCGGCGACCGATGCCACTTTCGCCACCGCGACTGCCTTCGTCGAAGCGTCGCGTACAGCCAACATCCTGTTGCCGATGCCATCGACGATCGAGCGGGCGGGTATCGCCGGCCACGCCCGCGCGTGAAAGCACGCCGCACGGCTGAGCTGCTCAGTCGCGACGAAGACCGACAGTGTTCGCGATATCGTCGAGCGCCCGCACGTCGCGCGGCGTTCGGCATTTTCTCAAAATGCCGGAACCAAGGCCCATCCCAACCGGCGTCAACGGTTCGTGCGGAAAGGACGATTGTCGCTCGAAAGCAGGATGAGCGAGCCTTGTGAGACTCTTAAACGAGCGCGGAGCTTGGCGTTGAAGGCCAACCTTGGCGTCTCACGGGAGCGGAATGTTCACGTCCGCTATCAGACCGGGCGTGGTGAGAACCCCGTTAGCGACCAGAGACTTCCCCCGGGCGAAATCCTTCGCCGCGTTGACGCAGTCCAGAGCGATAATCCGTCCTTCGCGAAGATAGACGACCGAAAAGCTCTTGGTCGCGGGATCCCCGCGAACGACCTCGACATCGAAGCCGTCCGATAACCCGACGGTCAACAGGCGCAGGTCGAACTGGTTCGACCAGAACCATGGCGGAGCATCATGATCTCGCTCACGCCCGGTCAGTTCACATGCGACGGTCAGGGCCTGTTCGTTGGCGTTCGGCACGGACTCTATTCTGACGGCCGTCGGCGAAAACCGAGACTTCCGCGCGGCGCAATCGCCGATGGCGAATACATCGGCCAAGGACGTTCTGCAGCGATCGTCGACCAGCACGCCATTGGTCCCGAGCGCCCCGGCTTGCCGCAAGACCTCGACGGCGGGCGCGACGCCGATGCCGACAATCACGAGATCGGCGGCCAGCCTCTCTCCGGACGCCAGCACAACGCCGTTGACCCTGCCCTCGGCGCCGACCAGACGGCTCACTGTGGAGGCCAGCCGCACATCTACCCCGCGGTCGCGATGTTCCGCTTCGTAGAACCGCGACAGGGTCGGCCCAGCCACTCGCGCCAAAAGTCTGTGCTGAGCCTCGATCAGCGTGACGGACTTATCGAACTTGCGAAGCACCGCGGCCGCCTCCAACCCGATATATCCGCCGCCGATGATCACCACCCGTCGCGCGGCCGGCAGTTCGGACCGCAAAAGATCAACGTCGGCCCGCGTTCGGATTGCATGAACGCCGGCCAGATCGCCCCCCTCGCAATCCAGACGACGAGGTCGTCCTCCCGTGGCCCAGACCAGCGCGCCATAACCGAAGCGCTCGCCGCCCGTGGTCACGACCTGCTTGAGGGTTGGGTCCAGGAAATCGACGCGAGCCCCCAAGACAAGGTCAATCGCGCGATCACGCCAGAACGCCTCGGGCCTCAGGTGCAGCCGCTCGAAGGTCTTGTCGCCGGCCAGATATTCCTTCGACAGCGGCGGTCTTTCGTAGGGCGGCTCCGGCTCGTCGCCGATAATGGCGATCGATCCGGCGAAGCCGTTCTGGCGCAGCGCGATGGCCGTCTGAGCGCCGCCGTGTCCGCCGCCCACGATGAGAACGTCATGGAAGCGGGCCATGCCTATTCCTCGGGCGCGACGCGAACCGTCAGCCCCTCCAACGCGGACGACACCGTCAGCTGACAGGACAGGCGGGAATTTTCCCGCCGATAGGCGCTGGCCTCGAGCATGTCGCTCTCGTCCGCCTCGGGCGGCGGCAGGGTCTCTCCGCCGGCCTCGACGAACACGTGACAGGTCGCGCAGGAGCAGGAACCGCCGCACAGCGCCATGATTTCATCAATGCCGGCGTTGCGGATCGCCTCCATCACCGACAACCCGTTCTCGGCCTCGATCGCGCGCTCCTCGCCGTCGCGCGAAATAACGATGATCTTGCTCATCACGGCGCCTCCATACGGGTTGCATTGGCCAGGCCGTCGGGACGGGTCGAGCGCTGGCTCGTGAGCCGTCCGTTGTCACGACCTCCGGCGGCGGGCGCGAATTCGACGATGAAGAGTTCTGGCATAGGCGATTCCTGGGCGTTCGCGCGTTGATCAAGTTGCGTTCGAGCGCGACGCGGCGAGCCGCGTCGAAGCTGCGTTTGGGCGATAGCGGTTAAAACGGTCGGACGACCGAGAGGGACGGCTCAGGTCATGGGACCAGAACGGCCTTGACGACTTCGCCCCGATGTTGGGCGGCGACAGCCGCGTTGATCTCCGACAGCGAGAACGTCTTGATCAGTCGGTCGATCGGGAAGCGGCCGGCCTTGTAGAGCGCGACGAGTTCCGGAATGAACGTATCCAGATCGCTGTCGCCTTCGATAATCCCGTGGATGCGGTGTCCATAGGTGATGGCGCTCGCCAGGTTTATCGCGAGCGCGTCCTGCGGGTTCGGCGGCACCCCGACGAGACCCAGCAGCCCATGACTGCCGAGAGAGGCCAGGGCGCTTTCGACGACATGGACACGTCCGCTGGTCTCGAAGGCGAACTCCACGCCATCGGGCCGAATGGTTCGGATCGCGGTCACCACATCGCCCGCGGCGGGGTCGATCACGTGCGTGGCGCCGAGGTCAAGCGCGAGGGCTCGACGTTCGGCGATGGGCTCGACCAGGATGATCGTCGCGCAGCCTTGGACGACGGCCGCCATCACCGCGGCCAACCCCACGGGGCCGCCGCCAAAGATGGCCAGCGAGGACCCCGCCGGACAGGCCAGCGAGCGCATGACGCCGCCAGCGCCCGTCTGGAAGCCGCAGCCGAGGGGGCCCAACAGTTCGATCGGCGCCTCGGGGTCGTCGATCTTCACCAGGTTCCGCTCGAAGGTCAGCGCATGGCTCGCGAAGGAAGATTGGCCAAAGAAATTGGCCGACACCGGCTCTCCGCCGATGCTGAGTCCCGACGTCCCGTCGGCTCGCCGTCCCGAGTAGTTCAGGACGGGGAACGACTGGCAATAGGACGGCAGGCGCTCTTCGCAGCGCGCGCAGTGTCCACAGCTGGAAAAGCTCATCACCACGCGGTCGCCGGGCCGGACCTTGGTGACGTCGGCGCCGACCTGCTCGACCACGCCGGAACCTTCATGACCGAGGATCGCCGGGAGGGCGATCGGGATGAACTGATCCCGCGCGACGAGGTCGGTGTGGCAAAGGCCAACCCCCAAAATCCGCACGAGCACTTCGTCGTCGCGAGGGTTCTCGATGGTGGCCGTTTCGAGCGAGAAATCAGCTTGGGGCGCGCGAGCGACGGCGGCGAGGACGTTCATGGACAGAGCTTTCATGGTTTGGCCGCTGATCAGGACAAGTCCATCACGACGGTCTTGTGTTCGAGATAGGCGTCAAAGACCTCGGAGCCGTTCTCGCGCCCCAGACCCGAGGTCTTCATGCCGCCGAAGGGAAAACCCGGATCGGCGGCGAGGATGCAATTGACGAACACCGTGCCGGCCTCGAGCCGCGCGGCGGCGCGGTGGGCGGTGGCCAGATCGCGCGTCCAGACATGGGCGGCGAGGCCGTAGGCGCTGTCGTTGGCCAGATCCATCGCCTCGTCGAGATCGTCGAATGGGGACGCCGCGAGCACCGGACCAAAGACCTCTTCGCGGGCGATCTCGGCTTCGGGCGGCACATCCCGCAGCAGCGTGGGGGCGAAAAAGTATCCCGCGTCGGGCACGACGATATCGGCGCCAGGATGACGCCGCACACCGGCGGCCAGGGCTCGATCGACGAAGCCCGCGACGCGCTCGTGCTGGCGCCGGCTGATCAAGGGCCCGAGTTCGGACGATCGCTCACTGCTAGGGCCAAGCTTCTGGGCCGCGGCGATGGCGGCGACACGATCCAGCACGTCCTCATAGATGGACCGATGAACGTAGAGGCGTGTGCCCGCATAGCAGACTTGGCCGGAATTGAAGAAGCAGCCCATGGCGGCCTGCGCGGCGGCGCGATCAAGGTCGGCGTCCGCGCAGATGATCGACGGGGACTTTCCGCCAAGCTCCAGCGTTACACGCTTGAGGCTGGGAACCGAAGCGCTCAGCACCGCCTGGCCGGTGCGCGTCGACCCGGTGAACGCCACCTTCGCCACGCCCGGGTGGCTGGCCAGCGCCGCGCCGACTTCGCCCCCGCCGGTGACCACGGACAGCACGCCCGGAGGCAAACCCGCTTCGCGGGCGATTTCTGCGAGGCGCAGCGCCGTCAGCGAGGTTTCGGGGGCTGGCTTGATGATCACCGCACAGCCCGCCGCCAAGGCCGGCGCGACCTTCCAGACGGCCAGGACCAGCGGGAAATTCCAGGGCGTGATCGCCGCCACGACCCCCACGGGCTCCCGGCGCGAATAGACGTGATGCTCGCCGGGCGTGGCCGAGAGCGATGCGGTCCGCCCATGCAGCTTGGACGGCCAGCCGGCGTAGGCGCGCATCCAGGCCACGGCGGCCGGAACGTCCACGGCTTCGGCCAAACTGATCGGCTTGCCGACGTCGAGGGCTTCCAGCGCCGCCAGCCGGGGCAGGTCCGCCTCGATCGCATCGGCGAAGCGGTGCAGGAGTCGCTCGCGTTGCAAGGGCGCCAGACCGCGCCAGGTTGGGTCGCGGAAGGCCTGATTGGCCGCGGCGACCACGGCGTCGATGTCCAAGGCGCTGGCTTGTGGAATTTCGGCGAAGACCCCGCCCGTGCAAGGATCCTCGTCCTCGAACACGGCGCTGACTGGCAGCGGGTCGTCGCCGGCGCGCAGCTTGAGGGCTGGTAGAACCAGGTCTTCGAAACCCTGAATGCTCGTCACCTAACTGGCCTCCCGCCCTCGGCGACGGAAATCGCTGGGCGTCTCTTGGGAAAACTGACGGAACGCGCGCGTGAAATGGCTCTGGTTCTTGAAGCCCAGGCTGTCGGCGATCTGAGCCAAACTCAGCTCCGAGTTGGTGAGCAGATGGCTGGCGCGGTCGAGCTTGGTCTTCATCACGAACTGATGCGGCGTCACCCCCGTGGCCTTGCGGAAAACCCGACAGAAGTGTGACGTCGTCAGGCCGGCGGTCGCCGCAAGGCGCTCCAGCCCGTGATCGTCCTCGGGATGCTCTCGGATCTGGTTCATCACCGTGTGCAGGCGGTAGGCCGAGCTGACCGAGCTGGGAATGACCGGCGCCCCCTGTCCCGAAGCGCCGCGCAGCACGTGGGCCGTCAAGGCGTCGACCAGCGCGCCGACATAACTGTCGCGCTCGTCCGACGCCGGCGCGTAGAGCTCGGAAAGCACTTGGCGGGTCAGGGCCGTCCCGAGCGGATCGGAAAAGGCGAAACGCAGACGGTTGAAGCGGTCCGGTCGGCCGGCGTGTTCGACAAGGCGCGGCGCGAAGCTCAGGGTGACGACGTCGAGTTCGCCATCGACCAGCCAGCGCGACGGCTGGTGCGGCGGCAAGATTGTCGCGTCGCCCGGAATGGAACTTGTCTCGCTCCAGCCATCGCGATCCCAGGTCTTGACCTGAGGCTTGCCGGCGATGTGAACCACGAAGGTTGGAGACGGCAGCGCCGGCAGGGCGTAGCTGCCGACGAAATGTCGCCAGCGACAGAGCTTCCAGCCAGACTGCGCGGAACCAAGTTCAACGTCCGGCGCGCTGGAAAACGCGTCACTGATGATCGCTTCGTTGGTCCACACGTCGGCGCTGGTCATCGTTTCCACCCTCAAGCTGAGACGAGCCTGACCTCAAGGTTCTTGAGCCCGTTGATGAAGTTCGATCGGAATCTTCTGGGCGGCGCAATCAACTCGAAGTGGCGGACCCGTTCGGCCAGGAGGCGGAAGGCGACACGCAACTGCATTTCGGCCAGCCGCGACCCGACACAGACGTGCTGGCCTGTCCCGAAGCCGACGTGCTGGACCGCCCGGCGCGTCACGTCGAAGCGGCCGGCGTCGTCGAAGACGGCCTCATCGCGATTGCCCGATGCGTAGAACATCACGACCTTGTCGCCCTTGCGGATCTGTTGGCCGCCCAGCTCTGTGTCGCTCATCGCCGTTCGACGCATGTGGATGACGGGTGTGGCGTGGCGGACCATTTCGGCGGTCGCGGTCGCCAGCAGCCCAGGGTTCTCGCGGATCAGGTTCCATTGGTCGGGGTCGTTCGCGAAAGCCGCCACCGTGTGACTGAGCGAGTTGCGCGTGGTCTCGTTTCCGCCGACCAGCACCAGGATCAGGTTGCCCACGAAGTCGCGGAACGCGATCGGCTCACCGTCGACCTGGGCGTTGGCCAGCAAGCTGGCGATATCGGGGCCAGGCTGGGCGCGGCGCGAGGCGTAAAGCTCTTGAGCGAAGGCGAAGAACGCGCCCAGGATCTCGGCCATCGCCTCCGGCGACTTTCGAAACTCCGGGTCGTCCTCGCCGACAAAGGCGTTCGTCCAGTGATAGAGATCCCGCCACATCTCGGCGGGAACGCCGAGCAGTTCAGCCAGGGTGAGCAGCGGCAAAGGCGCTGACAGCAGCGGCACCAGATCGACCGGCTCGTCGAACGCCACCTCGGACAGCAGCGTGCGGGTCCGCGCCTCGATGCGCGCCTCGATGTCGCCCAGACGCATCGGGGAAAGCGCGGGCATGATCACCTTGCGGTACTGGGTATGGGTCGGGGGATCGACGGAGATGAACGGTACGCCGACGGAGGAGTCCCCCGCGCCGGTCAGTCCGACCTCGTTCTCGTTGAAGATCCGATGCCCGCCATTCTCATACGCCGACGAAAACAGCTGCGGCTGTCGCGAAACGCTGACGATGTCGGCGTGTCGGGTCAGCGCCCAGAAGCCCGAGCCGTCGCTCTCGGGATTCCAATAGACGGGCGAGGACGCTCTTAGCTCGGCGAATACCGCGTGCGGCATCGCCTCGACATAGAGGTCGGGATTCTTCAAGTCGGGCTGGGTCATGAGCTGGACCGGCGCGGGGTTCATCAGAAGGCCTTGGCGATCGAGACGCCGTAGGTGCGCGGCGTGCCGGGGACGAGGAAGTTGTACGGGAAGCCGGCCCCACGCAGATCCAGGCCGTAGGCATAGACCTTCTTCTCGAACAGGTTGTTGGCCCACCCCTTGACCGTCAGACCGTCCCGCGCCCAGACCAGCGCCAGATTGACCTTCGCGTAGCCGGGCTGCTGCAACTCGGCGTTCACTTGGCCCGTGCCGGCGGCGTTCTTGGCGTTGAACGGGGAGAAGTACTGCCGGCTGAAGTAGTTCACGGTCGGAGAGAGCGTCAGATCGCCGCTGGCCGGATGGGCGAGGGTCCAGTCGAAGCCGAGCTGGGCGGTCCAGCGCGGCGCGAACGGCAAGTCGTTGCCCGACAGGTCCGTGCCTTGTAGCGACAGCTCCTTGTATTGAGCGTGCAGATAGCCGGCCGATCCGGAGATGCGGAAATCCGGCGAGACGCGATAGCCGGCCTCGATTTCCGCCCCGTAGATCTCGGACTTCGGGGCGTTGACCAGGAACGACACCGGACCCGGACGCGTGTCCTGAACCTGCTGGTTCGAATAGTCGTAGTAGAAAGCCGCCGCCGACAGCGTCATGCGATTCTCGGCCAGCCGGCCCTTCAGGCCCAGCTCATAAGCGTTGACCTGCTCGGGCTTGATGTAGGTGATGCCCGCCGACGAGGTGTAGCCGCCGCCATTAAAGGCCCCCGCCCGATAACCGCGGCTATAGCTGGCGTAGCCCAACAGCCCCGAGTCAAAGGTGTAGCTGAGCGCGAGACGCCCGGTGACCGCGCTCCCGTCGCCGGAAATGTCATAGTGAGCGTTCGGGTTATAAGCGCAGGTTCCAGGCGCCGTCGGACAGGGAACGGTCGTCGCCAACGGCGTTTGCGCCCCACCGATATTGCCCAGGAACAGGAAGGCGCGACCATCGCGATAGGTGGCGTCGTCACTGGTGTAGCGGGCGCCGGCCGTCAGCACGAGCTTGTCGGAGAGGTCGACATCCGATTGGGCGAACAGCGCCCATGACGACCGCTTTTGACGATAGTGCTGATAGAAGCCGCCGTTGACGCCAGGGCCGAGCGCGCTGGCGATATTGAACGTATTGTCGGTCTTGGTGATGTCCTCGCCATAGAAGCCGCCGGCGACCAGGTTCCACCCCTGTCCTTCGTAGTTAAAGCGGGCTTCCTCGCTGGCTTGACCGAACTTCGAACGCCAGTTGATGTCGAGGATATCAATCGGCGCGCCATCGGCGGCCTGCTGCAGGTTCTGCTTGCCGCCGTCGATCGACGTGATGGACGTGAAGGTCAGCGCGTTACTGAGCGAATAGGCTACGTTCAAGGCCGCGCCCCAGGCGTCGGTCTTGTTCTTGCCAACGCGGTTCTCGTTGATCTCGAAGAAACCCAGACCCGTACGCGCGGCGGCGAGGCCGTGGACGCCCGCCTGGGTTCCGCGATCGCGCCCCGCATAGGCGCGAAGATTGATGTCCAGCGGCCCCCCGGCCGGGCGATAGCGCACTGAAACGCGGCCCTGCAGCGTGTCGATGGAGTTGGCGTCCGCGCCGCCGGGCGCGACATTGCGCATTTGACCGTCGCCCTTCTGGTAGTTGATCGCCGCGCGCACGCCCAGGGCGTCCGGCACGAGCGTGGTCTCGATCGCGCCCTGCGCGCTGAACGTGTTGAAGTTGGCGTAGCCGGCCTCGACCCGCCCCGTCGTGGCGCCCAGCGACGGCTTCTTGGTGATAAAATTGATCGCCCCGCCCGTCGTATTGCGGCCGAACAGCGTGCCCTGCGGTCCACGCAGAACCTCGACGCGGTCGAGATCGAACAGGCCCATGCCTTGGCTCGTGCGCGAGGCTATATAGACGTCGTCGATATAGACGCCGACGGGCGAAGCCTGGTTGGCGTTGTACTCGTTGGCGACGCTAACACCGCGCAGCGAGAAGTTGGGCTGAGTCGATCCGTAAGGGCTGCTGACCTGCAGGTTTGGCACCGCCGTGGACAGACTAGCCGAATTGTTGATGCCCTTGGCGGCCAACGCCTCGCCGCCGATAGCCGAAATGGCCAGGGGAACGCTCAGGACCGCCTGCGATCGACGCTGAGCGGTGACCACGACCTCATCGACGTTCGTCGCGCCGCTCTCTTGAGCCAGGGCCGCGCCTGACGCGGTACTTAATAGAAGGACGCATAGAGCCCCCCGCTTCACCGACACTGAGATCATCGTTTCCTCCAACCGCCAGCTCAAGGCCGGCTTTTTTGTTGTTGAGGACCCTACGACTTGATCCGCGTCATGGCTTGTTCCGGACTTGCTTCAAGATTTGCCGATTCCTGCGCCTCTCTTGTGTCCCACGAGCAAGTTCGGCTGCTTGGCTCGCAAGAACAGAAGTCGCCAGCGCCGCGAAGAACGGGAGGACGCTGGCGGACGCGACCGTCCTAGCGATCGCGTCGAGGCCAGGAAGGACAATCGATGCATCCCGACGCCCACGCGTTGAACGCTCCGGACAAGCCCGCTTGCGTCCTAGCCTCCACCGGCCAGACTCTCGGCTACGCCGAACTCGTGGCCGCGTCCAACCAAGGCGCCAGACTCCTGCGCCGATCGGGGCTCAAGCGCGGCGACGTGGTCGCGGCGCTGCTCGACAACGGCCTGGAGATTTTCGAGTTGGCCTGGGCCGCGCAGAGGGCCGGCCTCTATCTCACTTGCCTGTCGACCAAGACCTCGGCCGCGGACGCGGCCTATATCCTCAGGGACTCCGGCGCCAAGGTGATTGTCGCCTCGTCGCGGTTCGCGTCGCTGGTCGCCGAAGCCACGGCGGGCCTGGACATCAAGGCTTGGAGCGTAGGTGATCCAAGTCCGTTGGCCGATTGGACAACCATGCGAGCGAGCCTGGAGGCCTCCCCCCTGGGCGACGCATCGCCCGGCGCCGACATGCTCTATTCGTCGGGCACCACCGGGCGTCCCAAGGGTGTCAAGCCGCCCCTGCCCGAAGGGCCGGTCGATGCGCCCACGCCTCTGACCGCGATGGGCCAGGCGCTTTATGGCATGGACGAGGAGACGGTCTATCTGTCCACCTCGCCGCTCTATCATGCCGCGCCATTGCGCTGGGCCATGACCATCCACCGCTTGGGCGGGACCGTGGTGATCATGGAACAGTTCGACGCCGAAGAGGCCCTGCGCCTCATTGAGCGCCATCGGATCAGCGCGGCCACCTGGGTGCCGACACACTTCGTCCGACTGCTGAAGCTCCCCCAAGAGCGTCGCGAGGCCTATGACACGCGCTCGCTGCGCGCCGTGATCCACGCCGCCGCGCCCTGCCCCGTCGAGATCAAGCGTCGCATGATCGACTGGTGGGGGCCGATCGTCCACGAATACTATTCGGGCACCGAGGCCTGCGGCATCACGGCCCTGTCCGCGGAAGAATGGCTGCGAAAGCCAGGCTCCGTCGGCAAAGCGGTCCTCGGCGTCGTCAAGATCGTCAACGAGGAGGGCGAGCCTCTGCCGGCGGGCGAGGTCGGGGAGGTCTATTTCGCCGACGGGCCGCGCTTTGAGTACCACAACGACCCCGACAAAACCGCTCGGGCCTACAACGCGCGAGGCTGGGCGACCCTGGGCGACATAGGGCGTCTCGATGACGACGGTTATCTGTACCTGACCGATCGCAAGAGCTTCATGATCATCTCGGGCGGGGTGAACATCTATCCGCAGGAGATCGAGAACCTGCTGACCACGCACGAGGCGGTCGCCGATGTGGCCGTCATCGGCGCGCCGGATGAGGAGATGGGCGAACGGGTGGTGGCGGTCGTCCAACCCGTTGACATGGCTTTGGCCGGGCCAGGCTTGGCGGAGGCTCTGCGCGGCTTCGTCCGACAGCGTCTGGGCGGGGTGAAGACGCCGCGTCAGATCGATTTTCGCGCCGCCCTGCCCCGTGAGCCGACCGGCAAACTCCTGAAACGGCTGCTCCGTGACGAGTATCGGGCATCACCTGAACGCGCGGCGGCCTTCCAAAACGAGAGCGCGACCTGACGATGACAGAGACCCCTATCCTGCGGCCTGACGTCGCCCAGCTCGCCGCGCGGATCGAGCGGTTGGTCCGCGAAAAGATCGCCCCCTACGAACGGGATCCGCGGCGTGGCCCGCACGGACCGTCCGACGCGCTTGTCAATGAACTGAAGGCCCTTGTCAGGGCGGCGGGCCTGATGACGCCCCACATCCTGCCAGACGGTTCGCATCTGACGCAGCGTGAAACCGCCGTGGTGCTGCGCGCGACCGGGCTGTCGCCTTTGGGTCCGCTCGCCTTCAACACCGCCGCGCCGGACGAAGGCAACATGTACCTGCTGGGCAAGGTCGGCGCCCCCCAATTGAAGGAACGGTTTCTCGCGCCGCTGGTGGCCGGGCGGGCCCGCTCCGCCTTCTTCATGACAGAGCCGGCCGAGGATGGCGGCGCGGGCTCGGACCCGTCGATGATGAAGACGACCTGCCGCCTGGACGGCAATCATTGGGTGATCAATGGCCGCAAGGCGTTCATCACCGGCGCCGAGGGCGCGGCGGTCGGCATCGTCATGGCCAGGTCCGAGGACGGCGCATGCATGTTCCTCGTCGATCTGCCCAACCCGGCCATCCGTGTCGAGCGCGTGCTCGACACCCTCGACTCGTCGATGCCCGGCGGCCACGCCGTGGTCGCGATCGAGGATCTTAGGGTTCCCGCCGACCAGATGCTGGGTCAGAGCGGCGAAGGCTTCAAGTACGCGCAGATCCGGCTGTCGCCCGCCCGGCTGTCGCATTGTATGCGCTGGCTCGGCGCCTGTACGCGCGCCCATGAGATCGCCCTCGACTACGCCTGCCGGCGACAGGCCTTCGGCAAGCTTCTGATCGATCACGAGGGCGTCGGCTTCATGCTGGCCGAGAACGAGATCGACCTGAAGCAGGCCGAGCTGATGATCGATTGGTGCGCCGGCGTGCTCGACACGGGTGCCTTGGGGGTCGTCGAGAGCTCGATGACCAAGGTCTCCGTGTCCGAAGCCTTGATGCGGGTGGCCGATCGCTGTGTGCAGGTCATGGGCGGCTCGGGCGTCACCGGCGACACCATTGTCGAGCAGGTGTTCCGTGAGATCCGCGCTTTCCGGATCTACGACGGTCCCACCGAGGTTCACAAATGGAGTCTGGCCAAGGCGCTCAAGCGTCGGGTCGCCCGGGTCGCGGAGACCGCCCGATGAGCGCCGCCGATGTCACCTCGGTTCGTCCCGGCTTCGCGCTCGACCAAGAGCGTCTATCGCGCTGGATGGCCCAACACGTCGAAGGGTTCTCAGGACCGCTGAGCATCGAGCAGTTCAAGGGCGGCCAGTCCAATCCGACCTACAGGCTGACGACGCCCGGCCGCGCCTACGTGCTTCGCCGCCGTCCGCCCGGTCGCCTGCTGAAGGGCGCTCACGCGGTCGAACGCGAGGCCCGGGTGCTTAGCGCCTTGGGCGCGGTCGATTTTCCCGTCGCGAAGGTGCATGGCCTGTGCGAGGACGAAGGGGTGATCGGTTCGGTCTTCTACGTGATGGAGCTGGTCGAGGGTCGCATCTTCTGGGACGCGACGTTTTCCGACGCGCCCAGGAACGAACGTCCGCGCTATTTCGAGGCCATGAACGAGACGCTGGCGCGTCTGCACGCCTTGGTTCCAGCCGAGGTCGACCTGGCCGACTATGGCCGCGTCGGCGGCTACTTCGAGCGCCAGATCGCCCGGTGGTCCAGGCAGTATCTCGAGGATGAGGACGCCGGCCGCGACGAGCACCTGGATCGATTGATCGCCTGGCTGCCGTCCCGCATTCCCGAAGGCGACGAGACCCGCATCGTTCACGGGGACTTCCGCTGCGACAACATGATCTTCCACCCGACCGAGCCGCGCGTGATCGCGGTGCTGGATTGGGAGCTTTCGACCTTGGGACACCCACTGGCCGACTTCGCCTACCACGCGATGATGTACCGGACGCCGCCGCACATCGTGGCCGGCTTGAAGGGCGCGGACCTGCCGGCTCTGAACATTCCCAGCGAAAGCGAATACATCGACCTCTATCAGCGCCTGAGTGGTCGAGACGTCCGCGCCGATTATGACTATGCGATCGCGTTCAATCTGTTCCGCCTGGCGGCCATCTTCCACGGCATCAAGGGACGCGTTATCCGCGGTTCGGCCGCGTCGGCCGAAGCGGCCCAGCGCGTGCGAGTCCTGCCCGAACTCACCGCCCTGGCCTGGGACGCCGCCAGACGCGCCGGCGCGCGTTGAAGTCTCCGCCGTATTCCAGCGCCTTCTAGACATCCAGCGCGGGGCGCGGCGAGCCCGCATGCGAGGGAATGCCGCGCGGCGAATCCTACTGGCGAGCCGTGGAGCCTTGGGTGTCGAGACTCGAGAAGTTCGGCGGTCGCTTTTCCAGGAAGGCGCGGACGCCCTCTCGGCTCTCGGCGCGAGCGCCCGCGGCCGCTATGGCGCGCGCCTCGAGCTCCATCTGGCTCTCCAGACCGTTGGCGAAGCTCGCGGCCAACAGCGCCTTGGCCGCGCCAAGCGCGGCGGTGGGGCCCTGGACCAGACGCGCGCACGCCGCATCGGCTTCGGCCGCGAAGTCAGCGTCCTCGACCATGGCGGTGATCAGCCCGATCAAGGCGGCCTCCTCGGCTGGTACGCGTCGGTTGCTCATGATCAGATCCTGCGCGCGCCGCAGGCCGATCAGTCGCGGCAGAAGCCAGGTCGCGCCGCCGTCCGGAGTCAGGCCGATGGCGCCGTAGGCGAGCGTGAAATGCGCCGAGCGCTTGGCCAGCACGAGGTCGCCCAGCGCCGCCAAGCTGACTCCCGCGCCGGCTGCGGGGCCATTGACCGCGACCACCAGCGGCTTAGCCATCCGCGCGAGCCGCGCGAGCGCCATGTGCAGGACCCCAGCCAACTCGCTCAGGAACGCGGCGGTGTTTTCGGCGCCCGCGAAGGCGGCGACGTCGCCGCCGACGCAGAAGAAGCGCCCCTCGCCTGTCAATTCGACACAACGGATGGTTTCGTCCTGATCACAGAGGATCGCCGCGGCGACCAGGGCCTTGGCCATGGGCAGATCGATGGCGTTGCCGGCCGCTGGCCGATCCAGCACGATGCGCGCTCGCGCGCCATCGCGCTCGAACCGGATCCCGCTCGCGACGTCGATCATCGGGGCGCCATCCGGATCGCCGCGTCCAGGCGGATGGTTTCGCCGTTCAGCATGGGATTGGCGACGATGGCCTCGACCATCTGGGCGTACTCGTCTGGATGGCCCAGCCGATTGGGGAACGGGGCTTGCTTGCCCAGCGAATCCTGAGCCTCCCGCGGCAGGCTCATCAGCAACGGGGTCAGGAAAAGGCCCGGAGCGATGGTCACCACGCGAATGCCATAACGCGCGAATTCGCGGGCGATCGGCAGGGTCATGCCCGAGACGGCGGCCTTGGACGCGGCATAGGCGGCTTGACCAATCTGGCCGTCGAAGGCGGCGACCGATGCGGTGTTGACGACAACACCGCGTTCCTCGCCGACCAGGTCGGCATCGGCGATCCTCGCGGCGAACTTGGACAAGACGTTAAACGTGCCGATCAGATTGACCGTGATAATCTTGGAGAAATCAGCCAGCGGCAGGGCTGAACCGTCGCGCCCGATCACCTTGGCCGGCGGACCGATGCCGGCGCAATTGACCAGGATGCGCGCCTTGCCGTGCAGGCCTTCCGCCTCGACGAGAGCGCGCTCGACAGCGTCCTCGTCGCTGATGTTCACCTGAACGAAATGGCCGCCGATCGCCTCGGCCTTCGCCGCGCCCAGCTCGGCGTTGAGGTCGAAAATCGTGACCTTGGCGCCGGCCTCGGCCAAGCGATCCGCCGTGGCCCCGCCCAGGCCGGAGGCCCCGCCCGTGACGATCGCGGCCAGTCCCTCAATTCGCATCGCTTGGTCCTTTCAAATCAGTTCGATGGCCATGGCGGTCGCTTCGCCGCCGCCGATGCAGAGGCTGGCCACGCCGCGCTTCAGTCCTCGCCGGCGCAGAGCCGCCAGCAGGGTCGCGAGGATGCGCGCGCCGCTGGCGCCGATCGGGTGGCCCAGCGCGCAAGCGCCGCCGTTGACATTCAGCCGATCCTCGGGAATCCCCAGGTCCCGGGCGGCGATCATCGCGACGACGGCGAACGCCTCGTTGACTTCCCAGAGATCAACATCGCCGACTCGCCAGCCCGCGCGGGCGAGGACCTTGCGCATGGCGGGCGCTGGCGCGGTGGTGAACAGGCCTGGCTCGTGGGCGTGGGCGCCCTGCCCCACGACCCGCGCGACCACCGGCAGACCCAGGCGCTCGGCCACGCTGGCCCGCGCCATGACCAGCGCTGCGGCCCCATCGGAGATCGAGGAGGCGTTTGCGGCCGTAATGGTGCCATCCTTGGCGAAGGCCGGCTTGAGGGTCGGTATCTTCTCTGGCGACGCCTTGCCCGGCTGTTCGTCGATCGTTATCTGGCGGCTCCCGTCGCGCCCGTTGACCGTAACGGGCGCGATCTCCTCGTCGAACGCGCCGCTGGCGATCGCCGTCTTCGCCCGCTCCAAGGAGCGGATCGCGAAAACATCCTGCTCCTCGCGAGTAAAGCCCAAGGACCGAGCGGCCTCCTCGGCGAAGCCGCCCATCAACTTGCCGGGCGTATAGGCGTCCTCCAGGCCGTCCAGAAACATCGAGTCCTTGACCACGTCGTGGCCCAGGCGCGCGCCGGAGCGGTGCTTGGCCAGAAGGTAGGGCGCCTGCGTCATGCTTTCCATGCCGCCGGCCACCACCACGTCCGCCGCGCCAGCCGCCAGCGTGTCGTGGGCTAACATCGCGGCCATCATGCCAGAGCCGCACATCTTGTTGACCGTCGCGGCCTCCACCGAAAGCGGCAGCCCGCCGCCAAGCGCGGCTTGCCGCGCCGGCGACTGGCCAAGGCCCGCGGCCAGGACGCAACCCATATAGATGCGCTCGACCTGATCACCCGCGACGCCGGCGCGCGCGACCGCAGCGGCGACCGCGGCCGCGCCCAAGGCGGTCGAGGTGACACTAGAAAGATCGCCCTGCATGGCCCCCATCGGCGTGCGGGCGAAAGAACAGATGACGACGGGATCGATCATGCTCGTTTCCTTAAAGCGCCCGCGCGATGACCATGCGCTGGATGTCCGAGGTGCCTTCGTAGATCTGTGTCACCCGCACATCCCGGTAGATCTTGGCGAGGCCAAACGCCTCCAGATAACCGTAGCCCCCAAGGGTCTGGATGGCGCCGGACACCACTTGCTCGGCGACTTCGGAAGCGAAAAGCTTGGCCATTGAGGCCTGCGTCAGACTCGGTTCTCCGGCGTCCATGCGTTCGGCCGCGGCCAGCACCATCAGCCGCGCGGCCTCCAGCCGGGTGGCGAGGTCGGCCAGGCGAAAGCCCACGGCCTGATGCTCGATGATCGGCTTGCCGAAACTGACGCGCGTCTTGGCGTAGTCGACCGCGAGCTCCAGCGCCGCCCGGGCCATGCCGACGCTTTGCGCGGCGATGCCGATGCGCCCCGCCTCCAGATTGGAAAGGGCGATCTTGTAGCCCTCGCCTGGCGCGCCCAGCAGCAGGTCGTCCTCCAGGAAGAGGTCTTCGAACCGAATGGCGCAGGTGTCGGAAGCGCCCTGGCCAAGCTTGTGCTCGATATTATCGACGATATAGCCGGCGCGATCGGTCGGGACGAGGAAGGCCGATATGCCCTTCTTTCCAAGGCTTGGGTCGGTGACGGCGAAGACGATCGCCAGGCGCGCGATGCGACCCGAGGTGATGAACTGCTTGGCGCCGTTCAGCCGCCATCCGCCCTCGACCTTTTCGGCGCGGGTGCGGATGGCCGAAGCGTCCGATCCCGCGTCCGGCTCCGTCAACGCGAAGGCGCCGATAGTGCGACCGGCGATCAAATCCGGCAGGAAGCGGCGCTGCTGCTCGGCGTCGCCGAACCGCGCCAAGCCGTTGACGATCAGGCTGTTCTGGATCGAGACGATCGTCGAGAGGGCGCCGTCCGCGGCCGCTAGTTCGATCAGCGCCAGGGCGTAGGACACATAGTCGGCGCCGGCGCCTCCGAAAGCCTCTGGAGCGGTCATGCCCAGCAGGCCCATGTCCGCGAGGTCGATAAAGAGATCGGGGGGAAAGGCGCCCGCCGCTTCATAGGCCTGACTGTGGGGACGAATGCGCGCCTGGGCGAAGTTTCGGACATGGTCTCTGACCGCGATCTGCGTCTCGGCAAGCAAGAGAACTCTCCGGATTAATTTATACCCGTGAGTAGCTATGATAATGATGCGTAGAGAGTCAACGTGTTCGATCTGGAGTTTCTGATCGTGAGCCAACCCACGGCGGAGACGCCGTCCCCATTCCGCTCGGCGTCCGAACGCGCCGCAGACCGCGAACGTAAGCGCGAGGCGGTGCTCCTCGCCGCCGTCAAGGCGTTCAACCAACATGGTTTTCACGCCGCGTCGCTCGATGAGGTGGCCACCAGCCTCGGCGTCAGCAAGCCGACGATCTATCACTACCTTGGCAACAAGGATCAGGTGCTGCTGGAATGCGTGACCCGCGGGCTGGAGCAGCTTCGCGCCGCCGCGCGTCGCAACGCCAAGGGCCCAGGCTCTGGCCGCGATCGCCTCGTCGCTTTCCTGCGCCACTACGCCGAGATCATCATGGACGACTTCGGCCGGTGCGTGATCCGCACCGCCGAAGAAGCGCTCTCCCCCGACAGCGCGGCGAAATTTCGAACTCTCAAGGGCGAGGTCGACAAGGCGATGCGTGACCTGATTGAGCAAGGCGTCGCGGATGGCTCGATTGTCGCGCCCGACGTGCGGCTAACGGCCTTCACCCTGGCTGGAGCCCTGAACTGGTTGGCCCGCTGGCATCAGCCGGACGGAGAAATCTCGGCTGGCGAGATCGCCCGCGACATGGTCCAAATCCTTATGCGGGGCGTGGATCCTCGGCCCTAGCGTCTCCGGCGCGCCGCAGGATCAAGCAAATAGGGGCCGGTCCGGCTTAGCGCGCGGTCACGCGCGCGTTCTCGATACGGAAACTCGGTCGGCCGAGCGCGCTTGCCTGAAAGCGGCCATTTCGAACGTCCCAAAAAGTCAATTTCTGCCGTTGGCACACCTTCAGGAAGACAACCTTCCTCCAATGGCGCGGCCTGCTTGGCCTCTACTCCACTCGGCTCATCCAACGATATTCAAGCGGCAGAGTCTGGCCGCGCATAGGCAACATAAAGGTGCGAGACCACGGCGTTGACGTGGCCCCCATTTCTCATCCAGCGATAACGAGAGTCCTGGGTTGATTTGAGCCTTGGTCTTTGTGGGTGGCAATAGGCCGGTGCGCGGAGCTATCCGCCTGCGCAGCGTGCCGGCCGGCCTGTCCATAGAAGGTGCTGGCGTAGTCCCTTGGCGTCATCCAGCCGAGGCCCGAGTGCGGCCGGCGCTCGTTATAGTCGCGCCTCCAGGCTTCCAGCTCCGCGCGGGCGTGGGCCAGCGGGCGGAACAGGGTCTCGTTCAGCAGCTCGTCGCGCAGCCGGCCGTTGAAGCTCTCGTTGTGCCCATTCTGCTGGGGCTTGCCCGGCGCGATATAGTGCCAGCCCACGCCGCTGTCGTCGGCCCAACACCCAGGAAGTCATCGATCGCGGCGGGTTTGGCTCGCCCACGATCTTTGTCGATCGCACGGAGCTCTTCTTCGGCAACGATCAGCTGCCGATCGAGGCGAACCAAAACCCTCAGGCGAGAAGCCCGCGGATAGCTCGTTCGAATCCCTCCGGTTGATCGAGCATGAGAAAATGTCCCGCGCCCTCAATTGCGACAAACGGATATCGCTTCTGCCACCGGCTCCTGATCGCATCATCTAAAAAAGCGTCAGCCACCAACAAGGAAAGGGGGCTCCGCAATAGCTTCAGCCTTTGTTCGACATCCCAACGCAGAAATTCGCGCAAGACCGCCAGGCCTCTAGCCGGATTGGCTCGTCCCATGGCCGCGACCGCCTTGTGGGCGCCCGAAGATGATGTGGAGAGAACATAGGCCTGCATCGCTGCCTGTACGGCGGCGGCGAAATCACCGGCGAAAGCGGCGACGATAGGCTCGATTTCGCCTTCCGGTGTCCGATCATAAAAAGCCGCGTGGATGAGACTGTCGACCGCGATAAGGTGGGAAACGCGTTCCGGCGCGCTCAGGGCGGCTTCCATCGCGACCGCGCCGCCCATGGAGTGCCCAACCAAAACCGCCGTCTTCGCGCCGATGGCATTGATGACGGCGATGACATCCTTGCCGTAGTTCTCCAACGACCAGTCTTGCCGGTTACCTGCAAGCGATCGTCCGAAACCTGGAAGATCGAGAGTCACGCCTGTGAACGTCTGTGAAAGACTGACGGCGGCGCCGTCCCAACTTCCCGCCGTGCAAAGCCATCCTGGAATATAAACTAGCACGGGCGCGGCGGTTTCTCTGGCGGCTGGATAGAGCGTGAAGGAAACCGTCGCACCGTCCGGCCGCTGGATCTGCTGCTGGATCATTGCGAAATCCTCCCACCGAGACTTAGCTGTCGGCGATGGGGCCCAGCACATGCTCGATGATCAACAGCCACTCGTCCAACATCTCGTGAAAATAGCCGGGCCGGTCGAACAGCACGGTCTGGACGCCCATGCCGCGTAACAGCGCCATGGTTAGATTGACCGCCATCAGCAGACGCCGCTCGGGGATCGCGTCGCTGCACAGGAGCGCGAAGCATTCGTCCACCTGCGCATGAAACCGCTCGCTGACGGGTGTTAGCGCCGCGCGTAGTTCCGCGTCCGTCCGCGACGCCGCGATGAGCTCCATCGTCACCGCGAACAGCCGTCCCGCGAAATAGTCGCGCCACAAATAGCGGAACACTTCGCGGGGATCCTGCCGCCGCTCCGCGATCTGGCGTGTGCGGCTTTGCAGATCTTCGATCAGTTGATCCAGCATCCAGCGGAAGGAAGATTGCAGCAGCAGCGTCTTGGCCGGAAAATGATGCACCTGCGCCCCACGCGAAACGCCTGCCTGCGCGACGACCCTCTCCATGCTGGTCCCGGCGTAGCCGTAGGTGGCGAGGCATTCGATCGTGGCCTCCATCAACTTGCGCTGTGTGGCCTCGCTGCGCTGCTGATGGCGATTTTTCTGGGAACGCTCGACTTCCGACACAGGGTCTCCGGGGAGAAGCTATTTCACCCGAGCGTCTATACAGCTGCGCGCCCCGAGGATCAGAGCTCATTTTTAACAATTTCGCCTCCCAGCATGACAAGCGGGACCCCGCCGCCATCGGCGCGGAACACGGCCAGATCTGCGAGGGGATCGCCATTGACCAGAATGAGGTCGGCTAGAGCCCCCTTGCCCACGACACCGAGCTGTCCGCTTTTCTGGAGAATCTCCGCGTTCACGGACGTCGCCGAGCGCAGGATGTCGATCGGCTCCAAGACCTTCGCGCGGATCGTGAATTCGTCGCACTGATGGACATGCATTCTACCCAGAAGATCGGTGCCAAAGCCCATCCTCACGCCGGCCTCGCGGCATATCCGCAGGGATTCTAGGCCCGCATCCTGAACGCCGCGCACCTTGTCGAGCAATTCCTGGGTCCAGCCCTGTCTTCCCGCATGCGCCAACAGCGCGTCGTAGGTGGAGAGGGTCGGCACCACGAAAGCGGCATGATCGACGACGACGCGCGCCGCTTCCGCATCGATCAGATTGCCATGTTCGATCGTGCGCACGCCGAGCCGGACACAGCGGGCGATGGCGTCGGGCATATAGGCATGCGCCATGACATAGGTGCGCCAGCGCGCGGCTTCCTCCACGGCGGCTAGTATCTCCGCGTCGCTATACTGCATCATCCAGATGGGGTCGGACGGCGACGCGGCCCCTCCCGACGCCATGATCTTGATCTGGCTAGCGCCCCAACGCAGCTGCTCGCGCGCGGCGTGGCGCACTTGATCGGCGCCATCGGCGATCATGCTGATGGCGCCGGTATAGCCACAACCGCACAGGTGAACGCCAGGGACGCGGAAATCGCCGTGACCTCCGGTCTGGCTCAGCGCCAAGCCTGAATAGAAGAGGCGTGGCCCCAAGAACATGCGGGCGTCAAGCGCGTCGGCAAGATCGCGGTCGGCGCCGCCCGCGTCCCTCAGGCTCGTGAACCCGCGCCACAAAGCCGTGTGCATGACCTGCTCGGCGTGCAGCGTCCGCGCGACCATCGAGGCATGATCGTTGCGGCTGAGATTGGCCTCATAAGCATAGACATGGACGTGGGCGTCGATGAGGCCAGGCATCAGCAGATGACCGGCCCCATCGATGTCCTCGTCGAAGCGCCCTTCGACTAGACCTCGTTCGATTCCGGCGATCCTATCGCCTTCCACGACGATGCTGGCCGTCGTGGGAAGAAGATCATAACCGTCGAAGACGCGGGCGCCTCGGATGATACTGCGTCTCATCAAATGACTCAGAACTTGTAGGTGAGTTGTCCGCCGAAGCGACGAGGCGCCACCGGGGTGCCGCGCAGCTGACCAGGATCGGCCGAGGTGGCGAGGATCTGCGTCAGAGCATATTTGTCGAACACATTGTCGAGGAAAATCGACGCGACCCAAGAGCCCTTAGTCAAAGACATCCGCGCGTTGACCAAGCTGTAGGACGGGATTTGCGAGAAAGGCGTGAAGACCCCGCCATCGCCGACATAATAGTGGCCGATATAGCTCCACGAGACTTGCGTATCGAGCGTCGCGCCGCCTATGTCGGTGCTTTTGCCGAGTGTCGCGCTAGCCGTCCACGCTGGCACATAGGGGAAGGCTTCATAAATGCTGCCATGACGTTGCAGGCCCTGGGCGTCGACATAGTCGGTGTATTGAGTCTTGTTGTATGAAGCGGAGCCCTGGACATACCAGCCGCCGTCAGCCTTCACGCTGCTTTCGAGTTCGAAGCCGTGAACCGTGCTAGACGCCGCGTTCTGCACGCCGCCGACCGGAGTCTTCGTACCGTTTCCAGTGTCGACCAACACGGTGGTGGAGACCTGCTGATTCTTGAGCCAGATCTGGTAGGCCGACGCGCTGAAGCTCACTCCATGAGCGCTGTATTTGATACCCGCCTCGAGATTATCCGACGTCTCGGCCCCGAAGCCGCGTGCGTCGAGCGCATTAGCCGGGAATTTCTGGAACCCCCCGCTCTTCTGCCCCTTCGAATAGGTCACATAGCTCGTGAGCGTGTCATTGACCTTGTAGCGCAGCGTTGCGGTCGGCAGCCAACCCGTGAACTTGCGGTCGCCTTTAAGGTCAAGCGCGAAGACATAGTAGTTTATGCCAGCCGTGGTTTGCGACAGCGGCACGAGGAAATTGACCAGCGAGCGGGCCTTGGCGGTCTCGCTAGCATAGCGCAGGCCGCCCTCGACCTGGAGGGTGTCGTCGATGTCGTAGGTGACCTGGCCGAAGATCGAGTAGCCGGTCTTGCGCTGGCGGATGAAGACGCCCTCCGCCCCCGCCTGAGAGCCGTCGAACAGCGTGTCGGGGCCGCCCGGCGCCGCCAGACCGGACGTATAGCGCCCAAGCCTGTCGAGGTTGTTGTTTTCCCGGAAAAGGTAGACGCCGGTCAGCCAGTGCAGCGACGAGGCGCCGTTCGAGGCTAGCCGAATTTCCTGGGATAGGTTGTTCTGTTCGGTTCGCCGAGAGTCAAAGCCGTCCTCCGGCGCCGTCCAACGCGGGAAGACGGCATTGAGAACGTGGACGTTCGACGCCGTTCCGTCCGCATCCCATAGGGCATTTCCCTTTGCCGAACGATAGGCGGTCTGGCTGGTCAATGCCGCCCAGCCCAGATCGGCCTTCACGGTCAGCGCGCCGCCCCCGACCTTGCGCACGTTTGGCGAAAGGCGGTTATCCTCGACATCGTAATTCTTGCTGCCGAGCTTGACGCCGAAGCCGAGTTCGCGGCTGTTGATCTTAGTGTAATCGCCCGAAAGAACCGCTTCGACCGCATCGGTGGGCGTCCACCGAAGCGTTCCGCGGGTGGTGTAGGTGGTCGAACGAGTCTGATCGGTGTTTAGCGTGCGGTTGTGGATGAAGCCATCGGTGTGGCTGACCGATCCAGCGACGTTCGCGAAGAGGTTCGAGGTGAGGGGACCGCTGACCAGCGCCGCGGCGTTCTCGCCGCCGAACGTGTCGGCGCCGGCGCGCACCCAGCCGTAGGACTTGTCGTCCGGTTTGCGGGTCACGACGCTGACAGCGCCCGCCTCCGTGTTGCGACCAAAAAGCGTGCTCTGCGGGCCGCGCAGCACCTCGACACGCTCGACATCAAGGAAGCCGAGATCGAACCCGATCTGCGGTTGATAGACGCCGTCGATGAAGATGCCGACCGACGGATCGAGCGCCGGCGCCGCGCCAATGCCTCTGATGACGAGATAGGTGAAGTCGCTGGTCGGCGAGAAATTACCCTGGCTGAAATAGAGGCTGGGTACCTTGCCGAACAGATCGGTCGTTTGCTTGATGCCCTGCGCTTCAAGCTGGGCGCTGCCCAGCGCGGTGATGGAAACGGGAACGTCCTTGAGGCGCTCTTCGCGAAGCCGCGCGGTGACGACGATTTCCCCGACCTGAGCGGACGCGTCGTTCGCGCTGGGCTTTTCTGAAGATTTCGCTGTGTCCTGAGCGAAGGCCGTACTGGAAATCGTGATGGCGAGCCCCGCCGACGCGGCAAGCACGGATTTGAACGATTTCATGGTGATCCCCCTTAGCTGAACCAGCGCCCTCGTCGGACGCGTGAGGGGGAGGCTTCATCAAACTGCCACGTGAGTCAATAAATACCGTCTAGACTGTATGTAATTTCGCGATTGTACGCGTCGTCCGACGAGTAGGTATCGAAGGCTGCCACCGGATCTGACAGTCAGACGATAAAATGCTTCCAGACCGGCTAGCCGAACCTGGGGACCGACGTCGAATGAGGGCGATATCGTTCAAACGCCACCGGGTTCCGTCCGCAGTGATCCTGCGCGTCAGACGCCAATGCGCTGTACACTAAGCGTCAGCGATGTTGAGGAACTGATGGCTAAGCAGAGAGCGAGGTCCGTCGCGAGGCGAGCCGATGTTGGCCCATCGGGACGGCGTGGACGCGCGGCCAGCCATAGGTCCCGCAGCTCTCGACATGGATCAGGCGGATGCCCTCGGTCAGCGTGCGATTGGCCGCCGCCCGCCGGCTCTCGGGCCTGACGCGCCAGGCACGTGCGCACCAAGCCCTACACGCCCAGGACCAATGGCAAGGCCGAGCGCTTTATCCAGACGAGCCTGCGGGAGTGGGCCTACGGCAGGCCCTATGCCTGCTCGGAGGAACGATCCAACGCCATCAAACCCCGGACCGACGCCTACAGCCTAACCCAACCACACTCTGGCATCGGCGGCCTCACCCTTGGCCGCGTGTAAAAAACCTTCTTGGAAATGACAGCTATGCCTGCGGATCAAGCAGCTCCACCAACATGGCCGTGGCCTCCCCGCCACCGATGCACAGGGCCGCGGCCCCACGTCGTGCGCCACGCGCCGCCAGAGCCGACAGGAGAGTTGTCAGAACCCGAGGCCCCGAGGCCCCGAGGGGGTGCCCGAGAGCGCAGGCGCCGCCATTCACGTTCATGCGCTCGTGCGGGATGTGCAGCTCGCGCATGACGATCAGCGGCACCACGGCAAAGGCCTCGTTGACCTCCCAAAGATCGACGTCCGTCGGAGACCAGCCCGCTTTCTCAAGCGCGGCGCGGAGCGCGAAGACCGGCGCGGTCGTGAAGAGACCCGGTTCGTGGGCGAAGGCGGCGTGACTGACGATACGGGCGATCGGCTTGAGACCGAACGCGGCGGCGACCGAAGCCCGCGTCAGCACAAGGGCGGCCGCGCCATCGGAAATAGAGGCGGCCGAGCCGGCCGTGATGCTGCCGTCGGGCCTGAAGGCGGGTTTGAGGTTGGGGATCTTGGCGGGGTCGGCGCGGCTGGGCTGCTCGTCCAGGGCAATGGTCGCCGGTCCGGCTTTGGAGGTCACGACGACCGGCGCGATCTCGTCGGCGAAGTCTCCGCTCGCCTGAGCCCGCCGCGCGCGCGTGGCGCTCTCGATCGCGTAGGCGTCTTGTTCCTGGCGGGTGAACTGATAGGTCTCGACGGCATCCTCGGCGAACTGCCCCATCAGCTTGCCCGGATCGTACGCGTCTTCTAGACCGTCCAGGGAGAGGCTTGTCGTACGCGATGTCGTGCCCAGCCCTTGCGCCACCGCGGGGCTTCTTGGACAAAAACGGCGCGTTGGTCATCGACTCCATGCCGCCCGCCATGACGACCTTTGCCGTGCTGGCCATGAGGGCGTCATGCGCCATGATCGCCGCCTGCATGCCCGAGCCACACATCTTGTTGATGGTGGTGGCCTGGGTGGATTTTGCCACGCCGGCGCCAAGCGCGGCCTGGCGCGCCGGCGCCTGACCAAGTCCAGCCGCGAACACGCAGCCCATGATCGTCTGATCGACCGCGTCTGGCGGCGCGTTCGAGGGCGGCCTTGATGGCCACGGCGCCCAGTTGGGTTGCTGTGACCTTGGCGGGCGCGCCCTGAAAGCCGCCCATGGGCGTATTTCAATGATTTAATCTATATTCGCGATGGCCCGCGAAGGTCCCCGAAAGGCTCTGAATCATTCCCACTCAATTCCAATAATTACACCAACCCGCTGGATTTATTACATTTCATTGATCACGTGATCGCGTATACCTGTGATCAATACCGCCGAATATTAGCGTTTTGAATTCAATCAGAAATTCAGATGCTTGACATATAGCGGCCCGCATGGATCGACTTCCGCCCCCAAAGCCGACATTATAATCTGCCCAGAAAAAGGATCTTTAGGACGAGATGCTCATTCTCGGGCATTGTGCCTTCCGCAAACCTAGCCTTGTTTCCGACGCCCCAGGACACCGCGCCAGGCCAGCCAGATCCATAGACCCAAGCCATAAAGCGCCGGCAGGGAAAGACCCGCAGCCGCCGCGAGAACCTTGCCGATCAGACCTCCCACCTCGCCATAGTGGATCGGCAGCACCAGATCCGAAAGTCGCGCGGCGAGCGGCGCGTTCAACGGATCGTATATCTTGGCGGTGTGGCCCGTTCGGGCGTCGACCTCGACCAGGGTGCGCCCCGAACGCCGCCGCGCCTCGGTGGGCTGGGTCAGCCGCACGGCGTAAACGCCGCGCGGTTGGGTGGGAAACTGCAGACTGGAAAAGACCGCTTCTGGGAAACGAGCGTGCGCGATCTCATAGGCTCTCTGAGGCCCGATCGGCGGCGCGGTCAGCACTGCGGGAACGGCGCGTGAGGGGTTGAGGTCCAGGGTCGCCATGTAGACGCCCGTGCTGGCGATGATCACCAAGGGACCTGCGGCGAGGAGACCGACCGCGCGATGCCAACCGTATCGGCGCTGGGCCGGATTACGCCATCGCGCCACGTCGAAGCTGACTCGCCACTTGCCCGGTCGAGGCCAGCCGAGCCACGCGCCTATCAGAACGCCAGTGATCAGGAAGGCCCCCGAGGCGGCGATCAGACCGGCCCCGCCTTGGCTCAACAAGGCGCGCTCATGGATGGAGCGCACCCAGCCCCAGCCTGTCGCCGGCGCGGCCACGCCGAGCGCGCTCGTCGTCACCGCGACGACCCTGGCGCTTTCGGCGTCGAGGCGGACGAACCTTCGCTTCCCACCAGCATCGAGATAGTCCGAGTTGACGACGCCAACCGCGCGATCCGGCAGGGCCAGTCGACGGATCGGCGCGCCAGCGGCCGCCTGGGCAGCGTCGGCCAATTGGTCGAGCGAAGCCAAGCGCGCGATTGAGAACGGACGATGCGCCAGCCGTTCGAGCTGTGGCTGGAAGACCAGCAACGCGCCCGTCAGGCCCTGCACGGCCCAGAGCGCGCCGATCCCCAATCCGGCCCAGCGATGCGCGAGCACCGCCACGCCGCGCGGATTGAGCACCCCGCTCATCGCGACGCCAGGGCTTGAGCGATCAGGCGGTTGGTGCCCGAGATGTCCGCCAGCGCCTCGCCCGCCCTCAGGCGCGCCAGCACCGCCAGTTCATCCTGCTGCATCTGGATTGCGCGGCGGGCCAGGGCCTCGACGCGTTCAGGCAAGAGCACCACGACGCCACTTTCATCAGCCAGGATGGCGTCGCCGGGATTGACCGCCACACCGCCCACCGACACCGGTGCGTTGATCGCGCTTTCCAAGCTGAGGAACTTGGTGGTCAGGGGCGTGGGGCCTCTGCACCAGACCGGCATTTCGGCACGGCGGATTTCCCCGAAGTCGGTGGCGGGGCCGTCGATCACCACGGCGGCGATCCCCGCCAGCTTGGCGGCGTTGGTGGTCACCCCGCCCCAGCAGGCGTGACGGATGTCGCCGCAACGTTCGATCACGAGCACATCGCCGGGCCGCGCCGTACTGACGGCGTGGTGGAGCAGGGTCGAGTCCGCGCCCGGAATCCGCACCGTCACCGCCGTACCCGCCACACGCGGCCCCTCCCACACCGCGCGGATCGCCGGATCGACGAAGCCGTGGTGCAGCACATGCCCCAGGGTGGCGGTCTCGACTTGCTCCAGCAGAGCGATCAGGTCGGTGGGGATCTGCGGAGGCATGGGATTGATAGTGAACATGGCTCAGCCCTCCAGGGCGCGGCTTTGGACATCGCCGACCAGCGCCGGATCGAAGTCGTCTTTCAGTCCCACCCCGGTCAGGGCGCGAGCGCGAGCCTGGTGCAGCAGCCAGGCGAGCTTGGCGGCGGCGAACTCGTAGGACAGGCCCCGTGGCGGGCGAATGTTGGAGACGCAGTTGCGCTCGCTGTCGGCTCGTCCTGATCGTGGCCCCCAGGTGAGGTAGGCGCCCAGGCTGTCGGGCGAGCTGAGGCCGGGTCGTTCGCCGATCAGCATCAGCGACATGGCCGCGCCCAAACTCTCGCCGATCTCGTCGCCCAGGGCCACGCGCGCGTGCCGGGCCAGGACGATCGGGGCGATCCGCCAGCCAACGAGTTGCTCGCGCAGCGCCACGACGACGGCGGGCGCATGGGCCTGGACAGCCCGAGCCGACAGGCCGTCGCCGATGACGATAACCAGGTCGTGGCCTTGCTCCGTCGCCCGCAGCCGCTCGACGGAGCCCGCGTCCAGGCAGCGTCCCAGGTCGGGTCGTTGCAGGTAGGTCGCGCGGCTGTCGGCACGGCTGAACACGGCGATGGTCGGCTCACCGGCCAAGGCGCCGGCCAGGGCGGCCACGTCCATAGGGGCGTGAACCGCGTCTCGGGCCAGGGCGTGATCGCTCTGGAAGGCCAGCATCGCGGCTGTCGGCAGGCCCGCGCCCGCCCGCCCCAGGCCGATCCGCGCGTCGGTGGCGGCGCGCAGGCGGTAGAGCAAGGATCCGGGAGCGGAAGTCACGCCAGCACCCTCGGCAGCGAGAGGATCGACCCGACCTGGTCCAACGCGGTTGAACGGACCCCGCCTCGCGCGTCCAGCAGGCCGATCTGGTCGAGCCAGGCGGCGAACTCCGGCGCCGGCCGCAGGTTCAGGACCTGACGCAGATAGAGCGCGTCATGGAAGCTGGTGGACTGATAGTTGAGCATTATGTCGTCGGCGCCGGGCACTCCGATGACGAAGTTGACGCCGGCCACCCCCAGCAGAGTCAGCAGGTCGTCCATGTCGTCCTGGTCGGCCTCGGCATGGTTGGTGTAGCAAACGTCCACGCCCATCGGCAGGCCCAGCAGCTTGCCGCAGAAGTGGTCCTCCAAACCCGCCCGGATGATCTGCTTGCCGTCGTAGAGATATTCGGGGCCGATGAAGCCGACCACGGTGTTGACCAGCAGCGGCGAGAACGCCCGCGCTACGGCATAGGCCCGTGTCTCCATGGTCTGCTGGTCGGCGCCGTGATGGGCGTCGGCCGACAGGGCCGCGCCCTGCCCGGTCTCGAAGTACATGACGTCCTGGCCGACGGTCCCACGGTTCAGCGACAGGGCGGCCTCACGCCCCTCGCGCAGCACCGCCAGATCGACGCCAAAGCCGCTGTTGGCCTTCTGGCTGCCGGCGATCGACTGGAACACCAGGTCCACCGGTGCGCCGCGCTCGATCGCCGCTATGGTATTGGTGATGTGGGTCAGGATGCAGCTCTGGGTCGGGATCGCATAGGCCTGGCGCAGGTCGTCGATCAGCCGCAGCAGGGTCGTGGCGCCCGCCACGCTGTCGGTGGCAGGATTGACCCCGATCACCGCGTCGCCGCTGCCCATCAGCAGGCCGTCGAGGATGATCGCCGCGACGCCGGCCGGATCGTCGGTGGGGTGGTTGGGCTGCAAACGCACGGCTAGGGTGCCAGCCTGGCCCAGGGTGTTCCGGAAGCGGGTGACCACCTGGATCTTGCGCGCGACCGCGATCAGGTCCTGGTTGCGCATCAGCTTGCAGACGCCCGCGACCATCTCCGGCGTCAGGCCCGGCGACAGCCGCGCCAGGGTCTGGCCGTCGGCCGCATCGCTGAGCAGCCAGTCGCGGAAGTCGCCCATCGTCAGGTGGGAGATCGGCGCGAAGGCGGCCGCATCGTGCCCGTCAATGATCAGCCGGGTGACCTCGTCATCCTCGTAGGGAACGACGGCGTCGGTCAAGAACCCCTTCAGCGGCAGGTCCGCCAGCGCGCGCCGGGCCGCGACCCGCGTCGCGGCGTCGGGGGCGGCGACGCCGGCCAGGGCGTCGCCCGATCGAAACGGCGACGCGGCCGCCATCAGGGTCTTCAGGTCGTCGAACCGATAGCGCGTTCCGCCAAGGTCGATCGTCGGCATGGGCCTAGCGCGCGATCAGCAGGGTATCGCGCGGCTCGAACGCCGCGAAGACCGGTCCCGGCTCAAGCACCTCCTCGACCTCGGCGACCAGGGTGTGGCCGCTGATCTCCAGGCCGTAAGCGTGCCTCGCGCCCAGATAGGTGCGATCGGTGATCGCGCCGGCCAGCACGTTGAGGCCACGATCGCTCGGACGCTGCCGCGACAGTCGGATGTGCTGGGGTCTGACCGTGACGATCCCGTCGTCGGCGCCGGCCGAGGCGGCGACCGCGCGCAGAGCGACCCCCGCCTCGGTCATGACCGGCGTAATCTCATCCACAGTAGCGCCCGTCCGCCGCACCGGCAGGAAGTTGCTTGCCCCGATGAAGTCGGCCACGAAGGTGTTGGCCGGTCGCCGATAGATGGTGTCGGGGCTGTCGAGCTGGACGATCCGCCCCTTGTTCATCACCGCGATGCGGTCGCTCATCGCCAGTGCCTCCTCCTGGTCGTGGGTGACGTAGATCGTCGTCAGGCCCAGCTGGCGCTGCAATGATTTGAGCCAGCCGCGGGCCTTGATCCGCAGCTTGGCGTCCAGGTTGGACAGCGGCTCGTCCAGCAGCAGCAGGGTTGGCCGGAAGACCAGGGTTCGGGCCAGGGCCACCCGTTGCTGCTGGCCGCCGGACAGTTCGTGCGGAAAGCGCCCGCCGTACTCGCCCATATCGACCAGCGACAGGGCCTCGGCGATGCGGGGCGCCTGCTCGGCCTTGCTGACGCCCCGCAGCTTCAGCGGAAAGGCCAGATTCTGGGCGACCGTCATGTGCGGCCACAGGGCGTAGGACTGGAACACCAGGCCCAGGTTGCGGCGCTCGGGCGGCACATCGACCTTGCCAGTCCCGTCGAAGAAGGTCTGGCCGCCCACGCGGATGACGCCGCCCGAGGGGGTGTCAAGGCCGGCGATGGCGAACAGGGTCGTCGACTTGCCGCAGCCTGACGGGCCCAGCAGGGTCAGGAACTCCCCCTGCGCCACGTGCAGGTTGACGTCGTGCAGGGCGGTGACGTCGCCAAACCGCTTGGAGAGGTTCTCGACGGAAACATCAGACATCGCGGTGCGTCCTTGTGATGAGGCGCGCGGCCGTCACGAAGAGGAAGGTGATGAGAAGCTGGATAACCGAAAGGGCGGCGACCGCGCCGCTGTTGCCGTTAGTCCAGAAGGACAACATCGTCGTGCCAATGATCTCGGCGCCCGGCGCGAACAGGAACACCGCCGAGGCGTATTCCTTGAGCATGCCGAGGAAGAGCAGGGTGAAGGTCGAGAACAGGGCCGGCTTCATCAGCGGCAGAATGATCCGGGTCGAGACGGTCCACCAGCTGGCGCCGACCGACCGCGCGCTCTGGTCCAGCTCCTTGCCGATCTGCATCATGGCCGGCGCCATGGCGCCATAGGCCGTGGGCATGCCGCGCATGGCAAAGGCGATCATCAGGATCCAGATCGTGCCTTGCAGCAGGCTGGCGCCGGGGATCAGCAGCATCGCCCAGAAGAAGCCGATGCCGGCCACCACGCCAGGCATGGCGCGCGGATAGAGGGCGACATATTCCAGCTGCCGCCGGAACGGGAAGCTGGAGCGCTGCACGACAAGGGCCAGCAGGGCCACGAAGGCCGTGGCCCCGACGCCACCGACGAAGGCGATGATGACGCTGTTGGTGATAGAGCGGATGTAGGCTGGGTACTTGGCCAGGATCGCGAAGTTGTCGAAGGTCAGCAGCTCGAACGGCGACAGCAGCGGCGTCAGGAAGGTGGTGAAGGCCCGCAGGACGATGCCGATCAATGGGATCAGCAGGGCCAGAACCAGATACAACCACAGCGCCGCCGCGATCGGCGGACCGGCCTTGCCCAGATCGGCGACCTTGGGCCGCTGGGCCTTGCCCTTCACGGTGACGAAGCGACCGGCCTTGCTGAGGAGCAGGCCTTGCGCCAGCAGCAGGCCCGAGACGATGGCCAGCAGCAAGGCCGCCGCCGCGCCGACCAGTCCATAGTCGGGCGTGATCGCGCCCAGGCCGCGGCTGAACAGGAAGGTCGTGAAGAACTCCAGGCCGGCGGGGCGTCCAAACACCAGCGGCACAGCCAGCATCTCCAGCGAGCCGATGAACACCAGCAAGGCGCTGTAGATGATCGCCGGACGCATCAGCGGCAGCGAGATCGACCACAGCACACGCAAGGCTCCGGCGCCCATGCTGCGTCCGGCGTCCTCAAGCGTGGCGTCGGCCATCCGCGCCGAGCTGGAGCAGAACAGGTAGACCAGCGGCGCCTGGGTGACGCCCGCGACGATGGCCATGCCGGGGATCGAATACATGTCCCAGGGCGGCACCCCGATCAGGCGCTCGCCCAGCAGGGTGATGTAACCCGACGGGCCGTAGATGATGTACCAGGCGAAGGCTGTCACCAGCTGCGAGATGTACATCGGCCATAGCACCAGCGGTCGCAGCCAGCGCCGTCCTGGCAGGTTGGTGCGCTCGATGAACAGGGCGAAGGCCACACCCGCCGCGCAGGCGACCAAGGTCGTCAGGCCAGCCAGCTGGAACGAATTGACCAGAACGTCGTGGAAGTCGGGATCGCCGAACAGTCTCGAATAGTTGCGCAGGGTCAGGTCGCCGGTCTCGTATAGCGGCTTATCGAGGAAGGATTGCCAGAGGATCGGGCCGAGCGGCGCGGCGACCAGGATGACGGTGACGATCGCTGTCGCCCACTGGATCAGCAAGGCGTGCGACAGCGGCGAGCGACCATCGAGAAGCTTGGCGGAAGCGGGCATGGAGGCTCCGGGGCTCGCGCGGCTCATCGGCGCCGCCTGTGGAACAGCTCGTTCCAGCGGGCGACGAAGGCGTCGTACTGGCTGACCATGCGATGGTCGTAGCCGACCATGACCACCTTGGACTCACCGCCCAGTCGGCGGATCACGCTGTCATGGGTGAGGAACGGCACGTCGCTTTCGCGCACGTCGCTGCGATAAGGCGTCAGCCCACCCTTGGCGGCGGCGATCTGGCCGTCACGCGAGAGTAGGTAGTCGAGCAGCAGGCGCGCCGAGGTCGGACTGCGCGCGGCGGCCGTGACCGCCATGCCGCGCGGCACGACCGGCGTGCCGTCCGCGCACAGCGTCCAGGCGACGATCTTGGCGCGGCCTTTGGTCAGCATCTGCGGCAGGACCGTCACGGCCGAGACGTGATAGCCGACCAGGTATTCGCCGGCCGTGACCTTGTCGAGCATGGCCGCCCCGCCGGTCTCGACCCGAACATAGGGCGCCAGGCGCTGCATCAGGTCCCAGCCGCCGGGCTTCCTCTGGTCGATCGCCGACCAGTGCACGGCATAGGCCAGGGCGTGGGCGGACGCGTCATAGGTGGTGATGCGGTGGGCGAACTTGCGCGGATTGGCCGCAGCCAGCGCGGTCAGCTGATTGAGGCCCGTCGGGACCTGGTGCGGGTCCAGCAGCGCCTTGTTGTAGACCATCAGCATCGGGTCGGCCGACAGGGTGTAGACGCCCGGCAGCGGCAGACTCCAGGCCGGCAGGCGCGGCTCCTCGGGACTGCGATAGCCGGCCGCCGCGCGGCGCTGGGCGAAGCGCAGCCAGGCGTCTGGCGCGCTGCTGACGATCATGTCCGCCGAGGCCCGCCTGGCCGAGGTTTCGGCGTAGTAGCGCTCGAAGGCCTCGGTGGGTCCCATGTCCAGGGTCTCGACCCGGATCCAGGGATAGCGACGCTTGAACCCCTCCAGGATCTCGCGCCAATTGTACTCGGCCATGTTGGAATAGACGCGCAGGCCCGACTCGCGCCGCGAGGCCGCGACCAGGTCCTGGCTCTGGGCCAGCCCCCTGCCCCCGATCAGCCCGGCCATCGCCGCCAGGCCGGCCAGCACGCCACGACGCGCCGGCGTCACCTTACCATCAGTCATATGCGGGTCTCCTGGCGCTATCCAGCGCCGCCGCGGCCGCGCTCCGCAAGAAGCCCGCATCCGCGCCCACCGTCACGAAGGTGTATTGTCGCTCGAACAGGCGCTGGGCCGAATGGCCCGGCAGGATCGTCCCGCCCAGGGCGACGCCGCTCTCAAGGATGCGCCGCTCGCCCTCGGACCACAGTTCCGCGAAGGCGGAACTCTCGTACTGGCCCGCCACGCCGATGCTGGCCGACAGGTCCAGCGGACCGATGAAGAACATGTCGACGCCATCGACGGCCGCCATCTCCGGAATGGCCTCGACGCCCTTCTCGGACTCGATCATCGCCACGATCAGGGTCTGGTCGGCGGCGTGGCCGGGATAGGCGGCGCTATCGGCGCCCCAGCCTGCGGCGCGCGAGACCGTGTAGTGCAGGCCACGCGAACCGCGCGGCGGATAGTAGGCCGCGCGCACCAGCCGCTCGACCTCGTCGGCGCTCTCCAGCGCGGGGGCGAACAGCCCTTCGACGCCCATGTCGAGCACGGGCTTGACCACGGCGGCCTCGACGCTGGGCAGGCGCGCCAGCAGAGTCGGCCCATCAGGCCGGTCGCCAGCCGCGCGCAGTTGATCAACGGCGTCGCCCAGGCCGGCCGGCGTGTGCTCCAGATCGACGATCAGGGCGTCGAACCCGACATGGGATAACAGCTCAGCGGCGGGCGGGCTGGCCATGAACAGCCAAGCCCCCAGCGACGGCTCGCGCCGCGCCAACCGCGCCTTGAGGGCGTTGGGCCTTAGCATGACGCGCCAAGCGTTTGGGTGAAGAAGGCGATGGCCGACTGGGCCAGGGCGTCGCGCTGGTGGCGCACGCCGGGCAGGATGTCCATCCACGTCTGGACGCCGGCCGCCGACAGGCTGGCTTCCAGGGTCTTGAGGCGCTCGACCCGGGTCGCGCCCGTGGCGTTGGCGCCGTCCATCCAGTGCGCGCCGCCGGGCTTGTGGGTGATCTCCCAGGTGTCGGTGTCGGCGTCGCCGACCGCCAGGTGCACGGGGACGGCGCGCAGGGCCGGCGGGTCCAACGAACGACCAAAGCGCGCCTCCATGTCCGCCACGCCCACCCACCAGGGTTTCTGGCTGTCGAGAAGTGTCGGCGATCCCGGCGCGCAGACCGACAGGGCGCTAAGCCGTTGGGGATGCAGATAGTAGAAACGATGGACGAAATGCGCCCCGCCGGAGAAGCCGAATAGGGCGAAGCGCTCGGCGTCGACGCCATACCGTGCGGCGACCTCATCGATCATCGACAGCAGGATCAGGTCGAAGCGGATGCCGCGATACTCGATGTATTTATAGTTGTCGCGATCGTACGGCTCCTCGACGCCGCACGGGAACAGCGGCGCCAGGATGATCAGGTTGAACGCTTCGGCCAGGTCGGAGAACAGGTCGCGCATCGCCTGGTTGCCGCGCTCGGTGCCGTGGACGGCCACCAGGATGCGCCGGTCGGCCGCCTCTCCGCGGGGCGGCACATAGAGGCAGTATGAAAATCGCTGGTCGGCGCGGCAAGCCGTGGCCGGCGTTCGACCGACGTCATAGGGCGACAAGGGCGGGATCGTGGAATCTGTCATGGACTAGGGGGGGCGGCCGACGCCCTAGCGCCGGCCGCGGTTCTCCGCGCTATGGTCGTTCGATGATGGGGAGTCCGTCGGCGTCAGTAATTGACGCCAAGCTTCAGGTAGACCGTGCGCCCCTCGGCCTTGCTGTAGAGCTCATTGCGATTGATCATCTGCGACGTGATCGAATAGTAGTTTTCGTTCAGCAGGTTGTTCACGCCGAGGCTAAAGCCGACGTTATTGATCTTGAACTGCGTCAGCGCGTCGAGACGATCGGTGGGACGCACACGACCGGTATAGTAGTTACCCACCGCCGAGCCTGGGAACTTATTGCGGGCTCCCGAATGGTTATACTGCAGGCGCACCAGCCAGTCGGCCGTAATGTCGTGCTCTAGCGCCAGGTTGAATTGATCGGGCCCGATGCGGCGACCGGTCAGTGGCGTGTCGAGCACGCCGTCGTGGTTCGCGTCGCGCTTGCCCTCGGTGTGCGAATAGTTGGCCGACCAGCGGGTCTTGGACGTCAGCCGTCCATCCAGCACCACCTCCCAGCCGTGAACCTTCTCCTTCTCCCGCAGAGTCTGGGCCTCGGAGGGATTGACCGTGTCGATGACGAAGTCGGTGCCATATTTGGCGGTGTTGATGAAGTAGGCTCCGGTGTAGCGCACGCCCAGGACCTTGCCACGCAGGCCCAGCTCATAGTTGTTCACCAGCTGCGGCTTGGGATCGAAATTATCCAGGTTGGTCACGGCGACGCGACGCAGTGGCGAACCGATGTCGGGAATCGAGAAGCCCTGCGAGAAGCCGCCGAACAGCTGGGCTTGCTGGACGATCTGGAAGGTGCCGCCGATATTGACCGGCGTGGCCTGGTACTTCAGCTCGCCGCCATTGACGTGGACCCCGGTCAGGCCCGCGACGAAGTTGTCGATCTTCAGCACGAACTGGTCGTGACGCACGCCGGCCCGCAGGGTCAGGCGTTGGGTCAGCGGCATCTCCAGCTGAGCGAAGGCCGCGTAGTTCATCTGCCGCAGCGGCGGCGTGAAGGTGCGGCCGTCGCCGGGATTGCTGGTCAGCGGGATCAGCGGCTGCTGGGTAGTGTCGTGGCTGATGTCCGCGCCCCAGAGCAGTTCACCGCCCGCCGACCAACCCAGCTTCTCCAGCGGCGTGCGGAAATCGCTCTGAAGGCCGATTTTCTCCGACGAGATCGTCGTCTGGGTACCGCCCAGCCGCGCGGGGTCGAACGAGAAGACCGAGTAGTTCTTCAGATAGTAGACCTGGGCGTGGAAAGCGCTGCTGAGCAGGTCGTCGTTATAGTAGCCCAGATAGCCCATCACATTGCGGTTAACCGGGTCCAGGGCGCGCGGGTCATACGATCCCTTGACCGCCGTCTCCTTGATCCCTTGCGCGATGTTGCCCGCCTTACTGATGTAGTCGGTGTTCTGGTGCTGGCGATAGAAGTTGCCCATGGCTTCGACGCGTTGGCCGCCGAAGTTATATCCGACCTTGCCGAAAACGTTCCAGATGTCGGAATCGGAAATCCCGCCAAAGTTGTGCGGATCAGGCGCCAGGCGGTCGCCATCGGCATCGAACTGTCCGCCGACATGCTCGTAGCTACCGTTCAGCGTGACGTCGAAGCCCTTCACCGCGCCCGTGACGCTCTGTGAGATGCTGGGGCTGCCGCTGCCACCGAAATGCTGGGTGGAAAAGCCCGTGCCCAGTTCGGTGCGGAATTTCCAGCCGTCGTCGGCCTTACCCTTGCGGGTCACGTAGTTGATAACGCCGCCCGCGCCGCCCTGGCCGTAGATCGCGGAGGCGCCGCGAATGACCTCGATGCCCGTGATCGCGTTGGGCGAGATCAGACGCAGGTCGCGACCGCCGTCACGCAGCGGGTTGGACACCGGCACGCCGTCGATGAACACCCGCAGCGGCCGGCCGCGCAGGCTCTGCTCGACGTTGGCCGCGGTGCCGTTGGCTGCGGCCATGCCGGGAATGGTCGAGGCCAGGACGCTGCCGATATCGTTGGTCGTTGCCAACTGCTTTTCCAGCTGCACCTCATTAAGCACCGTGGACGAGCCCGGGAAGGTCGTCAGCGTGCCGGAGAAGCGCGAGCCGGTGACGACCACCGCTTCCAATGTCGCGCCCTCGTCGGTCGTGACGGTCTGGGCCTGGGCGGCGGCGGCGGCAGCGAACAGCGCCGTGGTCGCCAAGAGCATGTTCGAGAATTTCATGAGCCCCCCCAATGCCGACCGCCCCGGGCCGGCTCCAAATAGTAGCCAATAAGGAGACATAATAGTAGCCAATTTTGGCATGCAACTGATTTGTTCGATTTTGATGACGAATTTTCACGGCGCCTTCGCGGCGCGCACCTCGTCCAGGAACGCTTCGAGCACGGCGAAATAGGTGTCGGGCTCTTCGTAGAACGGCATGTGCGAGCTGTGCGGGAAGATGTGAATCCGAGAGTCCGGCAAGGCGTCGTGCATCAGGAAGGCGCAGGCCGGCGTCAGCTCGTCGTGGCGTCCCGCCACCACCAGGCATGGCGCGGTGATCGCTCCCATGTCGGGCACGCGATTCCAGGCCTTCATGTTGCCGGTATAGGTGAACTCGTTGGGGCCCTGCATGGTCTCGTAAGGACCCATGTTCCAATCGGCCAGGGCCTGGGTCAGCGGCTCGGGCCACACTGGCAGGCGGCAGACATGGCGGTGATTAAGCAGGGTCACCGCCGCCTGGTACTCGGGATGGCCCAGCGTCCCCTGGGCCTCGTGGAAGACCATCATCGAGACGGTCTCGGCCCCCAGGGCGCCGCGTAAGCGGCCCAACTCGCCGACCAGATGCGGGATGTCGCAAGCCCCGTCGGCCAGCACACAGCTCTTCACGTTCTGCGGATAGGTCAGGCAGTATTCGGTGAATAGCCAGGTGCCCCAGCTGTGCCCCAGCACGTGCACCTGGCCCAGATCGAGGGCGGCGCGCACCTGCTCGGCCTCCTCGACATAGCGGTCCAGCGCCCACAGCGCCGGATCGGTGGGACGATCCGACGCGCCGCAGCCCAGTTGGTCCCAGGCCACCACCCGATAGCCGCGCTCGACCAGCCGGGCGTGCGGCGCGCGCAGGTAGAGGCTGGGCAGGCCCGGCCCGCCGTTGGCCATCAGCACGGTCTCGGTTCCCTCGCCATACACATAGGCGACGACCTCATGACCTTCCTTCAGGCGAACGCGGACGGTGGTCGGCTCCAGGCTCACGCCGCCACCTCGCCGAGGGCAAAGGCGCGCCCCTTGGCCAGGGACGGGATGGCGGCGCGGAAGCGCTCGACCTCGTCCAGGTCCAGATCGGCCAGGATGACCCCGACCTCATCGCCGGCTTCGGCCAGCACGCGGCCCCACGGGTCAATGATCATTGACTGGCCGTGACTGCTGCGTTCGCCATAGTGCAGGCCGCACTGGGCGGGCGCGATGACGAAGCTGCCGGTCTCGATCGCCCGGGCCCGGAGCAGCGCTTCCCAATGCAAGGGTCCGGTGACGCTACTGAAGGCGGCGGGCACGGCCAGGATGCCCGCGCCCGCCTCGGCCAGGGCGCGATGCAGTTGCGGGAAGCGCACGTCGTAGCAGATCGTCAGCCCCAGACCGCCCCAAGGCGTATCGGCAACCACCGCGCGCTCGCCCGGACGATAGAAGTCTGACTCCCGCACTACCCCGCCAGCGGGCAGGTCGACGTCGAACAGATGGATCTTGTCGTAGCGCGCGATAATCGCGCCTTCGGGATTAATCACCAAAGATCGATTGACCACCGCGCCATCGCCCGAGCGGGTCGAGACCGAACCGGCCAGGATCCAGACCGACAGCTCCTTCGCCAGACTCTTCAGGCGAAGGGTGGCCAGATGGCTCTCCTCGGGCTGGGCGTAAGCGTGCATCTCTGGAGCGGTCGGCGCCAGGAAGTCGAACGCTTCTGGCAAGGCGACCAGACCAGCGCCCTGCCCCGCGGCCTCACGGATCAAGGCCTCGGCTTGCGAAAGGTTCTGCTCGAGGTCAGGCGTCGCGCACGTCTGCACGCACGCCACCCGCACGGGAAATGACATGGAAAGTCTCCTTAAGATCCCCAAAGACCCCGGCGGGCGGTTGGCAACGGATCGCGACTGTTGCTAACTTAGATACCGTGATTGGCTATAGAGATTGGCTACTATCGTGGGTGTGTCAACCGCGTCGCGGAAGAAGGACGGCGCCGCCGAACTGGTGAGCGCGCTCGAGGCAGATCTGCTGTCCGGCGCCTTTCGACCGGGCGAATGGCTCAAGCAGACCGATATCGAGACCAATTACAGCGCCCATCGCTTCGACGTGCGCATGGCTCTGCTGGACTTGAAGACCCGTCACCTGATCGAGCACGTCAAGAATCGCGGCTATCGGGTGATCAACCTCACCGACCGCGAGCGGGAGGACCTGATCGAGACGCGCACGGTGCTGGAGAAGGCGGCCGTCCAACTAGCGGCCAAGCGGCGCACCCCGCAGGATATCGCTGAGCTCAAGGCGATGGTGGCCCAGTTCGACGCGGCCATCGAGACCGGCGACCTGGATGTGCTGCGCGGCCTCAATGGCGACTTTCACGACCGCTTCTACGAAGCCTGCAACAACCTGACCCTGGCCCAGGAAATCAAAGCCCTGCGCCAGCGCGGCCTGCCCGGAGCGCGCGGCTGGCGGTCACTGGGCGCCATCCGCCGCAGCAACGATGACCACGCTCAGATGATCGGCTTGCTGGAAGCCGGTGACGGCGAAGCTCTGTCAGCCCTGATTGACCGCCACCTGAACCGTTGGCGCGAAGGCCCGGAAGGCTAGATCACGGCGCCGAGCAAGTTGGCGCCGCCGTACCTTTAGTCGCGCGCGGCGACGATGATGACTCGATTGAGGCCTAATCGCCCTCGCCTAGCGCCTTCCGACGGCTCGAAGCGGTTAAGTTGTCAGTTCCAGTCGTCCTCCTTCCCGATCGCCGAAGCTGCGTAAGCTGAGCCTCATTAGCTCCATAGGGAAGCAAGTGGCACGGCCGCCAGATCGTCGCCGAACGGCACGGTGTCGGCGCTGCGCCAGCGCGGCGCCCAGAAGCGGACCTTCCGAACGTCTTACACGGGTCAGACTTCTCCGTTCGGCGGGCCGGGCACGCCGCCTTCCCATCCGTGGACGGGGCTTCCGGACGGAGAAGCCCACTAGCAGCGCCAGCGGCGCTGGCGCGCTCAGTCGCGCTTTGGCGTAGTCTGGCGCGCGCAGATGAAACCGAGTGGGAATTATCGCGCGACGCTTACTATAGCGAAGGCACGGCGTTCTCCGAATGGAAGCCGGCACGACGCTCGAACAACCGAGCCCGCGCGACCTTCGTAAACTGTTTCACGCAGCTGAGCTTCACACCTTGGGCCCCTACCCGAAGACCTGAATTCGCCACTTGCTGCCGTTGGCACACCTTCAGGAAGACAACCTTCCTCCAATGGCGCGGCCTGCTTGGCCTCTACTCCACTCGGCTCATCCAACGACATTCAAGCGGCAGAGTCTGGCCGCGCATAGGCAACATAAGGGTGCGAGACTACGGACATGAGCTCGTCGGCGCCTTGGATATTGGATTTTACATCTCCGGCATGAGATTTGAGAGCGTGACACCTTCTAGGCGGCTCACTCTCGTATGACTGTCTTCGCCGACGCGCATGGATTATGCATCGATGCATGAACGAAGCGCGCCTCGACTGGGACGACTTACGCCTTTTTCTCGCCATCGCCAGGGCGGGCACGCTAACGGCCGCCGCACCGCAGTTGCGGTTGAGTCAACCGACCGCGGGGCGACGCCTGAGGTCTCTGGAGGAGGCCTGCGGCTGCGCGCTGTTCCAGAGGAGCGCGAGCGGCTTTCGCCTGACCGACGAGGGCGAGGTCATGTTGCGGCGCGCCGAGCGCATGGAGGAGGAGGCGCTTGCCCTACAAAGGCAGTTCGCCGGCAAGGGCGGCGAACTTGAGGGTCATCTGCGGGTATCGTGCTCCGACTGGTTCGCACATCTTGTGGTGGCCCCCGCCACGGCTGCGTTCAGCCTGCTAAACCCTCGGATCACCGTGGAGATCGTCGCCGACTTCCGCCTGCTAAGCCTGGACCGCCGCGAGGCGGATGTGGTGTTTCGCTTCCTGCCCTTCGACATGCCTGACATCATCCAGCGACGCTTCACCCACGTTCGTTACGACCTGTTCGCCGCGACGAGCTACCTGGAGCAAAGGGGGGCGCCGAACGAGTCCGCCGACGGTCAGGACCATGCGCTGATCACGATGGATAGCCAGTTCGATACTGTCGCCGATGTCACTTGGCTCCGGCGGCGCTTTCCCCGCGCCCATTTCGCGATCCGCAGCAACAGCCGCGAGGCCCAGGCCATAGCCTGCGCGCGCGGGGCGGGGATGGCGGTGCTGCCCGCGGTGCTGGGCCAGCAGTGGGGACTGACCCGCGTCGAGGTCGGCGAGCCCCTGCCGGGCCGCGATGTCTGGCTCGGTTATCATGCCGACCTCAAACCGCTGCGGCGCTTGCGCGTCTTTATCGACCATCTCGCGCAGGCCGTGCCAAATCCCCTCTAGCCTGACGACCTAGCCATTCATTCATTCATTCATGAATGGATGTCATGTCATTCTGGTCGTAGCTAAACGAAAAGGCGCCGACGATCTTAGCTCCATCCATCGAGGAGCAAGACCATGTCGATCCGCCCGTCCTCCGCGAGATCCGCCGTCCTGGCGATCGCCGCGGCGACATCCGCCCTCGCCCTCGGCGCGCACGCCGCATCCTCGTCGCCGCCCCGACTGACCGAGATCGCGCGAAGCGACACGTTGGTTTGGAATGCTGTCGCGGTGACGACGGATCGGATCTTCGTGGCCGGTCCACGCTGGACGGGCTCCAAGGGTCCCGCGGTCGGCGTCGTCCACGGCGGGGCCGTGACAGCCTTCCCCGACGCGGCCTGGAACGGCTGGCGCCCGGGCGCGGACGCGGCCGGCGCGTTCGTCAACGTCAACGCCATCCACCTGGATAACCACGGAGCGCTTTGGGTCGTGGACACCGGCGCGCCCACGTTCGGCGGCGATCCCCTGCCTGGCGGCGCGAAGCTGGTGAAGATCGACCTGGCCAGCGACACGGTGGTCCGTGTCTATCCGTTTGGTCCCGCCATCGCGCCAGCCGGCAGCTATGTCGACGACGTCAGGTTTCGTGGCGACCATGCCTATCTCACCGACGCGGGCCGTCCGGGCTTGATCGTTCTGGATCTCGTCACCGGCGCCGCCCGCCGGGTGCTGGAAGGCCACCCGTCGACGATCGCTCCCGCCGAGCGCGACATCGTTCTCTCCGGCCGAGTCCTGCGCACGGGGGAAGGCGCGCCGCTACGGGTCAATTCCGATCCTCTGGAGATCAGTCCTGACGGTCAGTGGCTCTACTATGGCCCGCTGGAGGGGCCCTGGTCGCGCGTCGCCATCCGGGACCTCGAGGACGCCGCCCTGAGCGCCGACGAACTGGCCGCCCAGGTCGCGCCTTGGGCCGACCTGCCGCCGGTCGGCGGCACGGCGATGGACGCCGATGGCGGCCTCTATTTCAGCGACCTGGCCGAGAACGCGATCAAGCGCCGCGCTCCGGACGGGACGATCACCACCATCGTGCGCGACGCCCGCCTGCACTGGGTCGACGCGCCGTTCCTCGACGCGCGTCATCGGCTCTGGCTTCCCGCCGCGCAGATGGACCGCTCGCCGAACTTCACGGGAGCCGACCGCCCCCGCGAATGGCCCGTGCGCCTCTATCGGATCGATCTGCCGAAGTGAGACGCCTTTCTCGTCCAACCCCGTCTTCAACAGGAGCTGTCATCATGAAAACCTTCGTCCGCGCCGCCATCCTGGCGGTCTTGTCGACCGCGGCCGCGAGCGGCGCCGCCCTGGCCCAAGCTGGCGCGCCGACCGAGAAGCCGACCGTCGTGCTCGTTCACGGCGCCTTCGGCGACGCCGAAAGCTGGGACAAGGTGATCCCGCTGCTGCGCGCTCAGCACGTGCCGGTCGTCAGCGTCTCGATCCCGCTGACATCGCTGGCCGACGACGCCGCCGCGACCCGTCGCGCCATCGACCGCATTCCTGGCCCAGTGATCCTGGTCGGTCACAGTTGGGGCGGCACGGTGATCACCGAGGCCGGCGACACGCCCAAGGTGCGCGCGCTGGTCTATGTCGCCGCCTTCGCGAACGGTCCCGGCCAGAGCGTCGGCGACCTGGGCAAGGGCTTCGCCCCCGGCGCCGGCCTGTCGGCGCTGACGGTCGACAGCCAGAACTACGCGTCGATGAGCGCCGCCGGCTTCGCCAAGTTCTTCGCGCCCGAAGCCACGAACGCCGAGCGCGAGCTGATGTTCGCCACGCAGGCGCCCATCAACACCAAGGCCTTCGGCGAGCCGGCGACACACGCCGCCTGGCAGGGCCGCAAGAGCTGGTACGTCGTGACCACCCAGGACCAGATGATCGTCCCGGCCCAGCAGGAGGCCATGGCCAAGGCGATCGGCGCACAGGTCACGCGCGTCGCCAGCGACCACGCGGCGATGGCTTCGCACCCGGCCGAGGTCGCCAAGGCCATTCTAACCGCCGTCAACGCCCCCAACTGAACCTTCAGCGTCCTTTGCCCCGCCGTCTCAAGCGGCGGGGCCAGGCAAAGGAGACCCTTATGAAAGCCGTCGGCTACTCCACTCCGGGCGCAATCGATCGTGAGGACGCGCTGCTCGATCTCGACGTTCCGCCGCCCGCGCCCGGCCCGCATGATCTGCTGGTCCGCGTCAACGCGATCTCGGTCAATCCGGCCGACACCAAAATCCGCGCCGGCGTTCAAGCGCCGGAAGGCCAGATCAAGATCCTAGGTTGGGACGCCGCCGGCGTCGTCGAAGCGGTAGGGGCGGATGTGACCCTGTTCGCCGTGGGCGATGCGGTATTCTACGCCGGCGACATCACCCGCCCCGGCGCCAACGCCCAGCTTCATGTCGTTGACGAGCGCATCGTCGGCCACAAGCCGCGCACGCTGGACTGGGCCAGCGCCGCGGCCATGCCTCTGACGTCGCTGACCGCCTGGGAGCTGCTGTTCGATCGCCTACGGGTTCCGTATGGCGAGGGCCGGGCTGACGGCGCCTTGCTGGTGATCAATGGGGCGGGCGGCGTCGGCTCGATCCTGATCCAGCTTGCGCGCCAGCTCACCGGCCTGACGGTGATCGCCACGGCCTCGCGTCCGGAAACCGTCGCCTGGGCCGCGGATATGGGCGCCCATCACGTCATCGATCACCGCAAGCCGCTGGATGAGGAACTGGCCCGCATCGGCATCCCCGAGGTCGACTATGTCGCCAGCCTGACCGCCAGCGAACATTACCTGCCGCTGTTCCCCAAGATTATCGCGCCCCAGGGCCGTCTGGCCCTGATCGACGACCCCGATCACTTCGACATCGCCAAGTTGAAGCGCAAGTCGATCACCGTGGCCTGGGAGTGGATGTTCACCCGCGCCGCCTACCAGGCGCGCGACATGGTCGCCCAGCACGAGATCCTGGAAGAGGTGTCGGCCTTGCTCGATCGGGGCGTCCTGCGATCCACCCTGACAGCGCTCGAAGGTCCGATCAACGCGGCCAATCTGAAGCGCGTTCACGCGCTGCTGGAAAGCGGCCGGGCGATCGGCAAGCTGGCCCTCGCCGGATTTTGAGCGAGGGCGCGGGCTGGCGCGGCTGAACGACTGGCGGAGGACTGTGGGGTGATCTTGTCTGGACGAGCTCTGGCGGTGGTGGTCGCGTTGATCACGGTCTCGCCCCAGGTCGCCGCCGCGTCGCCAGCCCGAGCGGCGGCTCCGCGCATCGAACGAGCCTCATCCCTTCGGTCGCGGGTTGGCCCTCCGGACGCCCTGGTGATGGAGATCTTCCGTGATGCGGGCGGGTCCGAGATCACGCCCCATGCATTGACCGAGCAAGAGTGGGCCGTCGTGGACTCCGCGCTCGGCAAGCTGCCCCCTCTGCACCGCCGGGTGCTTCAGGGTCATCTCCGCCGCCTGAGTTTCGTGGATCTCAAGCCAGGGGCGGGCAACGCCCTGACCAGCCGAGCCGACCCAGACGGCAAGGGCGATGCTTTCGACATCACCCTTAGAGCGAGCTTGCTGCACGAAACCCTGACCGACTTTCTGACCGCCAAGGACGCCGGCCTATTTGAAGACGACGGCAGCGGCTATCGCGTCCGCTTCAACGCGGGGCGGGCGGACGCTCTGACCTATGTCCTTCTTCATGAAGCCACCCACGTCGTCGATCAGGTGCTCGGCCTGACGGCCGATGCGGATGGCCCAGTCCGTAAGGCGCTCTGGATCGGCTCGCGGGACCTCGCGGAGCCCTATGCCTCCAGCCTCGCGGCCAAGACCCGGTTTCGGGGCTCATCCCGCATCCCTGTCCATCAAGCCGCCAACTATTATCGGGCGCTGGCGCGGACGCCGTTTGTCTCGTTCTACGCCACGGCCGCCGCATCGGAGGACCTGGCCGAACTCGCCGCGTGGCGGCAATTGTCGCGCCATGGCCAAAAGCTTTCCGTTACGGTGGTCGACGCCACGGGGCGTCGTGTCTTTCGTTACGAGCCGCTTAAATCCGCATCGGTCCGGCGAAGACTGGCGATGCTGGACGCGCTAGGCCTTTTCAGATCTGATTGGCCCGATCAGATCAGGTAAAAAGCTCTATAAATCAGAAATTTATAGCATCATCGACCCGATAGCCGCTTCTTGCGGCCTCGCGCGTGATTGACCGGCGCGGCGCCCGCGACGCCGAAGCCAAGGGCCTCTGGGCGCTAACTAGCGAAAGGTCCATCGTTCAATCCCGGCCGGCGCGGCGCATTCAATTTTGCATAGCCTGTACTCTATATCTTCTATTATCAGTCATTAAGGCTTGGAGGATCATCGGGGCTCAACCAACTGGAGCTGCTCTGATGAGCCCGATCCAAACCATGACCGCCGCTGTCGTCGAGGCTCGCGACGGTCCTTTCGTCCTCCAAACCTTGGCGCGCCCGACGCCCGGTCCTGGCCAGGTGCTTGTGCGTGTCGAGGCCAGCGGCCTCAATCCTCTTGACCTTAAGATCCGCGCCGAGCAGGCCGCCCATGCGCGCAATCCGCTACCGGCGGTGCTCGGGATGGATGTAGCGGGCGAGGTGGAAGCCCTCGCCGCCGACGTGCGGGGCTTCGCGATCGGTGATCGCGTCTATGGTCTCATCGGTGGCGTCGGCGGGCTTCAAGGCTCTCAAGCCCAGTATGTCTCCGTCGACGCGGACCTTCTCGCCAGGCGACCGACAAGCCTCGACGCGCGCGGGGCGGCAGCCCTCCCGCTGGCGGCGATCACCGCTTGGGAAGGTCTTATCGATCGCGCGCAAATCCAGAGGGGCGAAAGCGTGCTCGTTCAAGGCGGCGCCGGCGGCGTCGGCCATTTGGCCGTCCAGATCGCGCTAGCCAAGGGCGCGAAGGTCTACGCCACCGCCCTCGGCGAGGAGGATCAGGCCTATCTCCATGGCCTTGGCGCGATCGCCATCGACGGCGCGCGTCCTGTCGAGGACTACGTCGCGGAGCATACCGGCGGCGCTGGCTTCGAGGTTGTCTATGACACCGGCGGCGGCGCGCTGCTCGATGCGTCGTTCCGGGCCGTCAAAAGGTTCGGCCATGTGGTCAGCTGCCTGGGCTGGGGCGCGCACGGGCTCGCGCCGCTTTCGTTCAAGCAGGCCACCTATTCGGGCGTGTTTACCCTGCACCCGCTGTTAAGCGGCGAAGGGCGCGGCCACTTCGGCGAGATCCTGACCCAAGTGGCCGCTCTGGCGGAATCGGGCGCGCTGAGACCGCGTCTGTACGACGGTCGGTTTGGCCTGGATGCTCTCGACGAAGCCTATCAGGCGCTGGCGAGCGGCCGGGCCCACGGCAAGGTCGTCGTCGATATCGCCCACCCTTGAAGCTCGTACCGGCGGCCCGACAAGGGCCGCCGAGAGCTTATGGTCGAAGGCGAAGCCATCCCCTGCGGCGCCACGACGTCCGAGCCGGCGACCGCGTTTCCCCCCGAAGGAGACTTCCCCATGAAAACCTGGTTCATCACCGGCGCGAGCCGAGGCCTGGGCGCCGAGATCGCTGACCGCGCGCTGCGAGCTGGCGACAACGTCGTTGCGACGGCGCGTGATCCCAGCGCGCTCTCGAGCCGATTTGGCGAGCGCGCGAACCTTTTGGCCGCGAGACTGGATGTCACCCAACCGACGGAACCGAACGCGGCCGTCCAGGCGGCCTTGGGTCGGTTTGGCGCCATCGACGTCCTCGTGAACAATGCCGGCCACGGTCTCGTCGGCGCGGTCGAGGAGGCAAGCGCCGCCGAGATTCAACAGCTCTTCTCGGTCAACGTCTTGGGTCTGCTGTCGGTAACGCGCGCGGTCCTTCCCTCCATGCGCGCGCGGCGCCGTGGCCATGTGATCAACATGTCCTCGATCGGCGGCTACAGGGGCGCGACCGGCTTTGGCGTCTACTGCGCCACTAAGTTCGCGGTCGAGGGCCTGTCCGAGGCGATGCGGGCGGAACTGGCGCCGCTGGGCGTCCATGTGACGGCGGTGGAGCCGGGCTATTTCCGCACCGACTTCCTCGACCCGGCTTCGTTGAGGACCAGCGCGTCGGTCATCGCCGACTATGCCCAAACCGCTGGTCGCGTCCGCGCCCAGGTGGGCGACCTCAATCACCAGCAGCCCGGCGATCCGGCGAAGCTGGCCGAGGCGATCCTTCGCTTGGCGAACATGCCCGAGCCGCCGGTCCGCCTGCCACTTGGAGCCGATACGGTCGCGGCGATCGCCGCCAAACACGCTCGTGATCGCGAGATCCTAGCGACTTGGGGAAACCTGGCGTCGGAAACCGGTCATAGGCAGGACGAAATATAAGCTTGGCTTGGCCGTTGTGACCGTATGGCCAGTCCATCGCAGCACCTGCGATGGAGGATCAATGCTGCCGATCTTCGCCATTAAGCCTCCCACGCCGGTACAAGCCGCTGCTCTAATCAGAAGGCCTAACCTTGGCCGGCAAGCGGACTTTCCGAAGGTCGGCGAGTTCGCGCCAGACTTCTCCATTCAACAGGGCAGGAACGCCGCCTTCCCCATCGGTGAATGGGGCGTCTGGACGGAGGAGACCACTAGCAGCGCCGGCGGCGCTGGCGCGCTCCGTCGCGCTTTGGCGTAGTCTGGCGCCCCTTGTCGGATGAAGCCGATCAATATGCGTACGCTATTGTACTCCAACGGCTTCCACGGAGCGACAAGGGCTGCAAACGCGGCCGTCGGACATCGCGGGCTAGGCTGGCCAAAGATATCTGATCCGGCCGCCGAAGGGTCCGCCGCTGCCTTATGACTGGAAGTCGGTAGCTCCCGGCGAAGCTTGATCCCCGCCGGGAGCCCTACCCACTAGTTCTTGACTAGCGTCAGCGACGCGAGGTCCATCGTGAAGCGTCCACCGGCTTCAGCGGGCGGCTTCATCACCGCGGCGAACAGCATCATCGGGCCACTCACGTCCCCAGGAAGATCGATCGTTCCTTGGGCCGAGGTGTGCAGATGGCTACGGACGCCGTCCGGCTTGGCGATGATCACCGGATAGTTCGCCAGCGGAGCTCCCTTGCTCAGCAGGGTGAAGCTCTTCGCCGAAGCATCGGTCGCGATGAACTCGACGCTATGGCCCAACGGCCGCATCGGGTCGCTCCCGCCGTCGCACCGTTCGACGCAGACGAAGGACTTGGCGAAGCGGGTCGACAGGGCCTTTAGGACACGCGGGCGCGGCAGCGCCTCGACGGCCTTCACCGCCGCCGGCTCGACTTGATACTCCTCCATGATCCCGGCGATCCGCTCTTCCGGGTATTCCACCTCCCTGGCTACGGCGCGGGCGGAGAGGATCGCCAGCCCCGGCGTATCACCCTTGAAGTGGGTCTTCAGCGACTTGGAGCCGGGCCCTTCGACCTCGAAGACCGACTGAGGGCCGCCGACGACGCGAAGCTCGGCGATGCGCTCAGGCGGCACCGGGTTGGTCAGGCCAGGAAAGCTGCTGCCGATCGTGACGTCGACCATCAGTGGCGCGCCGCGTTCGACCTTGAACTTGGCGGGCATGATGAAGAAGTCATGCGCCGAGGCGCTGGACGCGAAGAGCGCCGCCAGACAGGCCCCGACCAGACGCGCCTGCACCTTGCTCGGGATGAGAGAGAACTTACCACACATTTCGATATTCCTGATTTATCTGAAGGTCTTGCGATTAGAACTTGGCCGTCAGGCCGACATAGAAGCGCCGCCCGATCAGGTCGTACGTCGACGGATCGGTGTTGGCCGAGATGGCCGGCGTGTAGACCGGAGGCTGCTGGTCGGTGAGGTTGTTCACGCCACCGCGGAGCGAGATCGCGCCATTGACCTTCCACGAACCGTTGAGGTCGAAGTAGTTCACGGCATCAATGGCTTGGGCGCGATTATTGAAATTCTCGACCGCGCCCTGGTAGCGCCACCGCGCGCCAAGGTTCACCGGGCCGTAGATCCAGTTGGCCGATGTCAGCACCTTCCATTCCGGCAGCGTCAGGCCGAAGGAGTTGGAGATGGTGCCCTTGCGATCGGTGAAGGCGCCGCCCGGGATGTCCTGGCGCTGCCACTTCTGCAGCTTGTTGCCCGTGACGTTGAAAGCCAGCGTCCCCCAATCAGGCGCGCCGAGGTCGACCAGGTTCAGACGCCAGTCGACCTGGAAGTCGATGCCGGTGGTCTTGAGCGTGCCGAGATTGGCGTTGGTCTCGAAGGTGTTGATGATCTGGCCCGAGTTGGGGTCGCGGCTGAACAGCTGGCAGAAGAAGTTGTTCTGGTCGTAGGTCGGGTTGGAGACCCCGTCCTGATTGAAGCAGCGCCGCAGCTGTTCGGTCACCGACACGGTGCCGACCACCTGCTTGATGCTGATGTCGTAGTAGTCGATCGACCCCGACAGGTGGCCAAGCCAGGGGTTGGCGAACTGCGACTGCCACGAGACGCCGACCGTGAACGAGTCCGCGGTCTCTTCGCGCAGGTTGGGATTGCCGCCCGTCAGACCCGAGACCTGGGAGTTGGAGAAGGTGAAGCCGTCGATCACCTGCCCCGGCACGTTCTGCGCCAGACAGAGGTTTCGAACCGAAGCTGCGCCCGTCGCGCCCGGCGCGCGATAGGAGCCGCGAACGTCGCAAGGATCGCCCGAGAATTGCCGAGCGCCCGTCGAGGACACCGGCACGCCGATCGACGGGAAGGACAGGTTCTGCGGACCGAACAGTTCACCGATGGATGGCGCGCGGACCGCGCGCTGGATACCGCCGCGCACGCGAAGGCGCTCGACGATCTCCCAGCTGGCGTCGGCCTTGTACGACTGGACGCCGCCGATGGAGTCGTACTTGGAGACCCGATAGCCGAGGTTGGTCTCCAGGCGGTGGACGAACGGCAGGTCCCGCAACAGCGGGATCAGGATTTCGCCATAGCCTTCGTAGACGCTGTCCGAACCGGCCAGGGGCTGGGCCGAGTTGCCCGCCAGTTCAGGGCCGGTGACGCCGTTGAGCGTGAAGGTGGCCAGCAGCAAGGCGTCCGGGACGAGCTTGTAGTTCTGCTCGCGGTAGGTGCCGCCCAGAGCGAGACGGACCTGCCCAGCCGGCAGATCGAAGACGCCGCCCTGGACGTTGGCCTCGAAGACGCGCTGGTCATTGACCGTCGTGTTTTTGGCGATGCGGCTGATGTAGTTGATGCACGAGGCGCTCAGCTTCGTCTCGCCGAACGGATTAAAGCCGCCCGCGCAGAGAGAATTGCCGCCGTCACTGGCGTCCAGCAGACGCTGCGTGGCCGAGCGCGACAGATAGCCGGTGTAGGTGGTGCCATCGTCGACGCGGCCATACGAGAAGTAGGCGTCGTAGGTCCAGTCGCCCAGGCCCTTCAAGTCGCCGCGAAGCCCCGTGGTGACCTGGAAGACGCTGTAGTTCTCGGTCTGCTGGCGCGGACCCAGGATGTTGAAGCGCTTGTCGAGGCGGAACGACCCGGTCGGGTCGGGCCGGGAGTTGAGCACACCGCGCAGCTCGGCCGAGATGAAGGGGTTGGTCGAGGGAACGCGGAAGCCGGTCGTGGGCCCGGTGGCGGGATTGGGCGCCAGCAGGTTGCCGCTTTCGTACTGCGAGAACATGAAGTCGGCATAGGCTTTGATCGCCGAATTGATCTCGTAGCTTGCCGCGCCGTAGATGTTGTAGCGGGTCTGCGGAATGATCAGGTAGTTCTGCGGACCGGTGTTGTAGGTGAAATCGGTCTGCTGCAGCGGCCCGGGCATGCGGAAGCCCTCGTAGTCGATACCGCCGGGGCTGATGTAGTCACGTGCGCCCTGGTAGGCGAACAGCGTGCCGTTGTTGTTGAAACCGAAGGTGTTGCCCCGGGCCGCGCCCGGAATCGCCGCCGTGATGGCCGCGGCGCTTGGCAGGTTGGTGGCGTCGAAGACCGTGGAGCCCAGCGGTGAGGTGCCCGCGAAACCCGAAATCGAGGGCGAACGGCGCGCGGCGTTAAAGACGCTGTCGCGCTCCGAATAGCTTAGCGACAGCGCCGCCCTGCCCCGCCCGTCGGCGATCGGGCCGCCCATCGTCAGGCTGACGGCGGTGGTGGCCGCGTCGTTGCGGCTCGACTGGCCATACTGCAGATCCAGCTGCACGCCTTCGAACTTGTCGTTGACCAGGAAGTTCAGAACGCCCGCCACGGCGTCCGAGCCGTAGGTCGACGAAGCCCCGCCGGTGATCGTCTCGATGGATGAGATCAGAGGCGTGGGCAGTAGGTTCAGGTCGACCACGGAGGAAGCGTTGGACGGCACCACGCGGCGACCGTTGAGCAGGACCAGGGTGCGCACCGTCCCCAAGCCGCGCAGCTGCACGTTCGCCTGGCCGCCGGAGTTGGGGTTGTTGGATGCTGCGTTCGCCGCCGGCGTGAACTGCGGCAGGTCGTTGATCAGGGTCTCGATGTTGATCGAGCCGGTCGCCTGGAAATCTTCCTGGGTGACGGTGACGATCGGGCTGTTGGCGGCGTAGTCCTTCCGGGCGATGCGGGAGCCGGTGACGATGACTTCGTCGATCTGGGCGGGCTCATCCTGCGTCTGGGCGACGGCGGGAGCCGCCATCAGGCTGGTGGCGCCGACCATCGCCAGGCCGGCGATGACGGAGGTGCTGAAGAGTCGGCAACGAAAAGTGTTGTTGGCCAAAATGCTGTTCTCACGATCTGGATTTGGGCCAAATTGCGGCCCCCTGTATCGCGTACGCAGTGGCGATAGCTCACCCCTCAGACCGTGTTTCCCCGCTAAAAGCCGCCCTGCTTTTGCAGGATCGGGCGCCTAAAATTTCCGTTTTTCTGGCCATGTCTGATCAAACAGGCAGCGGTCCGCGGAAGCCGCGGCCGCCTTTTCGGCGACGCTGATGGATGGCGATCGAACCCGGACGACCAGACCCATGGCTCACCCGCGCCTCGTATCGGTGATCAGGATGCGCAGCCACGATCTTGCCCCGACGGTGCTCGGAACAGCGTCGCGCCCGGACCGTTATAGCCAAGGTTCAGGCCCGCCGCCGTCGGGATAGAGCGCGCCGAACCTTGGGGAGATGGCCCGATGGGCGACCGTTTCAGGCGTCGTTTTCTCGACGTCCTCTGCTCGATCTACCTCTACAATGAACATCGCGGATACACGGCGATCGACCGCATGCTCACCGCGATCCGTTCAAGCTGGCCTGACGACCAGGCGCTGATCGGGCTGGTCGAGCGCCATCGCGCCGACGAGCGCAAACACTATCTGATGTTCCGCCGGTGGTTCGAACGCCGAGGCGTGATGCCGCTCGATCTGGACCGCGCCTTCGGGCACATCGATCGCTTCGTCGAGATCATGTTCGGCTCGCCGATTGACGATCTGCCCCCCGAGCTGATCGGCCGCGACGACCTGTTCGAACGGCTCTGCCGGATCATTTCCCTGACAGAAAAGCGGGGCCATCGTCAGGTCGAGGACCTCCTGCGCAACGCCGCGGTGCGGGACGACAGCACCCTGACCAAGATCTTTCGGGTGATCGAGCAGGACGAGCCCAGCCATTGGGCGCCGTACGATGGATGGCTGCGCGACCATGGTCGTCGCCCGCCCAACTGGTGGGAGCACCTGGTCGATGGCTTCGTCCATGGCGAACTCTTGGCCTTCAAGCTGCCACTCCTGTTCCTGACGCCAGGATTGGCGCGCCGCACCGCCTGGCCCGACCAGGACGAGGACGCCTGCCCACCAGACACCACCCTGCGCGCCGCCTGATCCGACGACACGCCTTCGGCGATCGGCCGCGAGCATTTTCTGCAGCTACACATGAGGGGTCCCGCCCACCGGCGCGTATCGACACGCAGTATTGATAGCGGTGAGAGCGAACGATCGTGAACGAGCATTCGCACGAGCACCACGGCCATGGCCGTGGTGCGCAGCAGACCTCCACGCCCGCGCCCCGACGCGAAGGCCTCGTCCATACCTGCCCCATGCACCCCGAGATCCGCCGGGATGCGCCGGGCGCCTGTCCGATCTGCGGCATGGCGCTCGAGCCGGTCACGGTCACCGCCCAGTCCCAGCCCAATCCCGAACTGCGGGACATGACGTGGCGCTTCTGGATCGCGGTGGTTCTGACCCTGCCGGTGTTCGCCCTGGAGATGGGGCCGCACATGGGCCTGATGCTCCTGCACCTGCCGCCCGGCGTGTCGGCCTGGATTCAGCTCGTGCTGGCCACCGCGGTGGTTCTCGGCTGCGGCTGGCCGTTCTTCGAGCGCGGCGCGCGGTCGATCCTGACCCGTCAGCTCAACATGTTCACCCTGATCGCCATGGGCATCGGGGTGGCCTGGAGCTACAGCATCGCCGCCACCTTGGCGCCGCAGGTCTTTCCGCCGGCTTTCCGCGGCGCCGACGGCTCCACCCCGATCTATTTCGAGGCCGCGTCGGTCATCACCGTCTTGGTGCTCTTGGGCCAGGTTCTGGAATTGCGGGCTCGCGAGAACACTTCGGGCGCCATTCGGGCGCTGCTGGACCTGACGCCAAAGACCGCGCGCCGTTCGTTCGACGGCGAGGACTTCGAGATCCCGGTCGAGGAGATCCAGCCAGGCTTCAACCTCCAGGTCCGGCCCGGCGAGAAGGTCCCGGTCGATGGCCGGGTGCTGATGGGCGAGGCCCAGGTCGATGAGTCTCTGGTCACCGGCGAGTCCATGCCGGTGGCCAAGAAGCCGGGCGACACCGTCATCGGCGGTTCGCTCAACAAGACCGGTTCGTTCCTGATGATCGCCGACAAGGTCGGCTCCGACACGCTGCTGGCCCAGATCGTCGCCATGGTGGCCCAGGCCCAGCGCAGCCGCGCGCCGATCCAGCGCATGGCCGACCGGGTCTCGAGCTGGTTCGTCCCGGCGGTGATCGCTGCGGCCGTGGCCGCCTTCCTGGTCTGGGCGTTGATCGGCCCGCCCCCGCGCCTGGCCTTCGCGCTGGTGGCGGCGGTCTCGGTGCTGATCATCGCCTGCCCCTGCGCTCTGGGCCTGGCCACGCCGATCTCGATCATGGTCGGGGTTGGACGCGGCGCGCGGGCCGGCGTGCTGATCAAGAACGCCGAGGCGCTGGAGCGTTTCGAAACCATCGACACCCTGGTGGTCGACAAGACCGGCACCCTGACCGAAGGACGGCCGGCGGTCACCGCGATCCATGTGGTCGAGGGCTTTGCCCAGGATGAGGTCCTGCGCCTGGCCGCCAGCCTAGAGCGCGCCAGTGAACACCCCTTGGGCGATGCGATCCTGCGTGCTGCGGCGGCCAAGGAACTGCCGCTCAGCCACCCGCAAGGCTTTGACTCCCCGCTGGGCAAGGGCGTGATCGGCAAGGTCGACGGCCGCGCCGTCGTCATCGGCTCGGCGCGGTTCCTGGATGAACAAGGCCTGGCGCCCGGCGCGCTGTCGGACATCGCCGAAACCCTGCGCCAGGACGGCGCCACGGCGATCTATGTCGCCATCGACGCGCGTCCGGCCGCGGTCCTGGCCATCGCCGACCCGATCAAGCCCACGACGGCCAAGGCGGTCGAGACGCTGAAGGCCGACGGGATCCGGGTCGTCATGCTGACGGGCGACAACCGCACGACTGCCCAAGCCGTGGCCGCCAAGTTGGGCATCGAGGAGGTCGAGGCCGACGTCCTGCCGCACGAGAAGGCTGAAGTCGTCGAACGCCTCCGTCGCGAAGGCCGCAAGGTCGCCATGGCCGGCGATGGGGTCAATGACGCCCCTGCCCTGGCCGCCGCCGAGGTCGGGGTCGCTATGGGCGCGGGCTCGGACGTGGCCATCGAAAGCGCGGGGGTGACCCTGCTGCATGGCGACCTGGAGGGTCTGGTCAAGGCTCGCCGGCTGTCGCGCGCGGTGATGGGCAATATCCGCCAGAACCTGTTCTTCGCCTTCGCCTACAACGTCGCCGGCATCCCCATCGCCGCGGGCGTGCTCTATCCGGCCTTTGGCTGGCTGCTGTCTCCGGCCATCGCAGCAGCGGCCATGGCGCTCTCGTCGGTGAGCGTCATTGGCAACGCCCTGAGGCTGCGCGCGATCCGCCTCTGAGCGGACGGACGCGGTCGCTCAGAGGCGCTGCATGCCTCGGTCGAGACGCCGCTTATGAACGGCTTCCCGGCTCCAAAACGTGGCTTGCGATTTTTTTGAGGGGCATTCGCACGCGCTGCGTATCCCCGCTGAAGAGCGTGGATGCACGGCGGCGCCCACAAGGTCCGCCCCCCACGCTCATTTGAATATAAGCTCGACTAAGCGTTGAATTAGTTCGACGCTCGATATGTCACGTCTAATTTATATGGCCAGTATTTTTCAGAATTGATCAAATATTTGAATCTTCAGTATAAGATTGTCGAATCGATATTGATCAATCATCGCTGCATTGAACGATTAGACTCCGATCATCAGGCACTGAAATTATAGGCGCAGGCCAACTGGCCGATCGAATAATTGGATTTCCGAAAAATAACCGTTACGTGACGGAAATATTCTGAAATTCGACACCAGTTTCCATAATTCGGTAATTTTCATGCGCGTTTCCGCCTCGAGAGCGCGCTAACGCGCACGAACTTACCCGTCCAAACGCGCTCATATGTATATACATAGCTTGACGCTGCGGCCAGCGGTTCCCGAGCATGCCCCTCAAGACGCCCTGGTCGGGGCGGGATTGGACACACACGAGGGGGATCACTCGATGAACCGGCAGTTCAAGCGGATGCTATTGGCCGGCGCCATGGCCACGGCGTCTTTCAGCGCATGGGCCGCGCAAGCCCAGGAGGCCAGCAGCGTCGAGGAAGTTGTCGTCACCGGCACCCGGATCAAACGTCAGGACATCAGCGGGGTCGGTCCCGCGACGGTGATCTCGCAGGAGCAGGTCGAACGGTCTGGCGTCAACAATGTCGAGACCCTGCTCCAGCGCCTGCCGTCGTCGGCCGGCAACGCGGGCAACCAGACCAACGCCTACTGGACGGGTAACGGTTATGGCACCGCCCAGGTCAATCTGCGCGGTCTGGGGATCAACCGGACGCTGACCTTGATCAACGGCCGCCGGGTGGTCAACGGCGGCACCGGCGCCAACAGCGCACCAGACCTGAACATGATCCCCACCGCGATTATCGGCCGGATCGACGTCCTGAAGGACGGGGCCTCGGCCATCTATGGCGCCGATGCGGTTGCCGGCGTCGTCAACATCGTCACGCGCACCAATGTCGAGGGCCTTACGGTCACGGGCAAGTACGGCGTCGCCGATGAAGGCGATGGGGCAGAATACGCCATCGACGGACTTTGGGGCATGCACAGCGAGCGCGGCTCGGTGACCGCCGCGATCACCTGGCAGAAGACCGAGGCGGTCAACCTGGCCAGCCGCGCCCCGTGCGGCCTGGGCGAGGTCGGCGGCGTGCTGACCTGCTTGTCGTCGGCCTCCACGATCGGCGGGCGGGCGGTGCTGCCCAACGGCCAGCAGATCAACTTCAACCAGACCCCAGGCGGTAACGGGAACTTCTACGAGCCATACAGCGCCGCCAAGCACAACTTCAACTCCAACCCCTTCCTCAACGCCGTCAGCCCGATCCAGCGCTTCAGCACCGCCTTCCTGGCCGACTACAAGCTGACCGACAGCGTGACGCTGTTTGGCGAGGCCTTCTTCACGCATCGCCAGAGCCGGCAGATCGCCAGCCCCGGCACCTTGCGCAACCTGGCGATCGCGGCGTCCAACCCGACCAATCCGACGGGCCAGAACATCACCCTGGTGCAGCGTCGTCTGGCCGAACCCGGCGCGCGCATTTTCTCCCAGAACGTCGACACCTATCGCTTCGTGGGCGGCGCCCGCGGCGAGCTGGGCGGCGACTGGACCTGGGAGGCGGCGGCCAACTGGGGCCGCAACACCGGCGTCGATGGCATGACCAACATCGCCAATCTTGAGCGGGTGGCCAACTCGATCAATCCGGCGGTGTGCAGCACCACGCCCGGCGCGGCCATCCCCTGCGCCGACTATCTGGGCGCGGGCGACCTGACGCCGGCGGCGCTGAAGTACATCCTCTACAATTCGCGCGACACGGGCGGCAACGAGCAGCGCAGCGTCACCGCCGACGTCTCGGGCTCCCTGCTGACCCTGCCCGCCGGCAAGCTCGCCATCGCCGCCGGTGTGGTCTATCGCGAAGAGAAGGGCTGGCGCGACCCTGACGCCTTGACCGTGCTGGGCATCGCCAACACCAACCAGCAGGACCCGATCTCCGGCCAGGTCTCCACCAAGGAAGCCTATGTCGAGCTGTCCGCGCCACTACTGGCCAACCTGCCCCTGGTGCGCACCCTCGAACTCAACGGCGCGGTGCGCTATTCCGACTACAATCTCTTCGGCTCCAACGAGACCTACAAGCTCGGCGTCAACTGGGGCGTCATCGAGGGCCTGCGCCTTCGGGCCACCTACGGCACCGGCTTCCGCATTCCCAGCGTCCCGGAACTCTTCGGGGGCGTGGCCGAAGGCAATCTGACCACCACCGATCCCTGCAGCCGCTATTCCAGCAGCACCAACGCCACACTGGTCGCCAACTGCCGCGCCAGCGGCGTGCCGGCCAACTATGTGCAGCTGGGCAACACGGTGCTGACCACCGTCGGCGGCAACGCCAACCTGTCGCCGGAAAGCGCCAAGACTTTCACGGTCGGCGGGGTGTTGCAGCCGACCTTCGTTCCGGGCCTGTCGGTGACGGTCGACTATTTCGACATCAAGATCACCGACGCCATCCGCTCGATCCCCGGCTCCACCAAGCTGGCGGTCTGCTACGCCTCGACCAATCTCAGCCACCCGTTCTGCGGCCCGGCCAACTTTACCCGCAGCACCCTGACCGGCGAGATCAACTTCCTGTCCTCGCAGCCTTCCAACGCGGGCCGCGAGCAGATGCGCGGCGTCGATATCGGCGTGCGTTACGACTTCGATGTCCGAGGGCTGGACGCCAGCATCGACTGGAACACCACCTATCTGGACAAGTACGTGATCACCCCGTTCCTGGGCGCCAGTCCGATCGTCTTCGACGGCTTTATCGGCGGCGGCAACGGCGGCTATCCGCACTGGCGCTCGAGCGCCAACGCCTCGCTGCGCAGCGATCACTGGTCTGCCAATTACTCGGTGCAGATGATCGGCAAGGCCACCGACTTCAACGCCGCGTCCAAGGACATCGGCTACCGCACATCCAACGTCTTCTACCACAACGCCCAGTTCGCCCACCGGCTGGGAACGCGCGCGGGCCTGACGGTCGGCGTCGACAACCTCTTCGACAAGAAGGCGCCGTTCATCAAGAGTTGGACCGACGGCAACACCGACACCATGACCTACGACCTGCTGGGTCGTCGCGGTTACCTCAAGCTCACCTACCACTTCGACTAAACAAGGGGGAAGCCGGCCAGGCCCTGCGCCTGGCCGGCGACGTTTCGTTCATGGCGACCGCTAAGAAATCCACGATCCGCTGGCCGGCCTGGGCCCGCAAAACCCACAAATGGCTGGCGCTGATCATCGGCGTCCAGGCGCTCTTCTGGATGCTGAGCGGCCTCTACATGACCGCCGTCCACATCGACATCATCCATGGCGACGCCCTGGTGCGCCCCGCGCCCGTCCTGCCGATCGATCCGGCGAGCCTGCGCGACCCCGCCGAGATCCTGGCGCGCTACGCGGCCGCCAGCACGATCAAACTCGACAGCCAGCTGGGCCAGCCGGTCTTCGTCGTCGGCGAGGGCAAGAAGCGCGTGCTCGTAGACGCCCGGTCCGGGGCTCAGATGTCGCCCCTGGACCAGGCGGCCGCGCAGGATCGGGCGCGGGCGCACTTCGCTGGCCCCGGCAAGATCGTGCGCACCGAGCTGCTCAGCGTCATCCCCAGCGAGATCAAGGGCCGCCCGGCTCCGATCTGGCGTGTGGAGTTCGCCGGGCGCTGGCGCCCAACGCTCTACATCTCCCCTCAGACCGGCGAGCTGGTGGCCAAGCGTCACGACCTTTGGCGGATGTTCGACTTCGTCTGGATGTTCCACATCATGGATTACGAGGCGCGGGTCGACGTCAACAACCTGCTTCTGCGGGTGGCGGCCTGGATGGCCGTGGCCACCTCGCTCACCGGAGCCTGGCTCCTGCTCTACAGCTTCCGTCGCAAGCGCCGCGTGCGCAAGCCCGCCCAAGGGTGACCTCGTGTTCCTGATCCGCACCCTGCACAAGTGGTTTGGCCTGATCCTGGGCCTGCAGTTCCTGCTCTGGTCAATCAGCGGGGCCATGATGGCCATGCTGGACGCCAAGAAGGTCGCCGCCGAGGACAGCGAACGCGCCCCGCCCGCGCTGTCTCAGCCGCTGTCGCCCATCCGGCTGGCCAGCCTGGCCCAGTCGCTGGACGCGCCCATCCTGCGCGCGCGGTTGCGCCCGCTCGGCGAGCACTATGTCTATGAGGTCGAGACGCCGCTGGATCTTCGCCTGTTCGACGCGGCCACGGGCGCGCCGGTGACGATCGACGCCCCGCGCGCCCAGGCCCTTGCGCAAGCCGGCTACGCCGGTTCGGGCGCGGTGGCGTCGGTCGAGAAGGTCGAGAAGGTCAGCGGCGAGGTCCGCGGCGTGACCCTGCCGGTCTGGCGCGTGGCCTTCGCCGATCCTGATCACACGACCTTGTTTGTCGATCCCCGCACCGGCGCCATCCATCACCGGGTCAATGACACCACGCGGACCTGGAACCTCTTCTGGATGATCCACATCATGGATTATCCCAACGGCGCGGGGTTCAACCATCCCCTGATCGTCACCGTGGCGACCGGCTGCGTCTGGCTGGCCTTGAGCGGTTTCATCCTGCTGGTCCGCAGCTTCCGCCGGCAGGACTTCGCCTATGTCCTGGATCCCATCGATAAACTGCGGGGCCGCTGATGGCGGCCCCTGACAGCGCTCCGGCCCTTGGTCCGCCGGGCGAAAGCCTGCACGGGCGCATCAAGGCCGACATCGCCGACAAGATCGTCTCGGGCGCCTGGCCGCCGGGTCACCGCATCCCGGCTGAACACGAGCTGATGCGGCGCTACGGCTGCTCGCGGATGACCGTCAGCAAGGCGTTGTCCAAGCTGGTCGATGGCGGCCTCATCATCCGCCGCAAGCGGATGGGCAGCTTCGTCTCGCGACCCAGGATCCATTCGGCGGTGCTCAACATTCCCGACATCCAGGCCGAGGTGCGCGCCCGGGGCCAGACCTACGCCTATCGGCTGCTCAGTCGCCGCACGCGGCCCGTCACCCGGCGCGAAGCCCTCGAGTTCGACCTGCCCGAGACCTGCGAGGTTCTGCTACTGCGCTGCCTGCACAGCGCCAACGAGCGCCCCTTCGCCCTGGAGGAGCGCCTGATCAGCCTGGACGCCGTGCCCGAGGCGCAAGGGGTGGAGTTCTCACTCATGCCGCCGGGCACCTGGCTGCTGCGCACCGTGCCCTGGACCGAGGCCGAACATCGCATCAGCGCCGTGCGCCCGACCAAGGCCGTGGCCCAAGCGCTCGAGACCGATCAGGCCGGTGCGTGCCTACGCCTGGACCGCCGTACCTGGCGTCTGGGCGCGGGTGTCACCCATGTCAGCCTGCTCTTCCCCGGCGACGCCTTCGATCTGGTCGCCCGCTTCACGCCGACCGCGCCCCTGCCCTGATAGGACCCGAGCCGGCGCGATCCGGTTCCTGCGACAAAAAAGCCAGAACCGGGACGAGGGGCCGAAGCCGGGGCCGCGTATGGCCTTACGCAACCTCCTCTCTAGGACTGGATTCCATGAAAGTTCGCGCTCTCCTCCTCACCGTCATGGCCGTCTCGGCCCTGGCCGCCGGCCAAGCCAGCGCTCACGCCAAGCTGGTGTCGTCGAACCCGGCCGCCGCCGCCACCGTCGCCGCGCCCAAGACCATCACCCTGACCTTCAACGAGAAGCTGGCTCCGGCCTTTTCGAGCTTCGAGCTGGCCATGGCCGACGGCATGAAGGTGCCGGTAAAGACCACCGTCTCCAAGGATCGCAAGTCGATCAGCGGCACGCCGCAGGGCAAGCTGATGCCGGGCGGCTACAAGATCACCTGGCGCGCCGCCGCCGGTGAAGATGGTCACCGCATGGACGGCGTCGTCGCCTTCACGGTGAAGTAAGCATGGAAACGGCGGTCGTCCTGCTGCGGTGGGCGCAATATACGGCGGGCTTCGTCCTAATGGGCGGCGCGGCTTTTGCGCTCTACGCACTCCCCGCTCAGGGGCCCTCCAGCGCTGCAACGCTGGGCTGGCCCCGACGCATCCTGTGTGGGTCGGCCGTCGCCCTGCTGCTGACGACGGTGATGGGCCTGATCGCCCAGACCGCGGTCGTCGCCGGTTCGCTGGCCGACGCCCTGAACTTGCAGACGCTCAGCTCGGTGCTGACCGACATGGCCATGGGTCCCTCCTCGGCCATCCGCGCGGTCGTCGCCTTGCTGGCCGCCCTGATCCTTCTGACGCTGCGGCCCGGCGCGGCTTCCTGGTTCGTCGCCGCCCTTCTGGGCGCGATCGCCACCGCCAGCTTCGCCTGGATGGGCCATGGGGCGGCCACCGAAGGGTCCGGCGCCCTGCTCCATCTGGTCGCCGATATCCTGCATCTGGTGGCCGCGGCCATCTGGATCGGCGCCATCGCCTTCTTCATCGGCCTGGCCGCACGTCGGGGTGAACCCGACCGCGACCAGCTCACGGCCTTTCACGTGGCTCTGGCCGGCTTCTCCGGCATCGGCTCGGGTCTGGTCGCCGTCCTCCTGGCCACGGGGCTGGTCAACAGCTGGTTCCTGGTCGGTCCGGACGGGTTGGGCGGCCTGTTCTCGACCCTTTACGGTCGTCTTTTGCTGGTGAAGCTGGCGGCGTTCGGAGCCATGCTGCTCCTGGCTGCGGCCAACCGCTTCCGGCTCACCCCGGCGCTCAATGCGGCGCTGGAGGCTCCGGAACGGGCGCCAGCGGCGGTGGCCGAACTCAAGCGCAGCCTCGTGATTGAGGCCGGCGCGGCGCTGACTGTCTTGGCGCTGGTAGCCTGGCTGGGGCGCCTTGCGCCCATCGTGTCCCAGTAGGCGCCCGTCCCCCGGCGACGCCGGGCAGTCACGCCGGGACGCCGAGGGACGTCGTCACCCCTTAAGACGTCCCTCGGCGATCCTTCGCTCTCCCGCGTGGGCGCCCTGCCGATCCGATCGGACCAGGGCGCTTGACGCGACTAGGCCAGACCCTACCAGGCGGCGTGCAGGCCGTCGTCATCAAGGCCGCCTTCGGGCGGCCTTGAGCCTGTTCAACATCGGGGAAAGTCCATGAAGATTTCAAGCCCGTTGGCGCGCGCCGTCCTGATCGTCGCGGCGCTCAACCTGGCCTATTTCGGCGTTTAGTTCGCGGTGGCCATGCGGATCCAGTCGGCCTCGCTGCTGGCCGACGCGGTCGACTTCTTCGAGGACGCCGCCGTCAATCTGCTGATCTTCATCGGTCTGGGCTGGTCGATCGCCAACCGCGCCCGGCTCGGGCGCCTGCTGGCGCTGATCATCCTGGCTCCGGCCCTGGCGTTTCTATGGACGCTGTGGCGCAAGCTCGGCGCGCCGGTCACGCCCGCCGCGGACCTGCTGTCGCTGACGGGAGCGGGCGCGCTGGCGATCAATCTCTTCTGCGCTTTCCTGTTGGCCCGCCATCGCCACCATGCCGGAAGCCTGGCCAAGGCCGCCTTCCTGTCGGCGCGCAATGACACCATCGCCAATGTGGCGATCATCGCCGCTGGCGGCGCGACAGCCCTCACGCGCTCGCCCTGGCCCGATATTGTCGTTGGCCTGGGCATCGCGGCGATGAACATCGATGCGGCGCGCGAAGTCCTGGCCGCGGCCAAGGGCGAGAAGGACACGGCCGGCGCCCAACCCTAGGGTCGCGGCCCGGCCGTCTGGCGACGATCAGATTAGCGGCTCTCGCCGCGGCTCGGGCAGCGGACGCCGCGCGAAGGGATCGTGGGCGCGCAGCCAGTCGCGCGCCGGTCGCTCGACCAGATGATAGGCCGCCACCGACACCGCCAGGCAGACGACAAAGACGCCAAGCCAACCCACGAACGCGCCGATGCCGGAGAGATTGGGAGCCACGCGAACCAGGGCGTGGAAATAGGCGATGTCGACCGGCAGGTGGGTCATGTAGACCGCGTAGGACACCTCGCCCAGATAGACCATCGCCGGCGCGGTCATCAGCCCGGCGCGACCTTGCTTGGCGGTCTCGGCCAGACAGAAGATGACGAGCGCCAGGGCCGGCCAGATGTAGAGATCGCTCAGGCGCAGGGTGGCGGCCACCACGATCCAGGCCGTGGCGATCAGCGCCCCTGGCCCTGCCCAGCCGGCCGGCAAGGTCACCGAGGATCCGAGGCGATGCAGCGCAGCCCCCATCAGGAAGCTGGGGATGATCCGGATCGCGCCGATCTGGGCGGTCATGTCGGTGAAGAGCACGCCATGGCGCTTGGCGCTCAGGAACATCGCGGCGAACAGCAGCAGCGCCAGGCCCACCAGCAAGCGCGGTCGCGCGCGCAGGGCCAGCGACGCCATCGCCGCCAGTGGAAAGCCCAGATAAGCGAACCACTCGGCCGAGATCGACCAGGAGGGGAAGTTCCACTGCACGGTGGGCGTCGTGCCCCAGGCATGGATCAGCAGCAGGTGTTGGGGCAAGGATCGCAGGTCGAACGCCACGGGGTCGAAGGTCGCCCCCAGTTTCACGGCCAGCATCCAGATGGCCAAGGTGGCGGCCAGCGTGACCAGATGGACCGGATAGACCCGAGCCAGGCGCGCCCACAGGAAGGAGCCGTACTTGAAGCGCTTCTCGGCCACCGCCCGGGTATAGACGTGGCTGAGGATGAAGCCCGAGAGGATGAAGAAGAGATCGACGCCCAAATAGCCCTTGGCGATCAGGCCGTAGCGATCCAGGCCCAGCGTCAGGTGATCGCGAAAATGATAGACGAGCACCCAGAGCGCCGCGCAGATCCGTAGCGACGTGAGCGGACGGATGTCCGTTGGATACATGACCCCCCCCGAGAATCGTGACGGGGCCGGCGTTGATCGCCGGCCCCGTGGCGGCGACTAGAGCGCCTTCAGGCCGACGATGGTCTTGCCCTGCAGCTGGAAGCGGACCTTGGTCCCGACAGCCATCCCCTTGAGCAGGGCCGGGTCGGAGACCTTGAAGGCCATGGTCATGGCCGGCCACTTCAGCGCTGGGATGGCTTCGTGGGCCAGAGTGACGCTGGCGGCCTTGGCGTCGATGGCGCGGATCACGCCGGTGGCTTCGACCGGCGCGGCGGCCGGCATGGCGTGGTCGCCGTGACCGGCATGCTGGTCGCTCATGCCGGCCATCTGGGCGCCGGCGGGTTGCACGCTCGCGGCCAGGGCGGCGAAGGCGAGCAAGGACATCATGCGTTTCATGGGAGTCTCCTTGAGAGGGGCAAAGAAGAAGGGCCTAGAACCAGGCCCGCAGGCCGACGACGAAGCTGGTGTCGCTGACGTCGCGTCCGGCCGCGCGCGCCAGATCGGCGGTCTTGCCGACCGAGCGCTCGTAGGAGACGCCGATATAGGGCGCGAACTCGCGGCGGATTTCGTAGCGCAGGCGAAGCCCCAGCTCGGCCGTCGACAGACCCGAACCCGTTTCGGTTTCGGGGATGTTCTGGGCGGCGAAGTTGAGCTCGGCGCGAGGCTGCAGCAGCAAGCGCTGGGTCAAGCGCAGATCGTAGGCGCCTTCGACCCGCGCCAGCAGGTTTCCCTTGTTGGACAGGAAGACCGCGCCGCTGGCCTCCACCCAATAGGGCAGCAGGGTCTGGAAGCCGGCCGTCAGATAGGTGCGCGACTTGGGCTCCACATCCTGGCGCAGGCCGAACTGCAGGTCGGTATAGGGCGCCATGGCGCGTGAATAGAGAAGCTGTACTTCGCCAGCGTCGACGCCCTTGCGGTCGCCTTCACCCTCGGTCTTGACGACGAAGCGATTGATGTCGCCGCCGAACCAGGCCTCGCCTTCCCAGCGATAACCGTCCGCGCCGGAGCGAACCTGGCGCTCCAGGATGCTGGCCATCACCTGCGAGACCTGGGCGCCGCCGTGTTCACCGGCCAGCACCTTGCGCGCCCGGACCATCGCGCCCGGATCGAAGACCTTGTCGGCCAGGTAATCGACCGGCGGGGGCGGCGGGGGCGTCTCGTGCTCGGCGACCGGAGGCGCGCCCATCTCCATGCCGCCCTGCCCGCCGCTCATCGCGGACATGTCATGGCCAGCGGGCATCGCCATCGCCGCGCCGGGCTTGGCGTCGGCCGGCGCCATACCGTCCATCTTCATGTCGCCCATGGTCGACATGTCGTGGCCGGCCATCGGGGCGGCGGCGGGCTTGGCCGCGTCCATCTTCATGTCGCCCATGCCCGACATGTCATGGCCAGCGTGCGGATCGGCCGGCTTGGCCGCCGGCGCGGCGGGGGCCATGCCGCTCATGCCGCTCATCCCGGACATGTCGTGCCCGGCATGAGGGTCGGCCGCCTTGGCGGCCGGCTTCTTGGCCGGCGCCCTTTTCTTGGCGACCGGCGCGGCTTTCTTGGCGGGGGCCTTCTTCTTGGCGACCGGCGCCGAAGCGGCCGGCTTCATATCGTCCATCTTCATGCCGCCCATGGTCGACATGTCGTGGCCGCCTTGCTGGGCCAGCACCGGGCCAGCCCAGAGAACGGGCAGAAGAGCCAGAACCGAAACCTTCATCGCGCGGCCTCCCCTTGGGCGTCGCGCACGCTGAAGACCTGAAACATCCCGGCGTGCATGTGGTAGAGCATGTGGCAGTGGAAGGCCCAGTCACCGGTTTCGGCGGTGAAGTCGAAGCTGACCTTGCCGCCCGGCAGGACGATCACGGTGTGCTTGCGCGGCAGGTAGCCGCGTGGCCCGAAGGTCAGCTCGAAGAAGTGACCGTGCAGGTGAATGGGGTGGGCCATCATGGTGTCGTTCACCAGGGTGACGCGCACGCGCTCGCCGTTGCGGAAGGTGTAGGGCGGCGGCCCTTCGCTGAACTTGCGCCCGTCGAAACCCCACATGAACCGTTCCATGTTGCCGGTCAGGTGGATTTCCATCGATCGGCTGGGCGCGCGGGTGTCAGGGTTGGGCTCCAGGGCGACAAGGTCCTGATAGACCAGCACCCGGTGCCCGACGCTTTCCAGGCCCTGGCCCGGCTCACCGGTGCGATCGGCCGGCATCGGCGAGATCGTCTGCACGCCGGGGCCGAGCTTGACCCCCGGCGCGTTCAGCGGGTTGCGCATCGACATGTCCATGCCGCCCATGCCCGACATGTCGCCCATCGCGTCGGAGCCGCGCACGCGCGGCGCCGCCATGCCCGGCGCGGGCTTGACCGCCGGCATGGCGCCGTGGCCCATGGCCGCGTGATCCATGCCGCTCATGTCCATGCCCGGCATCGCCTTGCCGCCCATGTCCATGCCGTCCATCTTCATGCCGCCCATGTCCATGGACCCCATGTCCATGCCCATGTCGCGCATGTTGGCCAATGGACGGCTCCGCAGCGGCGGAACCTCGGCGCTCATGCCCAGGCGCGGCGCCAGGGTGGCGCGCCCCAGGCCCGAACGGTCGACCGACTCCGAGACGATGGTGAAGGCCTTGTCCTCGCGCGGCTGAACGATGACGTCGTAGGTCTCGGCGTTGCCGATCTGGAACTCATCGATCTCGACCGGTCGCACCGGCAGGCCATCGGCGGCCACCACGGTCATGCGCAGGCCCGGGATGCGAACGTTGAAGACCGACTGGGCCGCGGCGTTGATGAACCGCAGCCGCACGCGCTCGCCGGGCGAGAACAGGGCCGTCCAGTTGTCCTTGGGGCCGTGGCCGTTGATCAGGAAGGTGTAGGCCGCGGCGGTGACGTCGGAGATGTCGGTGGGGTCCATCAGCATCTTGGCCCACTCCCTCCGCTCGGCGAAGGTCTGGTCGCGGCCGGCTAGCAGGCCCGCCACGGTCTGGCGCTGATAGTTGAAGGCCCCACTCTGCTGCTTCATCTTCTTGAAGATGGTGTGGGGGTGCAGGCGGCTGTGATCGGACAGCACCACCACGTGCTCGCGATCGAAGGTGATCGGATCCTCGCCGGCCGGATCAATGATGATCGGCCCATAGTGACCCATCTGTTCCTGCAGACCCGAGTGACTGTGATACCAGTAGGTGCCCGACTGCTTGACCGTGAACTCGTAGGTGAAGGTCTCGCCCGGCTTGATGCCCGGGAAGCTCACGCCAGGCACGCCGTCCATCTCGAAAGGCACCAGCAGGCCGTGCCAGTGGATCGAGGTCTCCTCGTCCAGGGTGTTCTGCACCGAAAGCTTGACGCGCTGGCCCTCCTTCAGACGGATCAGCGGGCCGGGCACGGTGCCGTTGATGGTGACGGCATGGCCTTCGACGCCATCCACCCGGAACGGCGTGTGGCCGATCGTCAGCTTGATTTCCGAACCCGAGAGCGCGGGGGGCGAGCGACCGGCTTCAGCCGCCTTAGCCCAGCTGGGCAGCAGCCCGGAAAGCGCGGCCCCGCCGCCCAGCAGGCACAGGCCCTGAAGTAAGCGACGGCGGTCTAGAGCCGCATCGGATCGAAGCATGATAACCCTTTGGTCGAAGGTCCGCCGCCGGAGAAGCCCGAAGGGGCTGTGGCGCGGTCTTGACGGGGATTACGCAGCGCGGGGGCTCGGCCCTCACCGGCGCGTCGAAAAAGTATCAGCCCGGCGCAATCCATTCGGCCAGGCGCTTGCGCGCCCGATAGGCCCGGGTCTCGATGGTCTTGGCGCTGACGCCCAGGAGGTCGGCGGCTTCCTGTTGGGAGTAGCCTTCCAGATAGGTCAGGATCAGCGGCTCCTTGAGCTGAACCGGCAGGCGGGAAATCGCCGCTTCCAGCCGCGACAGTTGCTGGGCGCGTTCGGTTTGTGCCTCGGGATCCAGCCCCTCGTCGGCATAGTCGGGCGTACCGGGCGCATCGATCGAGCGTTCGCCCAGGATCAAGCGGCGCACGACCAGGCGGCGGCCATGGTCGCGGCATTTGTTGAGGGCGATGGCCCGCAGCCAGGTCGAAAACGGCCGAGCCGGATCGTAGCGGTCGAGCGCCTTCCAGGCGGCCACGAAACTGTCCTGAACGACATCGCGTGCGGCTTCCTGGTCGCCGACGTGACGGCGGGCAAAGGCGTGCAACGTTCCTTTGTGGCGGCGCATCAGCTGGCTGAATGCCGGCTCGTCGCCAGCCGCGGCCCGCCGCGCGAGGACGGCGTCCTCCGCTTCGCCGAGCCCTTCGGTCACGGCGCTTCGTTCGTGAGAGCCTGGGTGACGCGGCGATCGAACTTCTCCGCCTGCTCGGGAGTCAGCACCTTACGCATCGCCAGAACGTGCTGGACGGTTTCCAGTTGCAGGGCGCCCATGGCGGCGTGGAAGCGTTCAACGGCGGCCTGGACCTCAGGCGAATATTCGTGCCGTTCCTGGATGGCGGCAGCCAGCTGGGCGTTGGCGGCCCTCAGCTCGGCTTCGCGAGCCTTGCGACGCACTGAAAAATCCTGCTCGAGCACGTCGAGCTGGCGGTCCTGGTCCGCTGACAGCTTCAGTTCGTGGTGGACCATCTCGTGCAGCGAGACCGGGCGGCGCGTGGGCAGCAGACCGCAGGAACCGATCCAGGCCCCGGCCGCGCCGGCCAGGAACGCCAGGATGACGGTGAGGATCAGGCCACGGGTGATCTTGAGCATCAGCGACCGCCGCCCAGCAGGGTCGAGGGCGCCAGGTGTGCGTCCACCGAGAAGGCCGAGATTTCCGCCGGCTCGCGCGCGGCCGCCACGGCGGTGAAGGTGCCCCCCGCCAGGCCAACACCCAAGGCGGCGATCACGCAGGCCGCGCGCACGGGCAGAAGCGCGCTGGACATTCGGCGAGCGTCCCGGGCGCTATCGATGCGCGCCCAGATCTGGCCTTCGAGGCCATGCAACGATGCTGTCGGCGATCGCCTCAGCACCTCCAACATTTGATCGAGCTCATCGCTCATGGGTCGATCCCCTGACCTTGAAGTCTCACTATACGCAAGCGGCGCGCGGTCCCCCTCACTTAAGGACCCTTTGGCGCCGTGACCTAGCATCTTAGCGACAAATGGGGCGCGCAGTTGTCTTGTCCGTAGGGGGGGATCGCTCGGGCGGTAGCGCGGCGGACCGAGGGGGCGCGCCCTCGATCCGCGGCGTCAAACCCTGGAGACCGTCGGTTCAGCGGGCCAGCATGGTGCTCATCTGGTCGATCTCCTTCTTCTGGCCCTCGATGATGCCGGCGCAAAGGGTGCGGATTTCCGGATCGCGGATCGGGGCCTTGCCGCACATCAGGATCGCGCCGGAATGGTGAGGGATCATCGAGCGCAGGAACTCGCGGTCGCCGATCAGCCATTGCTGGCGAATAGCGGCAAAACACAAAATCCCGATCGCCAGGCTGGTGGCGATCAGGGCCCGGTTGAGGCCGGCCTTTGGATACATCATCCCCATCAGGGCCAGTTCCAGGACGATCATCGGTGCGGTCATCAGCCCGGCCATGTAGGCCTGGTTTAGGCTGGGGTGGATGCTCGAGGCCTTGTCGACCATGGCGTACATCAGGATGTACATGGCGATGAATGACAGGACGGTCATCACCGCCAGGCGAAGATAGGGTCCATGCTTGTCGTGGGAATGATCCATAGGCGTCGCTCCGTCAGGCGCGGTTTGAGGGATCTTCGGGATACGGCGCGCGCGAGCGCTTCCCTCAGCCCCTTAAGCGTGGCCATGCTCTTTTGTTTGACCGCCAGCCGGCGTATTCAGAACACCATGTGGAGCATCGCGCGCCTCATCCTTATGGTCTTGGCCCTGGCCGGCTTCGTCGGCCAGACCAGCGTGCGCGCCATGCCGATGACGCCAGACGCACCGCCCGCGGCGGCGCCCCTGTCGATGATGGACTGCGCCGACATGCCGGGCATGGGCGAGGCGCCCATGGCCATGGACGTCGGCAAGGCCCAGACGCCGGCCAAGACACCGGCCCCCGCGCCCTGCAAGAAAATGACGCCCGATTGCATCGGCAAGATGGGTTGCGGCACGGCGGCGATCCCCCCGCCCGCCACCTTGGCTTTCGCTGCCATCGCCCACTTCGCCGACGTCTCCTTCCAGATCGCAGAGCGCGACCATGACGGCCTCGATCCGTCGCCTCCCTTCATCCCACCGATAAGCCTGGCCTGAACGCGCGTCCGCACGTCGGACGCCCATGACCAGCGCTCGCCCGTCGCGCCTTGGACGGGCTTTCAATCGGTATGGAGAAGGTCGATGACCTCCAAGATGATCCTGGCGATCGGCGCTGGCGCGCTGTCGCTCACCCTGGCCGCTGCGGCTCAGGCCGCCGACATGCCGGCGCCCGCCAAGGACTACGTCCTGCGCGTCGCCCCGCCGTCACCGAACCCGCACGACGTGTTCCGTCGGACGATCCAGGTCCCGCGCGCGACGGACATGGCTCAAGCGCCGTGCGACTGCCCGATGATGAAGGGCGGTTCGGCCATGCGGGAACACTGCATGGACAAGTCGGCCTAACGACCTGACGTCCGGGACGCGTTGGCGGTCCGCCGTCGACGCGTCCTTTCCTCGACATCGCAAATACGGGAGCGCGTGATGCGCCTTGCCCTCTTGTGCGCGGCGGCCGTGCTGGTCGCGCCGTCCGCGAACGCCAGCCCCCTCACCTATGCCCAGGCCCTGGACGCGGCCGCGCGCTCGGCGCCCAGCCTCAAGGCCTCGGCGCTGAAGATCGACGCGGCCAAGGCCGAGGTCGGCCCGGCCGGCGCCCTGCCCGATCCGACGCTGGCGCTGGGGATCGACAACTTTCCGGTCTCGGGGCCGCTCGCCGGCCGCCTCGGCGCCGACGAGATGACCATGGGCCGCGTCGGCTACGCCCAGGACGTCCCCAATAGCCGCAAGCGCGCCGCCCGGGTCGAACGCGCCGAGGCTGGGGTGGCCACCGCCAGCGCCGAGGCCGTCCTGGAAGCTCGCCAAGTCCGCACGGCCGCCGCCATCGCCTGGATCGAGGCCGACTACGCCCATCGCCGCCTCGCGGCGATCGACGCCATTCTCGCCCAGCTCGAACCGCTATGGTCCGCCGCGCCATCGGCGGTCGCCTCGGGCAAGAGCCGTCCCGCGCAAGCCTTGGCGGTTCAGGCGGCGCGGGCGGCTCTGGAAGATCAGCGAGCCGAGGTCCAGGCCAGCGAGGTTCGCGCCTTGGCTCAGTTGGCCCGCTGGACCGGCGAAGATGATCCATCGACCGCCGGAGCGCCGCCACCAGTCGAAATCGACCCAGCAGTCCTGCGTGCCGGATTGGACCGCCATCCGTCCCTGGCCATCCGCGACGCCGCCGTCGGCGAAGCCCGCGCCGGAACGCGCCTGGCCAAGGCCGAGACTTCGCCCGACTGGGGCTGGGACGTTGCTTATCAGCGACGCGACCCGATGTTCGGCGACATGGTCTCGGCCGGCGTCACAGTCTCCCTGCCCCTCTGGAAACACACGCGTCAGGACCCGATGATCGCCGCCCGCGCCGCCGACCTGGGCCGCGCCGAGGCCCAGCGCGAGGATACGCGACGGACCTTACGCGCCCAGCTCGACTCGGATCTGGCCGATCACGTCATGCACCATGACCAGTGGCTCCGCGCCCGCGACCGGCTCGTCCCCTTGGCCAAGCAGCGGGCCGAGCTGGAGACCGCCGCCTACGGCGCTGGGACAACCGGCCTCTCCGATGTCCTCGACGCCTTCGCGGACTTGGCCAACGCCCAGCTGACCGCCCTCGACCGCGAGGCGGCCGTCGCCGTCGACGCCGCGCGCCTGACCCTCACCTACGGATCCGACCAATGACCTCCGCCCGTTCCCGCACGCCGGTCATCGCGGCCAGCGCCGCCACGCTCGTCCTGGTCGCCGGCGCTGGCGGTTATGGCCTGGCGCGCTTGACCGCCCAGCCCATGGCTGCCGCGCCGACCAACGCCGACGCGCGCAAGCCGCTCTACTGGTACGACCCGATGGTCCCGGGCCAGCACTTCGACAAGCCTGGCAAGTCGCCGTTCATGGACATGCAGTTGCTCCCTAAATACGCCGACGAGAAGGGTGCGGAAGATGGCGCCGTTCGGATCGACGCCGGCGCCGCCCAGAACCTTGGCCTCCGCACGGTCCAGGTGCGCGAGGGCCGCTTGCCCGGCGGTCTTAGCGTTCCCGGGACCGTCGAATTCAATCAGCGCGATGTCGCCGTGGTGCAGGCGCGCGCGGGCGGCTTCGTCCAGAAGGTCAATGCCCGCGCGCCCGGCGACGTGATCGCCGCCGGCGCGCCATTGGCCGACATCCTGGTCCCGGACTGGGGCGGCGCTCAGGCCGAGTACTTGGCGGTGCGCCGATCGGGTGATCCCGCGCTGATCTCGGCCGCGCGTCAACGCCTGAAGCTGCTGGGCATGTCCGAAGGCCTGGTCCAGGCCGTCGAGCGCGATGGTCGCCCCAGAACCATCATCACCATCCCGACGCCGAGTGGCGGCGTCATCACGCGCCTGGACGTCCGCGCTGGCATGACGGTGGCCATGGGCCAGACCCTGGCCGAGATCAACGGCGTGGGCCGTGTGTGGGTGACAGCCGCCGTCCCCGACGCCCTGGCCGGCAAGCTGCGATCGGGTCAATCGGCGGGCGTCACCTTCACCGCCTGGCCAGGAGAGCGGTTCGATGGCCGCGTTCAGGCGATCTTGCCTCAGGTCCAGGGCGACAGTCGCACGGTCCAGGCCCGCATTGAGCTGGCCAACCCACAGGGCCGCCTACGACCTGGCCTTTTCGCCACCGTCACCTTTGCCGCCGCCGACAAATCAGCCCTGCTCATCCCATCCGAGGCGGTGATCCGCACCGGCCGGCGGGCCGTCGTGATGCTGGCCAGCGGCAATGGCCGCTACCAGGCCGTCGAGGTGCGCACTGGCGAGGAAGCCGGCGGCCAAACCGAGATCCTGGCGGGCTTGAACGCCGGACAGTCCGTCGTCGCGTCGGGCCAGTTCCTGGTCGACTCCGAGGCCAGCCTTTCCGGTCTCCAGGTTCGCCCCCTGCCCGCGCAACCGGCGATGTCGCCAATGCCCAGCATGGCGATGCCCCCGACGTCCAAAGTCGCTCCGACGTCGCCCCTGCTTCCCAGCGCCGAGGGCCGCATCGAGATGATCGACAAGGACGGTGTGACCATCTCGCACGGCCCGGTCCCAGCCATAGGCTGGCCGGCCATGACCATGACCTTCAGCGCTGACGCCCGCCAACTGCAAGGCCTGAAGGCCGGCGATCAGGTCACCTTCGCCTTCGAGCAGACCGCGCGGGGCGCGACGGTGCGGCGCATCGCCAAGATGGAGACGGCCCGATGATCGCCGCCGTCATCCGCTGGTCGGTCGCCAATCGCTTCTTTGTCTTGCTGGCGGCCCTGATCCTGGTCGTGGCCGGCGGCTTCGCGGTGCGCTCGACCTCGATCGACGCGCTACCCGATCTCTCCGACACCCAGGTGATCATCCGCACGAGCTATCCTGGCCAGGCGCCGCAGCTGGTCGAAAACCAGGTCACCTATCCGCTGGCCAGCACCATGCTGTCGGTCCCCGGGGCTAAGACCGTGCGCGGCTACTCGTTCTTCGGCGACAGCTTCGTCTACGTCATCTTCGACGACGCGACCGACCTCTACTGGGCGCGGTCGCGGGTGCTGGAATATCTCAACCAGGTCCAGTCGCGCCTGCCGGCCAGCGCCAAGCCGTCCCTGGGCCCCGACGCCACCGGCGTAGGCTGGGTGTTCGAATACGCCCTGGTCGACCGGCGCGACGGCCATGACTTGTCGCAGCTGCGCGGCCTGCAGGACTGGTTCCTGCGCTATGAGCTGAAGGGCGTGCCGGGCGTGGCCGAGGTCGCGCCGATCGGCGGCATGGTTCGGCAGTACCAGGTGGTCGTCGATCCGGCCAAGCTGGCCGGCTACGGCGTCACCCACCAGCAGGTCGTCGAGGCGCTCAAGGCCGCCAACGGCGAGGCCGGCGGCTCGGTGCTGGAACTGGGCGAGGCCGAATATATGGTCCGCGCCGGCGGCTACCTGAAAAGCCTCGACGACTTCCGCGCCGCTCCCTTGCGCACCGGCGTCGGAGGGACGCCCGTCACCATCGGCGATGTCGCCACCGTCCAGGTCGGCCCCGAGATGCGCCGAGGCGTCGCCGAGCTGAACGGCCAGGGCGAGGTCGCCGGCGGCGTCGTGGTGATCCGCTCCGGCGAGAACGCACGCGCGGTGATCGCCGCCGTGAAGACCAAGCTGGAGACGCTGAAACACAGCCTGCCGCCAGGCGTCGAGGTGGTCACCACCTATGACCGCTCGGGCCTGATCGACCGCGCCGTCCACAACCTCTCGAGCAAGCTGGTCGAGGAATTCCTGGTCGTGGCCTTGGTCTGCGCCCTCTTCCTGGGCCACCTGCGCTCGGCCCTGGTGGCGATCGTCACCCTGCCGCTGGGCGTGCTGGCGGCCTTCCTGGTGATGAAGAGCCAGGGCGTCGACGCCAACATCATGTCGCTGGGCGGCGTGGCCATCGCCATCGGCGCCATGGTCGACGCCGCCGTGGTGATGATCGAGAACGCCCACAAGCACCTCGAACGGTGGGCGCACGCACACCCCGACCAGGACCTGGCTCCGGCCGAACGCTGGCGCATCATCACCGAGGCCGCGGTCGAGGTGGGGCCGGCGCTGTTCTTCAGCCTTCTGATCATCACCCTGTCGTTCATCCCCGTCTTCACCTTGCAGGCCCAGGAAGGACGCCTGTTCCGCCCCTTGGCCCTGACCAAGACCTACGCCATGGCCGGCGCGGCGATCCTGTCGGTGACCCTGGTCCCGGTGCTGATGGGCTGGCTGATCCGGGGCCGCATCCCCAACGAAGCCTCCAACCCGATCAACCGGACCCTGACGGCGCTCTATCGTCCCACGCTCGACGCGGTGCTGGCCAAGCCCCGCCTGACGCTGATCGTGGCCGCCGTCGCCCTGCTGACCACGGCCTGGCCGCTGTCGCGACTGGGCGGCGAGTTCATGCCGGCGATGGACGAGGGCGACCTGCTCTACATGCCTTCGGCCCTGCCCGGTCTTTCCGCGGCCAAGGCCGGCGCCCTGCTCCAGCAGACCGATCGGCTGATCAAGACCGTGCCCGAGGTCGAGAGTGTGTTCGGCAAGGCCGGCCGCGCTGAGAGCGCCACCGATCCCGCGCCGCTGGAAATGTTCGAAACCACTATCCGCCTCAAGCCTCGCAACCAATGGCGGCCGGGCATGACACCCGACAAGCTGGTGGCGGAGCTGGACCGGACCGTCCGCGTCCCAGGCCTGACCAATGTCTGGGTTCCACCGATCCGCAACCGCATCGACATGCTGGCCACGGGGATCAAGAGCCCGATCGGGGTGAAGGTCTCGGGCGCGGATCTCGCCCAACTCGACGACGTGGCTCGGCGGATCGAAACCGTGGCCAAGACCGTGCCGGGTGTCAGCTCCGCCCTGGCCGAGCGCCTGACGGGCGGCCGCTATATCGACGTGACCATCGATCGGACCGCGGCGGCTCGCTACGGCCTCAATATCGCCGACGTCCAGTCGATCGTCTCCAGCGCCATCGGCGGCGAGACCATCGGCGAGACGGTGGAGGGCCTGGCCCGCTATCCAATCAGCGTCCGCTACCCGCGCGAGTTGCGCGATAGCCTGGACGGCCTGCGAACCTTGCCGATGCTGACGCCCAGCGGTCAGCAGATCACGCTGGGAACCGTGGCCGATGTCCGCGTCACCGATGGCCCGCCGATGCTGAAGACCGAGAACGGCCGTCCCACCACCTGGGTCTATGTCGATGTCCGCGACCGCGATCTGACCTCGGTCGTCACCGACCTGCAGAAGGCGGTGGCACGCGAGGTCCGAACGCCGCCCGGCGTCAGCCTCTCCTATTCGGGCCAGTTCGAGTATCTGCAGCGCGCTGCCGACCGCCTGAAGATCGTCGTGCCGGCCACTCTGCTGATCATCTTCGTGCTGCTCTACGCGATCTTCCGCCGCTTCGATGAGGCGGGACTGATCATGGCCACCCTGCCGTTCGCCCTGACCGGCGGAATCTGGACGCTCTACCTGCTCGGCTACCACCAGTCGGTCGCCACCGGCGTTGGGTTCATCGCCCTGGCGGGGGTCGCCGCCGAGTTCGGCGTGGTGATGCTGATCTATCTCAAGCACGCGCTCGACGCGCTGCCTCCGGATCCAACGACGGATCAGGTCGCCCAGGCGGTGCGTGACGGCGCCCTGCTGCGGGTGCGGCCCAAGGCCATGACCGTGGCGGTGATCCTTGCGGGTCTCATGCCCATCCTGCTGGGCCACGGCGCGGGCGCCGAGGTGATGAGCCGCATCGCCGCGCCGATGATTGGCGGCATGCTGAGCGCGCCGCTGCTGTCGATGTTCGTAATCCCGGCCGGCTATCTGCTGCTGCGTCGACGGACAGCGCGACGATAAAGCGCAAAAAGGCACGCGTCGCGGTCTGGCGACGCGTCCCGGATCGACCTAACCGCGGCCGCAGCAGCCCTTGACTGGCGCCGGCCCGCCACCGGCCGCGGCCATCGCGATGGGCACGGGTGTGTAACCGGCCGCGGTGATGGCGGCCGCTACCGGCTCGGGCCTGGCCTCGGTGTCCACGGCGACTTGCTTGGCCGACAGATCGACCTGGACCCGAGCCTTGGGGTCCAGCGCGACCAGGGCCTCGGTGATGGCCTTGGCGCAGTGGCCGCAGCTGATGTCCTCGACGGCGAAACGAAGCATGGAAGTCTCCTTGTGATCGGCTTCGTTGCGGTACATGGGGCTTCCCACCATGGGAAGGTCAAGGGCGCCGTCTCTGGATCGACGATCTTCGACAACGGCTTGACCTTACCATGATGGGAAGGATCATCAGGATCGGGCACCCTTTGCAGGAAAGCCGCCAATGCCCGCTCCGACCTTCGATCCGATCGATATTCCTGTGCTGGGGATGACTTGCGCCAGCTGCGTGCGCCGGGTGGAGACGGCCATCGCCGCCGTTCCCGGCGTCAGCGCGGCCGCCGTCAACCTGGCGACCGAACGCGCCCAGGTCCGGTTCAGCGAGGGCGGTCAGACAAAGGCCGTCGTCGACGCCATCCGCAAGGCCGGATACGAGCCGCTCTCCAGGACAATGGACCTGGTGATCGAGGGCATGACCTGCGCCAGTTGCGTGGGTCGGGTCGAACGCGCGCTCGCCAGTGTTCCGGGTGTGCTCGACGCCACGGTCAATCTGGCCACCGAGCGCGCCAGCGTGACCGTTCTTGAAGGCCTCGAACCCGCCGGGCTGATCGGCGCCATCGCCGCGTCGGGCTATTCGGCCCACATCGCCCCAACCGCCTCGGCCGAGAACGCCGACCGCCAGCAGCAGGCTCGCGAACACGAGATCAAGGGCCTCAAGCGCGACGTGGCGCTGGCCGCGGCCGCCACCTTGCCGCTGTTCATCGTCGAAATGAGCCGCCACTTCGTGCCCGGCGCACATGCCTGGCTGATGACCTATCTGCCCGATGCGATCTGGCGGCCGGCCAGCTTCCTGCTCGCCGCCGCTGTGCTGCTGGGTCCGGGCTTGCGCTTCTATCGCAAGGGCGTTCCGGGCCTGCTGCGCGGTGCGCCCGACATGAACGCCCTGGTCGTGCTGGGGGCCAGCGCCGCATTCTTGTTCTCGGCGGTGGCCACCTTCGCTCCGGCTTGGCTGCCAGCCGGCGCCGACCAGGTCTATTACGAGGCCGCCGCGGTCATCGTCACCCTGGTGCTGGTGGGCCGACTGTTCGAGGCCCAGGCCAAGGGCCGCACCAGCGAAGCGATCAAGCGGCTGATGACCTTGCAGGCCAAGACCGCCCGGGTCGAGCGCCAAGGCGTGATCCTGGACGTCGCCATCGGCGAGGTCCGGGTCGGCGACATCGTCCTGGTCCGGCCCGGCGAGCGCCTGCCCGTCGACGGACAGGTCCTCGACGGCGCCTCGTTTGTCGACGAGTCGATGCTGACGGGCGAGCCGATCCCCGTGGAGAAGAGCGCCGGAGCCAGTGTCACTGGCGGCACGCTCAACAAGAACGGCACCTTGCGGTTCCGCGCCGACAAGGTCGGCGCGGCCACCATGCTGGCCCAGATCGTCCGCATGGTCGAAAGCGCCCAGGGCGCCAAGCTGCCGATCCAGGCCCTGGTCGATCGCATCACCGGCTGGTTCGTGCCGGCGGTGATGGCCGCGGCCTTGCTGACCTTCGTCGCCTGGCTGGTTTTCGGCGCCTCCCCGGCCCTGAGCTTCGCCCTCGTCAACGCCGTGGCTGTGCTGATCATCGCCTGTCCCTGCGCCATGGGCCTGGCCACCCCGACCTCGATCATGGTCGGAACCGGCAAGGCCGCCGAACTGGGCGTGCTGTTCCGGCGCGGCGAGGCCCTGCAAGGATTGGCCGACGTTCAGGTCGTGGCGTTCGACAAGACCGGCACCCTGACCCTGGGTCACCCGGCGCTCACCGACCTGCAGCCCGCGCCTGGCTATCAGGCCGAAACGGTCCTGGCGCTGGCGGCCGCTGTCGAGGCCCAGTCCGAGCACCCCATCGCCCTGGCCGTGATCGATGCGGCCCGCGCCAAGGGCCTGGACATCGACACAGCCGAAGGCTTCGAAGCCGCGGTCGGACACGGCGCCCAAGCCGTTGTTGGCGGCCGGCGGGTCCAGATCGGAGCCGATCGCTTCATGGCCAGCCTGGCCATTGCGGTCGAGGCCTTCGCGCCAGAGGCCGAGCGGTTGGCCGGCGAGGCAAAGACCCCGCTCTATGTCGCCATCGACGGCGTGCTGGCCGGCCTGCTGGCGGTGGCCGACCCGATCCGCCCGACCAGTCTGGCGGCGGTGCGGGCGCTTCAAGCCCAGGGCCTGAAGGTGGCCCTGGTCACCGGCGACAACGCCGTCACCGCCCGAGCCGTGGCCGATCGCCTGGGCCTGGACGAGGTGGTTGCTGAGGTGTTGCCCGATGGCAAGATCGCCGCCGTCGAGGCCTTGAAGGCCCAGTTCGGACGGGTGGCCTTCGTCGGCGACGGGATCAACGACGCGCCCGCCCTGGCCGCGGCCGACATTGGCCTGGCCATGGGCGGCGGCTCGGACATCGCCATCGAGAGCGCCGATGTCGTATTGATGCGCGGCGATCCGCGCGCGGTGGCCACGGCCCGGGCTCTAAGCCGAGCGGTGCTGGCCAACATCCGCCAGAATCTGATCTGGGCGTTCGGCTACAACGCCGTACTCATCCCCGTGGCGGCAGGCGCGCTCTATCCGCTGTTTGGCCTACTGCTTTCGCCTATGGTCGCGGCCGGCGCCATGGCGCTGTCGAGCGTCAGCGTCCTGGCCAACGCGCTGCGCCTGCGCGGCTTCAAGGACGCCGCCAGCCTGGAAGGAACACCCGCATGAACATCGGTCAGGCCGCGCGCGCATCCGGCGTCACCGCCAAGATGATCCGCTACTACGACGAGATCGGCCTGGTGCGGCCGGTCAGTCGGACCGACGCCAACTATCGCGAATATGACGCGCGGGAGGTCAACGAGCTGCGCTTCATCAAGCGGGCGCGCAGCCTGGGCTTTTCAATGGAGGAGATCACCGGGCTTCTCTCGCTCTGGCGCGACCGGGGCCGGCCCAGCCGCGAGGTCAAGGCCATTGCCGACAAGCACGTGGCCGCGCTCGATACGCGGATCGCCGAAATGCAGGCCATGGCCGACACCCTGCGGCACCTGTCCCATTGCTGCGCCGGAGACGACCGGCCCGAGTGTCCGATCCTGGCGGATTTGACCGGCGGAAGCGAGCCGACATCGGCGCGTCCCAAGCAGGCCGCCCACGGCCGCAGGCGTGGGCGCGACTAGGTCTTGTCGAGCAAGGACAGGGTGCTCTTTTCCATCGCGTCCAGGTTCTCCAGGACGTTGAGATTGGCCTCGTAGGCCCGCATCGCCTGCTTCATGTCCAGCCCCTCGGCCAGACCGTTGACATTGGGGGTCAGGACATAGCCGGCCGCATCCGCCGCCGGATGGCCAGGCTCATAAGCCTTGGGAAAGGGCGACGGATCTGGCCGCACGCGGCTCATCTCCACGCCCTGTCCCTCGCCGAGGTCCTTGACCTCGAAGACCGGGATCTGGCGGCGATAGGGCTCCGCGCCTGGCGTCGATCCCGTCGAATTGGCGTTGGCCATGTTCTCGGCGATCACCCGCATGCGGCCCTGCTGGGCGCGCAAGGCCGAGGCGGCGATCGCCGCCCCGCCCCCATCTCCATGGCCGATCTTGCTCATCGTCACCTCCTGGCGGTGGAAAGACGCGCGCCGCCCAGGCCGGCGGCGGCCGGAACCAGCGGCCAGACGTCGAAAGGTCTGACGCTCATGGCGCGAGATCGGGTTCGGCCGCATGGTCCATGGCGCTGTAGCGCACTTCCAAGCGCGCCACGGCCGCGTCCGAGACACCCTTGAGCAGGACATCATAGCGAGCCGGCTGGGCGTCTTTGCCGGGCGGCAGCAGACCGCTCCAATGGGTGACGGCCCTGGCCAGGATCGCGCCACCGCCGTCGAAAGCGGTGACATCCAGATGCGCCGTCAGCGGCGGCGCGGCGGCATGGATGCTGCTGGTGACCTTGCCCAGCACCCAAAGCCCCTTGGGCGTCGGCAAGGTCGTGGTCGTCAGGATGGTGACGGGCGGCGCGTCGACGCGATCGATGTGCGCCGGTTCCTGGGCCGCGGCCAAAACCGGCATGAGCTGAGCCAGGGTCGTGCTGGCCATCAGCACCGCCGCCGCGCCGAAGAGCCAGGCGTTGGGCGACAGACCGGTCCCGCGCGCCGTTGAGCGCCGATCGGGGCGCCGTGAACGCCAAGCCATGCTTAAATCGCCTCCCAGAACGAATGGGCCTTCGACTCTGTGTACGCGAGCCAAGGCGTTACCCCTCGCCCGTCACCTCCGCCGAAGGATCAGGCCAAATCGGCGGCCTGCTCGCGAAGGAGGTTGTGGATGGCGGTTGCGGCGATCGCCGCCTCGCCGACGGCGACGCTGATCTGGTTGAGCCCTCGCACCACGTCGCCGGCCGCGTAGAGACCTGGGCGAGAGGTCTTCTGATGCCCGTCGACGATCGCGCAGCCGCCCGCATCCAGCGCCAGATCAAGCGACGCCAGAAGCCGTGTCTGAGGCTCCACGCCCAGCGCGCCGTAGATGGCGTCGAAGGGCGCCAGCTCGCGCCCGTGGGCGTCGCTCGCCCGGACCACACCACCGGCGAAGCGCACGGATCCTGGCTGCGTCGCCTCGAGCGCCACGCCGGCTTGGCGCAAGTCGGCCGCCATCGTCGCGGAGAGTTCGCGCCCGTCGCTGAGCAGGGTGACCGAGGCGCTGTAGGCGCGCAGGAAGAGCGCTTCGCGGGCGGCATGGTCGCCATCGCCGATCACCGCAACCCTCTTGTTGATCGCCTCGAAGCCGTCGCAGATCGGGCAGAACCGCAGGACCCCTTGCTGCACAGCCGCCTGGGCGTCGAGCAGTTGGGGCCAGCGGTCGCGCACCCCGGTGGCGACCAGCACGGTGCGCGCCCGCACCACCTGCCCCTTGAAGATGACCCGCCAGTCGCGCGCCTGAGCCTCCAGCGCCAGCACCTCCCCGCCCCACTCGGGCTTGCCGTAGGGCAGCATCTGGCGTTGCAGGCGCCGCAGGAGGTCCAGGCCGCCGATCCCCTCGGGAAAGCCCGGGTAGTTGTGACTGCGCGGGATCATCGCCACGCGGCTGCCGCCGCGTTCGGCGATCAGCACGGTGCGTCGAAACCGGAGCAAATAGAGCGCGGCGACCAGGCCCGCGGGGCCAGCTCCGATGATCACGCAGTCGACGGGGTCGGACATCGGGCAGCATCCGGGTCAGAGGTCAGGATCGGGCGGCCCGGCGCGAGCGCAGCGTCCGCGCTGGATATACGCAGCCGCCGCCTGGCGCCCTCGCGCCTGGCCCCGGGCACAACGCGGGCGCACAGAATGGGTCTGGCGCCGCTGGGTCCAAAGCGCTTTGCTGGCCAAGCGCCGCCACGCCGATTCAAGGCGGCCAGGAGGGGCCTTAAGTGTCGGATGCTTTGATGCGGGAGCTGTTGGGCCGCTGGCGGGACGATCCACGCGGCGCCTATCGCGGCTGGTTTCTGTGGGAAGACCGGCTGAAGAACTTCAGGTCGATCCGGCGCGGCGTCCAGCAGGTCGCCGCCGAGATCGAGACCAACCGGTTTGGCGTGACCTATCGCGGCTCATCGCTGGAGACCGTCGTCCACTCGATCGCCGAGCAGCGGCAGGTGTTCAAAGGCGCCGACCACGCCTTTCTGTGGAAGCCCAAGCTGCGCATCCCCGACATCTATGAGAACCCCGACAACCAGCGGGCCTTTGGCCGCCTGCTGGACGCCTGCGTCTGCTGCGACACCGAAGAGCACGTTCTGGCCGAGATCCATCGCATCGACGCGCTGAAGATCAAGGGCCTGGGACCGGCGGTCGCCAACATCCTCTATTTCCTGCACCCGACCATCGCCCCGCCGTTCAACACCGCCATTGTCCGGGGCTACAACGCCCTGACCGGGGCCAATGTGAAGCTGGGGCGCTGGGACCAGTACCTGGCCATGCGCCAAGGCCTGATCGCCTTCAACCAGCGCCATCGCGACCTGCTATCCAACGACCTGGGCGCGGTCGCCGCTTTCTGCTTCGATCTGGGCATGGGCCTCTATGCGCCGCCGCCGCGCGCCGACGACGAAGCAGCCCGCCAGGCCTTCGTCGCCGACCTGGCCAAGGTCCGCTCGCAAGCCGCCACCTCGACGCCGGCCGAAGCCGACGACCGGACCCATACCCAGATCCAGGGCTGGTTGCGCGATCTGGGGCTGGCGCTGGGCTATCAGGTCTGGATCGCTCAGAACGATCGCGGCCGCGCCTATGGGACGGGCCGGCTGGGCGACCAATGCCTGCCAAGGCTTCCGGCCGAGCTTGAGGGCCGCCCCGGCGCCGAGGCGGTGCGCCTGATCGACGTGCTATGGCTGGACGCGGCCGGCGCTATCGTCGCCCCCTTCGAGGTCGAGCACACCACGTCGATCTATTCGGGTATCGTGCGGATGCTGGACCTAGCCCTAGGCGGAGAGACCAGCGGCCTGCACAGCCTGTTCCTGGTCGCGCCCGACAAGCGTGAGACCGATGTCCGCGCCCAGATCGCCCGGCCCGCCTTCAGCCGCATCGCCGATCTCAGCGTCCGCTACCTGCCCTACAGCGCCCTGGAGAAGCATCGCGACGCCATCGGCCAGTTCGGCGCGGGGATCGCCGCCCTGGAGAAGGTGTCCCACCGCCTCACCTGATCGGCGCCGACCGGTCGAGGGCCAGATCCTTGCCTAGCAGCTTGCGCGCCCGATAGACTCGGGTCTCGATCGTCTTGACCGAGACCTTCAGGACGTCGGCGGCCTCCTGCTGGCTCATGCCTTCGAAGGCCGTCAGCAGCAGCGCCGCCTTCAGCGCCGAGGGCAGCCTGGCGATGGCGCGGCCCAGGCGCGCGGCCGCCTCGTCCTGCAGCACGCCGGTTTCGGCGCTGGCGGCCGGATCGGGGGTCGCCAGCGCCTCTGCGTCGTCCAGGCCGCGCGCGCCGAACACCAGCCTGCGCACCATCATGCGCCGTCCGCGGTCGCGAGCCTTGTTGATGGCGATGGTGCGCAGCCAGGCGCCGAACGAGCGGTCGGGATCGTAGCGCTTCAGCGCGCCCCAGGCGGCGATGAAGGCCTCATGCACCGCCTCATAAGCCTCATCGGCGTCGTCGGTGTAACGGCGCAGCAGACGATAGAGCCGCTCCTTGTGGCGGCGCACCAGGACGGCGAAGGCCTGATCGTCGCCAGCCGCCGCCCGTTCGGCGAGTGCGTTGTCGGACGCTTGGCTGTCCACGGTCAGCGCGCATCTTCGGTCAGGGATCGCACGACGGCCTGATCGAACCGGGCGGCTTGCTGGGGTGTCAGCTCCCGGCGCATGCCCACCGTGTGGACGATGGTTTCCTTCTGCAGCGCCCCCATGGCCTCATGCACCCGGTCGATCGCCCGCTGTACCTTGGGGGTATAGGCGTGCGTCTCCTGGATGGCCTGGGCCAGCTCGATATTGGCCGTGCGCATCTCCGCTTCGAGCTTCAGTCGGCGGGTTTCGTGATCGCTTTCGATGTCGGCGATGCGCTGCTTCTGAGCGGCGCTGAGACGCAGTCCGTGATGAACCAGCTCATGAAGCGCCGGTGGACGCGCGCCCAGGGTGATCAGCTGCGCGCCGGTCCACACGCCCAGCAAGGCCACGACCAGCGACAGGCACAAGGTCAGGGCCGTGCTGCGGACCATGCCCACTAACGCCCCTCCAGCAGGCTGGACGGGGCCAGCCGCGCCGCGCTCGCGAACAGACCGTAGTCGCGTTGAGGCTCGACCGTGGAGGCGGCCAGGGCGCTGCCAGCGGTCAGGCCCATGGCCAGGGCCAGCACTACCGAGGCGATCTGGACGGGGGCCATGGCCGCCTGGACCAGAGCCTCACGCCGCAACGCGGCGATCCCCCGGCCGACTTCGGCCTCCAGGCCGTCCAGCGACCTGTCGGCCGGGCGGGCCGCCAGGCGCCCGATCAGCTCATCCAAAGGCTCGGTCATGTGCAGGATCCTTCAAGCTCTCCCCAAAGCGGATACGCGTCAGGGCGGCGCGCCCCCTGCGACGCTTGCGCGATCTTCAGAAGCTCGGGTCGAGACCCTTGCCGGGTGGACGGCTAACGGCGGTTCGGGAGCGGTGTCGGCGAGGATGTCGGCGCGCCCGCGCCCTGGGGCGGCGTCAACCGTCCGACGACCTTGAAGGTAACGCTGGCGGCGACGGGCTGGGCTTCGCCAGGAATCTTGGCGGTGAACTTCAGCGCCCAGGTTCCGTCGGTCGGCAGGTCCGCGCGGAAGGTGTAGACCCCGTAGTCCAGGCTGGGGGCGAAGAAGGCGGGCAAGGCCCCATCCGCCTGCCCCTCCGGCGAGCGATCGACTTGCAGATTGCTGAATTGGACCTGCGGAACCAGGCGATTGTCCAGCCGCCAGACCCGAACCTGCAGCTGTACGGCCACGCCGCGCGCCACCACAGACGCGATCGGCTCGAAGCGATAGTCCGTCGGCGCGGCATGGCCTGTCGCCGGCCACAGCGCCAGCCCGGCCAAGCCCGCCAGGCGCCCGATGCGCAGTCCTTGCGACCTCATGTCCAATGTCCCGCTTGTCGCCGCCGCGGCGCGATCCACGCCAAGCAGTACGCAGGACCGCCGCTCAGCCCTCACCCTGGCGACGCCTTGGTCGATCCGCTCGCGGCCGCCCCGAAGACGTCCTTGCCCATCTGAGGGCTGGCCCCGCCCCGGCGCGTATACCGGCCAAGGATCGAGCGGGGTCAGATGCGTCAGGACAGGTCAGGAACAGCACCCGAGGCGGCCAGGGGGGCCTTTCCCGACGCCCTGCCGGCGCTGACTTCGGTACGCTTCCTCCTGGCCCTGGGCGTGGTGCTCTTCCACTATCAGCTGCAGTGGTCGTGGAACGCCTCGGCCTGGACCGGCCTGTTCAACCGCGCCCAGTACGGCGTCGACATCTTCTTCATCCTGTCGGGCTTCGTCCTGACCCATGCCTATCGCCAGCCCCTAGCCGAGGGGACGCTGGACTATCGACGGTTCCTGGTCGCCCGCATCGCGCGGATCTATCCGACCCATCTGCTGGTGCTGGCCTTCGTGCTGGTGATGGTCGGCCTGGCGATCCTGGTCGGCGCAGAGTTTGACCGCGGCCTCTATAATCCCCTGGGCCTGGCCGCCACCGTGCTGCTGGTCCAGGCCTGGCTTCCTCAGACCTTCGTAGCGGATTGGAACGGTCCGTCCTGGTCGTTGTCGGCGGAATGGTTCGCTTACCTGGCCTTCCCGGCCTTCGCCTGGATCGGCGTCGCGCTCGCCCAGCGTCCCTGGCGGCTGCTGAGCCTGTCGGCGCTCGTCTTCGTGGGCGCGGAGCTGAGCTATCAGGCGATGTTCGGTCAGACCGTGGTCCACGCCCAAGCCAATCTCGGGGTCCTGCGGATAGCACCGGAATTCATCTACGGCATCGCCCTTTATCGGCTGGGCCAAGGCTTGCGACCGACGCGGGTCCAGGCGCTCGCGGCAGGCTGGCTGTCGGCGACGACGCTATTGCTGTTGATGCACTTCAAGGCCGACGACCGCCTGGTGGTCCTCGCCGCCGGTCCGGTGATCCTGGCGCTGGCCGTGCTGTCGACGGCGCGCGCCGATCGCCTTCTGTCGCACCCCTGGATGCTGGTCGCCGGCGAAGCATCCTACGCGCTCTATCTGCTGCACATGCCCGTGCTGATCGGCTGGAAGGGCGTGGTCTCGATCCTGACGGGCCGTTCCAGCACCTATCTGCTCGGCGCCTGGGAGGTGGCGTGCCTGCTGGTCCTCAGCACGGCCGCCGCGCTCATCATCCACCACCGCTTCGAAGCGCCCGTGCGCGGCAAGCTGCGACGAGAGACCGACCGGCTCTGGCCCGCCTCGGTCGCCCGCCACGCCAAGGCCACCTCTCCTGATTCCCACTGAAATGAGTCCAGACATGGCTAAGTTCGCTTCCCCGCCTGACCGCCGGGCCCTGCTCGCCGCCGGCGCGGCGCTCCTCCTCGCCGGCTGCGCCCAGGCCGCGCCGCCCGGACGGTTCGTTCTCTACAAGACGCCGATCTGCGCCTGCTGCACCGCCTGGCTGACCCAGATGGAGAAGGCCGGCTTCAAGGCCACGGTGATGGAGATGGACGATCTCTATCCGATCCAGGCGCGCTATGGGATCACGCCCCAACTGGCCTCGTGCCACACCGGTGTCATCGACGGTTTCGTCTTCGAGGGCCATGTGCCGCCGACCGACGTCGCGCGCTTCCTGAAGGAAAGACCCAAGGGCCTGGGCCTGACCGTCCCGGGCATGCCGCTGGGCTCGCCCGGCATGGAAATGCCGGGCGGCCAGCGCGATCCGTTCGACACCCTGCTGGTGCTGGACCGCACCGGCAAGACGGCGGTCTTCGCCCGGCACCGGACCTAGCGTGGTCGGGGGGATGTCGCGATGAAGATCTGCTACGTGATCAACTCGCTGGACGGCGGCGGCGGCGCGCTGCCGCTGCCACGGATCCTGGCGGTCCTGCGGGCCGCGGGCCATGAGGTCTTCGTAGTCTCGCTGATGGAGCGCGATGGCTTGGCCCGCCCAGTGCTGGAGGCGACGGGGACGCCCTATGCGGTCATCGGCGGCGCCAAGCGCCGCTTCGTACGCACCGCGCTGCGGCTCAACCGCATCGTCAAGACCATGGCGCCGGACCTGATCTGGACTTCGCTGAGCCATGCGACCGTCACCGGCCAGCTGGTCGGCCGGCTGCAAGGAATCCCTGTGGTCAGCTGGCTGCATAACGCCTGGCTGAAGCCGGTCAACGCGATGATCATGCGCGCGACCGTATCGCTGACCCGTCACTGGATCGCCGACTCCGACACCGTCGCGGCGTTCGGCAAGCGCGTGCTGAACATCGACCAGGACCAGATCAGCATCTGGCCGATCTTCCAAGCCGATCCCGAGGCCCCCGTGGCCAAGGCGGCCGACAGCGGCAAGTTCACGATCGGCAGCCTAGGGCGACTGCATCCCAACAAGGGTTATGACGTGCTGATCGAGGCCTTGGCCCGCCTGCGCGATACCTCGCCGGCCCGGGCCAGAACGCTCCAAGTGCTGATCGCCGGGGATGGCCCCGCGCGGGCGGACCTGCAGCGCCGTGTCGCCGAGCTGAAGCTGACCAATGTCTGGTTCGTCGGCTTCGTCGCGCCTGGCCCGTTCCTGGCCCTGCTCAATGGCTATGTGCAGCCCTCCCACCATGAAGGCTTCGGCATCGCCGCCCACGAGGCGATGTGCGCGGGCCTGCCCGTGATCGCCAGCCCGGTCGGCGAAATGGCAAACAGCATCAGGGCCTCGGGCGGCGGCGTGTTGGTCGACTATGGCGACGTCGAAGCGTTGGCCGGGGCGTTGGAGAACCTTGCCAAAGCGCCGCAATGGGCCTTTGAGTGCGGCCAGGAGGGGCGCGCCTGGGTGATGGCCCGCTATTCGCGGTCAGCCTTCGCGACCAATGGCCTGGCCGCGATCCGGGCCGCCGGTGTCGGCGTGGCCGGCCTTGGTGCGCCCCGCGCCAGCACCGCCGCCCGTTAGCCGCCGCATCCGCGCCAGCAACCCTCGTTCAAAGCCAGTCGCCCAGGTCAGTCCATGGATTTCGCCACTCTCGCCCTTGCGGTTCCGTTGTTCGCCGTCACCAATGTCGACGATATTTTCGTTCTGGTCGGCTTCTTCTCCGACCGGCGATTTCGACCGCGCCAAGTGGTGGTGGGCCAATACCTGGGCATGGCGGTTCTCGTTGGCGCCAGCGTTCTGGCGGCGCTGGTCTCGCTCGTCCTGGCGCCGCCCTATGTGGGCTTGCTAGGCCTGATCCCCCTCGCCCTGGGCCTCAAGAAGCTGTTCGACCTGCGCAAGCCTATCGATGCGGCCCAAGACGAGATTCCCGATCGGACCGGCGCGTCGGGGCTGGGCAAGATCATCGCCGTCGCGGCGGTGACCATCGCCAATGGCGGCGACAATCTGGGTGTCTAAGCGCCGTTTTTCGCCACCCGCACCGCCGGCCAGATCGTCATCACTGCCGCTGCTTTCCTGGCCATGACCGCGATCTGGTGCCTGCTGGCCTTCTGGCTGGTCAATCACCGCACGATCGGCGCTCCGATCCGCAAATTCGGACACATCGTCCTGCCCTTCGTGCTGATCGCGATCGGCGCGCTCATCCTCCATGAGGCTGGGAGCTTCAGGCTCATGGCCGGAGCCTTGCTCTAGGCGCGCGACAGGGTCAGGGACACCGCCAGACCCGGCCTGGCGTCCTCCAAGCGCAAAGTCGAGACGTGGGCGCGCGCCACCGCGCCAGCCAGCGTCAGGCCCAGGCCGTGACCTGGCTTGTGACGGCTCTGCTCCAGCCGCGAGAACCGCCGCAGCACGACCTCATGCTTGTCGGCCGTGATGCCTGGACCATTGTCGCGAACGCAAAGGACCGCATCGGAGGCCGTCGCGGCCAGTGACACGACGATGAGCGTGCCCAGGGGCGTGTGGCGAGCGGCGTTTTCGATCAGGTTGACGAGCAGTTGGGACAGGAGGTGCTTGTCGCCTTCGACCGCCAGGCCGGGGTCGATGCGCGCGCGCAGGACATAGCCCGCGGCCTCGACATCCGGACGCAGAGCGTCGAGGCAGCGCTCCACCAGGCCCGACAGATCGACATGTTGGAATCCAGCCCGAACCTCCAGGCTTTCGATCTCGGCGATCCTCAGAAGCGCGGCGAAGAGGTCGAGGATCTCCTCGGCGTGGGCTGAAGCGCGCATCAGGGCTAGCCGGGCGCCCTGGTCGCCGTCACCGGCGGGCTGGCCTAGCGCCGTCTCCAGAACCCCATGAAGGCGGGTCAGCGGCGTGCGCAGGTCATGGGCAATGTCGCTGGAGACCTGCTGCAGGGTTTCCATCAGCACCTGCATGCGGTCGAGCATGTGGTTGAGAGTGGCGGCCAGCGCGTCGAACTCCTGGGACGCCGGGTCGCGCGGCATGCGGCGGGTCAGATCGCCGTCGACGATCGCCTGGGCCGCGGCGCTGATCTGGGCCAGGCGTCGCTGAATGATCGCCCCGAGAAATCCGGCCCCGCCCACGCCCAGCAGCAGCGTGATCGAAAGCGCCGCAGCGAAGACCTTGAGCAGTGCCAGATCCGCGGCGTCGACCGGCGCGCGGTCGGCGGCGACCACCAGCCGGCCGCCTCCCGGCAAGGCCGTGGTCAGGGCCTGGGCGACGCCGCGCGCGCCGCCACCGTCCTCGAAGTCGAGATGTTCCAGCCACCCCGGCTCCGGCGGCGAAGCACGCAGGGCGCCGGCTAGGCGCTCGCCCCGCGCGCCCACCAAGATGTAGCCCATCCCCTCGCCTCGCCCCTCTGCTTCGCGCAATCCGATCGCCGCGACCAGCGCGGAGGGGCCGCCGCCTCGCCGCGCCGCCAGCAGCCCTTGGGTCTGCACCAGGACGCGGTGGCGGAGCTGACGTTCGAGCGCCTCGTGCGAGACGCGATAGACGATCAGGCCCAGGATCAGGGTGGCCAGCGACAGCAACCCGGCGATCAGAAGGACAAGGCCCCTGGTCGATCGAGGAAAGAGCCGGATCATTCGCTGCGGATCATGTAGCCCGACCCGCGCTGAGTGATGATCGCGTCGGTGGCGAAGCCGGCGTTCAGCTTGGCGCGCAGGCGGCTGATGTGGGTCTCGACGATGTTGGTGCGTGGATTGAAGCCAAGCTCCCAGACCGCTTCGAGGAGCATGGCGCGGGTCATGAAACGATGGGGGTTGCGCATCAGCACCTCCAGCATCGTGATCTCGCGCGGCTGCAGGTCCAAGCGCTTGCCGCCGCGCCGCACGACGCGTCTTTGCAGGTCCAGTTCCAGGTCCAGCACCACCAGCGCCTTTTCGGGCCGGGCCACGCTGGCCCGGCGCGCGATCAGGTTCAAGCGCGCGTGCAGTTCGGAGAAAGCGTAGGGCTTGATCAGATAGTCGTCGGCCCCGTTCTCCAGCGCCTCGACACGATCGGCGATCCGACTCATGGCCGTCAGCATCAGGGCGGGGGTGCTCACCCCGCCCGCCCGCAGCATCTTCACGACCTGCAGGCCATCCATGCCCGGCAGCATCCGGTCCAGGATCAGGACGTCGAAGACCTCGTTCATGGCCATCAGCAAGGCTTGCACGCCGTTGTCGGTGCGTGAGACGCCATGGCCCACGGCGCGCAAGGCCTGCGCCAGATGGTCGGCGGTCTCGTCGTCATCCTCGGCGATGAGGATTCTCATGGTCTTGGTATCCTTCAGGCGCGCGCCCCGATGCGCGCCCGGCCTCAAGCTGACGCCGACCAGAGCGCGGGGCTCTGGTCGGCGTCGAACCGGTCGGTCTTGTCCGTCGCCCCGCGGGGTCAGAAGCTGGCGGACAGGCCCACCTTCACCGCCGTCGGGGAGCCGGGGGTGAGGTTGGAGTTGCTCTGGGCGAACGGGTAGTAGCGCGCCCCAAGAAGGTTCTCGGCATTGACCTGCGCCTTCAGCTTGTCGTTGATCTTGAAGTAGGCGGCTGCGTCGACCCGCGTGTAGCTGGGCATGACCACGAGGTTGTCGCTCGAGGCGAAACGCCGACCCTGGTAGACGACGCCCGCGGCCAGACCGAGCCGATCGGTGGCCTCGAAGCGACTCCACAGCGAGGCGCTGGTCTTGGGCATGTTGGCCAGCTGGTTGCCGGCCTTGACCGTGCCCGACACGTTGTCGCGGAAGGTCCCGTCCGAATAGGTATAGGCGCCCACCAGACTCACCCGGTCGCTGATCTGGCCGGTCGCGCTCAGCTCCACGCCCTTGGTGCGCTGGCGGCCGATCGGCACCGTCGGCGAGGCGGCGTTGTTGGGGTCGCTGAGGGCCAGGACGTTGCTGCGATCGAGCTGGAACACCGCCGCGGCCAGGTTGAGTCCCGGCAGGACGTCCCACTTGGCCCCCAGCTCGTAGTTCTTGAACTGCTCGGGATCCAGGTTCTGGTTGCTGATCGACAGGCTGGTCAGTTGCTCGCCGCCGCGCGGCAGATAGGTCTTGGAGAAGCTGGCATAGAGCGAGGCGTTGGCCGCGGGCTTGTAGATCACCCCCACGCGCGGCGACCACAGGGTGTCGGTGACGTCGAAATCGCGCTGCTGGCCCACCGGGAAGCCGACCGTGCGGCGGTCGGTGACCTTGGTGTTGAAGCGTTCGTAGCGCAGGCCCAGGACCAGCTCGACCTTTTCGCCCAGCGCGATCTGATCCTGGGCATAGACGGCCGCCAGCTTGGTGACCCCGGCGTTGTCGCCGCTGCTGGCGATCGCGACCCAACTGATCGGTTGGTTGATGGTCGGCGCGGTGACCGGGACGGTGACGGTGGTCGCCCCACCCGCGAACCGGCCTTCCAGGCGCAGGTTGCTGGTCTCCTGGCGTCCGAACTCGGCCCCGACCAGGAGCTTGTGCGTCACGCCACCGAGCATCAGATCGGCATTCAGGTCGGTCTGGTTGATCAGGTTCTTGCGCTGGGTGCGGTTGTTGTAGGCCGAGATCGGAACCGCGGTTTCGGCGGCGTTGACCGCGCCGGTGAAGACGTTCTGGTAGAACTTGTCATAGTCGGCGTAGCGGGTCCGGTTGCGGATCGACACCCGCTCGCTGATCTGGTGGGCGACGAACAGGGTCAGGGCGTCGGTATTGGTCCAAGTCGGGCTGGCGGCCGGATCGCCGAAGAAGACGTCGCGCGGCGTGCGCAGCGGCGTCACCGGGCGGGTCGCGCCGGCCGGCAGATAGCGGGCCGGCACGCCGCGATCGGCGATGCGGTCATCCTCGAAGTGCTCGTAGCCGAGCTGGACGAGGGTGTCGGGCGTCAGCCGCAGGGCCGCCGTCGGATTGAAGCCCCAGCGCTCCAGGGACACGCCGTCGCGATAGCTGTCGCTGTTCTGGTAGACACCGGCCAGGCGCAGGGCGAGCTTGTCGTCGACGCCGTCGCCCAGGTTGAACTGAATGCGCTTGTGATTGAAGCTGCCGGCTTCCAGCTGCACCTCGCGCACGCGCTGCCAGTCGGCCATCTTGGTCACGCGGTTGACCACCCCACCGACGCCGCCACGACCAAAGATCATGGCGTTGGGGCCGCGGAAGATCTCCAGGCGCTCGATGTTGTAGAGATCACGGTAGGTCTGAATGTCGTCGCGGACGCCATCGACGAAGAAGTCGCCGGTGGAGGCGTTACCGCGGAACACCAAGGTCTCGCGGTTGCCCTCGCCCTGAGCGGAGAACACGCCGGGCAGGTAGCGGATGGCGTCGCCGATCCCGCCGGCCGCCTGATCCTGGATTTGCTTGAGCGAGACGATGCTGACCGACTGGGGCGTGTCGATCAGGGCGGTGTCGGTCTTCATCGCCGACAGGGTCTTGCTGACCTTGTAGCCCTGGCGGCTTTCGGTCTGGCCGGTGATCGTCACACCGCTCAGTTCGGTGGCCTCCTGGGCGCGCGTGGCCGGGCTGGAGGATTGAGCCCACGCCGCCGAAGCGATGAGCGCGGTCCCGCTGACGGTGAGCAGCAGAGCAAGACGAGGAAGGTTCTGGATGCGCATGACGGACAAGCCCCACACTTTGCAGTTGCGACTGCGAATTAATTGTAGGTGGCGTTTGTCGTCAGCCGACGGAGAAGTCCAGTCGCGGCGAAACAAGCTTCGCAACTTGTATAGTTCGCGCAATCGGGCGGAGAGTCTGGGCGTTTCATCGCACATCCTGTGCGCCTGGATCGGCGCTAGGGCGCTCGGCCGCGAGCGCCTGGGCGACGCATGTCAGCAGCTGGTCAACCGAGAAGGGCTTGGGTAGAGCCACGTCGGCCCCCAGGATGGCGGCCATGCGCAGCAGCACCATGGGGTCGAAGGCGCCGATGCCGCCGCTGATGGCGGCGATGCGCACGCCGGGCCAGGTCTGCTTGGCCTTGAGAATGATCTCGATGCCGTCCAGGTCGGGCATGAAGAGGTCGGTCAGCAGGAGGTCCGGCCGCAGGTCTATCAAGGCCAGCGCGCTGCGTCCGCACTCGGCCTCGACGCAGGCATAGCCCGCGTCGGTCAAGATCTCGGCCATCAGACCCCGGCAGGCGGGATCATCGTCGGCGACCACAATAAGCTTTTGCCCCACGGACTTGCCCCACACGCCTTGCGGCTTTCTAGGGGATACGCAGGCTTGGCCCTTTGCCCTCGCCGACGACGGCGTCCTGGCCGCTACTTCTTGGCGGGCGGCGCTTTGGACGAGATGTGCAGCTGGACGATCCGCCAGGCCCCGTCGGTCTTGACCAGGACCGCGGTGGTCGCGCCCAGGCGCGAGAGCGGCATGGGCTTGCCCTTCAGCCGAACCTCATAGCCATAGGTCTCATAGGCCCAGGCCACATCGCCGGCTTGGCGGACGCTGACCTTGCGGTCCTTCACGGTAAAGCTGTCGAACTCGGCCAGCTCGGGACCAAGGTGATGGTGGAGATAGGTCTCGAATGAGCCTTCCAGCCGCCCGCCCTCGATGACGATGCTGTCCTTGGAAAACAGCGGCCCCATGCGCGCGGCGTCCTTCTGCGACAGCGCCTGAGTGAACTGATCGACCACGGCGCGAACCTCGGCGGACGGATCGCGGGTTTGCGCGCCGGCGCTCGTGGGCAGGGCGAAGGCGGCGGCCAGGCTGGCCGCCAGGAACATGGATTTCATGACTATTCCCCGAAATTGAACATGGAAAACCTGCGACCGACGTCCTCGCGGGCTGGTGGGAGGACGCGGCGCAGGCCGCCGCCATCAGAAGCGTCGCAGCATCTGCACGCCGTACTGACGCGGCTCCCCAAAGACGGAGAGCGGCAGTGCCGGGTTGGAAACCCCGGTCGCATCCGTGCCGACCGTCTTGTAGGTGGCGTATCGCGCGTCGGTCAGGTTGCGGGCGAAGATCGACATCTCCCAGACGCCGCCTGCCGGCGCGAAGGTGGCGCGTGCATTGACCAGGGTGTTGGGGTCCTCGGAGAACTGCCGCAGATTGTTGGGCTTGAAATAGACCCGATCGCGCCAGCCCACGTCGCCACGCAGGGTCAGGCTGTGGCCGTCGGCGAACTCGAAGCGATAGGCCGCCGCGAAGGTCAGGTTCCACTTGGGCGCATTGGGCAGCGTGTAGCCGGCCAGGCTGACGCCCTGGTCGAAATAGCGGTCGTACTGGGCGTCGAGATAGGCGGCGGTGGCGGTCAGATCCAGGCCCGCGACCGGGCGGGCGACGATCTCCAGCTCCCCGCCCTTGAGCGTGGCCTTGCCGGCGTTGGTGGTGGTCGCCACCCCGTTGATGTACTCGACCACCTGCAGGTCGGTGTAGTCGTAGTAGAAGACGCTGAGATTGGCGCGCACGCGCCGGTCCCACAGCATGGATTTGACGCCGCCTTCGTAGCTCCAGATGTATTCGGGGCGGAACGGACGTCCATCGCCCAGCTGGAAGCCGCCCGACTTGAAGCCCCGCGTCACCGAGGCATAGGCCATCACGTCGTCGCTGACGTCGTACTGCACGCCGAGTTTGGGCGTCCAGGCGCGCCAGGAGGCCTTGGCCGCCTCCCCGCCCGCATCGACGCCGCCGACCTTGGCGCGATAGGCAAAATTCTTGCGCTCATAGCTGTAGCGCAGGCCCGCGGTCAGGCGCGTGCGGTCCATGACCCGATAGGTCGCCTGGCCATAGAGCGCCGCGGCGTCGGTGACATTGTTCTCCGGCAGGGCAAGCTGACGCCCGGGCTCGAGGATCTGCAGCTGGTCGCGGGCCTTTTCACGCAGGTAGAAGGCGCCGGCGATCCATTCCAGGCGTTCGGCGTCGTTGTTGCTGACCTGCAGCTCCTGGGTGAACGAGCGCGAGCGCTCCCACAGGGTGATGTTGCGCAGGAAGAGATTGGTGGCGTCGACGTCGAGAACCTGATCGACCGTGCTGGCCCGCAAGGCGGTGATCGACTTGAAGGTCAACGGCGCGGTGACATAGGTCGCCGTGGCCGAAACCCCGCCGTTCTCGACATTGTTGCGCGGCCGGGTGTCGAGGATCAGCTCGTCGCGGCCGCGCGGGATGGTCGCGCCCGCCAGGGCGAAGGCGGCCGGATAGCTGGCGCGCAGCGAGGGATAGCCGGTCTCGCGGTCGCGGCCGTAGTCGGCGCGCAACACCACGTCCAGCTGGTCGCTGACCAGGAAGGACAGCGTGCCCCGGACCGCGGCGCGATTGATGTTCTGGTAGTCCTCGCCGGTCTTGGGATTGGAATAGATCCCGTCGCGATCGTTCTTCATCACGGTCAGCCGGCCCCGCACTCGCTCGCCGAGCGGCCCCGACACCGTGCCGCTGAAGGTGCGGCGGTCGTAGTTGCCCAGGGTGGCGCTGACGACGCCCTGCAGGGTGGCGGTCGGCGCCTGGGAGGTGATGTTCAGCGTGCCGCCCGCCGAGTTGCGGCCAAACAGGACCCCTTGCGGCCCCCGCAGCAGCTCGATGCGCTCGACGTCGAACATGTCCTGGTAGCTGGTGGTCGGCCGCGGGATGTAGACGCCGTCATAGTGGACGGTCGAGCTGGGATCGGTGGCCACGCCGAAGGCCGAGGTGCCGATGCCCCGGATGTTGATGATGGCCATGGAGTCGTTGGTGATGGTGATCCCGGGCGTGAAGACCTGAAGGTCCTCGATGGTGGCCGCGCCCAGGGCCCGGAGCGTGTCGCCGGTGATGGCGGTCACCGCCACGGGCGTGTCCTGCAGGTTGGTCTCGCGTCGCTCGGCGGTGACGACGATCTCTTCGAGCGCCGCGGGCGCTTGGGTTTGGGCTTGGGCCCAGGCGCTGCCCGGAACAGAGGCGAGCGCTAGGGTCAGGGCGAGCGCCGACGCGCCCCCCAGGCCTTGACGATTGGCTTTCACGAAAATCCCCAAAAAAGCGGTTTCTGTCTGGGGTACGCGCTAGCCGCCCGCGGCCCCTCAAGCCCGCGATCACGGTCGGTGAACGACGTTCTAGTCTGCCGTTTTCGCGAGCGACGGCCGGGTTGCGGCGGCGCGAACGCAATCCTACGCGCCCGATGAGGGAAGTCTTCCCCCGCTGCGTAAGGCAAGGCAGCGGCGCCTTGCGCCGCGGCGGTTTTCCCGGAGCAAGGCAGATGCCCGCGACTTCGGTTCAGGATGGGTTTGTCGATGAAGCGCCTATCGCCCAGTCCGCCCCGCGCGGCCCCGAGCGCCCCCGGTGAGCGGGGCCGAGGTCCTGGACGTGGCGCGCGAGGCGATCTGGCTGACCATCCAGATTTCCGCGCCGGTGCTGATCGTCGGCCTGGTGGTCGGCGTGGTCATCGGGCTCTTCCAGGCGCTGACCCAGATCCAGGAACAAACCCTGGTCTATGCGCCCAAGATCGTCGCGATCTTCGTGGCCCTGCTGATCTTCCTGCCGATGATGGCCGCGCTGATGAAGGCCTTCATGGTCCAGATCGCCAAGCGCATCGCCGGCCTCTAGCGCCCGCCCGCGCTCAGGCGCGCCACCGACAAGAACGCGTCTCACCGAGACCATGTCCCATAGGGAGGGATAGACCATGAAGTTGTTCGGCTGGAACCTCGCGCACCCGCGCACCCATCTTGGCATCGCCCTGGTGCTGGGGGTCGCCGCCCTCCTGGCGGCGCTGATCGCCGGCGTCACCATCGGCCTGGGCGTCTACAACATCGGCGCTGACGCGCCCCACACCCGGCCGGTCTACGCCCTGCTGGAGACCCTGCGAAACCGTTCGATCAGTGTCCGGGCCGCCAGCATCCAGCCGCCCGACAATCTGAGCGATCCCAAGCGTATCGCCAGCGGCGCGGGGCTCTATACGCAGATGTGCAGCGGCTGCCATCTGGGTCCGGGCCTGGAAAAGACCGAGATGAGTTGGGGGCTCTATCCGCAGGCGGCGGAACTTTGGCGCACCACCGGGCGGCCCCCTGGCGAGCAGTTCTGGGTGATCAAGCACGGTATCAAGATGACCGCCATGCCGGCCTGGGGCCGCACCCATAGCGACGCCCTGGTGTGGGACATGGTCGCCTTCGTGCGACAGCTGCCGTCGATGTCGCCCGAGCAGTACCTTGCCGCCACTCAGAACGCGCCGGCCGACCACGACGCGGTGATGAAAGAGGGCGGCGACATGAAGGGCATGCCCGGAATGAAGGACATGAAGGCCGTGCCGGACATGAAGGACATGCCGGGCATGACGACGCCGGCGCCGTCCAAGGTCCCGGTCGGCCGTGAACCCTGATCCGCGCCTAGCCGGCCAGGGCCTCGATCACCCGGCAGTCGGCGGCCGGGCCTTCGCAGCCCGTCGCGACCAGGCGCGCCAACTCGGTCCGCAGCCCTTCCAGGCGCGCGATCTTGGCCTCCACCGCCTGCAACTGCTCGGCGGCCAGGCGATTGGCGTCGCCGCACGATCGGTCCGGATGGTCCGAAAGGTCCAGCAGGGCGCGCACCGCCTCCAGCGGGAACCCCAGCTGGCGAGCGTGGCGCACGAAGGCCAGGCGTTCGACGATCGCGGGCTCGTAGATCCGCCGATCGTTGGCCGCGCGCCGGGGCGCGGGCAACAGCCCGATCTCCTCGTAGAAGCGGATGGTCGGGATCTTCACCTCGGCGGCCTTGGCCACCTGTCCGATCGAAAGGGTCATGGGCGCTCCTGGCCAAGCTCTATCGGCTTGATCCTCTAGTGACTAGAGGATGCACAAGGATCCGATGAGCACCGCGCGCGACACCAGTCCCCTCCCCGCCTCCTGCGGCTGCGGCAGCCCCGCCAAGTTCGACGGGACCTCCCCCGCCTATCGCCGCGCCCTGACCTTGGTCATCGCCATCAACCTGCTGGGCTTCGCCATCGTCCTGGTCGGCGGGATGATCGAGGGCTCGGCGTCCCTGTCGGCCAACGCCCTGGACTTCCTGGCCGATAGCGCCACCTACGCCATAAGCCTGTGGGCGATCGGCAAGTCGGTGAAGGTCCGTACGGGCGCGGCGCGGTTCAAAGGCCTAAGCCTGGGCGCGGTGGCCCTATCGGTCGCCGCCATCGCGATCTGGCGCGCCTGGCGTGGGGCCGCCCCCTCCGGCGAGATCATCTCCGTGCTCGGCCTGGTGGGCGCGCTGGCCAATCTGGTCGCCGCCGCCCTGCTGGTGCGTTTTCGCGACGGCGACGCCAATGTCCGCTCGGTCTGGCTCTGCACCCGCAACGACCTGATCCAGTGCCTGGCGGTGGCTGCCACCGGCGGCCTGGTCTGGCTGACCGGATCGCGCTGGCCCGACCTGATCGCCGGCCTCGTCCTGGCCTGGATCTTCCTCTCCTCCGCCGTTCAGATCGCGCGCCAGGCGCGCGACGAGCAACGCGCCGCCCTCACCGCTCCCTAGACCCATCGCCCGCCCGGCCCGAACAGACTATTGGAATGATAATGATTGGCGCTCTCAAACCCACCCTGACCAGCCTGGTCGTCGCCTTGCTCGGGGCGGTCCTCACCCTGGCTCCGGCCCAAGCCCAGGAAGCCACGCCGGCCCAGACCGTCTGGCGGCTTCTCGACTATGTCGCCGTCGACTATCCCGGGGCTGTGAAGGACGGCAAGGTCGTCAGCGCGTCCGAATATGCCGAGATGAACGAATTCGGGGCCCAGATCCGCGACCGGATCGCCAAGCTCCCCGCGAGCGCCGTGCAGCCGGCCCTGCTGGGCGAGGCCGAGGTCCTGCAAGCTTCGATCGCTGGCAAGAAGGATCCGGCCCTGGTGGCGGGCCAGGCCCACTGCCTGGCCGCCGATCTGCTGGCCGCCTACCCCACGCCCCTGGCCCCTACGCGGGCGCCGGACCTGGCGCGCGGCGCGGCGCTCTATGCCGAGCAGTGCGCGGCCTGCCATGGGGCCGACGGCCGCGCCAATGGTCCCAACGCCGCGGGCCTGGATCCACCGCCGATTGCCTTTGCCGACGCCCAGCGCGCCCGCCAGCGCAGCGCCTTTGGCCTCTACCAGGTCATCCAGCAAGGCCTGGATGGCACGGCCATGGCCAGCTACGCCCACCTGCCCAGCGACGATCGCTGGGACCTGGCTTTCTATGTCGGGCGCTTTGCCTTCACCGACGCCGAGGCCAAGACCGGCGAGACCTTGTGGAACAGCGACCCGGCCGTGCGGGCGCGCTTTGCCAACCTGCAGGCCCTGACCCAGACGACCCCGGCGGCCCTGGCCGCGGCGATCGGCGAACCCAAGGCCCGCGCCTTGACCGCCTATCTGCGCCGCCATCCCGAGGTCGTGGTCCAGGCCACCACCGGCACGCTGGACATCGCCCGGCGCAAGCTCGACCTCAGCCTGGCGGCCTACACCGCGGGCGAACACCGTAAGGCCGCCGACCTGGCGCTGGCGGCCTATCTCGACGGCTTCGAGCCGGTCGAACCGGCCCTGCGGGCGCGGGACGCGGCGCTGATGCAGCGGATCGAAGGGGCCATGGGCGAGGTGCGCGGCGCCATCGGCCGGGGCGCGCCGATCGGCGAGGTGCGCGGCCAGATCGAACGGCTGGACGCCCTGTTCGGCGCGGCCGCCCAAGCGCTCGCCCCGGAAAAGGCCAGCAGCGCCTCCAGCTTCGCCGGCGCCCTGACCATCCTGCTGCGCGAGGGCCTCGAAGCGCTGCTGATCGTGGTGGCCATGCTGGCCTTCCTGCGCAAGGCCGACCGCGCCGACGTCCTGCCCTATGTCCATGGCGGCTGGATCGCGGCCCTGGCGGCCGGCGGCCTGACCTGGGCGGCGGCGACCTATCTGATCTCGATCAGTGGGGCCAGCCGCGAACTGACCGAGGGCTTTGGTTCGCTGATCGCCGCCGTCGTGCTGATCTCGGTCGGCATCTGGATGCACGGCAAGTCCCAGGCCGACGCCTGGCAGGTCTATATCCGTGAGAAGCTGTCCAAGGCGCTGTCCAAGCAATCGGCCTGGTTCCTGTTCGGCCTGGCCTTCCTGGTGGTCTATCGCGAGGTGTTCGAGACCATCCTCTTCATGACGGCGCTGTGGAGCCAGGGCGGCGGCGCGGCGATGCTGGCTGGGGTCGCCACGGCGGTCGTCATCCTGGCGGCGATCGCCTGGCTGATGCTGAACTTCAGCAAGCGCCTGCCGATCGGCCAGTTCTTCGCCTACAGCGCCGGCCTGATGGCCCTGCTGTCGGTGGTCCTGGCCGGCAAGGGCGTGGCGGCCCTGCAGGAGGCGGGCCTGATCGACCTGCACCCGCTGCACACGCCGCGCGTCGAGTTGCTGGGCCTTTATCCCACCGTCGAGGGGCTCTTGGCCCAGGCGCTGACGATCATGGCCCTGGCCGCCGGCTTCTGGTGGGGCCGGCGGGCCAAGCCGTCGACGACCTGAGGCCACGCAAGCGGCGGGCCGCCGCTCAGGCGTGTCCGCCCGCCCCGTCCTGACAGTTGTGGGCCTCGGTCTGGATAGTCACGTGGTGCAGGTCGTAGTCGGCCTCCAGCCGCGTGGCCACGGCCTGGCGCACAGCCTCGCCGTCCGCGCCATCGGCCAGGACGATGTGGACGGTGCAAATGGCCTCGTCCGCCCCAGTGGTCCAGACGTGCAACTCATGGGCGCCGGCGACGCCGGGCGTCTGGGTGATGGCCTTGCGCACGGCCGCCAGGGTCAGCCCCGGCGGCGCGCCTTCCAGCAGGATTCGGGTGGTGTCCTTCAGCAGGATCCAGGTGCGCGGAAGCACCCATAGCCCGATGCCGATGGCCACGATCGGGTCGACGAACCGCCAGCCGGTCAGGCGGATGATGATGGCCCCGGCGATGACGCCGAGCGAGCCGAGCATATCGGCCCAGACCTCCAGATAGGCGCCTTTAACGTTGAGGCTCTTGTCCTTGTGGGAACTGAGCAGACGCATGGCGATCAGGTTGATGATCAGGCCCAGCACCGCCACGATCAGCATGCCGGTCGACTGGACGGGTTCGGGATCGACGATACGCTTGATCCCCTCGACCAGCACATAGAGGGCCACGGCGAACAGCAGGATGGCGTTGAAGGCCGCCGCCAGGATCTCGAAGCGCCGATAGCCGAAAGTGAAACTGTCGGTCGGCTTGCGCCGGCCCACCCGGATGGCCGCCAGGGCGATGGCCAGGGCGGCGGCGTCGGTGAACATGTGCGCGGCGTCCGACAACAGCGCCAGGCTGTTGAAGACCAGACCGGCGACCACCTCGGCCACCAGAAAGGTCGTGGTCAGGCCGAGCGCGATCCCGAGGGTCTTGGCGTTGGCGTTGCTGGCGCCGTGGTCGTGTCCTGCTCCCATGCGACGATCTCCGAAAGAGGGGTTTGGGCGATGGCCAGGCCCCGGGGGGCCAAAGCACCAGCGCCAGGATGGGACCGCCCTAGAGGCGGCTGCGAAGGCGCGCGCCGCCACGCGGCTTGGGCGCGCGGGCCACGCCCAGATGACGCTCCAGCGCCGTGGCGACCTCGCTGTAGGCCTGCCGCACCGAGGCTTCATAGCGGGCGCGCCCACCGTTCAGAGGGGCGGTCCAGTCGGCGACCTCGGCGACCTGGATCAGCCGCGCGCCCTTGGCCGTCGGCTCCAGGCGCAAGCGTTCATGGCTGTAGCCGGTCAGCCAACGCCCGAACCGGAAGCTGAGGCAGACCTCCGGCTCGAGGATGTCGATCAAGGCCGGCGTCTTGCGGCGCAGTGGATGGGCGCTGGCCACCAGGTGCTGGACGCGCGCGCCCGGCTCGGCCTTGCCGAGCACTCGGCGATGGGGATGCCAGTCGGACCAATGGTCGAAATCGACCAGGCTGGCCCAGACCCTGGCCACTGGGGCGCGGATGTCGGTTTCGACGCTGACGATGATGGTCATGGCCACCTCCGGCTCGAGACATGGAGTCCGGGCCGGCGCGTCAGGGAGACCCGACACGCCGGCCCGGCAAGTCAGACGTAGTGGACGCGATGGCCGCCGTAGCGGACCACCTCGACCTTCTCGAGGGTGACCAGACCGATCTCGTCACCCTGTTCGAGCATGGCGATGAAGGGGCGAAGCTTGGGCTCCTCGTCGACGATCTCGACCACGACCGGCAGGTTTCGCGCCAGATCGAAGCCGCGCTCGCCGTGCATGACGCTGGAGGCCCCAAAACCCCTCAGGCCGCGCAACACCGTGGCGCCGGCCAGGCCCGCGCCACGGGCCCGATCGACCAGCGCCTCGTAGTAGCGCCGGTCGCCGAGCATGGCGTTCTCATCGGTGTAGATCCGTAGCAGCAGGGCTTGCCCGACTTGCATGGCCACCTCCTCAAGCTTGGGATTGAACCGGAGCCGCCGCGGCCCCACGCACCGGAGCGCGCAGGACGAAGCGGCAGATGGCCGGCAGGACGAACAGGGTGAGCGCCGTGGCGGTGATCAGGCCGCCGATGACGACCGTGGCCAGCGGCCGCTGGACCTCCGCCCCGGTCCCGGTGGCCAGGGCCATGGGCACGAAGCCGAGCGAGGCGACCAGACCGGTCATCATCACCGGACGCAGCCGCTCCATGGCCCCGTCGATGATCGCCGCCTCCAACGCCAGGCCGGAGGCCAGGCGCTGGCGGATGGCGGTCATCATCACCAGGCCGTTGAGGACCGCCACGCCCGACAAGGCGATGAAGCCGACCGCCGCCGAGACCGAGAACGGAATGCCGCGCAGGGCCAGGGCGAACACCCCGCCGGCCAGGGCCAACGGAATGGCCGAAAACACCGCCGCAGCCGGCGCGACCCCGCCTAGGGCCATGAACAGCAGGCCGAAGATCAGCAGGAAGCAAAGCGGCACGACGAGCGCCAGGCGCGCCTGGGCGGCCTTGAGGTTCTCGAACTGCCCGCCCCAGACCAGCCAGGAGCCGGCCGGCGGCTTGACCTGCGCGCCGACCTTGTCCTGGGCCTGAGTAACGAAGGAGCCAAGATCGGCGCCCCGGACGTTGGCCTGGACAACCACCCGGCGCTTGCCGTTCTCGCGGCTGACCTGGTTGAGGCCTTCCGAATAGGAGAACTTGGCCACATCGCGCAGCGGGACCGCCGCGCGCGCGCCGACGCCGGCCGGCAGCATGACCGGCAGGGCGCCGACGGCATCCAAGTCGTTGCGGCTGGCGTCCGGCAGGCGGACCACCACGTCGAAGCGGCGATCGCCCTGGAAGACCAGGCCCGCTTCGCGACCGCCCATGGCCACGGCCAGGGTGTCGGCGACCTCCTCGACCGTCAGGCCATAGCGGCCGATAGCGTCGCGATCGAGCTGGACATCCAGGGTCGGGAAGCCCGAGGTCTGCTCGACCTTGACGTCCGCCGCCCCCTTCACCGATCGCAGGACCGTGGCGATCTCCTCGGCGGTCTTGGTCATGGCGTCCAGGTCATCGCCATAGACCTTGACGGCGACATCGCCGCGCACCCCGGCGATCAGTTCGTTGAACCGCATCTGGATCGGCTGGCTGAACTCGTAGGCGTTGCCTGTGAGCCCTTCGAGCTTCTTTTCGATGCGTTCGATCAGCTGCGCCTTGGTCTCGTTCTTGTTGGGCCAGTCCTTCTGCGGCTTGAGGATGACGAAGGCGTCGGCCGCGTTGGGCGGCATCGGGTCGCTGGCCACCTCGGCCGTGCCGGTCTTGGAATAGACGAAGGCCACTTCGGGGAAGGTGGCGACCACGCGCTCGATCCGCCGCTGCATGCGCAGCGACTGTTCCAGCGAGGTCGAGGGGATCCGCAGGGCCTGGACGGCGATGTCCTTCTCGTCCAACTGGGGCGTGAACTCCCGGCCCAGGAACGCGAAGGTCACCGCCGCGGCGGCGAAGATGCCGACCGAGGCCAGGATCACCGGCAGCGGCCGGGCCACGACCTTGCTCAGCAGCGGCGCGTAGCGGGCCTTGGTCCAGCGGACCGGCGCGACTTCCTTCTCGGCGACCTTGCCGCGGATGACGAGCGCGATCATGGCCGGGATGAAGGTCAGCGACAGCACGAAGGCCGCGGCCAGGGCCAGCATCACCGTGATGGCCATCGGCGAGAAGGTCTTGCCCTCGACGCCGGTGAAGGTCAGCAGCGGGGCGTAGACCAGGAGGATGATCGCCTGGCCGTAGACGGTGGGGGCGATCATTTCACGGGCCGCCTCGCGGGTCTCCGACAGCCGTTCGGTCAGGGTCAAAAGACGGCCTTCGTGGTGCTGGCGCTCGGCCAGACGCCGCAAGGCGTTCTCGACGATGATCACCGCGCCGTCGACGATCAGGCCAAAGTCCAGCGCGCCGAGACTCATCAGGTTGCCCGAGACGCCCAGCCGGTTCATGCCGATGGCGGTCATCAGCATGGAGAGCGGGATGACCAGGGCGGTGATCAGGGCGGCGCGGAAGTTGCCCAGGAGCAGGAAGAGCACGACGATGACCAGCATCGCGCCTTCGACCAGGTTCTTCTCGACGGTCTTGATGGTCGCCCCGACCAGCTTGGAGCGGTCGTAGACCACCTGGACCTTCACGCCTGGCGGCAGGCTCTTGGCGACCTCGGCCAGCTTTTCGGCCGAGGCGCCAGCGACGGTGCGGCTGTTTTCGCCTGTCAACATCAGCACCGTGCCGATCACCACCTCCTCGCCGTTCTCCGAGGCCGCGCCGGTGCGCAGGGCGCCGCCGACCTTGACCACGGCGACGTCGCGCACGCGCACCGAGACCCCCTCGCGGGCGGCCACGGTGGCGTTGGCGATTTCGTCAACCGTGCGCACGCGCGCGTCGGCGCGGACCAGGAAGGCCTCCCCGCCCCGCTCGACGAAGCCCGCGCCGACCGCCAGGTTGGCGGCTTCCAGCGCCTTGGCCAGATCGTTGAACGACACCCCGTAGGCGGCCATCCGGGTCGGATCCGGCTGGACGACGAACTGCTTTTCGAAGCCGCCGATGGAGTCGACGCCGGCCACACCCGCGACCGAGCGCATCTGTGGCCGCACGATCCAGTCCTGCACCTCGCGCAGATAGGCCGCCTGGGCGGTCGGATCGGCCAGGCGCTCGCCGGTGGCGGTCAGATAGGCGCCATCGCCCTGCCAGCCGGGAGCTCCCTCATGGCGCTGAGCGCCCTTGCCGCCTGGATGCTCGAAGGCCACGGTCCACATCAGGACCTCGCCCAGGCCAGACGAGATCGGCCCCATGGCCGGCTCGGCCCCGACCGGCAGGCTTTGGCGCACGCCGGTCAGACGTTCGGCCACCTGCTGGCGGGCGAAATAGACGTCGGTGTTTTCCTTAAAGACGATGGTGACCTGGGAGAAGCCGTTGCGCGAGATCGACCGGGTCGACTCCAGGCCCGGGATGCCGGCCATGGCCGTTTCGACCGGGAAAGTGACCAATTTTTCCACCTCAGCCGGGGCCAGGGTCCCGGCGACGGTGTTGATCTGCACCTGCTTGTTGGTGATGTCGGGCACCGCATCGATGGGCAGGCGCACGAGGTTGTAGACGCCCAGGGCCGCGACCAGCGCGACGAGAGCAATGACGGCCCAGCGCAGGCGGACCGAAAGGTCGAGGATACGGCCGATCATCGCGCGCCCTCCGCACCTTCGGCCGCGTGGGCCTTGGCCTGGTAGCGCACCTGGACCTTGCCGACGCGCAGCAGGTTCACCGTCGGGATCACCGCCTCAAAGCGGGAAGGATCGCGATGCCGCAGACTGGCGGTCAGGCTCGCCCAACGTGTCGGCACGGTGGCCATCATCCGACCGTCATGGTCGAAAGCGCTGATGTCGAGATGGGCGGTCGCGGGTAGCGGGCCAACAGATCCGTCGCGCCGGACCAGGCCAAAGACCCGCAGGCCCTGGTCGCTGTCGCGGGCGGTCGCCGTCAGGATCCGGACGCCGCGGCCGTCGAGCCGCTCGATCGGGGGCGGGGGCGAGGCGAGCACCGAACCGGCGACCGCGCTCAGCAGGGCCGTGGTCACGGCTAGCAGGGCCTTAGTCCTCATGGCTGGCCTCCCCCTTGCCGAGTTCGGCCTTCAGCAGGAAGGCGCCCTTGCCGGCGATCTGCTCGCCGGCGCGCACGCCCGCGACGATCTCGACCTGGCCGCCGCCGCGCCGCCCCACACGTACCGGGCGCGGCTCGAAGCCGTCCTTGGTGCGGATGAAGACGACATCGGCGCCGTTGAGCGATTGCACAGCCTCGTCCGGCGCGGCGAACCGGCCGCTGGCCGCGACCGCGCCGCCCCGCGGGGTGATGTGGGCGCGCAGGGCCTGGCCGGGGGTGAGACTCGGCGCCGGTCCGGTCAGGACCAGCACCGCCGTGGCCGAACGGCTCTCGGCGTCCAGACCTGGCGTGACGCTGCGCACGGAGGCCGACACAGGGCCGCTGGCGGTCTCGACGACGGCCAGATCGCCTGGCCTGACGCGCTGGACATCCGCGGCGGGAAGCGCGGCCTGGATCTCCACGCGCTCCGGATCGGCCACCCGGAAGAGTTCCGAGCCGGCCGTCACATAGGCGCCGAGTGTGGCGTTGGCGGCGGTGACGCGTCCGGAGATCGGGCTGGTCACGGCCAGGGTGCGACCGTTGCCGCTGACGCCGGCGGCCGCGCCTGCGCTGTTGGCGCGACGCAGTTCAGCCTCGGCGATGGCGGCTTCGGCCTGGGCGCCCTCCAGATCCTGGCGGGCGGTGATGCGGGCGTCGAACAGCTTGCGCTCTCGGGCCAGGGCCTGCCGCGCGGCGGCGGCCTTGGCGGCCGCGGTGCTGCGCTCGGCGCTGATCGCGGCGGCGTCTCGACTTTCGATCGAGGCGATCACCTCGCCCGCCGCCACGGGGTCGCCTAGGCGTTTGTTGATCCGCACGATCGCGCCGTCGGCCCGCGCGGCCAAGGTGGCCGCGCCATGGGGTGTGGCCACCACCGTCGCCTGGGCCGGAACGGCGGCGTCGAGCCCCCCCTCGGCCAGGGCCAGGACCTGGATGCCGTCGGCGGCGATACGCTCGGCGCTCATGCCCACATGGGGCTTTTCGCCGGCATGGTCTTCCTTGGCCTCGACGGCGAGCGCTTCCTTGGGCGGCGAGGACAACATCGTCTTGCCGACCAGCGCGCCGACGCCCGCGGCCAGCAGGCTGCTGACCGCCACGGCCGTCAGCAGGGTCTTTCTATCGTTGGACTTCATGGTGAGGGTTCCTATTGGGCGGCGGCGCGTTCGAGCGCGGCCAGCGCCTTGGCGCGCTCGAGGCGCGCGGCGATGAGGTCGTTACGGGCGGTCGTCAGGGCCGTCTGGGCGTCGAGGACATCGAGCAAGGAGAACTTGCCCGCTTCGAAGCCGCGCCGGGCCAGATCCACGGCGGTCTGCGCTTGGGGCACGATCTTGCCCTCCAGCGCTTCCAGCCGCGCATTGGCCGCAACCAGCGAGGCCTGGGCGTCGCGAAGCGCCCGCACCGACCCGGCCAGGACCAATCGCTCCTTGGCCTCGGCCGCCGTGGCGTCGGCCCGCGCGGCCGCCACCGCGCCCTGATTGCGGTTGAACACCGGGATCGGCGCGGAAACCCCGACGATCAGGGCGCTGTCGCCGGTCTGCTCGAACCGGCGTACCCCGGCCTGGACGGTGACGTCCGGACGGCCGGCGGCACGCTCGCGATCGATCACGGCCTCGGCGGTCCGGCGCTCGGCGCGCGCCAGGCGCACATCCAGGGTATTGCCCGGATCGACCATCGCGCCGGCCACCGGCGCCGCGGCCGACGTGACGACCAGATCGACGGTTTCGTCGGTCCCGCCCCAGAGGGTCACGAGCGCCCGGTGGGCGGCTGCGGCCTGGGCCTGGGCGGCGATCACCGCGGCGTCGGCCTCCCGGCTGGCGGCTTCGGCCCGCAGGGCGCGCAGCGGCGGTTCGCGCCCGGCCTCGACCAGCGTGCCGGCGACCTTGGAGAGCCCCCCGGCCCGCTCCGCCGTTTCGCGGGCCAGGATCAGGCGATCATCGCTCGCCAGGGCCTCGGCGTAACGGACCGCGACCTCTTGGCCCAGGTCGGCCCGAGCGATCGAAAAGCCGATACGCGCGGCGTCGACTTCGGCGGCCGCAGCCGCCTGGCGCGCGCGCCGCTTGCCGCCCAGTTCCAGGCGCTGGCTGACCGAGAGCGTGGTCTCGGCCGAAGCAAAATCGCCGTACTGGCCCGAACCGGCGAGATTCTCCGATTGGAGACCGGCTTCGGGATTGGGCGGGAGACCGGCTTGACGGGCGCGGCCTTGGGCGGCGGCGACCTGAGCCTGGGCTGCGGTCACCAAGGGAGATTGAGCCTGGGCGCGCGCCAGGGCGTCGGCCAGGGTGAGCGGCTCGGCCAGGACGCGCAGAGGCGCGCCCAGGCCAGCGAGCGCCAGGACCGCGCCGATGACGGCGGGCCGGGCATGTCGGGAAAACATGGAAAGTCCCAGATTACGTTGCTGACGAGGCGGATCACGCGCGCGAAGGCGCGGGCTCGTCAGGCGCGGGGAGGTTCTTTCAGGCCGTCAGGCTGGTTGGAAGGCGGCAAGCCGCTCGACTCGGGCGCCAAGACCAGCGGACGCTCCAGGGCGGCCGTCACCACCGGACCGACCGGCGGCGTGGCGGAGAAAGCGTGATGGCAATGGCCGTGAGCACAGGCTTCGCCGCCGACCTTGCCCGTCTGGTCGCGGTCGTCGTGATCGCTGCTCGCCACGACCTCGCCGACGGCCAGCTGGGCGCTGGCGGCCGGCGCGTCTTCAAAGCCGCAGAGGACGGAATCGACGGCGGGAACGACCGTGAAGGCGATCAGCACGAGCGCGCAGAGCGCACCCGACACCGTCTTCAGCCATGTCGCTGTCCAAGCCATGATCCGCCTATAGCTTGGCCCGGGCCAGATGAGAATGTGTTACATAGTCACGGCGCGGACGGTCCGACCGGCGCCAGAGCCTTGATGACCAGGCATTGGCCGACGGCGCTCTGCCGACATTGGCTCAACGAGGCGCGAGCCGCGTCAGCCTCGCGAACGACCTGGTCGATGCGCTTCATCGGTCCCATCGGCTGGGGCGCCGCCGGCGCCCCATCAAGTCCAAAACCTTCGAACCGTGCTAACGCCGGTTCGTTCGCCCGCGTACGAAGGCTCGATCCGTGGCCATGAACCGGGCCAGCATCGGGGCGACCAGCTTTGCCGGTTCGACCGTCTTGCCGCCGGTCTCGGCGGCCAGCACCTTGGCGTAGTCGACCAGGTCGCGATGCAGGGCGGCCGGCAGCTCCAGGGCCAGCTTCACCGGCGTATCGTCCTCGATCGGACCCAGCTTCAACTTGCTCATGGGATCGTCCTCTCCTCGTAGGGTTCCAGGATCAGGTCGCGCGAGAGCAGCACCGTCAGGGTCGCGCCGGGCCGTACGGTCAACACTGGCGCCAGCGCCAGGGTCTTGGACACCGCTTGCTGGCCGACATCCGAGACCGCCCGCGCGCCGCCGCGCCGCAAGGCCTGCTCCAGGGCGCCGTCATCGCCGCTGGCGCCGGCTTCGGCGCCCAGCGCCAGGACGGTGCTGAGGGCGGCTGCGCCCGGCACGGCCCGCCCGTGGCGATCGACGCCATCCTGCAGGCCCGCAAACCCCTGGGCATCGGCCGCCGGCAGATCGTCGAGCACGATCGAGCGTCCGTTGGGCAGGATCAGCCGCGTCCATTTGATCCTGAGCCGGGCGGCGCCGGCGGCGACATCGGTGTCGTAGCTGCCGATCAGGCGGGCCCCGGCCGGGACCAGACGAACGCCGTGTCCCAGGCTGTCGAAGACGTCACGGGTCACCTGGCCGATCGCCAGGCCCGGCGCATCCGAGCGAAGACCGGTGACCAGGGCGCCGGGAAGGATGGTTCCGGCCAGCAGGATATGGGTCGAGGCCGGGGCGACCAGCCGCTCGGGACTCGTGGTGCGCGGATCGGCCCCCTTGGCGCTGGCGGCGGCCGGCGCCGGCTCGCTCCGCCGCTCTCCCGAAGCGCCGAAAAATAGAGACGTTGTCAGACTGGCCGTCGCGGGCGATCCCGTCACGCGGCGCGACGTTGTGGAGGCAGGCGCGGGCGCCGGTGTGGCCAACGGCGGCGACGGGTCGGCGACGGCGCCGGGACGCGCCGCGGCCTTGACGATCGGGCGACCAAGATCACCGGGCAAGGGCGGGCCAAGCTTGAGCGCGCCTAGGGTCCTGTAGTCGCGGGGCTGATCGGTCACGCCTTCCGGCGGGGCCACGGGTCCGGTCTCTCGAGGCGTTGGCGCGACGACCTTGTGGTGCTCGGCCAGCGACCAGAACAGGGCGCCCGCCAGCATAGCTGACAGCACACCGGCGCCGATCGCCAAGGCCTTGCGCGACAGGCGCGCGACGGCGGGCGGGTCGCTCCGCAGCCGCATGGACGCGGCGGCCTTCGGTTCAGGCGTGGTGTCCTGGCTCATCGCACCGCCTCCTTACCGTCGCGGTGGATCTGGACCGCCCTGGCCCTTCGCCCCGTTCCCAGGCGCAGCTCAGCGCGATCGACGAGACCATCGACGATCAGGGTTCGCGCTTGAACGTGGTAGTCGATCAGGTCGCCGGTCTTGCCGTCCTCGCCGATCCGGTAGAGGGGCGGCAGAGCGGTGAGATCCGTCGTCCGCGCGAACGCGACATAGGTTCGTCGCCCGTCGTCGAACACGCGCTCGGGCCGCCACTTCACCCGATCGCCGTCGATCCGGTAGGTGAAGGTCGTGTCGGCCGGGTCTGGAATGGAGAGCGGCGTGGCGGGCGCCGGCGGGGCCAGGACGAGCACCGGCGCCGCGACCGGATAGCGCCAGCCCACTTGCGAGAACCAGGTCCTGGCGCTGGCGCGCAGTTCCAGATGGTAGGTGCGGCGGTCGGACATGATGAGCAAGTTGGTGGCCAACGGCGCGGCCGTCGGCTTGACCAGCACATGGACCCGGCGCGCGGCCCCTGCTCCGCTGGCGGTGTCGGCGATGATCCAGCGCGCCGTGTCGCCCGCGGCGATGGGCCCGGTCAGGACCTCGCCCGGCTCCAGCACGATGTCGGTGATCCGTCCGGGCATGGCCACCAGCGGAAAGACGGCTTGGTCGGCGAAATCGTAGTCGCGGGTCGCGGCAGGCGTCGCCAGGCGCGCGTCCTGCGCGCGCGCAACGCCGGCCAGCAGGCCCAGGGTCGCAAACATGGCCAGGCCCTTCATGCGCCGAACTCCTTGCTCCAGGCGATCGCGGTGACCCGCACGCCCAAGGGATTGGCCCGCAGCCCCTCGGGGGTCCGGGGCGTCGCGATCGACACGCCCAGCACGGCGACCCAGCGCTCGACGCCGACCCGTTCGCCGGCCGCGAAGCGCTGCTCGGTCCAGGTCACGCGGAAGCTGGTGGGCGAGGCGCGCACGACATTGGTGACGTCCACCATGACCTGGGCGCGCGCGGCCTCGGCGAACGGGGCGACGCGGCGGGCATAGTCCGAGAGCGCGACCGCCCCGTCGCCCTGGACGAAATCGTAGGCGCGCAGCCAGGCCTGGCGCATGAGCACCGGATCGATAGACCGGGTGCGCACGTCGACGATGAACCGCGACAGCGCCCAGGCGACGGCCGCGTCGGTGGGCTTGGCGCCGAGCGCGGCGGGCGCGACCACCTGCGGCTCGCCCAGCTTGTCGACCTGGACCACCCAGGGCGTGATGGAACCGCGCGCCGCCAGCCACGCCAGGCTGCCCGACAAGGCGGTGTTGGCCATCAGCAGGGCCAGGGCCGCGTATCGCCAGTTGGCGGCCTGGACGCGCGCCGAGCCGATCCGCTGGTCCCAAGCCTGGCCGGCGCGCTGATAGGGCGTCTCCGGCGCGGGGGTCGCGCCATAGCGCGCCGTTCCCTTGAACGGGTTCATGGTCAGTCCTCCGAGAGATTGAAGGCGGCCCCGCCGCCGTGATGGTCACCCGAGCCGGCGGCGTGGACAGCCAGACCCGCGCCGTGTCCCAGCGCCTGCTTGGCCTTCAGCGCCCGCGCCCAGGCCGGTTCGCCCGCGCTGCTCGGAGGCTGGCCGCCGCCCTGGTCCGGCTCGCTGGCGGTCGCCTTGGTGGCCATCGGCGATGGGGACGCCGCGCCGCCCGAGGACGGTCCAGC
>Ga0209426_1000134_pt1 | contig 114705 bp, 105 predicted proteins | sample Deesub1362B_J571_FD_187697 | JGI IMG/M metagenome (GOLD analysis project Ga0209426, IMG submission 187697) | Deep oceanic, basalt-hosted subsurface ecosystem from Juan de Fuca Ridge flank, Pacific Ocean, CORK Borehole 1362B_J2.571 (SPAdes)... ... | reverse complement strand
CTCGCGAAGGAGCCAGTTCAGCCGACGCAATAATCGGCTATCAGCGATCAAGCACTGCCTGCATCCACTGCAGATACTGCGCCCGCTCGGCAATCGAGTTGTGCCCCGAATCCGGCACTACTCGCAGCGTCGCCACACCTTCGGGGAAATGCCCCAGCAGCCGCTGCGTGCTGTCCCGTGGAATCACCTCGTCATCGCTGGCTGCCAGCAGCAGGGTCGGTACTTGAATGTGCGCGGCATAGCGACCCGACTCGAAGCGATCCTTCAGCAGCCATTTCACCGGAAACCACGGGTATTGGCGCACGGCGAGTTCTTCGAGGCTGTTGTACGGCGTCACCAGAATCAATGTCTGCGCCGGGCGCTGACTCGCCAGCCGCACCGCCACTCCGGAACCCAGGCTGCGTCCGACCACGGCAATCTGCGGATGGCTGGCGTAGACCCGGTCAAACAGCGCCAGCGCATCTTCGGCAATCGCTTCCTCCGAGGGTGAGCCACCGCTGCCGCCAAAGCCCCGGTAGTTCAACAGATACAGCGCGTAATCGGGAAACGCTGCGCTGAATGAAGGCAGGTTGTGCGACACGTCCTCGGCATTCCCGCCGAAGTAGATCAGCGCTTTCGGACCCGCATGTTCGCGAACGGTTATCCAGACATCGGCATCCGGCATCGCCAGTTTCAGCCGTGAATCTGCCGTGGTCACGGCACTGCCAGGCTGGGGGAAATAGATCAGCGAACGCTGAAACACGAACAAGGCCCCGCACAGCAAAACGTAGAGGGCGATGAGCAAAGCGACGACTGACATCAGGATTCTGGACATTCGGCTAACTTTAACGGGACGCGGGTGTTCGCTGTCGCAGTGTAGTCCAGCGCCGTGGAGGGACAGCCGTCGCACACAACGTGCAACAGATTCACGCAGCAGGGGAACCAGCATGAGCCACACTGAGGGTTGCTCCCGTCGCCGATTGCTCACGCTGGCTGCCGGGGTTTCGGCGGTGCTCAGCTTTGACCGGGCGTTGGCCACTGTCGCCACGCCGACTGCCACTTCGCCGAACCAGGCAGGAGACCAGACCATGCAGACCCGCGCCATCCCTTCCAGCGCCGAACGACTGCCCGTGGTGGGCCTGGGCACTTATCGCGGCTTCGACGTTGAGCCCGGCGAGACTGCCTATAAACAACTGCCGGCAGTGCTCGACGAGCTGTTCAGAAAGGGCGGCACGCTGATCGACAGCTCACCGATGTATGGCCGCGCCGAGCAAACCACTGGCGAACTGCTGGCGATCCACGAACCGCGTTCGCCGGCCTTTCTCGCCACCAAGGTCTGGACGCGCGGGCGCGAGCAAGGTATCGCGCAGATGGAGCAATCCTTCCGTCTGCTGCGCACCGAACGCATCGGCCTGATGCAGATCCACAACCTGCTGGACTGGCAAAGTCATCTGCCGACTCTGCGCGCGTGGAAAGCCGAGGGGCGTATCCGCTACATCGGCATTACCCATTACACGCCCTCGGCTTACGACGAAGTCGAAGCAGTGCTCAAGGCTGAACCACTCGATTTTCTGCAAATCAATTACGCCCTCGATGACCGTGGCGTGGAAAAACGCATTCTGCCGTTGTGCCGCGAGCGCGGGGTCGCGGTGATCTGCAACCGGCCGTTTGGCGGTGGCGGGTTGCTCGAGCGGCTCAAGGGCAAGCCGCTGCCGGCGTGGGTGTCGGACGTGCAGGTCAACAGTTGGCCGCAACTGGCGCTGAAGTTTTTGCTGTCGCACCCGGCGGTGACCTGCGTGATTCCCGGCACCGGCAATCCGCGCTACATGACCGACAACGCCGGCGCCGGGTTTGGGCCGATGCTCACCGATGCGCAGCGGCATCAGTTGATTGCGCTGCTGGGATAGGCGCCTGCCCGCGATACCGCAACGCCTCGACCAACAACGCAAACGCCGGCGCCGCCTGCCGTCGACTCGGGTAATACAGGTGATAACCGGCAAACATCGGGCACCAGTCGGCCAGCACTTGCAGCAGACGCCCGTCGGCCAGATAGGGCGCGACGATGTTTTCCGGAATGTAGCTCAGGCCAAAACCGTCGAGTGCAGCGTCGAGCAGCGGATACACGCCATTGAGGGTGACTTGCCCGGAAACCCGCACCTTGAGGCTTTCGCCGTCCTTCTCGAACTCCCAGGTGTACAGCCCACCGTTGGTGGGCAGGCGCAGGTTGTTACAGGCATGGGCGGTCAGATCCCGCGGTGTTTGCGGCTGTTCACGCTTGGCGAAGTAAGCAGGCGAGCCGACCACCGCCATGCGCATGTCCGGGCCGATGCGGGTGGCAATCATGCCTTGCGCGACATCTTCGCCCAGCCGCACGCCGGCGTCGAAGCCTTGCCCGGCGATGTCAACGAAACCGTAGTCGCAGATCACCTCGACGGCGATGTCCGGGTATTGGGGCAGGAATTCCTTGAGTACCGGACGCAACAGCCAATTCAGCGAATGGTCGGTGGCACTGATGCGGATCCGGCCTGCGGGCGTCTCGCGCAGGTTGCTCAGGGCCGCCAGTTCCTGCTCGATCTCTTCGAAGCGCGGGCCGATGGTTTGCAGCAGATGTTCGCCAGCCTCGGTGGGCGAGACGCTGCGGGTGGTGCGCGTCAGCAGGCGCAGGCCAAGGCGCGCTTCGAGGGCGCGAATGGTATGGCTGAGCGCCGATTGCGAAACGCCCAGTCTGGCCGCGGCTTTGGTGAAACTGCGCTCGCGGGCCACGGCGAGGAAGGCGAGCAGGTCACTGGCGTTTTCTCGAAGCATTGATGAGTGTCCTGCATAAGTTTTTTCGAATTCTAGTCGATTATCCGAACAGTCTGGCTCGCTAAAGTGATGCAAGTTCCCTGTAGGAGCTGCCGCAGGCTGCGATCTTTTGATGTTGTTTTTGAAAATCAAAGATCAAAAGATCGCAGCCTGCGGCAGCTCCTACAGGGAGATCTCTTTCAGATTTGGAGTCTTGTGATGAATGCGCATATCTCAGGCATTACCGTCACCCCCAACGGCTCGCAGCCTTCGGCCAAAGGCCCGACGGACTGGTTCACCGGCACCGTACGCGTTGACGCGCCGTTCAAAGGAAGCGAGGCAGCGCGCGTCAGCGGCGCCACGGTGACCTTCGAGCCGGGCGCACGCACCGCGTGGCATACCCATCCGTTGGGTCAGACGCTGATCGTCACCGCCGGTTCAGGTTTCGTGCAGGAGTGGGGGCAACCGGTTCGCGAGATCCGCCCCGGCGATACCGTGTGGATCGCGCCGCAGGTGAAGCACTGGCATGGCGCCGCGCCGACCACGGCGATGACGCACATTGCGATTGCCGAGGTGCTGGACGGTGAAGTGGTGGAGTGGATGGAGCAGGTGAGTGCGGCGCAGTACCCGAACTGACCTGTGTAGGAGCTGCCGCAGGCTGCGATCTTTTGACTTTAGTCTCTCAAGCAAAAGCAAAAGATCGCAGCCTGCGGCAGCTCCTGCAGAGGGTCAGATCATTTCTGGCAAGGAAGAGAGGATCTTGTCGAGGGTGATCGGGTACTCACGCACCCGCGCCCCGGTGGCGTTGTAGATCGCATTCGCCACCGCCGCACTCACGCCGCAAATCCCCAGTTCACCCACACCCTTGGCTTTCATCGGCGATGAAACCGGATCGGTTTCGTCGAGGAAAATCACTTCCTGATGCGGGATGTCAGCATGCACCGGCACCTCGTATCCAGCCAGGTCGTGATTGACGAAAAAGCCCAGCCGCTTGTCCACCGCCAGCTCTTCCATCAGTGCCGCGCCGACGCCCATGGTCATCGCCCCGATCACTTGGCTGCGCGCGGCTTTCGGGTTGAGAATCCGTCCCGCCGCGCATACCGCGAGCATACGCCGCACGCGGACTTCGCCGGTCGCTGCATCCACTGCCACTTCGACGAAATGCGCACCGAAAGTCGACTGCTGATACTGCTTGGCGAGGTCGCCGAATTCGATGCTGTCCTCGGCCTCGACCACGCCATCTTTTGCCGCATCACGCAGCGGCAGAGTCTTGCCGCCGGCACGCACCTGACCGTCGGCGAACTCGACGTCACTACCGCTCATGCCCAGCTTCGTCGCCACCGCTTCACGCAGTTTCATGCACGCGGCATACACCCCGGCCGTCGAGCAGTTACCGCCGAACTGGCCGCCGGAACCGGACGACACCGGGAAATTCGAATCGCCCAGATGCACCGTCACATCCGCCAGAGGCACGCCCATCATCTCGGCGGCGGTCTGGGCGATGATGGTGTAGCTGCCGGTACCGATGTCGGTCATGTCGGTTTCCACCGTGACCTTGCCGTCGCGCTCCAGCCGTACCCGGGCGCCGGATTTCAGCAACAGGTTGTTGCGAAACGCGGCGGCGACGCCCATGCCGATCAGCCAGCGCCCTTCGCGACGGCTACCGGGTGTGGCGTTGCGTTGGTTCCAGCCGAATTTCTCGGCGCCGGTCTGCAGGCATTCGATCAGACGCCGCTGGGAAAACGGACGCTCGGTTTTTACCGGATCGACCTGGGTGTCATTGAGGATGCGGAACTGCACCGGGTCGAGCTTGAGCTGCTCGGCCATTTCGTCCATGGCGATTTCCAGCGCCATCAGCCCCGGCGCCTCACCCGGTGCGCGCATGGAATTGCCTTCGGGCAGATCCAGCGGCGCCCGGCGCATGGTCACCCGGCGGTTTTCCCCGGCATAAAGCAACTGGCTTGGTTGCGCGGCGACCTCGACTTTGCCGTCCTTGAGGTTGCCCGACCAGCCTTCGTGGGCGATGGCGCTGAGCTTGCCGTCCGCCGTCGCGCCCATCCGAATACGCTGAATCGTGGCCGGGCGGTGGGTGGTGTTGTTGGCCATTTGCGGGCGGGCGAGGGCGACTTTCACCGGGCGGTTGGCCAGGCGCGCACCGAGGGCGGCGAGGATCGCGTCGGCACGAATGAACAGTTTGCCGCCGAAGCCGCCGCCAATGTACGGCGAGATCAGGCGCACGTTTTCCTTGGGCAGGCCAAGGGTCGTGGCGACGTCGCCGACGCTCCAGGCAATCATCTGATTGGAGGTCCACAAGGTCAGATGATCACCTTTCCATGCGGCCAAGGTCGCGTGCGGCTCCATCATCGCGTGGGACTGATCGGGAGTGGTGTAGGTCTGGTCGAACTGCACCGGCGCAGCGGCGAAGGCTTTGTCGAAATCGCCGTGGGTCACGTCGGGCAACTCGTCGTCTTCGACGCCTTGGTCAAGCACGTTGGCCAGTTCGAACTCGCCTTTGGCCGCGACGTAATCGACCTTGACCAATTGCGCCGCAGCGCGAGCCTGTTCGAAGGTCTCGGCGACCACCAGCGCCACGGCCTGGTGATAGTGCTGCACCTCGGGCCCGGCGAGCAGCGGCGCCGAATTGTATTGGCCTTTGCCGAGCTTGCCGGCATTGGCGGCGGTGACGATGGCCAGCACGCCCGGTGCGGCTTCGGCCGCGTCGAGATCAATGTGGCTGATGCGGCCCTTGGCGATGGCCGAACCGACCATGAAACCGTAAGCCTGATTCGCCACGGCCTCGTGCTGCTCGTAGGCATATGGCGCCTGGCCGCTGGTTTTCAGCGGGCCTTCGATGCGGTCGGTGGGCCTGCCGACGACTTTCAGTTGGTCGATCGGGTTGGTGGTGGCGGGCGTGTCGAATTTCATGCCTGATCCCTCGCTTGCGCCAACACCGAGCCCAGCGTGCGCTCGACCAGCGTCAGTTTGAATTGGTTGTCGTGGGTTGGCGTGGCGCCGTCAAGCAGACGTTCGCTGACGGCTTTAGCGCCTTGGGGCAGCAACGCGTCAGCGGCGTCAACCCGCCACGGTTTCGGCGCAATACCGCCGACCGCCACACGACCGCTGCCGTCCTTGTGCAGGATCAGTCCGACCGATACCAGAGCAAAGGCGTAGGACGAGCGATCGCGCACCTTGTGATAAATGTGCGTGCCACCGACTGGGGCCGGCAGGGTTACCGACGTGATGAACTCGCCGGGCGTGAGGCTGGTTTCGATGTTCGGCGTGTTGCCGGGGAGCTGATGGAAATCGGCGATGGCGATGCTGCGGGTGCTGCCGTCCGGTTTCACCGTTTCAACCTGTGCATCGAGGGCGCGCATGGCAATTGCCATGTCGCTGGGGTGGGTGGCGATGCAGGCGTCGCTGACGCCGATCAGTCCCAGTTGCCGACTGACCCCGCCAATCGCCGCACAGCCGCTGCCGGGCTGGCGTTTGTTGCAGGCCTGATTGACATCATAAAAGTACGGGCAGCGGGTGCGTTGCAGCAGGTTGCCGGCAGTACTCGCCATGTTGCGCAACTGACCGGAAGCGCCGGCGAGCAAGGCGCGGGAGAGCAGCGCGTAATCCTTGCGCACGCGGCTGTCGGCGGCCAGATCGGTGTTGCGCACCAGCGCGCCGATGCGCAATCCGCCTTCAGGTGTGGCTTCGATCTGATCGAGGCCCAAGTGGTTGACGTCGATCAGGTGCAGCGGGGTTTCGATGTCGAGTTTCATCAGGTCCAGCAGGTTGGTGCCGCCGGCGATGAACTTCGCGCCTTCAATCTGCGCCGCCAGCGTTGCGGCTGCGGCGGGGGAGTCGGCGCGGCTGTAATTGAACGCTCTCATGCTGGCACCTGCGCAACTTCAGTGATGGCTTCGATGATGTTCGAGTAGGCGCCGCAGCGGCAGATGTTGCCGCTCATGCGCTCCTGGAATTCGCTGGCGATCAGTTGCGGAGCTTCGGTCAGACTGGGGCTGACATGGCTGGGAATGCCTTCGCGGATTTCCTTGAGCACCGCCACCGCCGAACAGATCTGCCCCGGCGTGCAATAACCGCACTGGTAACCGTCGTGCTTGATGAACGCGGCCTGCATCGGGTGCAGATGGTCGGGCATGCCGAGGCCTTCGATGGTGGTGATCTCGCTGCCTTCGTGCATCACCGCCAGGGTCAGACAGGCATTGATTCGGCGGCCGTCGGCGATCACCGTGCAGGCGCCGCACTGGCCGTGGTCGCAGCCTTTCTTGCTGCCGGTCAGGTGCAGGTGTTCGCGCAGGGCGTCGAGCAGGGTGGTGCGGTTGTCGACCTCAAGGGCTTGGGGTGTACCGTTGACGTTGATTGTCAGTTTGGCCATGGCGGGTTGCTCCAGACTGGCCGCGTAGGCCTTGAGGCTGATGAAAGGGGGCATTGCAAACGCGGTGGCGGTCACCGCGCCGAGGATCAGGAATCTTCGTCGGGAAATCGTCATGCTTCGATTCCTCTCTGGCTTAATCAGGACGGCAGGGATTGAAGGGCCCAAACGGGCGCGCCGGCATGTTTACCGGTCTCGTTCTTGGAATGACCTGCGCGGAGGGGAAAAGGTTTTTGCGGATTTGCGCTATAGAGTTATGCGCAGGATTCATTAATGAGCTGGGCGACGCTGACCTTGTGGGAGCGGGCTTGCCTGCGATGGGGTCGTGTCAGTCAGCATTGCTTGAATGACACACCGCCATCGCGGGCAAGCCCGCTCCCACAGGTATTGTGTTCAATGCCCGCCAACCACCATGTGCGTGAACGGCGCCACATACGCCTGCAACGTCACCAGCCCGCCGACCAGCACCGCCAGCACAATCGAGTGGAAGAACACGTAGCGCAGAATCTCGCCCTCATGCCCATACCAGCGGGTCGCGGTGGAGGCGACCACGATCGATTGCGCATCGACCATCTTGCCCATCACCCCGCCGGAACTGTTGGCCGCCGCCATCAGTACCGGGCTGATGCCCAGCTGTTCCGAGGTCACTCGTTGCAGTCCGCCGAACAGCACGTTCGAAGCCGTGTCCGAGCCAGTCAACGCGACGCCGAGCCAGCCGAGCAGGGTGCCGAACATCGGGTAGAACACTCCGGTCGCGGCAAACGCCAGACCCATGGTGGCGTCCAGTCCGGAATACCGCGTGAGGAACCCCAGCGCCAGCATCGCGGCAATGGTGATCAGCGAAAACCGCACCACCCACAACGTGCGCAAGTATTGCTTGATCAGTTGCGGGATCGAATAGCCCATCAATAAACCGCCGACAATCGCCGCCAGCAGAATGCCGCTGCCGGTGGCAGTGAACCAGGTGAACTTGTAGATCGCTTCCTCGGCTTTCGGCGCCGGCACCACCGGCGGGACTTTCTGCACTTGCAGGTGCAGGGTGGTGAAGGTCAGCGCCGGCGAGAAAATCGGGTTGGCCTCATTGAGCGGTTTGCCTTGAGGATCGAGTTTGACCGCGTGCGTCACCGGATCCAGTGCCGGGCGCACATCGAAGATGTTCTTGAAGCCCTGGGTGCCCCAGGCAAATACGAACACCGTGAGGATGATCCACGGCATCCACGCACGCATCACCGCCGGGCGTGCCTGATCGCTGAAGGCGGCGCTGGCGGTGACTTTTTCTTCCTCGACCCGGGAGTTGTCGACCCGCCCGGACAGGGCGGCCGAGGTGTACACCGTCGCCGGTTTCCAGACTCGCAGAAACAGGGTCAGACAGGCCATGGAAATCAGCGCGGCGATCACGTCCACCAGCATCGGCCCGTGGAAGTTCGAGACGAGGAATTGCGGCACCGCGAAGCTGACCCCGGCCACCAGAATCGCCGGCCAGATCTCCAGCATCTTGCGCCACCCGGCAAACGCCCAGATCAGCCAGAACGGCACCAGCACCGAGAAAAACGGCAGCTGCCGACCGACCATCATCGACAGCTCCATCTCATCCAGCCCGGTGACCTTGGCCAAGGTGATGATCGGCGTACCGAGTGCGCCGAACGCCACTGGTGCGGTGTTGGCAATCAATGCCAGACCCGACGCCGCCAGCGGCGAAAAACCGAGGCCGATCAGAATCGCTCCGGTTACCGCGACCGGCGTACCGAACCCGGCGGCGCCTTCGAAAAATGCACCGAAGCAGAACGCGATCAGCAGCAACTGCAAACGCCGGTCATCGGTGATACGTGCGAGGGAATCCTGCAGCACTTTGAACGAGCCGTTCTCGGTGGTCAGGCGGTGCAGAAAAATGATGTTGAGCACGATCCAGCCGATCGGCAGCAAACCATTGGCCGCGCCGAACAACGCCGCCGAACCGGCCATGCTCGCCGGCATGCCGAAGGCGAAGATCGAAATCAACAATGCCGAAGCCAGGGCGAGCAGGGCGGCCAGGTGCGCCTTGACGTGAAAGAACGCCAGCGCCGCGAGCATCACCACCACCGGCACCGCGGCCATGAGCGTGGAGATCAGCGGGTTGCCGAACGGGTCGTAGATTTGCTGCCAGACCATGATCCACCTCTGCTTGTTGTTATCGAGGCGCAGATCCATTGCGGGGGAGTCGGTAAGCAGCAGTATAGGTGGCATTTCGCCGCCGCCCGGATACAGCAAATCGGCCGATCAACGGTCGTGCCCGGGCAGTGAATCAAAGTCCTTTTGTCCGGTCGTATCAGCGGCTGCGCGCACTGCGTCCTGTAAAGGCGTGGGCAGTGGCAGCCGTTCCGTCGTCAAGACCTTGGTTTTAGGGAAGTGTTGAATGAAGCGCGCTACAACGATGCTACTGACCGTGACTGCCGCCGTATTGCTGGCGGGCTGTGTGGCGGACTTTGATGATGACCACCGCCACGGGCGGCATTACGATCGCGATCATGGCCGTTACTACGACCATGACCGACGTTGGGATGACCGCGACGATGGTCGTCGTGACGGGCGTCGTTACTATCGTGACCGCGACGATGACTGAGTAGAAATGAAAAGGGCGTTCCCGCAACGGGAACGCCCTCGGCGATTAAAAATGAGCGCTCGCCCGGACGCTGGAATGCGCAGGCACGGTGGCCTCGAGATCCAGCAAATGGGTGGCGAGTATGTCGCTCAGAAAGCGGAACTGATCGTTGATGCCGACCACTTCATTGCTGAAGTGATTGCTCGCAGCGGGCATCAGCACATCGTCGAAATCTTCGTTGAACAGCAGCGCTTGCGTCTTGCGCGAGACGACCTGCTGGTCGTAATAGTTGCTGCCGAACACCGGGAAGCTCACGGAGAGGGTGATGGTGCGAATCATGATGGGTACTCCTCGTTGCGTCTCGGATGGGTGAATCGTGCCTTGGCCGGGCGGTGGGCGGAAGGCAATCGTGGCGATGGTGAATATCGACGGCGTTGATGGTTAATAGGTGTGGTGGATTGACTGGCCTCATCGCTGGCAAGCCAGCTCCCACAGGTTTTCGGCTGTTCATTGGGTTGATGGCCACTGAAGTTTTCCATGGAGCTTACAAGCCAGCTCCCACAGGTTTTTCGGGTGCTCAATGGATTGATGTTCACAGAAGGGCTCTGTGGGAGCTGGCTTGCCAGCGATGGCGTCGGTACAGCCAACATCCTCGGAAACTGACACACCTATACTCAATGCTGTCTCCCTCCATTCAAGGACTCCACCACCGTGAACCTGCGTGCGCTGAGCCTCGCCGCACTGTGTCTGCTGGCTGGCTGCGCCACCTCGGCCCGCGCTCCGGTGGCGCCGCGAGCGGTGGTGGTGTCCCCGGCGACCTGGCAGCAGATCGATCGCGACATCGTCAGCGCCTCGCAGCAATCCACCGAGCAAGTCAAAGTATTTGCCCGTGGCTCGATGGAACATTGGCGCACTCGCGTCTATCAGCAAACTGAAGAAAATTTCATTCCGTGGTTCAGCAGCTACTGGACTCAGGAATGGCTGTCGATGAAGGTCAGTTGGTACACCATCAGTGCTGGCGGCGAACAGGACGCGTCGGCCAAGCGTCTGGCGAGCTATCTGCTTGAGCAATATCAGGAAAGAGTGCTGGCTCCGGTGGCGGTGGAGATCGATCCGGACGCGATCCTCGGTCAGGCCACGGCGTTCTACGCGCAACTGATGGCCCAGCAGATGCCGCTCATCGCCCAGCGCTATGGCGTGCCGGTTGCCCAGCTCAACGGGCGTCTGCAGAAGGTCCCAGCCATCGCCCTTGGGCCGCCGCCGGCGCGGGATGCGTCGCTGTATCAGATCATCAGCACCGAGCCGCTGAACACCTTGCCGGCGTATGCCGCGCTGATCGACAAGATCCACACCGAGGGCGGCAGCAAGGGCATTGCCTCGACCGACGCCGGCATGGCCCCTGTGGCCAAACGCGCCAGTCAACGGATGGAAGCGGAAATGGCCCCGCGCGGAGCGGCCAGTGCGGTGGCGGCTGCGGCGGGCAAGTTGGTCGGCGGGGTGATCTCGATTGGGGTGGCGGGCATCCGCGCGATCATCCAGGCCAACGACCGGCCCGACAGTGAAGCGCTGATTCGCAGCAGCCTGGGCAGTACCTTCGACAAGGCCTGGGCGAAACTGCTGCAAAACCCGACCACCGGGGTCATGGCTGGAACGCTGCATATCGCCGGGCAGGTCGAGGGCAGCCTTGGCGGGGGCGAACAACCGTCGGTCGGGCAGGGGCTGAATCGTGTCGAATGGCGACCTCCCGAATCGACCAATCAGCAGATCGAACCCAACGTGCAAGGAGAGTGATCATGGCTTACATCGATATTTTTGTAGCACCCGTGCCGAATGCCAACCGCGAGCAGTACAAAAAACACTGTGCGATCGCCGCGAAACTGTTCAAGGAATACGGAGCGAAGGAGGTGGTTCAGGGCTGGGGCGATGACGTGCCGGAAGGCAAAGTCACGTCATTCCCGATGGCGGTAAAACTCAAGGACGGCGAGACCGTTTCGGCCGGCTGGTTGATCTGGCCCGACAAGGCCACCCGCGATGCCAGCATGGCAAAGATGATGGAAGACCCGCGCATGCAACCGGACGTCAACCCGATGGGGTTTGATGGGCAACGGATGATCTTTGGGGGCTTCAAGAACATTCTTGAAGCCTGAACTCACCAGATTCCGTGTAGGAGTGAGCCTGCTCGCGATGACGGTGTGTCAGTCAGCGGGTTTGCAAAATGTGCCGGCCTCTTCGCGGGCAAGCCACGCTCCCACAGGGTTTTGCGGATGGCGACGATCATGGGCACGCCACAAATCCAGTGTGGGAGCGAGCCTGCTCGCGAAAGCGGCGTGTCAGGCAATGTGAGGCTGAATGTGTGGACGCTTTCGCGAGCAGGCTTGCTCCCACATGGGGTGGTGGTCACTCTGGAGTGGGGGTGATCCGGCAGCTTTTGCGGTGGCGGATTTCTTCCTCCGTCGGTCGTTCGCGGACGAATTCGAAACGCGGTTCACCTTCGCTGTAATGCACCAGCCAGCCCCATTCCAGCTCGGTTTCATCCTGCCCTGGGCTGGGTGGTCGGGCCCACCAGGGCTCTTTGCTGAGGATCTCGCGCATGGCGACCTCCAGTTCGATGACCATCCTTGAACTATAGCCGGCTGTCGCGAGTCGTCAGAGAAGGCTGTGTAGAATCGGCCGATCGACCAGCGAAGGAGCAGGGCCATGACCGATGATGCGCGCAGGGATGAACCGCTCAAGCGACTGTTTTTCGCCCTCGACTGCCCACCACCATTACGCAAGGCCATCGCTCAGTGGCGCGCCGATCTGCGCTTGAGAACCGGCAAAGCGGTGCCGGCGGATAACTTTCACCTGACGCTGCTGTTCCTCGGCGCGGTGCCGCTGGCGCAGATCCATGAAGTCTGCGAGGCCGCCGGCAAGGTACGCACGCCGGGTGAGCCATTGAAGCTTGCGCTGGATCGCCTGCAGGTCTGGCATCGCGCGGGGATCCTGTCTTTGGCACCCGCGCAGGCGCCGCCGGCGTTGTTGCGTCTGGTGTATGCGTTGGAACAGGCGATGCTGCCATTCGGTTTCGAAGACTCGCCGCGCGAGTTTCGCCCGCACCTGACCCTGGCCCGGGACTACCGCGCAGCGGAACCGGAAGCCGCCACGCCGCCGGAGTTCTTCCAGCGTGCCGAGCGCTTTGCCTTGTTCGAATCGCACAAGGGCCGCTATCGGATCCTGCAGGATTGGCCGCTGAAATGAACCCACAAAAAAAGGCGCCCGAGGGCGCCTGAAATTCACCTGAGCCGAGGGAGCCAGGTGAGGCCGTTCATTGCAGGGTGCAGCGGTGGTAAGGCGCTGCGTGAACGGAAAATCAATGATTCTGCGAGTCAACACCCTCCCTGTGGGAGCTGGCTTGCCAGCGATTGGGGTGGCACATCCAACATCGTCGTCGCTTGACTCACCGCCATCGCTGGCAAGCCAGCTCCCACAGGTTTTCCAGTTTTTGTCACAATCTTCAATCAGCCGGTTTACTTACCGAGCTTCACCCGGGTCCAGCCGCGGGTCATGATCCGCTGGGTGGCAATCGGCTGATCCGGCACCGCATACAACGTCGCCATTACCGCCTGCGACGGATACGAACCCGGGTCATTGCGGATCGCTTCGTCCACCAGTGGCGTCGCCGCCGAGTTGGCGTTGCTGTAGCCGTTGCTGTTGGTGATCTCGGCAATGATGTCCGGGCGCATCAGGAAGTTCATGAACAGGTAGGCGTTATCGACGTTGGCGGCATCGCGCGGGATGGCGACCATGTCGTAGAAACTGCCGGCGCCTTCCTTCGGAATGCTGTAGTCGATCTGCACCTTGTTGCCGGCTTCAACCGCGCGGGCCTTGGCCTGCAGCACGTCTCCGGAGTAACCGACCGCCACGCAGATGTTGCCGTTGGCCAGGTCCGAGATGTACTTCGAGGAATGGAAGTACGCCACGTACGGGCGGATCTTCATGAACAGCGCTTCGGCTTCGAGGATGTGCGCCTTGTCCTTGTCGTTCACCGGGTAGCCCAGGTAGTGCAGGGCGGCCGGGATCATTTCGGTCGGCGAGTCGAGGAAGCTGATACCGCAGGCTTTCAGCTTCTCGGCGTTTTCCGGCTTGAACAGCAGGTCCCAGGAGTTGGTCGGGGCGTTGGCGCCGAGTACTTCCTTGACCTTGTCCGGGTTATAGCCGATGCCGATCGAGCCCCACATGTACGGGAACGCGTGAGCGTTGCCCGGATCACTGGCGGAGGCGTTTTTCAGCAGCACCGGGTTGAGATTCTTCCAGTTCGACAGCTTCGATTTGTCCAGCGGCTGATAGACCCCGGCCTTGATCTGCTTGGCCAGAAAGCTGTTGGACGGCACGACAACGTCATAGCCGGATTTGCCCGCCAGCAAACGCGCCTCAAGGGTTTCGTTGCTGTCGAACACGTCGTAGGTCACCTGGATACCGGTCTCGTCTTCGAACTTCTTGACGGTGTCCGGCGCGATGTAATCGGACCAGTTGTAAACACGCAGCACCTTGTCGTTGGCCTGGACGCCCGTGGCGATTGCGCCCATTAAGGACAGTGTCAGCAGAGTCCTGCCAAACATTTTCATCGGTGAAACTCCATTCTTCTTATTCAAAAACACAACGCAAAACCTGATGTACACACATCTCTGTGGCGAGGGAGCTTGCTCCCGCTTGAGCGCGCAGCGCTCACAAGCTTTTGGGTCTGCTGCGCAGCCCAGCGGGAGCAAGCTCCCTCGCCACAAGAGCAATCTTGCATTAAACAGTCGCTGCGGATCGCTGAGGCTGCCACGCCTCATTCGCCGTTTGATCCATCGCTTCCTGAATCGCCTTCTTGCGGCTGGCTTCTGCCTTGCGGCCGAAGTACCAGACCAGGAAAGTCACCAGCGACACCGCCAGCAGAATCAGGCTGGCCACGGCGTTGATCTCGGGCTTCACGCCCAGACGCACGGCCGAGAACACTTCCATCGGCAGGGTGGTCGAACCCGGCCCGGAGACGAAGCTCGCCAGCACCAGATCGTCCAGCGACAGGGCGAACGACATCATGCCGCCCGCCGCCAGCGACGGCGCGATCATCGGGATGGTGATCAGGAAAAACACCTTGAACGGCTTGGCCCCCAGATCCATCGCGGCTTCTTCGATCGACAGATCCAGCTCGCGCAGGCGGGCGGAGACTACCACCGCCACATAAGCGGCACAAAACGTGGTGTGGGCGATCCAGATGGTGACGATGCCACGCTCCTGTGGCCAGCCGATCAACTGCGCCATCGCCACGAACAGCAGCAACAGCGACAGACCGGTGATCACCTCAGGCATGACCAGCGGCGCCGTCACCAGACCACCAAACAGCGTACGACCCTTGAAGCGCGTCACCCGCGTCAGGACGAAGGCGGCGAGGGTGCCCAACGCCACTGCGGCAATCGCGGTGTAGCAGGCGATTTCCAGCGAGCGCACCACCGAACCCATCAGTTGCGTATTGTCGAGCAGGCCGACGTACCACTTCACCGACCAGCCGCCCCACACCGTCACCAGTTTCGAGGCGTTGAACGAGTAGATCACCAGAATCAGCATCGGCAGATAAATGAACATCAGGCCGAAGATCAACATGAACTTGGAAAAACCGAAGCGTTTCATCCCCGTGCCTCCATCTCTTTGGCCTGGCTGCGGTTGAACAGCAGAATCGGCACAATCAGGATCAACAGCATCACCACCGCCAGCGCAGACGCCACCGGCCAGTCGCGGTTATTGAAGAACTCTTGCCACAACACGCGACCGATCATCAGCGTCTCCGGACCACCCAGCAGTTCCGGAATCACGAACTCGCCGACCACCGGAATGAACACCAGCATGCAACCGGCGATGATGCCGTTCTTGGCCAGCGGCACGGTGATTTTCCAGAAGTTGTTGAAGTTGCTCGAACCCAGGTCCGACGCGGCTTCCAACAGGCTGCCATCGTGCTTGACCAGGTTGGCGTACAGCGGCAGCACCATGAATGGCAGATACGCGTAGACCACGCCGATATACACGGCCGTGTTGGTGTTGAGGATTTCGATCGGGTGATCGGTCAGTCCGGTCCACATCAGAAACGCGTTGAGCAGGCCGTTGTTGCTGAGGATGCCCATCCACGCGTAAACGCGGATCAGGATCGCGGTCCAGGTCGGCATCATGATCAACAGCAGCAGGACGTTTTGCGCTTCCTTGCTCGCTTTGGTGATCGCATAGGCCATCGGGAAACCGATCACCAGGCACATCATCGTGCTCAGCGCCGCGACCTTCAGCGAACCGAGGTAAGCCGACAGGTACAACTCATCTTCGCCGAGCATGGTGTAGTTGCCGATGTTCAGCATCAGCTGGAATTTCTGTTCGGCGTAGGTGTAGATCTCCGAGTACGGCGGGATCGACAGCGCGGCTTCCGAGAAGCTGATCTTCATCACCAGGAAGAACGGCAGCATGAAGAACAGGAACAGCCAGATGAACGGGATGCCGATGACGAATTTTCGCCCGCTGGGCACCAGGCGCAGGCATTGCTGATTGAAGGTTCTCATGAGCGCAGTACCACGCCACTGTCGTCTTCCCACCACACGTAGACCTTGTCGTCCCAGGTCGGACGCGCGCCACGGCGTTCGGCGTTGGCCATGAACGACTGGACGATCTTGCCGCCCGGCAGCTCGACGTAGAACACCGAGTGGCCGCCGAGGTAGGCGATGTCATGCACCTTGCCTTCGGACCAGTTGTAGCGAGTCTCTGGCTTGAGTGTGCTGACGAGCATTTTTTCCGGACGGATCGCGTAGGTGATCGACTTGTCCTGCACCGAGGTACTGACGCCGTGACCGACGTAGATCTTCTGCTGCAAGTCCGGGCTGTGGATGATCGCGTGACCTTCAAGGTCTTCCACCACGGTGCCGTCAAAGGCGTTCACGTTGCCGATGAATTCGCAGACCATGCGGCTGACCGGCGCTTCATAAATGTCGACCGGGCTGCCGATCTGGGCGATCCAGCCCAGGTGCATGATCGCGATGCGCTCGGCCATGGTCATGGCCTCTTCCTGGTCGTGGGTCACCATCACGCAGGTCACGCCGACGCGCTCGATGATTTCCACCAGTTCCAGCTGCATCTGCGAGCGCAGTTTTTTATCCAGTGCGCCCATCGGTTCGTCGAGCAGCAACAGCTTCGGACGTTTCGCCAAAGAGCGGGCGAGGGCGACGCGCTGGCGTTGACCGCCGGACAACTGATGGGGTTTGCGTTTGGCGTATTGGGTCATGTGCACCAGGCGCAGCATCTCTTCGACGCGGGCGTCGATTTCGCTGGCGGGCAAACGGTCCTGCTTGAGGCCGAAGGCAATGTTCTGTGCCACGGTCATGTGCGGGAACAGCGCGTAGGACTGGAACATCATGTTGATCGGCCGCTCGTAGGGCGGCATGTCAGTGATGTCTACACCGTCGAGCAGAATCCGCCCTTCAGTCGGGCGCTCGAAACCGGCGAGCATGCGCAACAGGGTCGATTTGCCCGAACCGGAGCCACCGAGCAGGGCGAAGATTTCCCCCTGATGGATCTCCAGGGACACATCGTCCACGGCCGTGGTTTCGTCGAACTTCTTGGTGACACGATCGACTTTCACCAGAACCTTTTTCGGTTGCTGGTGGCCTTCAAGTGCCTTCCGGTAAGTGCTGGAGGCGTTTGCCATGTGAAACTCCCAACAGGTTTCGTTCGCTCGGCCAACGTGGCCGGGCTTAAGTGGATTGCAAGCCTGCAGGTGCATTTCCGGTCGGATCACATTCCCTGTGGGAGCTGGCTTGCCAGCGATCGCGGTGGATCATTCCCCAACAATGTTGGAGGTGATGGCCTCATCGCTGGCAAGCCAGCTCCCACAGGGTTTTGCATTGATCTGACGGTTTTGCTCCGGCCATCCGGCTTGTTCGGCGCCGCCGTCCTGGCTGCCTGGGTCGTACTTGTTGTTATTACGGTTTGTTGTTTTCACGGATGACGGATGCGCACACGCGCAACCGCCGACCCCGTGGGGGCAGTAAACAGTTTTGAAATCCTGGGTGGTGTCAGCGCTGGCTGCGTCGCGCCGCCCGTTGCCGGCAAGCCTCACCGAACGCCTGGAAAATCTTCAGGTAGTTCGGGTTGTCCAGCACCTGCCATTCCGGGTGCCATTGCACGCCGAGGGCGAAGGTCGGACTGTGCTCGACCGAGATCGCCTCGATCAGCCCATCCGGCGCCACCGCTTCGGCACGCAGGCCGGGCGCGAGGCGGTCGATGCCCTGACTGTGAATCGAGTTGACCTGAAATTCGCCCGGCAACTCGAGCGCCTCGAACACACCACCGGCCAGCACGCTCACGGCATGCGCCGGTGCGTATTGCACGGCCACGTCCGGGCTGTCGGCTTCGCGGTGATCGAGCATGCCCGGCAACTCATGCACCTTCTGGTGCAGGCTGCCGCCGAAGGCCACGTTCATTTCCTGGAAGCCACGGCAAATGCCGAGCACCGGAACGCCCGCCGCAATGGCTGCACGCAATAAAGGAAGGGTGGTGGCATCCCGCGCCGGATCGTGATCCGTGCCGGGGGCGCTGTCCGGGCCTTGATAGTGGAAGGGCTCCACGTTCGAGGGTGAGCCGGTCAGCAGCAGACCGTCGAGTTGACCCAGCAGGTCTTCGATTTCAGTCAGTTTGCCAAGGGAAGGAATGACGACGGGCAACCCCAGCGCCGCAACGCTGACAGCGCGAACGTATTTGTCGCCGCTGATGTGATAGGGGTGCAGGCCAATCTGTTTGACGCACGCAGTAACGCCGATCAATGGCTTGAATGCCATTTTTATTCACCTCGAAGTTTGACACTTGAACGAGCTTTTCCGGAGCTTAGCCTCGTTGATTTTAATTAACAACTGCCATGTAAAAAATTCTAAACGCCGTTCATCCAATCTTCATGATTCCAGGCCTTGCGGCGCCTGCATTGGCACGTGAGTGTTAAAAAAAGCCCGAAAAATAAACGCTGAACGGCTGGGTGTTCGCTATTGACTTCACTTTGCCTTTCGGATTGACTGGCTCGGCGAAACAGCAGTGAACATAATAATTAACAGCTAAATAGGTGCATCATGTCGGTCCCTCTGCGTGCCGTTCAACTCAACGAAGCAAACGCATTCCTTAAGAAACATCCTGAGGTTTTGTACGTCGACGTTCTGATTGCAGACATGAACGGTGTGGTGCGCGGCAAGCGCATCGAGCGCACCAGTCTTCACAAGGTTTACGAGAAAGGCATCAACCTGCCGGCCTCGCTCTTCGCCCTCGACATCAATGGCTCCACCGTGGAAAGCACCGGTCTGGGCCTGGACATCGGTGACGCCGACCGCATTTGCTACCCGATCCCCGGCACCCTGAGCATCGAGCCGTGGCAGAAGCGCCCGACCGCACAACTGTTGATGACCATGCACGAACTGGAAGGCGAGCCGTTCTTCGCCGACCCGCGTGAAGTGTTGGCCAACGTAGTGCGCAAGTTCGACGAACTGGGCCTGACCATTTGCGCCGCGTTCGAACTGGAGTTCTACCTGATCGACCAGGACAACGTGAACGGCCGTCCGCAGTCGCCGCGTTCACCGGTCTCCGGCAAGCGTCCGGTATCGACTCAGGTCTACCTGATCGACGATCTCGACGAGTACGTCGACTGCCTGCAAGACATCCTCGAAGGCGCGAAAGAGCAGGGCATCCCGGCTGACGCGATCGTCAAGGAAAGCGCCCCGGCGCAGTTCGAAGTCAACCTGCATCACGTCTCCGACCCGATCAAGGCTTGCGATTACGCGGTGCTGCTCAAGCGTCTGGTGAAGAACATCGCCTACGACCACGAAATGGACACCACCTTCATGGCCAAGCCGTATCCGGGCCAGGCGGGCAACGGTCTGCACGTACACATTTCGATCCTGGACAAAGAAGGCAACAACATCTTCGCCAGCGAGGATCCCGAGCAGAACGCCGCGCTGCGCCACGCGATCGGCGGTGTGCTGGAGACCCTGCCTGCGCAAATGGCCTTTCTCTGCCCGAACGTCAACTCGTACCGCCGCTTCGGCGCGCAGTTCTACGTGCCGAACTCGCCGAGCTGGGGCATCGACAACCGCACCGTCGCGGTCCGTGTGCCGACCGGTTCGGCCGACGCCGTACGCATCGAGCATCGCGTGGCCGGCGCCGATGCCAACCCGTACCTGCTGATGGCTTCGGTGCTGGCCGGTATTCACCACGGCCTGACCAACCAGATCGAGCCGGGCGCGCCGGTGGAAGGCAACAGCTACGAGCAGAACGAACAGAGCCTGCCGAACAACCTGCGCGATGCGTTGCGCGAGCTGGACGACAGCGAAGTCATGGCCCGCTACATCGACCCGATGTACATCGACGTGTTCGTCGCGTGCAAGGAAAGCGAGCTGGCCGAGTTCGAAAACTCGATCTCCGACCTTGAGTACAACTGGTATCTGCATACCGTCTGACGCTCAAGCGCGATCCCGTTAACACCGCAAAACCCTGTGGGAGCGGGCTTGCCCGCGAAGAGGCCATCACCTTCAACATTGAAGGTGACTGACCCACCGTATTCGCGAGCAAGCTCGCTCCCACAGGGATATCGGTCACCCATTCTCCTGTGTGAGCCACCCCCATGACCATGACCCGCAACGACTGGGAACAACGCTTCCAGTCCCTGACCCTCGAATCCCGCGCCTTCATCAACGGCGAATATCGCCCGGCGATCAGCGGTGCCACCTTCGAATGCCTGAGCCCCGTCGACGGCCGTTTCCTCGCCTCCGTGGCCAGCACCGATGAAGCCGACGCCAACCTCGCCGTCGAAGTCGCACGCCAGTCGTTCAACTCCGGCGTGTGGGCCAACAAGGCCCCGGCCGAGCGCAAACGCATCCTGATCCGCTTCGCCGATCTGATCCTGCAACACCAGGAAGAACTGGCGCTGCTGGAAACCCTCGACATGGGCAAACCGATCAGCGACTCGATGAGCATCGACATCCCGGCGACCGCCAACGCGATCCGCTGGAGCGCCGAAGCCATCGACAAGATCTACGACGAAGTCGCTGCCACCCCGCACGATCAACTCGGCCTGGTGACCCGCGAGCCAGCCGGCGTAGTCGCGGCCATCGTGCCGTGGAACTTCCCGCTGATCATGGCCAGCTGGAAATTCGCCCCGGCGCTGGCGGCGGGTAACTCGTTCATCCTCAAGCCTTCGGAAAAGTCGCCGCTGACCGCGATCCGCATCGCCCAACTGGCGCTGGACGCGGGCATTCCGAAAGGTGTGTTCAACGTCCTGCCGGGTTTCGGCCACACCGTCGGCAAGGCGCTGGCGCTGCACATGGACGTTGACGTGCTGGCCTTCACCGGCTCCACGGCGATTGCCAAACAACTGATGATTTATGCCGGCCAGAGCAACATGAAACGCGTCTGGCTCGAAGCCGGCGGCAAGAGCCCGAACGTGGTGTTCGCCGACGCCCCGGACTTGCGCGCGGCCGCCCAGGCTGCGGCCGGTGCCATTGCTTTCAACCAGGGCGAAGTGTGCACCGCCGGTTCGCGCCTGCTGGTGGAGCGTTCGATCCGCGAGCAATTCATTCCGCTGCTGGTGGAAGCGCTGCAAGCGTGGAAACCGGGGCACGCGCTGGACCCGGCCACCACCGTCGGCGCCGTGGTCGATCAGCGTCAACTGGATAACGTGCTGCGCTACATCAGCCTCGGCCGCGAGCAGGGCGCTGAACTAATCGCCGGCGGCCGACGCACCCTCGAAGAAACCGGCGGCACTTACATCGAGCCGACGATTTTCGACGGCGTGACCAACGCCATGACCATCGCCAAGGAAGAAATCTTCGGCCCGGTGCTGTCGCTGATCACCTTCGACACCGTTGAAGAAGCGCTGCAGATCGCCAACGACAGCATCTTCGGCCTCGCCGCCGGTGTCTGGACCAGCAACCTGAGCAAAGCGCACACCTTCGCCCGTGGCCTGCGCGCCGGCAGCGTGTGGGTCAACCAGTACGACGGCGGCGACATGACCGCACCGTTCGGTGGATTCAAACAGTCGGGCAACGGTCGCGACAAATCGCTGCACGCGTTTGACAAGTACACCGAGCTGAAAGCGACCTGGATCAAGCTCTGATTTTCTACAGCGGCGGTCGCTCTTGATGAGCGACCCTCGGAGAACAATAAAATGAAGCAACAACACGTCAACAGCTACTACGCCGCCACCCGCAACGAAGTCATCGACTTCCCGACCCTTGAAGCGTCGGTCGAGTGCGACGTCTGCATCATCGGCGCCGGTTACACCGGCCTGTCCTCGGCCCTGTTCCTCACCGAGGCCGGCTACAAAGTGACGGTGCTCGAAGCAGCGAAAGTCGGCTACGGCGCCAGTGGCCGCAATGGCGGGCAACTGGTCAACTCCTACAGTCGCGACGTCGATGTGATCGAAGAGCGCTACGGTGACAAGACCGCAGAAATCCTCGGCAGCATGATCTTCGAAGGCGCCGACATCATCCGTTCGCGGATCAAGGACTACGACATCAAATGCGACTATCGCCCGGGCGGCATTTTCGCAGCGATGAACAAGAAACAACTCAACGGTCTGGCCGAGCAGAAGCGCAGCTGGGAACGTTACGGCAACAAAAACCTGAAGATGCTCGATGCCGCCGACATTCGTCGCGAAGTCGGCTCTGACGCCTACGTTGGCGGCCTGCTGGACATGCAGGGCGGCCACGTGCATCCGCTGAACCTGGCCCTCGGTGAAGCCGCGGCCATCGTGCGCCTGGGCGGCAAGATTTACGAGCAATCGGCCGCCGTGGAAATCAAGTACGGCGAGCCTAACGTCGTGCGCACCGCCAAAGGCCAGGTCCGCGCCAAGTACCTGCTGATCGCCGGCAACGCCTACCTGCCGCAGGGTCTGGACAACCGCGTGACCGCCAAGAGCATGCCGTGCGGCTCGCAGATCTGCGTTACCGAACCGTTGACCGAAAAGCAGGCGCGCAGCCTGATTACCAACAACTACTGCGTCGAAGACTGCAATTACCTGCTGGATTACTACCGTCTCACTGCTGACAACCGTTTGCTGTATGGCGGCGGCGTGGTCTACGGCGCCCGTGAACCGGACGACATCGAAACCCTGATCCGGCCGAAGATCCTCAAGACCTTCCCGCAGCTCAAGGACGTGAAAATCGACTACCGCTGGACCGGCAACTTCCTGCTGACCATGTCACGCATGCCGCAATTCGGCCGCATCGAGAAAAACGCCTACTACATGCAAGGCTACAGCGGTCACGGCGTCACCTGTTCGCACCTGGCCGGCAAACTGATCTCGGAAATGATCCGCGGCGACGCCGAACGCTTCGACGCCTTCGCCTCGCTGCCGCACATGCCGATGCTCGGCGGGCGCACCTTCTCCGCCCCGTTGACCGCCCTCGGCGCCGTGTATTACTCGCTGCGCGACCGCTTCGGCATTTAAGTTACCTCCCCGGCGGCGGCCCCCAAGACCCCGCCGGTTTTTTACCTGAAACACCAATGCTCAAAATGGGGGAGCTGGCTTGCCAGCGATAGCGGCCTGACAACCGCTATCAAGTTAACTGACACAAAAGAGATCCAACTGTGGGAGCGAGCCTGCTCGCGAAGAGGCCATATCAGCCAACCTCCATGTCGTCTGACACACCGCTTTCGCGAGCAGGCTCGCTCCCACAGTGACTGTATTACCAAGGCCAGAAGGACTTTTACCGCACCGTCCATCGAACCTGCTGAGCAACACCGGCAAACGTGATTTAATAGCCGCCTTTCACGGTTCCGGGACACGGGAGCAACGTGATCCGCGCGCCTTGCGCGGCACCCGCCACCCACCCCCATTACCCTTAAGTACTACTCACATAAGGCTGTCATGGATACGGGTTCTCGACTCAAACTAGTACGCGAAAGCTACAAACTCTCCCAGCGCGAGCTGGCCCGGCGTAGCGGCGTGACCAATGCCACCATCTCCCTGATCGAACAGAATCGCGTCAGTCCTTCCGTCAGCTCACTGAAAAAGCTGCTCGAAGGCATCCCGATGTCCCTGGCCGACTTCTTCACCTTCGACCAGCCCCCGCGCGAACACCAATACGTGTTCCGCGCCAACGAACAACCCGACCTCGGCCGCCACGGCCTGCGCCTGCTGCTGATCGGCGCCTCCGTCCCAAGCCGCCAGATGCGTTTGTTGCGCGAGCAATACGCCCCGGGTGCGAGTTCCGGCGAAGAGCCGATTGTTCACGCGGAAGGCGAGGAGTGTGGGTTGGTGACGCGCGGCACGGTCGAGTTGACGGTGGACGGGCAGGTGAGCGTGTTGAGTGCGGGGGACGGGTATTATTTTCCGACGACGCTGCCGCACAAGTTCCGGAATATCGGGGCGGATGAGGCGGAGATCATTAGTGCGAATACGCCGGCGAATTTTTGAGGAACGCTAAACGTCAAGTTCATCTTCTTGTTAAAGAAGCTCGGCCTATTTAAATTAATAGGCCTTCTCTTTTTTGGCATGATTGGTGCTGCGGTTTACCTTTTTTTTCCTGTTTTTAACTCGGCTTCAGGATCATTACAGTTTTGATTTTGACACCGCTGCGGAGAGACATTTTCTATGGAAGTGGTGAAGCTTCCATTGCGAGCCCCAGTTCTTGCACATTTGTCGCACCAGACTTCTTGCTTTATATCTTGCCCGTTAACGTTTCCTGCTTTCATTTTTTTTTCCTCGTTTTATGATTACTAATGCGTAACTCTCATAGAAGGTTCTTGGGGGTGGGATGTCATTCGTTGTCTTGAGCTAATAGCGCGTTAATCTCTGCAATTTCTTTTAGTGTCCTCGAAACCTTTGAATACATTTTACTACGGTAATTGTCTATATCAGGGTTTGTATAGAGTCTGTTTCCACTGGAATCAAAGGTATATCTATCTGAGTTTTTTGCCGTTGTGCAGCGCTCAATTTCCTCATATAGAAAACTTATTTCTTTATGTTTTGACTCGATTTTTGAGTAATAATATTGACTTTTTATTGATTTTTCATTTAGCGATATTTGTTTTTTTTGCAGTTCGGCTAGCTCACGCTGCGCTTCAGCGGAGATTTTATTTTGTTCCGCCGATTCTTTTAGGGCATCTTTTGTTTCGGACAGTTCTTCTTTTTGGGATAGATATGCTTTGATCAGAAAATATAAGGCGATTGTTGAGGCCAGAGGATTTACTAACCCCCCGAAATAGTCTCCTAGTGCCCCCCAGTCTGATGGGTCTGATGAGAGTGAATGGTTGTGAAAGTTTGAAATATATGCGGCGGAAATTGATACTGTAAAAAAAAATATCAAAATCCAAGGCCAAGATTTTTTTGCGAAAAATGTAAGTTGTGTTAGTGGTGTGCTGGATTTTGTTGCTTCAGTGTGTTTGCAGTCGCCGTTTTGTGATTTTTTAATTGACATATAATTTGTTCTTTGGTGGGGGGATTAACGGGCGAATTTATTATTTTTTTGCCTGAAAGAAAAAAGAAAAGAAAGAAAAGGTGACAGATTTATTTGTGTGATGTTTTATAGGTCTATCACCTTTAAGTTCCGTACTTTAACTACCATGTAAGGCTTTTGTTCTTGGCTTCAAAATTTTTCTTGTACATCATCCATATAGTGCTGTAATTACACATGTCAATTTTCTCGCAGTAGTCATGAATCACTGCGTTCATTATTTTTCGATCAGTGGCTTTAGTCGCTTCTTTGAAGGAGTCAAGATTCTTCTTTTCCATCATGCGAAGAGTGCTTTCCTGGCACATGTCGATTTTTTCGCAGTAGTCCTTCCTCACCGTTGCGGTGATGGAATCAATGACCTGTTGTTTCTGTGCTTCTGAACCGTCGAAATCCATCGGATTGAGGATTGTCGCGGCGGAGCAAGAAAATGCGCTGAAGAGTGTGAGAATGAAGAGCAATTTTTTCATGGAGATATCCTTTCCTCGTCTACTGTTGCCGTGATTGTCGCTGATCAGGATCGAAGATCCTCAGTACACCGATCAATTGCCGGATGTCAGAGTGCCACTAAGTTTTTGTCAGTGGAAGACGTTGAGACCAAAGTCGCTAGCGACGGAGCCTCAGCCGATTTTGCGACTGAGTTTTCTACTCCGACCCATCCAAAGGACAAAAAACCGCGATATCGCGGTTTTTTATGGCTTCAAAGGGGGGATAGAACGCTTGGGTCAGGATTCAATTGCTCGTTGCCCAATTACCCGAAATACATCCCTCACGTCCTGCACCAGGATTCTCGCGATCGTGGTGATGGTGCTGATGTCGTGTTCGGAATGGTCGGGGAGGCTGGTGCACGCCATGAGATCTAAATACTTAAGGACTGCCTCGAGGCGTTCGGATGCGCAGGCATGTAGGTCACTCAAGGGGGCTTCGGCATTAATCAGCAGGACAGGGTGATCCGAAGCCGGATAGGACATGTCAACGCATTGGTAGAGCGATTTTTTGTTCGTCATGGTGCTAATCCTTTTAATGAGAAGAATTGCCACCGTCCTGCTGCGAAACAAAATGGGTGGCAGCTATGCGCGGGTTCGCAGACCGGAGGATTAACACCAAGACCCGGCAGACCCGAAGGTCTCCCACGCACAACCGCCATAAAATTTGCGCAGCCGGGAGTTGGCCGTGCCAGCTGCGAAACCCTATCGCCAAATTCGTTCAGCGACAGATCCACTCTAGGCATCGATCCCCACCGTCGCAATCAGCCTGTAGGACGTGAAATCACCAGATGTGGCCAGCGCTTTCGCTCCCGGTCAGCGGTGCAACCGTCGTGAATCAAGGGTTGCGGAGTGTCCGGGGAAAATGACTCGCAGGGTATGGAACCGCTTCGCAGCCCCGCAATAACAAGCTCCCTCACCACGCGCAGTCATTTCCTACGCGGTTTTCAGATCCCAAAATCCAGTACCCATCCCCGCCCCGGAACTTTCTTCAAAAACGATGCCAATTTGATGGCGTGTCGCGACGCTCATTTGAATTGGATAAACCAGCGCCAGGCTGTTTCCTGGCAAGCCAAGGGAGTGTGAGATGAAACTGATTTTTGCGATGTTGTTGATGTTCAGCGGTTACACGTTTGCCAGTTGTTCCAACATCAGTGACAGCGATCAGCGCAATTACTGCCAGGCCACGCAGGAAGGCAGTACTTGCTCCTCAATCCGGGACAGTGATTTGCGTGCGTCCTGCGAAGCGGAGAAGGGCAGTACTTGTTCGAGCATTCGCGACAGCGACCAGCGCGCTTACTGCGAGGCGAAAAAGGGCAGCACCTGTTCGAGCATTCGTGATTCGGATTTGCGCGCAACGTGTGAGGCTGAAAAAGGCAGTATTTGCTCCAGTATCCATGTGCATTTTGTGAAGCGAAGAAGGGCAGCACTTGTTCGAGTGACCGGAATTCGGACTTGCGCAATCAGTGTGAAGCCATGAAGCATTGATTCCCCACCATTTAGAGCAAAAAGGGACACCCATCAGTGTCCCTTTTTCATGCGCGCTAAACGCCGCTATTTCGCCTTCCAATGCCCACCCCCGTTCTCACAATCAATTCGCGCCTGGGCCAAATGCTCCGCGTCGTAGTAATACGTGGTCACTTGGGCGTTGTCGGGGATGTTCAGCGCCTTGGCGTTTTTGTCTTTGCTGGTGGAGTGCGGGTTGGCCAGGGATTCCTGGGTGATCGTGGCGACACACGTGGCCTGATAGTGATCAGCGCAGTGGTCGACTTTGGTTTTAGTGCTGCTGAGCATGTCTTTGCTCTCATTGCTGCACGACCAGTCGATGGAGTTGACGGGCATGCCTTCGTATTCGTAGCAGCTGTGGGTTTCCACGGCGGGCACCGAAGCGCTGGAGGATTGGGTCTGGACGTCGCAGCCTTCGGCCATGACGCAGGTGGGGATGACGGCGAAGGTGGTGATCAGGAGCAACATTCGGATGTTCATCGCGGAACTCTCCCATGGCCCCGTGTTTGATCGTGAGCGGGGCGCTTATGGTTTCGAGATAGGTTCGTCTCGGAAGGTTCCATCAACCATTCCGGTGAGAGTACGCGAAGGTGCTCCTGTTGAAATCACTCGGTGTCGTACATTAATTCTAACCTTTCGATCCACTCATCAGTTGCGCCAAACCTCGAATAATAAGATTGCTTTTCAATGTCACTCAATTGAGTGAAAAAACTGAAAAAGTAATTGTTGTCGTAATACTCTTGAGCACCTTGCATGCTGCCTCCCCACCAAGCAGGCTCGTAGCCTTCAAAAGCAAACCAAGGTGGAGGAACCGCAAATTTTTTGCGGTTAAGCATCGTTAAAAATTCAAGGCTATTAGTTATCAAACGAATCGTGACGGAGTTGAATTCTCTAGTAGATGCGAAGAATATCAGTCGGTCTCCGCTCAATGCGCTTTCGTATTCAAATACCGGAAGGTCATTGAAGGTTCTTTCAGTATTTTTTCTGAAGTGAGATTCGACGAGTGATTCAAATTCAACCAAATCTTTAGGGTCGATTAGGAACTGCGAAAAAAATGCGCAGATATCAGCGCTTTCCAATGAAGTAGTGGGAGGCTGAACCGGTAGGTTGGTCTGAACTAAAGGCCGAGCAAACAAGCTTTTAAGCTCCTGTTTGCTGTACCCGGCTATTTGCTCTTGCCTAGGTTCTGGCTTTACCAGTGCCATTATTTTTTTGATAAACCTCATGCGGCTCTCACTCTTGCATACATTCAGTTAGCTAAGGCGCACCAAGCATTAGGAGGAGGTTAGATCAGTAACTCGAGCAGCAGGTTTTCCTGACACGGTGAACATCCTTGTAAATACCTTGGTTTGGAAATGTTACACAAAAGAGGGTGGGTTGAACCATTTCAGTTGTCCGTCTACATCTCATCGCCAAAGGTTCCCACCATCGGCACCACGACGTAGACTGCGAAACAAGTTGTAACGCCTCACCCAAGGACGGAACCGCGCATGATCGAAATCGGCAGCCGCAACAATGCCCCCACCCCGCAGCACCCCACTCAAGACATCTACATTTTCAGCATCGACCAGTCCCGACCGGCGACGCCATTCTGCTTCGAGCAATCGATTGGCGGCGGGCATGCCAATCAGGGCGGGGCGCGGTGGTTGGCGCTGGATGAGCTGGATGGCTGGCCCGGCGAATGGCGTGAGCATTTGAAGAAGGCTGATTGTGCGTGGGTTGCGCAGGTGATCGATGCGCATCGGGAGGTGGACCAAGCGACATTGGTGTCCATGCTGCTTGAGCAACATGCCCGGCCAGTGGGGCGTTTGAAAACAATCGGCAACTGGCTCAAACGCAATATCCACGTCGGTGGCCGTTACGGTCTCTAACCCGAGGAATCTCCATGCCCCAGACACTCGAACGCGCTATCGCCATCGCCGCCACCGCCCATGCCGGGCAGGTCGACAAGGGCGGTGCGCCGTACATTCTGCATCCGCTGAAAGTCATGTTGCGCATGAATTCGCTGGAAGAACGCATCGTCGCCGTGCTGCACGACTTGGTCGAGGATTGCGGCGTCAGCCTCGATGACTTGCGCAAGGAAGGTTTCAGCGAAGAGGTGCTGACGGCGATTGAGTCGGTGACCAAAGTGCCGGGCGAATCCTACGAGGATTTCGTCGAGCGCGCGGCGCAGAACCCGATTGGCCGGGTGGTGAAACTGGCGGATCTGGAAGAGAACAGCGACCTGTCGCGGATTGCCTCGCCAGATTGGGAGGATCTGGAGCGGGTCGAGAAGTATCGGCGGGCGATTGGGCGGTTGCGCACGTAAGAACGAATCCCCCCTGTAGGAGCTGCCGAAGGCTGCGATCTTTTGACTTTGTTTTTTAAAAGCAAGATCAAAAGATCGCAGCCTTCGGCAGCTCCTACAGGGGAGTGGAATACCTCAGGGAATAGCCAGGAAGGCGAATATGAAATCAATTCTGTGTTTGTTGATCGCGGCCGCCGTTGGCGCTGCGTTGCAGGTCAGCGGTGTCCCTCATGGCCTGTTGCTGGGAGCGATCCTCGTCACCGCACTGGTCACCACGCGCAGCGGTTTTGCCCCCGCAACGCCTTATGGTCTGGGCTACATCCAGGTCACGCTGGGCATCGCCACCGGGCTGATGTTCGAGGCGTGGGACAGTGCAACGGCATCGGCGATGTTGCCAAGCCTCGGCGTTCTGTTGCTATGCCTGACGGTACAGATTGCCCTCGCTGGAGGATGGCTGACCCGCGGCGCAGGCTGGAACCGTACCGATGCGCTGTTGGCGGTATACCCCGGCGCACTGGCAGCGGTGTTTGATTTGCTGGAGTCGGAAAAGGCCTCAAGCAAGGTCATCATCGTGCACCTGATGCGGTTGCTGTTGATCACGGTGCTGGTGAGCTTTTTGATTCCCGGGCAGGGCTCGGTGGCGGTGGTTGAAAGCCCTCCGTTGAGCACAGGCATGGCGTTGACCGTATTCGTACTGATTGGCCTGAGCGTGGTGCTCGGGCGTTTGCTGCTGGCAATCGGCGTGCCGGCGCCGTTCATGCTGACGGCGATTCTGCTGACGGCGGTGTTTGTGAAATCGGGATGGCTGCACGGCTTCCACATGCCGGACTGGAGCCTGAATCTGGCGGCGCTGATTCTCGGCGTGCGGATCGGCTCGCGCTTTCAGGGACTCGGTTTTGCGGAGCTCGGGCGGCATGGTCGGACGGCGCTGGTGTCGGTCGGCTTGATGATCGTGGTGGCGGCGGCATTTGCCGAAGTAGCGGCGCGTTGGCTGGGCAGTGATCCGCTGTCGCTGTGGCTGGCGTATATGCCGGGGGCGATCGAGACGATTGCGATTGTCGCGTTTGCCGGTGGGCTGAATGTGGTGTTTATCCTCACGCATCATCTGGCGCGGATGGTGTTGCTGCACTTTGCGCCGGCGTTGTTGGTGCAGGTGCGGCGAGCGCAGAAAGAAGTCTGAAGCACACCCTCCTGTGGCGAGGGAGCTTGCTCCCGCCGGGCTGCGAAGCGGCCCCAAATCCTGATGTCGCGGTGTTTCAGGTGCACCGAAATCGCAGGTTTTGCGGCGACTGCGTCGCCGAGCGGGAGCACGCTCCCTCGCCACAAAGGTTCAGTAATCTCTACCGTGTGTGGGCGGCAAAGCCCTCAAGCCCCGGGGCTATACCTTCCTTCAACGTCAACGCCGGAATCTCATAATCGCCGGCATTCTGCTGCCGATACGCAATCGGCCGCGTGCTCCACAATTCATCCAGACGCGTACCCAGTGCCTCGCAGGTCTCGGCAAACCGCGCTTGATCCATGCGGCTGGCGCGGTACACCAGGAAGGGTGGCACCACGTCGAAACCGGGGTAGAACAGCACGCCGTGCTGAATCGGAAACAGCAAATCATCAATCGGCCCGTTGATCCCGCGCGGGCTGTAGTGAGAATCCCAGCCTCCGGTGGTGACCAGCAGCATCGCGCGTTTGCCTTTCATCTTGCCTTCGCCGTAGCGCTCGCCCCAGCGCGCATCGGAGTGTTCGCCGACACCGTAGGCAAACCCGTAGGCATACACGCGCTCGACCCAGCCTTTGAGGATGGCCGGCATGGTGAACCACCACAGCGGAAACTGCAGGATCAATGCGTCGGCCCACAGCAGTTTTTCCTGCTCGCGGGCGATGTCGGCGGACTGCCGGCCCTGTTGGTAAGCCAGTTTCGAATCGATCGAAGCGTGGAATGGCCGGCTTTCATCGCGACCGGGGGCGTCATCGGCGTCGATCGTGGTTTTCCAGTTCATCGCATACAGGTCAGAGACCTGCACGGTGTGGCCGGCGGCTTGCAGGCGCTGGACGGTGAAGTCCTTGAGCGAGCCGTTGAGCGAAGTGGGTTCGGGGTGGGCGTAGACCAGTAGCACATTCATGTCGTAACTCCTTGGTTGGATGCAGGCAGGATCAGTCCTTGATCGGTATATTGGAAATGAATGTCTGATATGTCAGGTATAGCCATGAATAATTTACGACGTCTGGATATCAACTTGCTGTTGACCCTAGACGTGTTGTTGGCAGAACACAACGTAACCCGCGCCGCAGAGCGGTTGAACCTGTCGCAGCCGTCGGTGAGCGTGCACCTGGCCAAGCTGCGCGAGATTTTCGGCGACCCGCTGTTGCTGCCCGGCCCTCGGGGCATGCGCCCGACTGCACGGGCCGATGAACTGCGCGAGCCGTTGCGTGAAGCGCTGCAGGCACTGGAGCGCGCGGTGGCGCCGGCCAGCGCGTTCGATCCGGCGCAGGCCAGGCACATCTGGAAAGTCGCGGCGACCGATTACGGCGAGTCGACGGTGGTGCTGCCAGCCCTCAGCGGTTTGCGCCTTCAGGCGCCGGGCACGCGGCTGGCGGTGCTCGACCTGGTACCGGCGCAATTGGTCAAACAGGCGGAGCAGGGCACGTTTGATCTGGCATTGCACATCACCGAAGAGGCGCCGCTGGATCTGCATCAACGGGTGCTGTTTACCGAGCATTACGTGTTGGCCGGGCGTGTCGGGCATCCGGGTTTGAAGCGTAAGCCGACTCGCGAACAGTTCTGCGAGCTGGAACACGTGATGGTGTCGCGCGAGGGCGGCGGTTTTTTCGGGGTCACCGACAAGGCGCTGGCCGAGGTCGGTCTGGCGCGCAAAGTGGTGTTGTCGGTGCCGCATTTTCTGATGGTGATGTCAGTGCTGGCCAGTACTGATCTGGTGGCGATGCTGCCGTCACGGCTGGTGCGCGGCAACCCGGCGTTGCAAGTGGTGGACGCACCGCTGCAGGTGCCGGGCTACGAAATGGCAATGTTCTGGGGCGAGCGCGCGCACCGCGACCCGGCACACAAATGGCTTCGCGAGCACTTGGCGGCGTCGGTGTGACGTATCAGGCGTGGCCAAGGGCAATCGCAAAAGACACCACGATCATGCACGCAAACGCAAAATTGAGATTCATCAGCTGTTCATCCTGAGCCTTTTTAAAGTGAGGCCATTCTGAACAGGGGCCATGCAAAGAAAAAATTCGGCCTGTTGATTCCAATGATCGAAACAATTGATACCCGCCGGTTTGTGTTTGCCCTAGGCTTTCGCTAGTCTCGGCAAAACCTGCAACTACAAGCACAAACAGGCAAAACCATGCACGATCATTCGGTCACCGAACTGCCCTCCCTGCGTCGGCAGAAAATCCTCCTGATCCTCGAACGCGACGGCAAGGTCATGGCTTCCGAGTTGAGCCAGCACTTCGCCGTGTCCGAAGACACCATTCGCCGCGACCTCGCCGAACTGGACCACGCCGGGCTGGTGCAGCGCGTGCACGGCGGGGCGCTGCCAAGGCCCAAGGACAGCGGCAAGGATTACTTCACCCGGCTGGATGAGACCGATGAGGTCAAAGTGCGGTTGGCGCAACGGGCAGCGCGAGAGGTGGAGGACGGGCAGATTGTGCTGTTCGATTCCGGCTCCACCACTTTGCAGGTGGCACGCTCGCTGCGGGCGGATATCCAGATCACCGCGGTGACCGCAGCGCCGATGACGGCCATCGCGTTGTCTGAGTACAAGGGCGTGAACGTGATTCTCGCCGGAGGGCAACTTAATCCGCGCACGATGGCGGCCGGCGGGCACGAGGCGGTGCGCATGCTGGCCGGGATCAAGGCGGATCTGGCCTTTACCGGCGTCTGCGCGATTCACCCGGAAGTGGGCATCACCTCGCTGCACTTCGATGAAGTGCCGGTGAAACAGGCGCTGCTCGACAGCGCGACGCGGGTGATTGCGGTGACCACGGCGGACAAGCTCGGGGCGGTGGAGCCGTTTGTGGTGGCGCCGTGCACGCGCCTGCATACGCTGATTACCGAGCGGCATGTGGCGTCGGGCAGTGTCGAGGATTATCGGCGATTGGGGATTGTGGTGGAGCAGTTGCCGGACTGAGGTTTTTTGCTGAGGCTGATGGCCTCATCGCTGGCAAGCCAGCTCCCACAGGTTTTGGTGGTGTACATCAGGTTGAGTACGACACGGACACTGTAGGAGCTGCCGAAGGCTGCGATCTTTTGACTTTGTTTTTAAGATCAAGATCAAAAGATCGCAGCCTTCGGCAGCTCCTACAGGGATCGGGGGTGTCAGCGAAGGCGTTCAAGCATCTGGTAATACCACATCCCCGCCGCCAGCAACGGATTGCCCAGTAAATCCCCCATCGGCACCCGAATGTGCTGGCACTGCGCAAAGGTGTCGAACTGTTCCATCTGCCCGGTGATCGCGCGGCTCATGATTTCGCCCATGATGTGCGTCGTCGCGATGCCGTGTCCCGAGTAGCCCTGGCAATACCAGACGTTGTCCGAGAGCTTGCCCAGTTGCGGGATGCGGTTGATCACGATGCCCATCGCGCAGCTCCACTGGTAGTCGATCTGCACCCCTTTGAGCGCCGGGAAGGTCTGCTCGATGCACGGGCGCAGCTCGGCGGCGATGTCCCGTGAATCCTTGCCGCTGTAGTTGGCGCCGCCACCGAACAGCAGACGACCATCAGCCGTGAGGCGGTAGTAATCGAGGACGAAACGGCAGTCATACACCGCGAGGTCTTCGGGGTTGATCTGCCGCGCCAGATCACCCAGCGGCGCGGTGGTGACGATGCCGCCCATGGCCGGGAAAATCTTGCCCTTGAGCTGACCCGGTTCGAGTTTGTGATAGACGTCGCCGGCGAGCATGACCTGATTGGCGTCGATCTGGCCGTGGGCGGTGCGTACGCCCGGGCTCTTGCCGTGAATGATCTCCAGCACTTCACTGTTCTCGAAGATCAATGCACCAAGACTTTCTGCCGCCCGCGCTTCGCCGATACACAGGTTGAGCGGGTGCAGATGCATGTTGCGCGTGTTCTTGATTGCGCCGTGGTAGAGGTCGCTCTGCAGCAGGTCGCGCACTTGACTGCGGTCGAGCAGGCTGACTTCGTCGCCGAGGCCGCGACGCACGGCTTCCTCGTAATCATTGCGCAAACCGGCCATGTGGCTCGGCTTGTAAGCCGCGTGCAGATGACCGTGTTTGAGGTCGCACTGAATGCCGTACTTCTCGACCCGCTGCCGGATGATTTGATGCCCGCGCCAGCGCAGGTGCCAGATGAAATCGTCGACTTCATCGCCGAGTTTCGGGCGCATCTGTTTGCGCATCGCGCCGTCGCCTGAGAGGCTGCCGGTGACTTGTCCGCCATTGCGCCCGGTGGCGCCCCAGCCGATCTTGTGGCTCTCGACGATGGCGACTTTCAGGCCTTTTTCGGCGAGTTCGACGGCGGTGGCGACACCGGTGAAACCGCCGCCGATGATCACCACATCGACTTGATGTCGGCCTTGCAGCGTCGGGTAGTCGGTGTCCTGTTGAAGAGTGGCGGTGTAGTAGGAATTGCAGCGTTGGGTCATGTTAGTGTCCACACAAAATTCGGGAGTCAACTCGAGGCCCCTGTGGGAGCTGGCTTGCCAGCGATAGCGGCGTATCAGTCACCAGAGATGCTGAATGTGCCGGCCCCATCGCTGGCAAGCCAGCTCCCACAGGATTCAGGGTGTATGTCAGGCTTCGGTCAGGTACCAACGCCAGTCCTGCTCACCCACCTCGGCCATGAACTGCCGGTACTCGGCACGCTTCACCGCCAGGTACACGCCAAGAAATTCCTGGCCGAGGGCATCCCGCGCCCATGCAGAATTTTCCAGTGCCTGCAACGAAGTCAGCCAATCGGTCGGCAGCAGTTGCTTGGCCTGCGCATAGCCGTTGCCCTCGACCGGCGCACCCGGATCGAGGTCTTCACGAATACCACGATGGATCCCGGCAAGGATCGCTGCCGCCGCCAGATACGGATTGGCGTCGGCGCCGCAGATGCGATGTTCGATATGCCGGGTGTTGGCCGGGCCGCCCGGTACGCGAAGGCTGACAGTGCGGTTGTCGACGCCCCAGGTCGGCGCCAATGGCGCGTAGCTGTTGGCCTGGAACCGGCGGTAGGAGTTGGCGTTGGGGCAGAACAGCAGCAGCGTATCGAGCAGCGAGGCGAGCATACCGCCAATCGCCGTGCGCAGCAGCGGGGTGCCGGCCGGATCCTCGGCGGCGAACAGATTGCGCCCCTCGCCATCAGCAAGGCTGACGTGCATGTGCATGCCGGTGCCGGCCAGATCATCGAACGGCTTGGCCATGAACGTCGCCTGCATGCCGTGTTTGTGCGCCACCGCTTTGACCAGACGTTTGTAGCGCACTGCCTGATCCATCGCGACCAGTGCGTCGCCGTGTTCAAGGGTGATTTCCACCTGGCCTGGCGCATATTCCGAGATCGCCGTGCGCGCCGGAATGCCGTGCAGTTTGCAGGCACCGTAGAGGTCGGCGAGGAACGGTTCGATCTGCTCCAGTTCGCGCAAACCGTAGACCTGAGTGTGTCGCGGTCGGCCGCCATCGGCATCCAGCGCCGGTTGCGGACGGCCGTTGTGATCGCGTTTGGCGTCGAGCAGATAGAACTCCAGTTCGCACGCCATCACCGGGTGATAACCCTCGGCCTTGAGGCCGTCGATGACCTTGATCAGCAGATGACGCGGGTCGGCGATGCTCGCTGGCATCCCCTCGGTCGGGTGCATGCTGACCTGCACCGCCGCGGTGGGAATCTGCCGCCACGGCAGGCGCACCAGACTGCCTTCGAGCGGGTAGGCGCGGCAGTCGATGTCGCCGACGTCCCACACCAGCCCGGAGTTTTCCACGTCTTCGCCCTGCACGGTCAGGCCGAGGATGGTGCTGGGTAGCGGGCGACCGCTCTGGTACACGGCAAGCAGTTCTTCACGGTGCAACAGCTTGCCGCGTGGCACGCCGTTGGCATCGAGGATGAACAGCTCGATCATGTCGATATCGGGGTTTTGTTCAAGGAACAGGCGTGCGTCTTCGATGGCTGCGAATTTCATGGTCAATCACTCACGATGGCGCCGCGCAGGCGCGCAGAATCGGGCCGGACACGACGCGGTAAATAGGCGTGAGTGTCCTGGCAGGGATATCAAAAAAGAAAAAAGTATTTCGCTAATGCCCGGCAGTCGGAAGTGACCCGGAACCTGTGGTGAGGGGATTTATCCCCGACGGCGCGCGTAGCGGGCCAAAAAGATAGGGACTGCTGCGCAGTCCATCGGGGATGAATCCCCTCACCACAATGGATCTTTTCTGACTGTCGGAATCAGCAGGCGATATCCGGCGGGCGTGCGGAGTGACGCAGCTTGGAACGGCGCAGGGCCATGGGGAGATTGACGATGCGATTCATGCGCGGCCCCTGTGACAGAGGGCGCACACAGCGGAGACGTTCAACCTTTCTGGTTGTTGTGGTGACGTACTCATAACGCGTGTTTCCGTTGGCGGAAAACGTCGGTGGCGGGGCAGACCCGCCGACCGGTGTGCCCGGATAGTAAGGGGCAATCTGCGGGTGTGTAAACCGCTGATTGCGCCCCGGCACCGTTGGACGACGTTCAGTGCAGCAGGTGAAAGCCCAGCCCGGCAAGGGCGCAAACGATCAACACTTCGATCACCCCGCGCTTGAAAATGAACAGCGCCAATGCCGCCAGCAGCGCCAGCCCGATCGAAAACAGATCCGGATGCCCGGCGAAACCGCTCGGCCAGAACACGTGATAAGCGAAGAAACACGCCAGGTTGAGGATCACCCCGACCACCGCCGCGGTGATCGCGGTCAGCGGTGCGGTGAATTTCAGTTCGTTGTGGGTCGATTCCACCAGCGGCCCGCCGGCGAGGATGAACAGAAACGAAGGCAGGAAGGTGAACCAGGTCACCAGCGTCGCCGCCAGTGCACCGGCGGCGAATGCATGTTCGGCGCCGAACGCCGGTTGCACGTAACCGCCGATGAAACCGACAAACGCCACCACCATGATCAGCGGGCCGGGTGTGGTTTCGCCGAGGGCGAGGCCGTCGATCATCTGCGTCGGCGTCAGCCAGCCGTAGTGCCCGACCGCGCCTTGATAGACATACGGCAACACCGCGTAAGCGCCACCGAAGGTCAGCAGTGCGGCTTTGGTGAAGAACCAGCCCATTTGCGTGAAGGTGCCGTCCCAGCCGAACAGCGCGGTCAGCAGGCCCATCGGCAAACACCATAACGCCGCGCCGATCAACAGCAGGCGCCACAGCTTTGGCAGGCTGAATCGCGCATGCTCAGGCGTCGGCGTGTCGTCATCGATCAACGCCGGGCCGAAGGATTTGGCACTGCTGCGCTGACCGCCGTTGTTGAAGCGCTGTGGCGCCAGTCGCCCGCCGAGATAACCGATCAGTGCCGCCCCGAGCACGATCAGCGGGAACGGTAGATCAAAGGCGAAGATCGCCACGAATGACGCCCCCGCGATGGCCCACAGCCAAGCGTTTTTCAGCGCCCGCGAGCCGATGCGGTGCGCCGCGTGCAAGACAATCGCGGTCACCGCCGGTTTGATCCCGTAGAAGATTCCGGCGACCACCGGCACGTCGCCGAAGGCGATGTACAGCCACGACAGCGCAATCAGAATAAACAGCGACGGCAGCACGAACAGCGCCCCGGCGATCACCCCGCCCCAGGTGCGATGCAACAGCCAGCCAATGTAGGTCGCCAGTTGCTGGGCCTCGGGGCCGGGCAGCAACATGCAGTAGTTGAGCGCATGCAGAAACCGTCGCTCGGAGATCCAGCGCCGGCGCTCGACCAGTTCCTGATGCATGATCGCGATCTGCCCGGCCGGGCCGCCGAACCCGATGCAGCCGAGCTTGAGCCAGAAGCGCCAGGCCTGGCGCAGCGTTACGGGAGCGGGTCTGGGCAAATCTTCGGGTGAGGTGTTCAAGCGCGGCGCCTGCGGTGGATGTTGTCGGAGCCGCTATCTAAGCAGTTTTTTGTTCAAGTGTGGTGTCAGGCTTGGCCCTTTCCAAACAACTTGCGCGCCTCGGCGAAGCACTTCTCGGCGATCGCCGAGCGCGGTTCGGTCTTGCGCATCACCAGCCCCAGCGGCGCCAGCACACTGGCATCCGGCAATTGCATGAACGACAGGTGTTCGATCGGCTCTTCCAGCCCGCTGTCCAGCGGCATGATCGAGCAACAGAAGCCCTGATGAATGGCCTGTAACAGCTGATAGGTCGAATCGCTTTCCAGGATCGGCTGCGGATTGAGGCCGCGACTGCGGAAACTCAGGTCGATGGATTTGCGGTAATGCATGCCGGTGGTGATCATCCCCAGCGGCAGTTCGGCGGCGTCCTCCCAACTGATGTCCGAGCCTTCGAAATGGAAGTGGCGGTTGTCGTAAAGCAGCCCGACGCGGGTTTCGCCAATCTCGAAAAAATCGAAATAGTTAGGGTTGACGTGGTCGAGGTAGCACACGCCCAAGTCCAGTTGATTGTTGCCAAGCTCGGCGATGATCTCGTCGGAACTCCCCGACGACAGACTGAATTTCAACTCGGGATACGTGCCGGACAAGCTCTGGATGTAAGTGATCGGGTTGAAGTTGCTCAACGGCACCAGGCCCAGGAGCAGGCTGCCGACCAGTTGCCCGCGGCACGCTGCGGCTTCGGCAAACAGGCCGTCATGCGCGGCCAGCAGCGTGCGGGCCCAGGCCAGCACTCGTTCGCCGGCCTCGGTAAACCCTTCAAAGCGCTGGCCGCGATTGACCAGCACCAGATCCAGCTCATCTTCCAGATTGCGCAGACGCATCGACAGGGTCGGCTGGGTAATGTGGCAGCGGGCGGCGGCCTGGCCGAAGTGTCGGGTTTCGTCCAGCGCGATCAGGAACTTGAGTTGTTTGATGTCCACGATGGCACCTGCTCGTTGAGAAATCGGATTGAGTATCGACGCAGCGGCGCGCAGCGCACGAAAAACGCGAGGTGCGACGATCTCACCTGACGGTATGTGCGCCGGATCGGAAGAATTGAATAGCCTGTCGATCCGCTCTGGCGCCCATGGTTTCAAAGGCGTTGGCCGAGGTCAACGGCGCCGATAGAGCAGATCGATCATGGGGTGGGTCAGAGTGATCAGACCGTACTTGCGGGGGAGAGCGAGATCAGCTCAGCACATAGTCCACCGGCAGCAGCATTGGTGGTAGGTCGGTCACGCCCAGTTCGCTGAGGACGTCACGCTCGATGGTGCGCACCAGCGAGTCGGTCGCCAGGTCGTTTTCGTCGCGGCCGAACGGGTCTTCCAGCTCGTCGGCAATCGCGTCCAGACCAAAAAATGTGTAGCTGACAATTGCGGTAAACAGCGGGGTCAGCCAGCCCAGCGGTTCGGCCATGGCGAACGGCAACAGAATGCAGAACAGGTAGATGGTGCGGTGCAGCAGCAAAGTGTAGGGGAAGGGTAGCGGGGTGTTTTTGATCCGTTCGCACACCGCTTGCGCCTGGGTCAGGCTCGTCAGGTGATTGGCCAGCAGCATGTAGCGCCACTCGCTCAGTTCGCCACTCTGTTGCAGGTCGGAGCACTGTTGGCCGACCTGCTGCAGAATGCGCCCGCTGTAGTCCGGCACCTGTGCATCGTGTTGCGGGGTGATCCACGCACGGCTGGCCGCCGCTTCGCTTTCCCGGCGCAACCGCGCATTCAGCGAGTGGGCGAAACCGCAAAGGTTGAGCAGCAACGGTTTGCGCTGCGCCGATTCGCGGATGACCTGGGTTTCGCGGATCACCGAACGAATGTGCACCAGCACATCGCCCCAGGCTTTGCGCGCTTCATACCAGCGGTCGTAGCAGGCGTTGTTGCGAAAACTCATGAAGATCGACAGCGACAAGCCGAGCAAGGTGAATGGCGTGGCGTTGACCTTGGTGAAGTTGCTCGGGTGGAGCATTTCCATCAGCACGATGGCCGAGGCCAGCAAGGTGACCATCAGCGTGCGCAGGGCGATGCGTTTGGCGATCGAACCCTTGAGGGTGAAGAGGATGGCGAACTGGTTGACCTTGGGTCTGACGATCATGCTGGGCGATCCCGGTTACGCAGGGTAAGGGCGGCTCAACCGCCGGTCATGTTCATGAAGCGCACGACCTGAACGTCGTCGTTCACTTCGAAATTGTGCCGGTACGGCTTGAGTTTCATCGCCTCGATAATGGCCTTTTCCAGCCGCTGCGGTTGCCCCGGATGAGCGCGCAACACGGCTTTGAGGTCCACCGAATGCTCGTTACCCAGACACAGTAGCAAACGCCCTTCGACGGTCAGCCGCACGCGGTTGCAGGTGCCACAGAAATTGTGGCTGTGCGGCGAGATAAAGCCCAGGCGAATGTCCGGTGCTTCGGCCACGCGCCAGTAGCGCGACGGGCCTTGGGTCGACTCGGCGGAATCGATCAGGGTGTAGCGCTCGGCGATTTTCTCGCGCACTTGGACACTGGAGAAAAACGACTCGGCGCGACTGTGTTCGCTGATGATCCCCAGCGGCATTTCCTCGATGAACGAGACGTCGAGCTGGCGGTCGATGGCGAAACTCACCAGATCGTTGATCGCCTGATCGTTGCGTCCCTGCATCACCACCACGTTGAGCTTGGTTCGGGTGAAACCGGCCTTGCGCGCCGCATCGATGCCCTTGATCACCTGCGCCAGATCACCGGTGCGGGTCATTTGCTTGAAGCGATCCGGGTCGAGGCTGTCGAGGCTGATGTTCAGACGGCTGACCCCGGCGTCGAACAGCGGCGCGGCGAGCTTGTCCAGTTGCGAGCCGTTGGTGGTCATGCACAGCTCACGCAGGCCGGGCAGGGCGGCGATCTGTTCGCACAGCCTGACGACGCCCGGACGGATCAGCGGCTCGCCGCCGGTCAGGCGAATCTTGCGCGTGCCCAGCGCCACGAAGCTCTGCGCCAGTTGATAGATCTCCTCCAGCGTCAGCACTTGCTGGCGCGGCAGAAACTGCATGTCCTCAGCCATGCAATACACGCAGCGGAAGTCGCAGCGGTCGGTAACCGACATGCGCAGATAGTCGACGCGGCGGTTGTAACCATCGATCAAGACACGCTCTGACATGACAGCCTTGCAGGAGTAGAGAAGCCGCATTGAGCGGAAAGAATGGAGTGCACGCAGGTTAGGCGCAACGTTGGCAAGCGTCCAATCACTATTAGTGAATGGCTGATTGATGCGCTCGATGATGAGCTGATTGTTCACCGAGACGACGATCCGGGTTGAACGCCGACAGTGGGCGTGCTCGTGAAGGCGTCCGTGCAGTCGCCACCATTGTCAGAGCACATCCACTGTCAGCTGTGACCGCTGATGTTCCATCAATCAGGGTTATGGCGCGCCAAACATCGCGGTCCAGTAAATGCCGGCGCTGCTTTTCGGGTCGGTCGCGTAGGCGGCGCCGAGTTCCTTGTATTGTGGGTTCATCAGGTTGGCGCAGTGACCGGAGCTGGCAAGCCAGCCGTCGACGACCTTGCGCACGGTGTCTTGCCCGGCGGCGATGTTTTCGCCAACCAGTTGGCCGCCGTAGCCGGCCAGTTCGGCGCGGTCGCCCGGGGTGCGGCCGTCACGGTCCTTGTGGTCGAAGTAATTGTTGTTGGCCATGTCGCGGCTGTGATCCTGAGCGATGCTGCCCAGGCTTGCACTCCAGGCCAATGGTGCCGCGGCGGCAAAGGCCTGGCCGCCGCATTGACGTGGCTGGGCGCGAGCGGCGTTGAGTTGTTCAAGCAACTTTTGGCCTTCGCTCTGCGCATCCCCGAGTTTTGCCGACAGCAGTGGACGTGCCAGCACAATGCGCCAGTCGCGATCGGCGCGGCTCACGCCGACATCGACGAACTGCGGATCCAGCACCACCTGACAGAAGCTCTCCTCAATCGCCTTCATCGCCGACGCCGCATCGCGCGGGCCGTTGAGGGTGATCGCCTGCACATTGACCATCGGGTAACTGGCGCTGGCCATGGCCTGTTGCAGATCGACTGCTCCCGCGGCCGGCAGCCTCAGTCGCGGGTCGGCCGACAGCGGTGGCAGTTCATTGGACGCCTGGCTGCCGCAACGCTGCGGTTGGCTGCGGTAAGTATTGATCGACTCGATCAGTTGCGACTCGTCGGCAGCCATGGCCGAGGCGGCCACGGCCAGCCCAAAGGACAGCGCGGCAAAGCGCAAAACGGATGGCATGAAACGCATGGAAATCTCCTTGAGCGGAATGCGCTCATGATGCGCGAAAGGCCCCCGGTCCGTGCAATGTCTTTTTCTTCATCGAGCCGGTTTTTCTGCGGAACGTTACGCCGGCCTTTGCCGTCTACACTCTCCGAAGGCCCCGGGAACCGGGCGTCTCCCCCACGAAACACCTTGCCCGGAACGGGCGCTGCCGGAAGAACTGACATGGGATTGAAATGGTTGGCTGGCTGTTTCGCAGTAACCCTGATGGCCGGTGTGGTGATGGCCACCGATCAGGCCCCGATCAAGGCCAAGGCCGAAGAAAAAGCCCAGGTGCTGGAAGAGAAAGCCGCTGACAAAGTCAGCGCGGCGCCGGCACCCAAATCCGAAGCGATCACACCGACTGAAGTACAAGCCGTGGACCCCGCTGGCACCGCGCCGCTGGACGATCCGATCACCTGCCTGGCTCGCAGTATCTACTGGGAAGCCAAGGGGCGCGACACTGCGGAAATGCAGGCCGTGGCCAGCGTGGTGATGAACCGCCTGGGCCATGATGGCTTTCCCGACACCGTGTGTGCAGTGGTCAAACAAGGGTCGGAAACCAAGAGTTGCCAGTTTTCCTGGTGGTGCGATGGCAAGGCCGATCAGGTCAAGGAAGACGCTGAATACACCTTGGCCAAGGACATCGCCGGCAAGGCGCTCAACCGCCAGTTGCCGGATCGCACCCGTGGCGCGTTGTACTTTCATGATCGCAACGTGCACCCGAGTTGGGCCAAGGAGTACAAAAAGACCGCCGCGGTCGGCAAATTCCTGTTCTATAAACCGGCCGGCGGCGATGCGCGTTAGACGCAGACTTCCCGTACGCAATTGCGCAACCAGCGGTGCGCCGGGTCGGCGTCCATGCGCGGGTGCCAGAGCATCGATACGCTGATCGGCGGCATCCTGAAGGGCAGGGCGAAGCTGTGCAGGCCCATGCGCAGCTTGCTGGTGTGACGCTCTGGAACCGTGGCGATCAGGTCTGATTCGCGGACCAGCGTCAGCGCCGCCGAAAACCCGCCGAATGAAGTAACGATATCCCGCGTCAGACCCGCAGCCAGCAACGCTTCGTCCACCGGGCCGCTGCTGCGCCCGCGACGTGAGATGAGAATGTGCTGGCCGCCGGCGAAGCGTTTGCTGCTGATCTTGCCCGCACACAACGGATGGCCCTCACGAACTACACCAATCCAGTGATCCTGAAACAGGATACGGCTGTGCAGCGCCGGGTCGGTGCTGTCATCGACCACACCGGTCTCCAGATCCACCCGGCCTTCACGTAGAAGGGTGCTGTCCTTGTCGGCCTTCTGCACAAAGCGCAGGCGCACGCCGGGTGCTTCTTCGGCGATGCGCGCGAGAAGGGCGGCGGCGAAGGTTTCAACAAAACCGTCGGTGTTGCGCAGGGTAAAGGTGCGCTGCAACTGGCCGGGGTCGAGAATCTCGGCGGGGCGCAAAGCGGCCTCGGCTTCCTGCACCAGCGTGCTGACCCGCTCACGCAACTCCAGCGCACGCGGGGTCGGCACCAGGCCACGCCCGGCGCGAACCAGCAACGGGTCGCCGGTGGTCTCGCGCAGCCGGGCCAGCGCACGGCTCATGGCCGACGGGCTCAGCCGCAGAATTTGCGCGGCGCGGGCGACGCTGCCTTCGCGCAGCAGTACGTCAAGGGTGATCAACAGGTTAAGGTCCGGTGCGCTCATGACATGGCGTTCCATGCAGGTATCAAGTGCAAAGCATGCGTCTTGCGCCCTGCCTTGTCGAGACTCAGGCTATGCCGTCTGACCTTCGCACCAGGAGCGCCCGATGCCCGGATCCCCCTTGCCCCCTCAAGCCCGCTGGGCGCTGACCAGCCTGGCGCTGTCGATGTTGATGCCATCACTGGACACCAGCATCGCCAACGCCGGATTACCCACCCTGGCCGCCGCGTTCGATGCGACGTTTCAACAGGTGCAATGGATCGTGCTGGCGTATCTGCTGGCGGTCACCACGTTGATTGTCAGCGTCGGGCGTCTGGGCGATGTGTTCGGGCGGCGGCGATTGCTGTTGATCGGTATTGGCATTTTTACCAGTGCGTCGTTGTGTTGCGCACTGGCTCCGGGGCTTGGCTGGTTGATCGGCGCGCGGGCCGTGCAGGGCCTGGGCGCGGCAATCATGTTCGCCTTGACCGTGGCGCTGGTGGCGGATGCGGTGCCCAAAACGCGGGCGGGCAGTGCGATGGGCCTGCTCGCGACGATGTCGGCCACCGGCACCAGCCTCGGGCCGTCACTGGGTGGTCTGCTGATCGCGCATATTGGCTGGCCGTCGATCTTTGTCCTCAACGTGCCCTTGGGCCTGCTCAACGCGTGGCTGGTTTATCGCTATCTGCCGGCGGATCGGCCGGTGCGGGCGGGTGTTGCGTTTGATTATCTCGGCAGCGCAGTGTTGGTATTGACGCTGGCGGCCTATGCGCTGGCGATGACGCTCGACGGCCATACATTGATGTTGCTGCTGGTCAGCCTGTGCGGAGCAGGGGTGTTTGTTGCGGTCGAGATGAAAGCCAGGGCGCCACTGATTCGTTTGTCATTGTTCGCCGATGCGCGGCTGAGCAGCAGCCTTGCGCTGACATTGCTGGTGACGACAGTGATGATGACCACGCTGGTGGTCGGGCCGTTTTACCTGAGCCGAGGCCTGGGGCTGGGCAGCACCGTGGTCGGCCTGGCGTTGTCAGTCGGGCCGCTGCTGGCCGCGTGCGGCGGGGTGCCGGCCGGGCGTCTGGTGGATCGCTTCGGTGCGCGGCGTGTGGTGCCGGGGGCGTTGCTCGGGATGGTCGGGGGTTGCAGCTTGTTGGCGTTGTTGCCGATGCGTCTCGGCCTGCCGGGGTATCTGTTGCCGATGGCGGTCATTGCCAGCAGTTACGCGTTGTTTCAGGCGGCGAACAATACCGGGTTGATGGCGACGGTCAGTCAGGATCAGCGCGGCGTGGTGTCGGCTTTGCTCGGGCTGTCGCGCAATCTCGGACTGATCACCGGCGCGGCGGTCATGGGCGCGGTGTTTGCCTCCGCTACCGGCAACCCGACGCAAGCCCCGGCCGAGGTCATTGGCAGTGGCTTGCACTGCACGTTCGGGGTTGCGGCGGCGCTGATGGTCATGGCCCTGATCGTCAGCTGGCGTGGCTACTCAAGATACTCGCCACCTGTTGTGGCTGGCAGTTGAGGTACGGCGATGACTTCAGCCAGCGCTGATCCGGGTACCAGGAGAACATGAACTGGCCGTCCTTGAGTTTGTCGATCACCTGCTTTGCCACTTGCGGACGCACCGCCGGGCAACCCTGGCTGCGACCGATTCGGCCTTGACGCTTGCTCCACAGCGGATTCACGTAGTCGGCGGCGTGGATCACGATGGCGCGGTCGCGGGCCAGATCATTGAAGCCCGGCTCCAGACCGTCCATGCGCAGCGAATAACCATGGGTTCCCTCGTAACTTTCCTGGGTGCGGAACAGCCCGAGGCTGGACTGGTAGCTGCCTTCGCGATTGGAGAACTGAGTGGCGAAGTTTTCCCCGGAATTCGAACCGTGGGCGACCAGGTCGCGCAGCACCAGTTTCTGTCTGCTCAGGTCGAAGATCCACAGCCGGCGCGCGGTGGAGGGTTGCGAGTAATCGATGATCGCCAGATGGCGTGAGGGGCGCGCGCCATTGTTGACCGCGCATTGCATGGCGTTCAAGGCGCCTTTGAGCGCTTGGGGATTGAGTTCCGGCGCGGCGTGCGCGAGGCTGGTGAAAAGAACCGGCGATGGCTTGCCGGCGGCGAAAGCTGGGCTGCTCACGGCGACGAGGGTCGCGCTGGTCAGCAGAAGTCGGCGCAAAAACGTCAACATTTATACAGTGTCCTCACTGGCTACTTATTTGGCACTTTGGCTCCTGACTCCCAGTCATACCCGACAGACCCCTGTTTCGAGCCTGACTGTTCAGCGCACCTGATGTAAGGTTGACCGTCAATGAGACGGCCACGGATTGGAGTAAAGCAGTTGTTCAAAAAGTACGCATGCTACTTGAGCATTTGTTTGCTCGCTGCGCCGTTTGTCGCTTGTGCCGATGAACCCTTGCCGCCGTTGCAGACCCTGCCGACGCCGCCGGCGCAAATGCCGGTCGAACCACAAAGTCCGCTGCAAGCGGTGCTGATCGGTTTGCCTCAGGCATGCCCGGCGATTGCCGCACAGCTGAGTGGTCCGGCGCTGGCGCAACTGCAAGCGTTCTACCAGCAGCAGGACTGGCTGCCGGTGTGGGCCAGCGAGTCCGGGCGTTTGCCGGCCTTGCGCGCGCAGTTGCAGCTGTTGGCCGACGATGGCCTCAATCCCAAGCGCTATCCGGTGGCCGTCAATCCACCGCAGGACGGCGAGTTGTGTGCCGATATCGACATCAGCCGCTTTTATCTGCAAGCGCTGCAAGACCTGCATTTCGGGCGTCTGTTGCAGTCACATTTCGAGCCGCTGTGGCATGCCGATGACACCCCGCGTGATCGTCAGGCGGAATTGCTGGCGATCGCGGTACCCGGCCTGCACGACATCACAGCCGCGTTCGATCTGGCGCGTCCGCGTCTGGCGCAGTATCAAAGCCTGCGTCATCTCTACGCCAGCCAACGGTTGCAGGCCTTGCCGCATTGGCAGGCGGTGGGCAACGGCCCGCTGCTGCGCCCGGCGATGGAGGACAAACGCGTGCCGGAACTGGCCCAGCGCCTGTTCAACGAGGGCTATCTGACCCACGTCACCGGCACGCCCGGCAATGCCTATGAGGGTGTGCTGGTGGAAGCGGTGAAGAGCTTTCAGGCCAACCATTCATTGCAGGCCGACGGGGTAGTCGGGCCGGGGACGATTGCCGAGCTCAACATCAGCCCGCTGACGCGCCGCGAGCAGTTGCGAGTCAACCTCGAACGCTTCCGCTGGCTGGCGCAGGACATGGAGCCCAATGGCTTGCTCGTTAACGTCGCCGCCGCCGAACTGACCCTGTATCAGGGCGGCGTGCCGGTCTGGCAGACCCGTACCCAGGTCGGTCGCGCCGAACGGCAGACCCCGCTGCTCAAATCCCGGGTCACGCGCCTGACCCTGAACCCGACCTGGACCGTGCCGCCGACCATCTGGAAAGAAGACAAACTGCCGGCGATCCGCAAGGATCAGACCTTCCTCAGCCGGCAGAACCTGCAAGTCCTCGACGCCCATGGCCAGCCGTTGGCCGCGGCGGATATCGACTGGGACAATCCCGGCAACATCATGCTGCGCCAGGAGGCCGGGCCGCGGAATCCGCTGGGGCAACTGGTGATCCGCTTCCCCAACCCGTTCGCCGTGTACTTGCACGATACGCCGAGCAAGGCCCTGTTCGACAAAGGCCCGCGCGCTTTCAGTTCGGGCTGTGTGCGGGTCGAGCACCCGATGCAACTGCGTGACTTGCTGTTGACCCCGGCGGAACGTACGCGCACCGACACCTTGCTCGCCACCGGCAGCACCCACGAATTCCGCCTGTCGGCACCGGTGCCGATCCTGATGACCTACTGGACGGCGCAAGTCGGCAAGGATGGGCAGGTGCGTTATGCGCCGGATATCTACAGCCGCGACAGTGCGCTGCTCGCCGGCCTCGACGGGGCACTCTGACCGATCTCTGTAGGAGCTGCCGCAGGCTGCGATCTTTTGATGTTGATCTTGCCCCTCAAAATCAAAGTCAAAAGATCGCAGCCTTCGGCAGCTCCTACAGGGTTTGTGTGATTCCGCAAGCTTGCGCAGCGTCTAGCCCCAGTGTCCCCGCAATCCCATGGGGCGAGACTTCGGAACCCGGCATGCAAGCGCTGTTGAACGAGATTCTTGACGCTGTCCGGCCCCTGATCGGGCAGGGCAAAGTGGCTGACTACATTCCCGCCCTCGGCACCGTGCCGGCCAATCAACTGGGCATCGCCGTGTACGGCAACGACGGCGAAATGTATTGCGCCGGCGATGCCGAGACGCCGTTCTCGGTGCAGAGTATCTCCAAAGTGTTCAGCCTGGTGCAGGCCATCGAGCATTCCGGCGAGGCGATTTGGGAGCGTCTGGGTCACGAGCCGTCCGGCCAGCCGTTCAACTCGCTGGTGCAGCTGGAGTTCGAGCGCGGGCGCCCCCGTAATCCGTTCATCAACGCCGGGGCGCTGGTGATCTGCGACATTAACCAGTCGCGTTTCGCCGCGCCGGCCCTGTCGATGCGTGATTTCGTGCGGCGCCTGTCGGGCAATCCGCAGGTGATCGTCGACGGCAAAGTCGCCGAATCCGAATACCAGCACCGCGCCCGCAACGCGGCCATGGCGTACCTGATGCAATCGTTCGGCAACTTCCACAACGACGTCGAAGCGGTATTGCGCAGCTACTTCAGCCACTGCGCGTTGCGCATGAACTGTATCGACCTGGCGCGGGCGTTCTGCTTCCTCGCCAACGACGGGTTCTGCAAGCACAGCGGCGAACAGATCCTCACCCGGCGCCAGACGCAGCAGGTCAACTCGATCATGGCCACCAGCGGCCTGTACGACGAGGCCGGCAATTTCGCCTATCGCGTCGGCCTGCCGGGCAAGAGCGGGGTCGGCGGCGGGATTGTCGCGGTGGTGCCGGGGCAATTCAGCGTGTGCGTGTGGTCGCCGGAACTCAATGCTGCCGGCAACTCGCTGGCGGGGATGGCGGCGCTGGAGATGCTCAGTTCGCGGATTGGCTGGTCAGTCTTCTGACCCGATCTTCCAAACACTGCAAAACTTTGTGGGAGCTGGCTTGCCAGCGATAGCGGTGGTTCAGCAACGTCAATGCCGGGCTTGCCGGCCTCATCGCTGGCAAGCCAGCTCCCACAGGTTTGCTGGTGTTTGTAGAAGGTGTGTTTCAGCGCAGAATCCGCTACATTTTCCGGCCGCCCCTCATATGGTGAATCCGCTTCATGTCTCTTGCGCTCGAACGTCTAGTCGCCGGCACGCCGATCCCTTTCGCTGGTAACCGCGTGACCGTGGTCAGCCCCGAACTGGCGGCGCGGTTTCAGCCCGGTGACCACCTTTTGGTCGAGCAGGTGAGTGGCGAGCTGTTGCTGATTCCGGTGGTCGATCAACAGGCCGCTGCGGTAGCCATCGAACGCGCTGAAGCGGCTTTCACTGCCTTGTCGGCGGTGACCGACCAAGCCATCAGTCGTTTCTTCGATCTGTTCGCCCAACGTCTGGAAACCCCGGAATGCTGGAGCCTGATCGAAGCGGCAAACCTGGCCGACATCGAACGCGCCAAGGCCCGTGGTCGCTCCACCACCCGGCTGCTCGCCGACGAGCGCATGCGCCGTGACATGATCGCCGGTCTGCGCGCTTGGCGGGATGCGCCGGCCACGCGCGGCAAGGTCATCAGCAGCGTCGAACACGACGGCTGGAAGGTCGAGCAAGTGGTGTCGCCGCTGGGCATTGTGGCATTCGTGTTTGAAGGACGGCCGAACGTGTTCGCCGATGCCGCCGGCGTACTGCGCACCGGCAACACTGCGGTGCTGCGCATCGGCAGCGATGCATTGGGCACTGCGCAAGCGATCGTCACTCACGCGCTGAACCCGGCGCTGGCCGATGCCGGTCTGCCGGCGGGGGCGGTGTCGCTGGTGGAAAGCGTCAATCACGCCGCCGGTTGGGCGATGTTCGCCGACCGGCGTCTGTCGCTGGCGGTGGCCCGGGGCTCGGGGCGTGCGGTCAGCCAGTTGGGCAGCATCGCCCAGCAGGCGGGCACGGCGGTCAGCCTGCATGGCACTGGCGGCGCATGGCTGATTGCCGATCGTGATGCCGATGCCACACGCTTCGCCGCCGTGGTGCGCAACTCGCTGGATCGCAAAGTCTGCAACACGCTGAACGTTTGCCTGATTCAACGCGACCGTGTCGCCGAACTGCTGCCGTTGTTCCTCGATGCGCTCAAACAAGCGGGCACGGCACGCGGGCAGGGCTGCAAACTGCACATCGTCGCCGGCAGTGAAAGCTACCTGCCGGCCGAGTGGCAGAACGCGACGGTCGAGGTCTATCGCGCCGAGGGGTATCAGACCGAGGCCTTGGCCGAAGCGCTGGCGGAATCCGATTTGGGCCGCGAGTGGGAATGGGAAGAAACCCCGGAAGTCAGTCTGATGATCGTCGATGATCTGGATCAGGCGATCGCGCTGTTCAATCGCTACAGCCCGCAGTTCACGGTGTCGCTGATCAGTGAGGATGCGGCGGCCCAGGAACGCTTCTACAACGCGGTGAACGCGCCGTTTGTGGGCAACGGGATTACCCGTTGGGTCGATGGGCAGTACGCGTTGAACAAGCCGGAGCTGGGGCTTTCGAACTGGGAGAGCGGGCGCCTGTTTGCGCGCAGTGCGATTCTTTCGGGGGATGGGGTGTTTACGGTGCGTAGCCGTATGACGCAGGTCGACCTCAGCGTAAAACGCTGAAAACGCCTTATCCCGATTGATGCACACCGGCCCTGTGGTGAGGGGATTTATCCCCGATGGGGCGCGAAGCGGCCCCAAGAGATCGGGCCTGCTGCGCAGTCCATCGGGGATAAATCCCCTCGCCACAAGTTCCTCTTCACCTCAGCGGATTTGTATCAGGCGGCTGCGCTGGCGTTTGCCTGAATGGCACACGTCGCCGGTTGCTCAGCCAGCGGCACAAACGTACGGCGATCCGCCGCCAGCGCGTCGATTGACCCGGTCTCGATGTCATAGACCCAGCCATGCAGGTTCAGCAGGCCTTTTTCCTGGGCCAGGCGCACGCTCGGGTGGGTCTGAATGTTCGCCAGTTGCGCGATCACATTTTCCCGCACCATCGCACTCAATTTCGCCGCGTCATTGGCGTGCGGTCGTGCCTCGTTCACCACTTTCGCCGACTCGGCATGTTGCAGCCAGCCGCTGACGGCGGGCAGGTGATCCATGCATTTGCATTGGGCAATCGCGGTCATCGCGCCGCAATCGGAGTGGCCGCAGATCACGATGTCAGTCACCCCAAGCACCGCCACCGCATATTCCACCGTCGCCGACACCCCGCCCGGATGCGGGCTGTAGGACGGCACGATATTGCCCGCGTTGCGGATCACGAACAGTTCACCGGGTTCTTGCTGGGTCAGCAGTTCCGGGACGACGCGGCTGTCGGAACAGGTGATGAACAAGGTCCCGGGTTGTTGAGTGGTCGCCAAGTGTTTGAACAGTTCGGTGCGTTGCGGAAACGCCTCGTTCTGGAACTTCAGGAAGCCTTCGATCAGGTTTTTCATGGTGTTGTCCTCTCAGTTCGAACAGCCGGTGCCGAATTCGCTGTATTGAAGAATGTGTTTTGCGCCGTGGCTGTCGAGGTAGGTCATCTCGACCGGTACAACGCCGCAGACGTCGGCGACCGGGGTGATGCTCACGACTTCAGCAATATCCAGCGCCATGCCGTAGCGGTAGGCAATGGCCTCTTCATCAGCCTGGGCCTGGGCGGCGAGGCCGGCGAGCAGGGCCAGGGTCAACAGAATTTTGTGCATGGGGCAGCCTCCAGGCGGATGGGGGGACGATTTGGTAATTCGGGTTTGGATGGGCCCGCACCTCAGGTGCGGGCCGGGTGGATCAGAACGGACGCAGTGGCAGGAACTTGCCGTCGAGGGTGACCACGGCGCGGGAGCCGCCTTCCGGGTCTTCGACTTTCTTGATGTCGAGCTTGAAGTTGATGGCGCTGATGATGCCGTCGCCGAACTGCTCGTGGACCAGGGCTTTGAGGGTGGTGCCGTAGATCTGGATCATCTCGTGGAAGCGGTAGATGGTCGGGTCGGTCGGCACGCCGCTGAGGCTGCCGCGCAACGGGATGATTTGCAGGGCGGCAACGGCGTCGGCGTCCAGTTCAAGCTTGGCGCCGACCACTTGCGCGGCGTCTTGCGGCAAAGGGTGCTGGCCGAGCAGGGCAGCGGTGACGTAGGCCAGGCTCAGGCCGGTGTCGTCAGCCAGATCCTGCCACGACAGATTTTTGCGGGCCTTGATGTCGAGAATGCGGGTGGTCAGGGCCAGGCTGGCATCGTTGTAAGCGTGGGACTGTTGCATGGTGTCGCTCCTTTCAAGGTTGGCTTGCTGTGTGGGAGCCATCTTCTGCCGATTGATCCATAGCGTCCAAGACCGATATACAATGCTTTGCATAAGTCCTGCCTATAGATGGTGAGCCCGATGCTGTTGCGACATTTGCGTTATCTGCTGGCCGTGGCCGACCACGGCGGATTCACCCGGGCGGCGGAGGCGTTGCACGTGTCGCAGCCGACCCTGTCGCAACAGATCCGCCAACTTGAGGAAACTCTGGGGGTGGCCCTGTTTGATCGCACTTCGCGCACGGTCAAGGCCACCGATGCCGGCGAGGCTTACATTGAGTGTGCGCGGCGGGTGCTGGTGGAGCTGGAGGCGGGCAAGCGGGCATTGCATGACGTGAAGGATCTGTCCCGTGGCAACCTGCGTCTGGCCATGACCCCGACCTTCATGGCGTATCTGGTCGGGCCGTTGGTGCGTGATTTCGCGGCGCGCTACCCGGGTATCCATCTGCAGATTCTCGAGCTGTCGATGGACGATATCGAGGCTGGACTGGCGGACGATTCGTTGGATATCGCGATTGCCTTTACCCCGGTGCGCCACCCCGATCTCGAGTGCATTCCGGCGTTTACCGAAACCCTGGGGATCATGGTCGGGCGCGAGCATCCGCTGTACGACAGCAGCGGGGTACTGACGTCGAGTGACCTTGCACAGCTGGATTTCGCCTTGCTGGCACCGGACTTCATTACCCGGTTATCAATCGATGAATATTTTCGTCAGTTGGGGATCACGCCGCAGGTGCGCATCGAAGTGAACTCGGTGAGCACGTTGCTGGAGGTGGTGCGACATGCGCCGATGGCGACGATGTTGCCCGAGGCGATTGCGTCCGAAGACCGCGCGTTGCGTCGCTTGAGCGTCGAGCATGAAGCGCCGCAGCGTGGAGCGGCGTTGTTGCGGCGGCGCAATAATTACCACAGTGCGGCGGCAGTGGCGTTCATGAATCTGGTGCTGGAACTCAATATCCCTCTGTAGGAGCTGCCGAAGGCTGCGATCTTTTGATCTTGATCTAAAAAACAAGATCAAAAGATCGCAGCCTTCGGCAGCTCCTACAGTGCAGTTTCAGGGAGCAATAAAAAGGGCCTGCTTCTTTTGGAAGCAGGCCCTTTTTATTTATTGAAGTTGTAACTCAGCAAAACCGGTCAATCACCCGAACTTCATTCTTGTTCTGCATCGAATCCCACGCCTGTTTCAGCGTCTGCAGCACATTGCCGATGAAGTCCTTGTCGGCTGCGGCTTTCTTGCCGACATAACCGTGGCCGCGGCGGTACATCTTCAGGCGGGCCAGCAGGTTCTGGTTGTTGCGGTCGAATTCTTCTTCACCAGCGTGGGGCGACAGGCAGTCGATATGCACCTGACCCGACTTGCTGATCCAGAGAATGTGGCTGTCGTGGCTGTCTTTTTGCGCCGCGAACATACGAGCCAGTTCTTCGATAGTAGGTTGATTGTTCAGATTCATGATGTTTGCCCCTTGACCAGTCTGGTGATCTTTCAAAGTTGATTCGCTAATACAGGTAGCCCATCGGTTAGTTGATCCCTGGCACCGAAACCAGGACGTCAGCGGTCGCCCGTGAGAAGTACGGGGTCATGCGTCTGTTGCATGTAGTCGTGTTGAATAACTGCTACGCAATAGCGTCACAACGAGGAGAAGCAGCGAAAACCGGGAGGCTCCTTGACGACGTTTTCAGGGTCGACCACAAGCATCTTGAGAATTTTCGCCAGCGCTTCTCGTCCTTGTACTGGACGTTCAGGCCAGGTCAGCTTCTTCAATCTGCCTTGTGGGCAGCGTGTATCCGGAAAAAACAACTCGGCGGTCAGACGAGTTTGCTCAAGCGTGTTACCGATGTTCCCGATCGGGGAACGTCTTCATCATGCAAAAGCAAAACGACGCCGTCAACGGTTTTGTAGTGATTATTTTTGATCACTACATATTGTCGGACAAAGCTGTTTTGGAACGAGAAAAGTTCCGTTCAGGCAACGGACGCGGGGCTGTGAAAGATGTAGAAGGTGCAGGGATAACCGTCGACCGAACGCTGCTGGCGGACGAACTCACCACCGCTCAATTTGGGGATCAACCGGGCCCAGAAGTGCCGTGCAGGCAGGTTGGCGTCGATATGAAAAATCTGCCACTGACCGGGCAAACGACTCAAGAGGGCAGAGACGACAAACTGCGCGACGCCTTGGCCACGGAAGCGTCGTGTGAGGAAGAGGTAGCTGATGTTGTATTCAGTGCCCTCGATGCGGGTGTCATTGTCGACGATCACGAACCCGGCCAATTCGCTGTCGATGCGGATCAGGAAAGGTTGGGTAGCTGGATTGCGCCAGTAGTCGTCTTTCGGCTGAATACTGAAGAAGCCATGTTCGCCGAGTTTCAGTGGTAGCCATTGGCTGAAGTCGTACATGTAGAACTGCATGAGGTTTTCGATGGTTTGCAGTTCGTCGCGGTGGGCGGGGTGCAGTTCGATGGTGGGCATTGGGGAGAACTCCTGAAGATTGCGGCTTCAGTATTGTCGAATCATACCTTGTGGCGAGGGGATTTATCCCCGATGGGCTGCGAAGCGGCCCCAGCTTTTCCTTAAACCGGGGGACTGCTGCGCAGTCCATCGGGGATAAATCCCTTCGCCACAGTTGCCCCGGCGGTTTTGCTTCGGGTCGATTTGCGTTTCTTTTTCCACGGCGCGGCAGCCTTGCCGGCCGGTGGCGGGCCGCTGATGGTCAGGTTCAGCGCAGAACAGCGGGTGACCTGCTTGCTCATCCACGCCGCCTGTTTGGTGACGAACTCTTCCAGACTCATCTCGCCGCTCTGCACCATGTCCAGCGCCTGCTCCCAGATGGCGGTGGTGCCGGGATCGGCAATCGCCCGCGGTACGGCGTCGATAAGGCTGAAGGCCGGCGGGGTCGCGGCCAGCGCCTTGCCGTTCTTCACCAGATAACCACGATCCAGCAGGCCCTGAATGATCGAGGCGCGCGTGGCTTCGGTGCCGATGCCGGTGGTGTCCTTGAGTTTCTGTTTGAGCAGCGGATCTTCCACCAGTCTGGCGACGTTCTTCATCGCCTTGATCAGATCGCCTTCGGTGTAGGGTTTCGGCGGCTGCGTCCAGAGGTCCTTGAGGTTCACGCCGGCCACGGCGCAATCGATACCCTGGCTTAGCGCCGGAAGCGTTTGTGGGGCTGGCGCTTCACGGCCCTTGGCCGGGGCGAGGGCTTCAGGCAGGGCACGTTTCCAGCCCGGTTCAATGATCTGCTTGCCGACCGCGCGCAACGCTTCACCGGCGCAATCGAAATCGGCCTGAGTACGATCGTATTCATGGTTGGGCAGGAATTGCGCCAGATAACGCGCGCGAATCAGGGTATAGACCGCCCGGTGTTTGCCGCTCAGGCGTTCGAGATTTTTCGCCGCAGCCGTGGGGATGATGCCGTGGTGGGCGCTGACCTTGGCGTCGTTCCACGCTCGGGAGCGACGCTGCGGGTCGAGGTGACCGTTCAGCGCGTCGAGGCTCGGGTCGGCCTGACGCAGTGCCGCAAGTATCCCCGGCGCTTCGCTGTGCTGGCTCAGCGGCAGAAAGCCGCAATCGCTGCGCGGGTAGGTGATGACCTTGTAGGTTTCGTAGAGCGCCTGGGCGATGTCGAGGGTTTCCTGGGCGCCGAGACCGAGTTTCTTCGAGCAGACTTCCTGCAGGGTGCCCAGATCGAAAGGCAGCGGTGCCACTTCACGCATGCGCTCGGTGCGTAGCTTCATCACCCGCGCAGTGGCGGCATTGCTGATTGCCGCCGCCGCTTGTTGCGCCAGTGCCTGATTCAGACAGCGATCCTGATCGTCGCAAACGTTGCTGGTCGCACGCCATTGCGCAGTGAACCGCGTGCCGTCGTGCAGCAGTTGCACATCGATCGCCCAATACGGCACCGGGACGAAATCGGCGATGCTGCGGTCGCGATCCACCACCAGTCGCAGCGTCGGCGTTTGTACCCGACCGACCGGCAGCACGCCCTGATAGCCGGACTGCCGGCCCAATAGAGTGAACAGGCGGCTCATGTTCATGCCGATCAGCCAGTCCGCCCGCGAGCGCCCTAGCGCCGAGTGATACAGGCTGAAGGTTTCCGCTCCCGGCTTCAGCGCGGCCAGAGCCTTGCGAATTGACGCCTCGTCCAGCGCCGACAGCCACAAGCGCCGGATCGGCCCGCGATAGCGGCAGTGTTCGACCAGTTCCCGGGCAATCATCTCGCCCTCACGGTCGGCGTCGGTGGCGATGATCAGCTCGCTGGCCCCGCCGAGCAGGCGCTTGACCGCCTTGTACTGGCTGGCGGTACGCGGCTTGACGGTCATTTTCCACTTGTCCGGGATGATCGGCAGATCCGCCAGTACCCAGCGTTTGTAGCGCGCGTCGTAGGCATCCGGTGGTGCGGTTTCCAGCAGATGGCCGATGCACCAGGTCACTGTGACGTCCGTTCCCAGCCAGCAGCCGTCGCCCCGACGCCTGGCGCCCAGCACGGCCGCGATGTCTTTGGCCTGGGAAGGTTTTTCACAGAGGTACAGCCGCATAACCACCGTCGTCGATCAGTTCACTGGAGGTGCACAGAATGGCCGCAGTTGGCGCTCGGGGCAACTTTTATCTGTATGGATATACAGATCAAAACATTGCCGGAGATGACCGGTATTATCGGGACGTCGCGAGCGGCTATCGAGAAATCGATTGGCAAGGCAGTTGACGCCCGTGTCAGGTTCACCGGGCTTCTCAGAAACGCGAGTGACCGGGCGATCTCGCTAGTGGATCGCCGTGCTCGACGCGTACTGCCAACTCTGAAACAAGGAAGTCCCACCATGGCTCAAGCCAAAGCGAAAACCAGCAGCGCCTATGACGAAGTGAACGCCTTCAGCCACCTGTACGACCGTGGCGTCGGCCTGGTGAACGGCAAACCGTCGTTCACTGCCGACCAGGCGGCTGACGAAATCCTGCGCAAAAACCTGTCGTGGCACGACAAGAACGGCGACGGCAAAATCTCCCTGACCTACACCTTCCTTACCGAGAAACCGGCAAACTACAATCCGAACCTCGGCAACTTCAGCCAGTTCAGCGCTCAGCAAAAGGCTCAAGCCATACTGGCCATGCAATCCTGGGCCGACGTGGCCAAGGTCACGTTCACTGAGGGCAAGGGCGGCGACGGCCACATGACCTTCGGCAACTACGACGTCAGCACTGGCGGTGCGGCGTTCGCCTACCTGCCGAGCGGCGGCAGCTATGATGGCCAGTCGTGGTACCTGATCAACAACCAGTATCAGGTCAACAAGACCCCGGACACCAACAACTACGGGCGTCAGACCCTGACCCACGAGATCGGTCATACCCTTGGCCTGTCGCACCCGGGCGCCTACAACGCCGGCAACGGCAACCCGACCTACAACGACGCCAAATATGCCGAAGACACCCGTGGCTACAGCCTGATGAGCTACTGGAGCGAAGCCAACACCGACCAGAACTTCAGCAAGGACGGCAGCGGCGCCTACGCCTCGGCACCGCTGCTGGACGATATCGTCGCCGTGCAAAAACTCTACGGCGCCAACTATGAGACTCGCGCCGATAACACCACCTACGGTTTCGGCTCCAATACCGGGCGCGATTACTACAGCGCCACCTCGGCGTCGTCGAAGCTGGTGTTCTCGGTGTGGGACGGTGGCGGCGATGACACGCTGAACTTCTCCGGCTTCACCCAGAACCAGAAAATCAACCTCAATGAAGGCTCGTTCTCCGATGTCGGCGGGCTGGTCGGCAACGTGTCGATCGCCTATGGCGTGACCGTGGAAAACGCCGTTGGCGGTTCCGGCAATGACCTGCTGATCGGAAACTCGGCCGTCAACCATCTGTTCGGCGGAGCCGGCAACGACATCCTTTACGGCGGTGGCGGCGCGGATGTGCTGTGGGGCGGCGAGGGTGCGGACACCTTCGTGTTCGGTGCGGCCAGTGACTCGACCAACAACCAGCCGGACTGGATCATGGATTTCAAAAGCGGCGTGGACAAGATCGACCTCTCGGGCATCGCCGGTTTCGCCACGGGCGCGGCCACGCTGAACTTCGTCAGCGGTTTCACCGGCCATGCGGGCGATGCAATCCTGACTTATTACGCACAGAGTGGTCAGACCGGGCTGCTGATCGATCTGACGGGGCAGGGTGAGGTGGACTTTGCCGTAGGTGTGGTGGGGCAGGCGCTGGCGACGGATATCGTGGTTTGAGCTGATCCTGACTGACACCGATTCAGGGCAACTATCGTCCTGTGGCGAGGGAGCTTGTCGAATCGTCGCACCGTCCCGCTCGGCGGCGAAGCCGTCGCAAACTCGGAAATCGCGTTATACCTGACACACGCGATTCCCGGATTCAGGGCTGCTACGTAGCCCAGCGGGACGGTGCGACGATTCGACAAGCTCCCTCGCCACAGTTCATTTGTCCCTGGAGAACCCCCCATGAGCACCACCGGCCTCAACCCCGTCATTACCCTCGAAGAGCTTCCCGGTTGCCTGCTGGTGAAGTTCCACGGCATCCAGGTCGCGGCGTCCTCGCATGTGCTGGTCCTCCATGAGGCCAACTACCCGCCGGTGTACTACGTGCCCCGCGAGGACATCGACGAAAAATACTTCGCCCGCACCGACCACACCAGTTATTGCCCGTACAAGGGCGACGCCAATTACTTCAGCCTGCAGGTGCCGGGGCATGAGGCGGCGAATGCGGTGTGGACGTATGAGAAACCGAAAATCTCGGTCGATGCGATCAAGAACTATGTGGCGTTTTATCCGGACCAGGTGAAGTTCGAGGTGATCAAGGCGGATGCCTGATTCTTGGCTGAGGAGATTCAATTGTGGCGAGGGGATTTATCCCCGATGGACTACGTAGTAGTCCCCTTTTTCACGGGGGCGCTACGCACCCCATCGGGGATAAATCCCCCTCGCCACAGGTTTTTTTCACCCAAGGATCATGTGCGCAGGTTCAGATTCAGTTCTTGTCCAGATCGATATTCTTCGTCTCCCGCAGACAAATCATTCCCACCACCAGGCTCACCCCGGTAATCAGCACCGGGTACCACAGCCCATAGAAAATATCCCCGGTGTACACCACCAACGCGAACGACACCGTTGGCAGGAAGCCGCCGAACCAGCCGTTGCCGATGTGATACGGCAGGGACATCGAGGTGTAGCGGATGCGCGTCGGGAACAGTTCGACCATCAGCGCCGCCAGCGGGCCGTAGCACATGGCCGAGATGATGATTAGCGCGACAATCAGTGCCACGATCATCGGTTTGTTGATCTGCTGCAGGTCGGCCTGTTGCGGGTAGCCGGCGAGGGTGACGGCGCCGCGCAGGGCCGATTCGTCATAGCCGTCGATCTTCACGTCGCCGATGCTCACCTGCACGCCGCTGCCGGCCGGCGCTGCGGCGCTGGTGTAGGGCAGGCCTTGCTTGACCAGGAAGGTCTTGACCTTGTCGCACGGGCTGTCGAATTTGGCCTTGCCCACCGGGTCGAACTGAAAGGTGCAGGTTGCTGGGTCCGCCAGCACGGTGATCGGCGCCTGACGACTGGCCTGATCGATTGCCGGATTGGCGTAGTGGGCGAGGGATTTGAAAATCGGGAAGTACAGCGCCGTCGCCAGCAGCAAACCGAGCATCAACACCGGTTTGCGTCCGACCTTGTCCGACAGCCAGCCGAAAATGATGAAGAACGGCGCACCGATCACCACGCTGATGATCAGCAGGCTGTTGGCAACGGCCGGATCCATTTTCAGAAACTGGGTCAGGAAGAACAGCACGTAGAACTGCGCGGCGTAAAAGGTCACCGCTTGCCCGGCATTGATGCTGAACAGCGCAATCAGCACGACTTTGAGGTTCTCCCATTGGCCGAACGATTCGCGGATCGGCGCCTTCGACGCTTTGCCTTGCTCTTTCATTTTCAGGTAGGCCGGCGACTCGTGCAGGCTCAGGCGGATCCAGGTGGAAATGCCCAGCAGCACGATCGACAGCAGGAACGGAATACGCCAGCCCCAGACTTCGAATTGGTCACCGGTGAAGTACCGGCAACCGAGCACCACCAGCAGTGACAGCAGCAGACCGAGGGTCGCGGTGGATTGAATCCAGCTGGTGTGGAAACCGCGCTTGCCGATGGGCGCGTGTTCCGCCACGTAGGTCGCGGCGCCGCCGTATTCACCGCCCAGCGCCAGGCCCTGGAGCATGCGCAGCACCACCAGAATGATCGGCGCGGCGATGCCGATGCTGGCGTAGTTCGGCAGCAGACCGACACAGAACGTGGCGATGCCCATCAGGACGATGGTCGCGAGGAAGGTGTATTTGCGCCCGATCATGTCCCCCAACCGACCGAACACCAGCGCCCCGAACGGCCGCACGATAAACCCGGCGGCGAAGGCCATCAGCGCGAAGATGAACGCCGTGGTGTCGTTGACGCCGGCGAAAAACTGCTTGCTGATCACCGCCGCCAGGGCGCCGTAGAGGAAGAAGTCATACCACTCGAACACCGTCCCCAGGGACGAGGCGAAGATGACTTTCTGTGTGGCATTGCTGGTGCTGGCGCCGCTCGCGGCATCCAGCGGCTGAGCGTGTTCTGACATATCGGTATCCCTCACAGTGATTGTTTTTGTTGTTCCACTGGTGTTGCGCGCTGCCTTGAACGAATTACACGGCCCCCTGTAGGAGCTGCCGCAGGCTGCGATCTTTTGATCTTGTAAAAGCCAAAGGCAAAAGATCGCAGCCTGCGGCAGCTCCTACAGGGTGTGGGCCAGTTCGGGAGTGGGTGTGCAGGTCCTGATCGGTGGGTTGAGGATCATCTGCGCCGCCTTCTCGGCAATCATCAGCGTAGGCGAACAGGTGTTGCCCGAGGTGATGCGCGGCATGATCGAGGCGTCGGCGATGCGCAGGCCGGGCACGCCATGCACGCGCAGTTGTGCATCGACCACCGCGTCAGCGTCATTGCCCATGCGGCAGGTGCCGACCGGGTGGAAGATCGTCGTGCCGATTCGCGCCGCCGCTTCGTGCAGTTGCACCTCGCTCTGCAGGCTGTCGCCGGGCAGATACTCCACCGGTTTGAACGCCTGCAGGGCTGGGGCGCTGACGATGCGGCGGGTCAGGCGGATCGCATCGGCGGCCACGCGCAAATCTTCGGGATGGCTGAGGTAGTTGGGTTGAATCAGCGGCGCGTCCTGAGGATTCGTCGAACGGATGTCGATCCGCCCACGGCTCTGCGGACGCAGATCACAGACCGACGCGGTGAACGCCGGGAAACTGTGCAGCGGCTCGCCAAAGCGCTCCAGCGACAGGGGTTGCACGTGGTATTCAAGGTTCGCTGAAGTCTGCTCCGGCCCGGATCGGGCAAACGCGCCCAACTGACTCGGCGCCATCGACAGCGGCCCGCTGCGGTCATACAGATAACGCAAACCCATGCCCATCTTGCCCCACAGGCTGCCGGCGATCTGATTCAACGTGCGGGCGTTTTGCAGTTTGTAGATCAGGCGCAATTGCAGGTGATCCTGCAGGTTGCCGCCAACCCCCGGCAGCTCATGAATCACGCCGATGCCGAGGCGTTCCAGCAACGGCCGCGGGCCGATTCCGGAGCGCTGCAGAATGCTCGGCGAACCGACGGCGCCGGCGCAGAGGATGATTTCCTTGCGCGCCTTGAAGCATTTGACCTGGCCTTGGTGGCGGGCACTGACCTTCGATGCGCGGCCGTTTTCCAGCAACACGCGATCCACTTCAACGCCGGTCAGCACCGTCAGATTGGCCCGCTCGCGAATCGGTTTGAGAAATGCTTTCGCCGCGTTCCAGCGCACCCCGGCCTTCTGGTTGACCTGAAAGTAGCCGCAACCCTCGTTGTCGCCCTGGTTGAAGTCGTCGATGCTGGCGATGCCGCTCTGTTCGGCGGCGCTGCGAAACGCGTTGAGAATCGGCCATGACAACCGCTGTTGCTCAACCCGCCATTCACCCGTGGCACCGTGAAATTCAGCGGCGCCGGCAAAGTGGTTTTCGCTCTGTTTGAACAGTGGCAGCACGTCGTTCCAGGCCCAGCCCGGATTGCCCTCGGCCGCCCAGCCATCATAGTCGCCGGCCTGGCCGCGCATGTAGATCATGCCGTTGATGGAGGAGCAGCCACCGAGCACTTTGCCGCGCGGGTAACTCAGGCTGCGACCCTGCAGGCCGGGTTGGGCTTCGGTCTTGAAGCACCAGTCGGTGCGTGGGTTGCCAATGCAGAACAGATAGCCGACCGGGATGTGAATCCACGCATAGTTGTCGCGTCCGCCGGCTTCGAGCAGCAACACCCGCTGCTGCTTGTCTGCCGACAATCGATTGGCCAGCAGGCACCCGGCAGGTCCAGCACCGACCACGATGTAGTCGTATTCATCAAGGGAAGTCTGCATTCCCTGACCTCGCTTTTTGTTTTTATTGTCCGACACTCTAGTTGTCAGCTTTCGTTAAAAGAATGTTAGTTTTTACCCAGCCGCTGTGCGTTTTCGAACAGCCTGGCTTGACCCTGGCTGACAAGGACACCCCATGTTCGACTGGAACGACCTGCGGTTTTTTCTGGAGTTGCAACGCAGCGGCCGCCTGCTCACGGCCGCCCGACGCCTGAACACCACTCACGCCACCGTCGCCAGGCACATTGAGGCCATCGAACGGAGCCTCGGCACCGCACTGTTCGTCCAGCATGCCCAAGGCTACGAAATGACCCCGGCGGGGGAGGCGCTGCTCAAGCACGCCGAAGCCATGGAAAACGTCGCGCTATTGGCCCAGGAAGAGATCACCCAATCCACCGCGCCGCTGGGCAAGATCCGCGTCGGCGTCACCGAAGGGCTGGGTATCAAGTTTCTCGCCAGCCGCATGATCGGCCTGTTCGAACGCTATCCCGGCCTGGAGGTGGAGCTGGTGGCCGTGCCGCGGTTCGTCAGCATCCTCAACCGCGAGGCGGAAATCAGCATCCACCTCGAACGCCCGGCTGCCGACATGCTGGTCACGCGCAAACTCACGGACTATCGGTTGGCGCTCTACGCCAGTCAGGCCTACCTCGACAAGGCACCGCCGCTACAGAGTCGCGAAGACCTCGCCCGGCATGCGTGGATCGGCTATGTGGATGATCTGCTGTTCAGCCAGGAACTGATGTTTCTCAACAGTTTCTGTCGCAGCCCGCGCGTTGTATTCCACAGCACCAGCGTGATCGCCCAGCAGGAGGCGGCGCGCTCGGGCCTGGGGATTGCTGTGTTGCCCTGCTATATGGCGGCGTCGGATCCGGATCTGCGCCTGTTGCTGCCGGATGAGCGCATTGAGCGCAGTTACTGGATCAGCACCCGGCGCGAGCTGCACAAATCGGTGCGGCTGCGGGTGGTCTGGGATTATGTGGTGGGGCTGTGCGAGGCGGAGCAGGGGCTGCTCACCGGCAAACACTGACACCTCAAGGTTTTTCAGCCGGCTCGAGATTTCACCGATCTGGATCAATATTTCCCTTTGAAATATCACCTAACTTAAAAGATCCAGGCCCTTGTTGCGGTATCGACTACAGTGCTCCGGTGCGCAATTTGCTGCGCTCATGGAGTAGCCCGGCAGCCCCCACCAATAACCACAACGGGTCGCCAGGCAGAGTGCAGCAAGGAGCTGACGTAGAACTCCCCCTGAAACTTTTCACGGATGAACATCGTAATGCACTGCCTCGAACGCACCTTTGATATCCAGCCCCTGACCCAGGCGGATATGACTGTCCACATCAACGGCCAACCGGTTAGCGCGGCCATCGGTGAAACGGTCCTCAGCGTTATCCAGTCCCTCGGTGTGCGCCAGGTCGCACGCAACGATCATGACCAGATCAGCGGCGCCTATTGTGGCATGGGCGTGTGCCAGTGCTGCCTGGTGAAAATCAACGGTCGGCACAAGCGCCGAGCCTGCCAGACGGTGGTGCGCGACGGTATGCGGATTGAAACCCGGGTCAACCGCATCAACGAGCAGGAGGTCGTATGAGCCTGCAACCGGTGATCGTCGGCGGTGGTCCGGCGGGGATGGCGGCGGCCATCGAGCTGGCGCGCCATGGTGTGCGCTGCACCTTGCTCGAAGAGGCTTCGCGCCTCGGTGGAGTGGTCTATCGCGGGCCGTTGCGTGACGGCGTGCAACTGGATTACCTCGGGCCACGTTATTCCGAAGCCCTGAGCAAACTGCACGGTGATTTTCAGCAACAGGCCGGGCTGATTGACGTGCGCCTGAATCATCGCGTGGTTGGCGCCGAAGGCACCCGTGCCCTGGTGGTGCTGGATGGCGATGAGCAACTGCATGAGATCGATTATCCGCAATTGCTGCTGGCCGCCGGTTGTCACGAACGCAGCGTGCCGTTTCCCGGCTGGACCCTGCCGGGGGTGATCATGCTCGGCGGCCTGCAACTGCAAATCAAAAGTGGCGTGGTCAAGCCGCAGGGGCCGGTGGTCATCGCCGGTACCGGGCCGTTGCTGCCGCTGGTGGCAACGCAGCTGCACGCGTCCGGCGTCAAGGTCGCGGGCGTATACGAAGCCTGCGCCTTCGGCAAGATCGCCCGCGAAAGCCTGGCGTTGCTGAACAAGCCGCAGCTGTTCCTCGATGGTTTGAGCATGCTCGCTTACCTGAAACTGCACGGCATTCCGATGAACTACGGCTGGGGCGTGGTCGAAGCTCACGGCGACGGCGAGCTGAAAAGCGTCAGCGTGGCACCGTACTCGGCCACCTGGGAGCCGGACCTGACACGCATCGAGCGCTTCGAAGCCCAGACCCTGGCGGTCGGTTACGGTTTTATCCCGCGCACCCAGCTCAGTCAGCAGATGGGCCTCGACCACGGTTTCAGCGACGACGGTTACCTGCGCGCCAATGCCAACAGCTGGCAACAAAGCAACGAGCCGCATGTGCACCTGGCCGGTGACATGGGCGGCATTCGCGGCGGTGAAGCAGCGATGCTCGCCGGCAGAATCGCTGCCACTTCGATCCTGCTGCAACGCGGGATTATCGAAGAGGATCTGGCACGGGTACGCCGCGACCGCTACTTGGGCAAACTCAAATCCATCGTGCGCTTCCGCGCGGCTGTTGATCGCTACACCGAACGTGGTGTCGGCCAGACCGCCTTGCCGGCTGCCGATACGGTGATCTGCCGCTGTGAACATGCGACCCGCGCGGACATTGATCTGGCGCTGGAGCAAGGCGTGCAGGACATCGCCAGCCTGAAGATGCGCACCCGCGTCAGCATGGGCGATTGTCAGGGCCGGATGTGCGTCGGCTACTGCAGCGATCGCCTGCGCCAGGCGACCGGGCGCAAGGACGTTGGCTGGTTGCGTCCGCGTTTCCCGATCGATCCGATTCCTTTTTCCGCGTTCCAGTCCGGCGGCACGGAGGCCGTTTCCCATGAGTAAGTTCTATGACGTGATCATTGCTGGCGGCGGCGTGATCGGGGCGTCCTGCGCCTATCAATTGTCCAAGCGCGAGAACCTCAAGGTGGCGTTGATCGACGCCAAACGCCCGGGCAACGCAACCCGCGCTTCGGCCGGCGGCTTGTGGGCCATCGGCGAGTCGGTGGGTCTGGGCTGCGGAGTGATTTTCTTCCGCATGATGTCGGCCAACCGCAAACGCGAAACCCAGGGCGCGGCCGTCGCGGTGGACGCCAGCACGCCGCATATCCTGCCGGAGTCGTTCTTCGATTTCGCCTTGCAGTCCAACGCGCTGTACCCGGCGTTGCATCGCGAGTTGAAGGACAAGCACGGGATGGATTTCAAGTTTGAAAAGACCGGACTGAAGTTCGTCATTTATGACGACGAAGACCGGCTCTACGCCGAGCACATTGTCGGCTGCATTCCGCATCTGGCCGATCAGGTGCGCTGGCTCGATCAGGCTGCGCTGCGCGAAGCCGAGCCTAGCGTCAGCCATGAGGCTCGTGGGGCACTGGAATTTCTCTGCGACCACCAGGTCAGCCCGTTCCGTCTCGCCGATGCCTACATGGAAGGTGCGCGGCAGAACGGCGTCGACATCTTCGTCAATACCAACGTCACTGGCGTGTTGCACCACGGCAGCCGCGTGACCGGCGTGCAGACGGCCGAAGAGGGCGTGTTCCACTGCAAGACCCTGATCAACGCCGGCGGCGCCTGGGCGGCGGATTTGAGCGAATGGGCCACCGGTGTGCGGATTCCGGTGAAGCCGGTCAAGGGCCAGATCCTGCTGACCGAACGCATGCCGAAGATCCTCAACGGCTGCCTGACCACCAGCGACTGCTATGTGGCGCAGAAGGACAATGGCGAGATCCTGATCGGCAGCACCACCGAAGACAAAGGCTTCGACGTCACCACCACCTACCCGGAAATCGCCGGACTGGTGCAGGGCGCGGTGCGCTGCCTGCCGGAACTCAAGGACGTCAATCTCAAGCGCACCTGGGCCGGATTGCGTCCGGGGTCGCCGGATGAGCTGCCGATCCTCGGGCCGATGCGTGGGGTGGAAGGGTATCTGAATGCCTGCGGACACTTCCGCACCGGCATCCTGACCTCGGCGATTACCGGGGTGCTGCTGGATAAACTGGTCAACCAGGAAGCACTGCCGCTGGATATCACACCGTTCCTCGCGGATCGGTTTGAGGTGGCGCCGGTCAAGCAAGAACGGGAATTAGAGCTGGCCTGATCCAATCCCCTGCGGCAGCTCCCACAGGGTTTTCGGTCGTTCACAAACCCTGTGGGAGCGGGCTTGCCCGCGAAGGCGTCGGTGCTGTCGGCCTGAAGTTTGGATCTGTGCAAGGACGTCAGGCCTTGCGCGCTTCCTCTTCCAGTTGATCCGATTCGAACAGCCGCGCCAGTTCCGCGCGGGCTTCCTGAGCGGTCTGCAGGACTTTGGCCGCGTCGTCGTAAACGGCGTGCTGCGCCTCCAGCACCTGCTCGTCGTGGTGCTTGAAGCGCTTGATCCGCGCATCGGCCTGAGCCTGGGTCAAACCCAGGCCGACCAGGGTACGGCGGCTCATTTCCAGACTGGAGTAATAGGTCTCACGAATCGGCTCGGCGCCGACATCCACCAGGCGGTGCACGTGCTGACGGTTACGTGCGCGGGCGATGATCTTCATGTGCGGATACAGCTTGCGCACGATCTCGGCGGTCTTGATGTTGGTCTCCGGATCGTCCGTGGCAATCACGAAGTATTCCGCCTCGCCAACCTTTGCCGCATTGAGGATTTCCGGGCGCATCGGGTCGCCATAGAACACCGGTACGCCGCCAAAACTGCGCGACAGTTCGATGGTTTCCACCGAAGTGTCGAGGGCGACGAACTTGAAGTTCTGCGCTCGCAGAATCCGCGCCACGATCTGGCCCATCCGGCCCATGCCGGCGATCACCACGCGCGGTGCCTCGGTATCGATTTCGCGGAATTTCTCCGGTACTTCCACCGGCTGCACTTTCGGGCTGACCAGCCGTGCGCAGATCAGCAGCAGCAACGGCGTCAAGGCCATCGACAAGGTGATGGTCAGCACCAGCAAGTCATACAGGCGCGGTTCGAACAAGCCCTGATCGCGCCCGATCTTGAACACCACAAAGGCAAATTCACCGCCGGCGGCGAGCACGATACCCAGGCGAATCGCACTGACCTTGGTCAGCCCACCAGCTAGGCGCCCGACCACAAACAGCAGCGGCAACTTCAAGCCGATCAGCAACAGCGTCAGGCCCAGCACGGTGATCGGCGCACTCAGCAGCAGACTCAGGTTGGCGCCCATGCCGACGCTGATGAAAAACAGCCCGAGCAGCAAGCCCTTGAACGGCTCGATTTGCGCTTCCAGCTCATGCCGATATTCGGAGTCCGCCAGCAGCAGGCCGGCAAGGAAAGCCCCGAGGGCCATCGACACGCCGACCAGATCCATCAGCCACGCCGTGCCGATCACCACCAGCAATGCGGTGGCGGTAGACACTTCCGGCAGACCGGTTTTCGCCACCACGCGGAACACCGGACGCAACAGATAACGCCCGCCGACCACCACCACGGCGATCCCGCCGAGTACTTGCAAACCGTGATTCAGGCTTTCCGCGTTGCTGGTGGCATGCGCGCTGCCGGCGAGCATCGGCACCAGCGCGATCAACGGGATCGCGGCGATGTCCTGAAACAGCAGAATGGCAAACGCCAGCCGCCCGTGCGGGCTGGTGAGTTCCTTGCGCTCGGCCAGGCTCTGCAGGCCGAATGCGGTGGACGACAGCGCCAGGCCAAGGCCGAGCACAATTGCACTGTTCAGCGGCTGACCGAACACATACAACGCCAGCACGCCGATTACTGCCGCTGTCAGCAGCACCTGCGCCAGGCCCACGCCAAACACCGATTTGCGCATCACCCACAAGCGCCGTGGCGACAGTTCCAGGCCGATGATGAACAACAGCAGCACCACGCCCAGTTCGGAAATATGCGCGACACTTTGCGGATTACCGATCAGACCGAGCACCGACGGGCCAATGATTACCCCCGCCAACAGATAACCGAGCACCGCGCCCAGTTGCAGACGTTTGGCCAAGGGCACGGTGAGCACTGCGGCGAACAGAAACACGACAGCGGCTTGTAACAGGTTGCCTTCATGGGGCATGGGTTGACTCCTGACAGCGGTACGGCGGGGGTGACAAGGATAAAGGCTGAAACGATTCAAGATCCACCGAAGATCCGCTGCAGGAGCTGCCGCAGGCTGCGATCTTTTGATCTTGATTCCGGAGATCAAAAGATCGCAGCCTGCGGCAGCTCCTACAGGGTTCAGTGTAAGTCTGTAATAATTTGCATCAAATGGTTACATTGATAGCCTTCGCGAATCAGTCTTTCCGAGTCCGCCATGGCCATCAACTTCGACCTCAACGACCTGCAAGCCTTTCGCGCCGTGGTCGAACAGGGCAGCTTCCGCAAGGCCGCCGACACCGTGCGCCTGTCACAACCGGCCTTGAGCCGTCGCATCGAAAAGCTTGAGGACGCCCTCGGCGTAAAACTGTTCGAACGCACCACGCGCAAAGTCAGCCTGACTCAGGCCGGGCGCGGCTTCATGCCCAGTGTCGAGCGTTTGCTGGACGATCTGGATGTGGCGTTGCTGGGCATCAGCGAAGTCGCTTCGACGCGAATGGGCCACGTCACCGTGGCCTGCGTGCCGTCGGCGGCGTACTACTTCATGCCGCGCGTGGTCGCCCGTTATCACCGGCAATTTCCCCGCATCAAGGTCAAAGTCCTCGATTCCAGCGCCCACGACGTGCTCAGTGCGGTGGTCAATGGCGAGGCGGATTTCGGTTTGAGCTTCATCGGCACACAGGATGCCAAAGTCGATTTCGAACCGCTTGTGCAGGAGTGCTACGTTGTCGCCTGTCGCCGTGATCATCCGTTGGCCGGGCGCAGCAGCGTGAGCTGGGACGAGTTCTATCAGCAGGATTACATCTCGCTGGACAAGACGTCCGGCAACCGGTTTCTGCTCGATCAGGCCTTGAGCCGAGTGGTGCCGCAACGCCAGAGCATCTGCGAGACGCGGCATGTGACGACGATGATTGGTCTGGTGGAAGCGGGGCTTGGCGTGGCGGCGGTGCCGCTGATGGCGATGCCCGGGCCGGATCATCCGATCCTGACCCGGGTGCCGCTAACCGATCCGCAAGTGATGCGCAGTGTCGGCATCATCAAGCGCCGGGGTCGCACGTTGACCCCGGCAGCACTGGAGCTGGAACGGCTGGTGGTGGAAATGAAAGTCCAGCCGCCGACGCTCAGCGCTTGACCGAATCCAGCCCGGTGGCCTGTACGTCAGCCTGAGCGGCAGGCGCGGCGAGGTAGTCGAGCAGGGCCTTGGCCTCTTTTGGATGCTGCGCACCGACCGGGATGCCGGCGGCAAAACGCGTCACCGACTGCACCGATTCCGGAATCTTGCCGACAAAACTTACCCCCGGCACCGGCAGCAATTCGCTGACCTGCTGGAAGCCCAGTTGATAATCGCCGGTGGCAACCACTGAACCGACCGGGACTTTCGGGACCATCTTCGCTTTCGGTTTCAGCTGCTCCTCGATACCGAGTTTGTTGAACAACTCCTTCTCGATGTACACGCCGCTGGCACTGTCGGAGTAGGCCACCGATGTTGCGTCGAGCAGGGTTTTCTTCAGGCTTTCGACGCTGCTGATGTTCGGCTTCGGCGCGCCCTCACGCACTACCAGACCGATCCGCGAATCCGCCAGTTCGACCCGCGAGGCCGGGTCGACCTTGCCTTGTTTGATCAGATCATCAAGGGCATAGCCGACCATGATCACCACGTCGGCGTGTTCGCCACGGGCGAGGCGGTTGGGGATCGCTTCCGGCGCCTTGCCCATCGACGGGCCGAGCTGGGTGTCGAGGGTGTTGCCGGTGGCCGCCGCGAATTTCGGGCCGAGGATTTTGTAGGCGGCGGTGAAGCCGCCTGACGTCATCACGTTCAGCTGTTCAGCATGGGCCAGGGCGCTGAAAGCGAAGAGGGCGATGGCGCTGAGATTGATCAGTTTTTTCAAGGTGATTGCTCCTTATGCGGCAACCGGTTGCAAACGGCCGCCTGCGCGGCGATAGAGGTACAACGTGGCGCCCAACGCGCACAGTGCGCCGACGCTCATCCAGTAACCCGGCGCGGCCTTGTCGCCGGTGTACTGGATCAGGAAGGTCGACATCGCCGGGGTGAAACCACCGAAAATCGCGGTCGCCAGACTGTAGGCGAGGGAGAAGCCGGCCACCCGCACTTCCACCGGCATGATCTCGGTCAGCGCCGGAATCATTGCGCCGTTGTACATGCCGTAGATGAACGACAGCCACAACAGCGACAGCAACATGTGACTGAAACTCGGCGCCTGCACCAAGTACGACAGCGCCGGGTAGGTGCTGGCCAGCGCCAGCAGCGACATCGCAATCAACACCGGGCGCCGGCCGATGCGGTCGGACAACATGCCGCCAATCGGCAGCCAGAAGAAGTTAGACACGCCCACCAGCAAGGTCACCAGCAACGCATCGGAGGTGCTCAGGTGCAGCACGGTTTTGCCGAAGGTCGGCGCGTACACGGTGATCAGGTAGAACGCGGTGGTGGTCAGCGCGACCATCAGCATGCCGCCGAGCACCACGCCCCAGTTCTGGCCGAGGGTGCGGAACACTTCCTTCATGCTCGGGCGGTGTTTGCGTGCGGCGAATTCTTCGGTTTCCGCCAGGTTACGGCGCAGCAGGAAGATGAACGGCACGATCAGGCAGCCGACGAAAAACGGAATCCGCCAGCCCCAATCGGCCACCACGCTCGGCGCCATCCACGCGTTCAACGCGTAGCCCAGCGCCGCCGCGACGATGATCGCCACCTGTTGACTGGCCGACTGCCAGGCGGTGAAAAAACCTTTGCGGCCCGGTGTGGCGATTTCGGACAGATACACCGAAACACCACCCAGTTCCGCACCGGCGGAGAAGCCTTGCAACAGCCGTCCGATCAGCACCAGCGCCGGCGCAAACAGGCCGATGCTCTCGTATCCGGGCACCAGCACAATCAGGATCGTGCCGCTGGCCATGATCGACAGCGTAACGATCAGCCCCTTGCGACGACCGACGTCGTCGATATAGGCGCCAAGCACAATGGCACCCAGCGGACGCATCAGAAAGCCTGCGCCGAATACGGCAAAGGTCATCATCAGGGAAGCGAACTCACTGCTCGCCGGGAAGAACACCGCCGCGATCTGCGTGGCGTAGAAGCCGAACAGAAAGAAGTCGAACTGTTCGAGGAAGTTGCCCGAGGTTACCCGGAAAATGGCGCCGGCCCGCGAGCCGCCGTGTGGGATTGAGGCTGTCATAGAAAAAATCTCCACCGCTTTTATGACGTGCGCGACGTGGAAGCGGCGCACGGTTGTTATTGCGGCGGATGGTCGCGCAGCTGTAACAGGATGTTAATTGCATTGTTGGCATGGATTGATGCGCAAAGCGGATCAATCCTGAAAACACGTCTAACCTGTGGGAGCGAGCCTGCTCGCGAAAGCGGTGTGTCAGGTAATGAAGAGGCTGAATGTGCCGACGCCATCGCTGGCAAGCCAGCTCCCACCGTTTTTGCGGTGTACCCGCTGTTCCTGCAACACCAAGAAAACCTGTGGGGGCTGGCTTGCCAGCGATAGCGGCCTCACAGACAACTACAATTCCCGGCCAGTCCACGCAAAAAAACAAGGAATGATTCCAGTCCTCCGCAGTCGGAGTTCAGGTATCACACACCTGAAGGAGGTTCACCGATGAACAGCAAAACCCTAATCGCCAGCCTGGCCCTCGTCGCCGGCATTGCCGGGATCAGCCCACTTGTTCAAGCGGCGCAAACCTCAAGCGAACCCACCGTCCAGTCGCCGACCAGCGACCGTGAATTGAAGGTCAACGACCGCGCTCCAGACATTTATCAGCGCAGCGACAAGGCATTGAAAAACTGGAAACAGAAAGGCTTGAAAGCACCGGTCGACCAGGCGCAGTGGGTGCAGATCAACGACAAGTACGTGATGGTCATGATCACCAACGGCACCATTGTCGAGATGCAGCCTGTCGAGCGTTAAACTCCCGGACTCAAAGGCCCTGGGCGTGCAGCCGCGCAGGGCTCTCGCCCCCCAATCGATACTGATTGTTCCCACTGCGCTTGGCCTCATACATCGCCAGGTCGGCAATGTGCAGCAGTCGGTCCATGGTCGGCGCATGGTCGGGAAATACCGCGACGCCAAGGCTGGTGCCGATGTGGCGTTGGTCATTGCCGATGCTGATCGGCGGCGACAGTTCGATGAAAATCTTCTGACAGATGCTGCGGGCTTCCTCCTGCAGGTTGAGGCTCGGGGCCAGGCCTTGCAGGATCACCACGAATTCGTCGCCGCCAATCCGCGCGACGGTGTCGGTGGCGCGCAGGATGCGTTTCAGACGCGTCGCCGTGGTGATCAGCACGCGGTCGCCGGCGGCGTGACCGTAATGGTCGTTGATCGCCTTGAAACCATTGAGATCGATAAACACCAGTGCCACGCGGGTCAGGCTGCGGCGCGCCTGTTCCAGTGCTTCGGATAAACGCTCTTCAAGCACCAGACGATTGGGCAAACCGGTCAACGGGTCGAAGTGGGCGAGGTGCTGAAGGTAACTCGCCGAGGCTTTTTCCTCAGTGATGTCGCGCACCACACCCATCATCTTGATCACCGCATCGTGGTCGTTGCGCACCACATTGCCGGTTTCCCGCAGCCAGCGAATCGTGCCGTCGGGCCAGACCACGCGGTATTCCTCGTCATGGTTTTCACCGGTCTCCAGACAACGCAATTCACCCTCGCGCACTCTGACGCGGTCGTCCGGGTGCACACAGGCGCAGAATAGCGCATAAGACGGGGTGATTTCGCCGATCTTGAACCCGAACATGCCGTAGATCGCGTCCGACCAATACAGCCGGTCGGTGTCGACTTCCCAATCCCAAGTGCCGATGCGGGCAAAGTACTGGCTGCGTTTGAAACGCTCGGCGTCACCGTCCTGGTGGATGTTCTGGCGTTCGGCGGCGCGGGTCAGCAGCTCGCGGTATTCGTCCAGTTGCTTGCGCAAGCCGCGCTCGCGCCAGATCAGGACGACGATCAATCCAAGCATGACAACGCCAAGGGCAAGGCTGATCCAGAGGTCAGTCATTCGGGAACTGCCAGCATGAACAATCGATCCGTGAAGTAATGGCGGTTGGCTATCTTAATGGGTTGGCAGTCACTTCGGATACAGCGCCAATCTTCGTTAATGAGTTGCGAACAGCCGCCATTTCTGGGAAAACGGCGGCCAGCTGAACAATAGAGTGAATGGCATGAATGATGAACTGCAGGTAATCGATCTCCAGGTGGGCGAGGGCAAGGCTGCCGTCAAAGGTGCACTGATCACCACCCATTACACCGGCTGGCTGGAAGACGGTAGCGAGTTCGATTCTTCCCACCGCCGAGGCAAACCTTTCCAGTGCGTGATTGGCACGGGGCGGGTGATCAAGGGCTGGGATCAGGGGCTGATGGGCATGCAAGTGGGCGGCAAGCGCAAACTGCTGGTGCCGGCGCATCTGGGGTACGGCGAACGAACGATGGGCAAGATCCCGCCGAATTCGAATCTGGTGTTTGAGATTGAGTTGCTGGAGGTTTTGACGCGGGAGGATTGAGGCGGGCAACCGCCGATCAATCAATTTCCATGTAACCTGTGGCGAGGGGATTTATCCCCGATGGACTGCGCAGCAGGCCTTCTTGAGGTATCGCTTCGCGATCCCCCTCGTCACGGTTACTCAGGTCACCATTGCCATCGCGTTCTGCGCCCGGTGCCGATCCCGCTCATTGAGGCCCATGGCGACTTATGCGACGACGTGGGCATCTGTTTTATTGGTCATGTGAAATTCTCCTTTGCGCCGTTTTCCTTGTGGCGAGGTAGCTTGCTCCCGCTGGGTTGCGAAGCGACCCCAAGATCCATCGATCCGGATCGGATCCGGATTTCGACTGCCGTGCAACTAGCAGGTCCACCGCTTTCGCGAGCAGGCTCACTCCCACAGGGGGAGTGAAATCGCTTTCCGCATCCCGTTCATCCCTTGAAGGCTCACCGAACTTGCGATTGCCCAAGCCATCGGCGACTATGCGCGCCATATAGGGGTAGGGGGTATAGGTATGTCGCACATTCACGAACACAAAGACGAGTTGCTCAACCGCGTGCGGCGGATTGCCGGGCAGGTGCAGGCGGTGGAGAAAGCGCTGGAAGGCGATGCCGATTGCGCCAAGACCTTGCACCTGGTGGCGGCGATTCGCGGGGCGGTCAACGGGTTGATGGAGCAGTTCATCGAGGCCCACACCCGTGAGCACGTGGCGCATCCCGACCTCACCGACGAACAGCGGGCCCAGGGCGCCGAAGATCTGTTGCAAGCCATCCGCCGTTATTCCAAATAGAGCATCCGCATCATGAGCCTGACCCCAAGCGCTGAGCGTTTTAGCCACGATCACCAGTTTCTCGGCGCATCTCACGACGAAAATGCCCGCCGCACTTTGTGGGTGGTGGCGCTGACGTTGGTGATGATGATCGGCGAGATTGCCGCCGGCTACATCACCGGCTCCATGGCCCTGCTGGCCGATGGTTTCCACATGGCGACCCATGCCGGCGCGTTGGGTATCGCCGCGGCAGCCTATGGTTTTGCCCGGCGCAATGCCAACAACCGCCGCTACAGTTTCGGCACCGGCAAAGTCGGCGATCTGGCCGGATTCGCTTCGGCGATGGTGCTGGGGCTGGTGTCGCTGGGCATTGCCGGCGAGTCGATTTTTCGTTTGTTCGAACCGACCACCGTGGCGTTTGGCGAAGCGACTGTCATTGCGATTGTCGGCTTGGGCGTAAACGTCCTCAGCGCCTTCCTGTTGATGGGCCATCACGGCCATGACCACGGCCATCAGCATGACCACGGTCATGATCATCATCACCATCACGACAACAATCTGCGCTCGGCCTACGTCCATGTGCTGGCCGATGCCCTGACCTCGGTGCTGGCGATTGCCGCGTTGCTGGCCGGGCGCTATCTCGGTTGGGTATGGCTGGACCCGGCGATGGGGATTGTCGGTTCGATTGTCATCGCGAAATGGGCTTACAACCTGATGCGCGACAGCGCCGCGGTGCTGCTCGACACCACCGACGAGCCGGTGGCGGCGGAGATCCGCGAGTTGCTGGAAACCTCCGACGATGTGCGCATCAGCGATCTGCATGTCTGGCAGGTCGGCCCGCAGGCGCGGGCGGCGATTGTCAGTGTGGTCGCGGCGGCGGGCGTGACGGCGGAGGCGATTCGCGAACGGCTGGCGCCGGTGCATGAACTGTCGCACCTGACCATTGAGTTGCGCAGCGCTTAAGGCTGCACTGCGCTGAACAGTGGAATCCGCCCATTGAGCGATGGGCGGTAATGCCACGTCAGTTGTTGCAGATTCACGCCCTGATCAAGGATTTCTCTGACAGTCGCAGCGGCAATGCTCAGCGCCAGCGTCTGCCCTGGACACTGATGCCGGCCGCTGCCAAAGCTGAAACTGCGCCGGTCAGGACGATCCAGCAGAAACCGCTCGGGCTCTGCATTTAACAAAGGATCGCGGTTGGCCGAGGCCAGCAGCACCAGAATCACCTCGCCAGCCTCGAGCCGCACGCCATCGATTTCGCAAGCCTGTGCGACAAAGCGCCGAGTGTTCTGCACCGGCGGATCAAAGCGCTGAACCTCGGCCAACAGTGCGTCCACAGAGGCATCGCGCAACTCAGGTTCACGCCGTAACGCAATCAGTGCATTGCCGATCAGCCCGGCTGTCGCCTCAAATGTCTGCGAGCAGAGTCCGATCAGGTTGGCGATCAGGGTTTCTTTGTCCCCCGCGAATCGCTGCTCGATCGCCTGGAGCAAATCACTGTTGGCTTCAGCCAGCAACTCGATGAAGTAACCGCGCAATTGCTCAGCCGCCGCATGCGCCGCCGCCAGTTGCAGGACATTGCTCAGTGGCGACAGGCAGGCGACGAAATCCGCCGTCAGCTCACTGATCGCCCGACCTTGCGTCGGGGTGAAGCCAAGCAGCGTCGCGACCACACACACCGGGCCGCGAAACATCGCCTTATATAAGCCGTCCGCGTCCGCTGTCATCAGCCGTGCTGCCACCAATGCGCGTACCTGATCGTCATCGATCAACTGCAGCGCCGGTTCCACCGCAGAGCGTGGGCAGCGCTGACGCTCGCCATCGTTCATCCGCATCAACTGTCCGAACACCTTGCCAGCCAGCCCCGAGGCAATCGCCTTGGGCACCGGTTCCTGCAGCGGCCGCACCCGGCAATCGGCATGCGTCAGCACCGCACGCACCGCTCGGGCGCTGCTGGCGACCCACAGTTTCAAGCCATGATCAAAGGTCAGTCCGCCCTCGGCGCGCAGTTTGGCGTAGTAAGGGTAGGGATCGGCATGCGTCGCAGCGATGATCGGGTCCATGGTGCACAGCCTTGTCGTCGGGAAAGTGATGCGAGTATCTTCAGCTCGCAGCGAGGACGATTCGTCGGGGAACGAAATATGCACGCAGAACATCAAGACATCGGCGTTTCGCAGGTGGCAGCCGCCATCGCCGAACCGGCACGCACCAAAATCCTCTGCTCGCTGATGGACGGCCACGCCCGCACCAGCACTGAATTGGCCGCCGTTGCCGAGGTCAGCGCCTCTACCGCCAGCGCGCACCTGGCCAAACTCAAGGATCTGTCGCTGGTGCGCCTGCACGTGCAGGGCCGCCATCGTTATTACAGCCTCGCCGATCAACGGGTGGCGCAGGCGCTGGAAGCGTTGATGGTGATCGGCCAGAACGCTGTGCCGAGCTTCAAGCCGCACACTCCAGATCGTCTGCAATTCGCGCGCACCTGCTATGACCATATGGCTGGCACGCTGGCGGTGTTGCTGCATGACCGTTTGCTCGCGGCGGGATGGCTGGTGGAAACCGGCGAGCGGGCTTATCGCTTGAGCGAGAGTGGCGAGGCGCTGTTCGTGGGCTTGGGTATTGAGGTACAGGACTTGAGTACCTTGCGCCGCAAGTTCGCTTGCCCGTGCCTGGACTGGAGCATGCGTCGGCCGCATCTGGGTGGTTCGTTGGGCGCGGCGTTGTTGCAGATGGCGTTGAAACGCAAGTGGGTGACGCAGGATCTTGACAGTCGGGCGTTGGCACTGACCGTGGCGGGGCGCAAAGCAATGGGTACGCGGTTTGGTCTTGAGTTGCCGTTAGACGCGAAGGTCAAAAGATCGCAGCCTGCGGCAGCTCCTACAGTAATCGCGTACACCCGATAATTCTCGGCCCTGCCCCAGTCCCTGTAGGAGCTGCCGAAGGCTGCGATCTTTTGATCCCGTTTTGCACCTTGTGCCAATCCGACAGACTCGATACTGTACGCATAACCAGTACAGGGTCTTCGCCATGCAAATCATCGACAAGCTCAGCATTCTCGCCGACGCCGCCAAGTACGACGCCTCCTGCGCCAGCAGCGGTGCGCCCAAGCGCAGCTCCGAGGGCAAGAGCGGGTTGGGTTCGACCGACGGCATGGGCATCTGCCACAGCTACACGCCGGACGGTCGTTGCGTGTCGTTGCTGAAAATCCTCCTGACCAACTTCTGTCTCTACGACTGCCAATATTGCGTCAACCGCCGCTCCAGCGATGTTCCGCGCGCACGCTTCACCCCCGAGGAAGTGGTGACGCTGACCCTGGATTTCTACCGGCGCAACTGTGTCAGCGGGCTGTTTCTCAGTTCCGGGATCATCCGCTCGGCGGACTACACCATGGAACAACTGGTACGCGTGGCGAAGCTGTTGCGCGAACAGCATGAGTTTCGCGGCTACATTCACCTCAAGACCATTCCCGAGGCCGATCCGGCGTTGATCGAGGAGGCCGGGCGTTATGCCGATCGCCTCAGCGTCAATATCGAACTGCCCACCGATGCCAGCCTGCAAACCCTGGCGCCGGAGAAACAGATCGGTTCGATCAAGCAGGCGATGAGCACCATTTACACCGGCGTGCAAACGGTGCTCAACGAACCGCGTTCGGCGAAATTCGCTCCCGCCGGACAGAGCACGCAAATGATCGTCGGCGCCGATGACACCGACGACAGCACGATCCTGCACAGCGCTCAGTCGCTGTATGGCAACTACCGCTTGCGCCGCGTCTACTACTCGGCCTTCAGTCCGATTCCCGACAGCCCGAAAAGCGTGCCGCTGGCCGCGCCACCGCTGATGCGCGAACACCGTCTGTATCAGGCCGATTTCCTCTTGCGCAGCTACGGCTACAACGCTGATGAGTTGCTCAAGGGCCCGGGTAATCTGGCGCTGGACATCGACCCCAAACTGGCTTGGGCGCTGCAGAATCGCGAAGTGTTTCCGCTGGACCTGAACCGCGCCGAGCCGTCGCTGATCGCGCGCATCCCGGGCATTGGCCTGCGTACCACCGAGCGTCTGGTGCAATTGCGCCAGCAACGGCGCATTCGCTACGAAGACGTGGCGCGCATGCGCTGTGTGCTGGCCAAGGCCAAGCCATTCATCATCACCAGCGACTACCACCCGCAGCAGGCTGAAGTCACCAGCCACATGCTCTATCAGCAACTGCGCGACCGGCCGCAGCCGCAACAGATGGGATTGTGGGGATGATCAATCTCGATTGCGACGACCTGTTCGACACCTGGCGTCAGCAGGCGCGCTGGCTGCTCAGCCATGAAGTCGACCCGAGTCTGGTGAGTTGGGCGTCGGAAGGGGTGAGCGATCTGTTTGCCAGTGACGTACATGTGCCGGAGGGGCAGGGGCCGTTTCAGGCGCGCATCCCTCGCGCATTGCTTGATACCCTGGAGCAAGCCGCACGCTACCGGGGCGACCAGCGCTGGAGTCTGTTGTATGAAGTGCTGTGGCGGGTCAGCCACGGCGACCGCACGGCGATGATGGCCGGCGATAAACTCGGCAGCGAGTTGCAGCGGCGGATCAAGCAGGTACAGCGTGAAGCCCACCATTTGCATGCGTTCGTGCGCTTCATCGAACGCCCACAGGATCAGCCGGGCCCGCAATACGTCGCATGGCACGAGCCGGCCCACGACATCCTGCACAGCGCCAGCGAGCATTTCATCGGGCGCATGGGCCGGCATCGCTGGTTGATCGCCACGCCGCGTGACGGGGTTTATTACGATGGCGAGCAATTGATCCATCAACGCCAATGCCCGCTGGAATGGCAGCAACTGGCGCAGAACGTCGATGACCCGCACGGCGAGTTGTGGCTGACGTACTACAGCCACATCTTCAACCCGGCGCGGTTGAACGAGAAGGTCATGCAAGGGCACTTGCCGGTGCGTTTCTGGAAGAATCTGCCGGAAGGGGAGTTGATTCCCGGATTGATTACCCAGGCGCGCACGGGCAAGCAACAGAATGGTCAGGCCAGCGGGATCGCTGCGCGAGGTGGGAAGCGGATTGCGCTGAAATAGAAAATCAAAAGATCGCAGCCTGCGGCAGCTCCTACAGGAGATCTGTGTAGGAGCTGCCGCAGGCTGCGATCTTTTGATCTTGCTTCCAATAAAAAGCCCCCCATCGATCACTCGATGAGGGGCTTTTGTGCAACTGGCCGTCAGATCAAACCTTGACGATCCAGCCCGCTGGCGCTTCGATGTCGCCGGTCTGCACGCCAGTCAGCTCTTTGTAAAGCTTCTGGGTGACCGGGCCGACTTCGGTTTCGCTGTGGAACACGTGCAGGTGGTCGTTGTAGCTGATGCCGCCGATCGGGGTGATCACCGCAGCGGTACCGCAGGCGCCGGCTTCCTTGAAGTCCGACAGCTTGTCGATCAGCACGTCGCCTTCCACCACTTCCAGGCCCAGACGGGTTTTCGCCAGTTCGATCAGCGACAGGCGGGTGATGCCTGGCAGTACGGAGGGCGAGTTCGGGGTGACGAACTTGTTGTCGTGGGTGATCCCGAAGAAGTTGGCCGAACCGACTTCCTCGATTTTCTTGTGGGTCAGCGGATCCAGGTAGATGGCGTCAGCGAAGTGCGCCTTCTTGGCCTGGGAGCCCGGCATCAGGCTGGCGGCGTAGTTGCCACCGACCTTGGCCGCACCGGTGCCTTGTGGCGCGGCGCGGTCGAAGCTGGAGATCTGGAAATTGTGCGGGGTCAGGCCGCCCTTGAAGTAGGCGCCGACCGGGATCGCGAACACCGAGAAGATGAACTCTGGCGCGGTGCGCACGCCGATGTTGTCACCCACGCCGATCACGAACGGACGCAGGTACAGCGCGCCGCCGGTGCCGTATGGCGGGATGAAGCGCTCGTTGGCGCGAACCACTTCTTTGCACGCTTCGATGAACTGCTCGGTCGATACGTGCGGCATCAGCAGGCGGGCGCAGCTGCGCTGCATGCGCGCGGCGTTCTGGTCGGGACGGAACAGGTTGATCGAGCCGTCCTTGCAACGATAAGCCTTCAGGCCTTCGAAGCACTGCTGGCCATAATGAAGGGCCGTCGAGCCTTCGCTGATGTGCAGCACGTTGTCTTCGGTCAGGGTGCCTTTGTCCCACTCGCCATTGCGAAAGTACGACAGATAGCGTTTGTCGGTCTTGATGTAGTCAAAACCCAGCTTGTCCCAATTGATGCTTTCGTTACCCATGACACCCTCTATCACTGAACAACCGTCGAAACGGTTCAAGGCTTCTGACGTTTTTTTGGATGGGCACAACAATACTTCATTCTGGAGCGGTTTCGCAGCCCGGACGATGGGGGGAAAAGCAGATTTATTAGCCTGCTTATGAAAAATCCTTGTCCATCGCTGAAAAGATCGCAGCCTGCGGCAGCTCCTACAGAATCGGCAACCCCCCGTAGGAGCTGCCGCAGGCTGCGATCTTTTGATCTTTAAAGGTGCAACGCATGCCCCAAAGCCCGCAACGCCGCTTCCTGCACCGCTTCACCCAGGGTCGGATGCGCATGGATGGTGCCGCCGATGTCCTCCAGGCGCGCGCCCATTTCCAGGCTTTGCGCAAACGCCGTCGACAATTCGGAAACACCTGCTCCGACCGCCTGCCAGCCGACAATCACATGATTGTCGCGACGCGCGACTACGCGCACGAAGCCGCTTTTCGATTCCAGGGTCATCGCCCGGCCATTGGCGGCGAACGGGAAGCTGGAAACGATGCAGTCCAGCCCGGCAGCCTTGGCCTCGTCCGGGGTCTGGCCGACCACCACCAGTTCCGGGTCGGTGAAGCACACGGCGGCGATGGCGGTCGGATTGAATTCGCGGTGCTTGCCGCTGATCAGTTCGGCAACCATTTCGCCCTGGGCCATGGCGCGGTGCGCGAGCATCGGTTCGCCGCTCAGGTCGCCGATGGCGTAGACGTTGCGCATGCTGGTCTGGCAGCGGTTGTCGATCTTGATCGCCGAGCCGTTCATATCCAGATTCAGCGCTTCGAGGTTCCAGCCCTGCGTATTCGGCTTGCGACCGACGGCCACCAGCACCTGATCGGTTTCCAGATTGAGGGTGTCGCCGTTCGGGTCACGCACCTGCAGAGTGCCGTCGAAACCCAGCACGCTGTGCTTGAGATAGAGCTTCACGTCCAGTTGCTTCAGCGCTTCGTGCACCGGTTGCGTCAGCTCGGCGTCATAGGCCGGCAGGATGCGATCCTGCGCCTCGACCACGCTGACTTCGGCGCCGAGCTTGCGGTAAGCAATGCCCAGCTCCAGACCGATGTAACCGCCGCCGACCACCACCAGACGTTTGGGTACCGCTTTCGGTGCCAGCGCTTCGGTGGAGGAGATGATCGGCCCGCCAATCGGCAAAATCGGCAGGTTGACGCTGGTCGAACCGGTGGCCAGCACCAGATGTTCGCACTGGATCCGCGTGTCGCCGACTTCCACGGTTTTGCCGTCGATGACTTTGGCCCAGCCATGGATGACCTGGACCTTGTTCTTTTTCAGCAGCGCGGCGACGCCGGTGGTCAGGCGATCAACGATGCCGTCCTTCCACTCGACGCTTTTAGTGATGTCGAGGGTCGGCGCGGAAACGCTGATGCCCAGTGCCGAATGCTGGTTGTGGTGTTGAGTCTGGTGAAACTGCTCGGCTACATGAATCAGCGCTTTCGACGGAATGCAGCCGATGTTCAAGCAGGTGCCGCCGAGCGATTGGCCTTCGACCAGAATCGTCGAGATGCCCAGTTGCCCGGCGCGAATCGCCGTGACGTAGCCGCCGGGGCCGCCGCCAATGATCAGCAGCGTGGTGTTCAAGGTTTGCATGGCGTCACTCCACAAACAGGGTCGCGGGTTGTTCGAGCAGACCACGAATGGCCTGGATGAAGAGCGCCGCGTCCATGCCGTCGACCACGCGGTGATCGAAGGAGCTGGAGAGGTTCATCATCTTGCGGATCACCACCTGGCCTTTGACGACCATCGGCCGTTCGACGATTTTATTCACGCCGACGATCGCCACTTCCGGCAGGTTCAGCACCGGCGTGCTGACGATGCCGCCAAGGGCGCCGAGGCTGGTCAGGGTGATGGTCGAGCCGGACAACTCGTCGCGGCTGGCCTTGCCATTGCGGGCGGCATTTGCCAGACGCGAGATTTCTGCGGCGCTGTCCCACAGGCTGCGCGCCTCGGCGTGACGCACCACCGGCACCATCAGGCCGACATCGCTTTGGGTGGCGACGCCGACATGCACCGCGCCAAGGCGGGTGATGACCTGGGCTTCGTCGTCGTAACGGGCGTTCATCTGCGGAAAGTCGCGCAGGGCCACGACCAACGCGCGCACCAGGAACGGCAGCAAGGTCAACTTGCCCCGGCTGGCGCCGTGTTTCTCATTCAGATGCGCGCGCAGTTCTTCGATGGCGGTGACGTCGATTTCCTCGACGTAGCTGAAGTGCGCGGCACGCTGAGTGGCGTCCTGCATGCGCTGGGCGATCTTGCGGCGCATGCCGATCACCTGAATCTGTTCTTCGTCGTTGCGCTGGGCGTAAGCGGCGACCGGTGCCGAAGCGTTCGACTGCCCCTGCGCCAGATAGGCTTCGAGGTCTTCGTGCAACACGCGACCGGCCGGGCCAGTGCCGCGGACCAGACGCAATTGAATGCCCAGATCCAGCGCATGTTTGCGCACGGCCGGCGAGGCCAGCGGACGTTCATCGGCTTCGCGGGCAACCATAGGGCCCTGGCACACTGGCGCCGGACGCGGTGCGGCAGCGGCGGCAGGTTTGCTTTCAACGACAGCTTCAACTTTGGGTGCGACTGGCGTTTCTTTCGCCGTAACAGGCGCCGGTTTGTCCGACTCCTTCAGATTGCCGGCGCCTTCCACTTCGATGCTGATCAGCACACTGCCGACCGCCATCACTTCCCCCGGCTGACCGCCGAGGGCAATCACTTTGCCGTGGACCGGTGACGGAATATCGACCATTGCCTTGTCGGTCATCACGTCCGCCAGCACCTGGTCTTCAACGACCAGATCACCGACCTTGACGTGCCACTGCGACAGCTCTACTTCTGCGATGCCTTCGCCGATGTCCGGCATCTTGATAACGTGCGTGCCCATTCAGACCTCCATGACCCGTTTCAACGCCGCGCCCACTCGGGACGGCCCTGGGAAATACGCCCACTCTTGCGCGTGCGGGTAGGGCGTGTCCCAACCGGTGACGCGTTCGATCGGCGCTTCCAGGTGATGGAAGCAATGCTCTTGCACCAGCGCTACCAGCTCGGCGCCGAAACCGCAGGTGCGAGTGGCCTCGTGTACCACCACGCAACGCCCGGTTTTTTTCACCGATTTGACGATGGTGTCCAGGTCCAGCGGCCACAGGCTGCGCAAGTCGATGACTTCGGCATCCACGCCGGATTCTTCGGCAGCCACTTGCGAAACATACACGGTGGTGCCGTAGGTCAGCACGGTCACGTCCTTGCCTGGACGGGTGATCGCGGCGACGTCCAGCGGTACGGTGTAGTAACCGTCCGGCACCTGAGCTTGCGGGTGTTTCGACCACGGGGTTACCGGGCGGTCGTGGTGGCCGTCGAACGGGCCGTTGTACAGGCGTTTTGGCTCGAGGAAGATCACCGGGTCATCGTTTTCGATCGAGGCGATCAGCAGGCCCTTGGCGTCATACGGATTGGACGGCATCACGGTGCGCAGGCCGCACACCTGAGTGAACATCGCCTCGATGCTCTGGCTGTGGGTCTGACCGCCGTAGATGCCGCCGCCGCAGGGCATGCGCAGGGTCATCGGCGCGGTGAACTCGCCGGCCGAGCGATAACGCAGACGGGCGGCTTCGGAAATGATCTGGTCAGACGCCGGGTACACGTAGTCGGCAAACTGGATTTCGGCGACAGGACGCAAGCCGTAGGCGCCCATGCCCACCGCCACACCGACGATGCCGCTTTCGGAGATCGGTGCGTCGAATACCCGCGAGGTGCCGTACTTGGTCTGCAGGCCTTCGGTGCAACGGAACACGCCGCCGAAGTAGCCGACGTCCTGCCCGAACACCACCACATTGTCGTCACGCTCAAGCATCACATCCATGGCCGAGCGCAGGGCCTGGATCATGGTCATGGTGGTCGTGGTCATGGCGGTTTCCAACTGAATATTGTTGTTGTGATCGTTCATGTCAGATCCCCAACTGCTGACGCTGGCGCTTCAAGTGCTCCGGCATCTCTTTGTAGACGTCTTCGAACATGGTCGCGGCGCTTGGAATCTGGCCGCCGGCGAGGGTGCCGTACTGTTCGGCCTGTTTCTGCGCGGCAATCACCTCGGCTTCGAGTTCGGCGCTGACGGCGGCGTGCTCTTCTTCCGACCAGTGGCCAACCTTGATCAGGTGCTGCTTCAGGCGGGCAATCGGGTCGCCCAGCGGGAAGTGGCTCCAGTCGTCAGCAGGACGGTATTTCGACGGATCGTCGGAAGTCGAGTGCGGGCCGGCGCGGTAGGTGACCCACTCGATCATGGTTGGGCCGAGGTTGCGCCGGGCGCGTTCAGCCGCCCAGGCGGAGGCGGCGTAGACTGCGTAGAAGTCGTTGCCATCGACGCGCAACGAGGCGATGCCGCAACCGACGCCGCGTCCGGCGAAAGTGGTGGCTTCACCTCCGGCGATGGCCTGGAAGGTCGAGATTGCCCATTGGTTGTTGACCACGTTGAGAATCACTGGCGCGCGGTAAACGTGGGCGAAGGTGAGGGCGGTGTGGAAGTCCGATTCGGCGGTGGCACCGTCACCGATCCACGCCGAGGCGATTTTGGTGTCGCCCTTGATTGCCGAGGCCATGCCCCAGCCGACGGCTTGAATGAACTGAGTGGCGAGGTTGCCGGAGATGGTGAAGAAGCCGGCGTCCTTGACCGAGTACATGATTGGCAACTGCCGGCCCTTGAGCGGATCGCGCTCGTTGGACAGCAGCTGGCAGATCAGGTCGACCAGCGGCACTTCGCGGGCCATCAGAATGCTTTGCTGGCGGTACGTCGGGAAGCACATGTCGTCGATGTTCAAGGCCAGGGCCTGGGCGCTGCCGATGGCTTCTTCGCCAAGGCTTTGCATGTAGAACGACATTTTTTTCTGGCGCTGGGCGACCACCATGCGGTTGTCGTAGATCCGCGTCTTGAGCATGGCACGCATGCCCTTGCGCAGGATGTCGACCGGCACATTTTCAGCCCAAGGGCCGAGGGCGTTGCCCTGATCGTCGAGCACCCGAATCAGCCCACGCGCCAGGTCGGCGGTGTCGGCAGGTTCGACGTCAATGGAAGGTTTGCGCACCGTGCCGGCATCGGTCAGATGCAGGTAGGAGAAGTCGGTTTTGCAGCCTGGGCGGCCCGAGGGTTCAGGGACGTGCAGACGCAGCGGTTCATACGCTTGGGTCATGGCTTCTACGCTCGATCTTGTGAATTTCTTGTAGTGAGCTGGCAATCATTCTTGGGTGAAAGAAATCTTGTCCTACAACAATCATAGGCCCGGCCAAGAAGAATATTTCTCTCTGTTTCGTTGCGTTGGAGACGATTTGCAGATAGAAATTCTGCATAAACATAAAAAACAGGTGGTTTTGTCTCATGCGCAAACTGGACCGTACCGACATCGGCATTCTCAACAGCCTTCAGGAGAATGCGCGCATCACCAACGCCGACCTCGCACGCTCGGTGAACCTGTCGCCGACGCCGTGTTTCAACCGGGTCAAGGCAATGGAGGAATTAGGGCTGATTCGCGAGCAGGTGACGCTGCTGGATGCCGATCTGCTGGGGCTGCACGTGAACGTGTTCATTCACGTCAGTCTGGAGAAGCAGGTCGAGGAGGCGTTGCAGCATTTCGAAGAGGCGATTTCCGACCGCCCCGAGGTGATGGAGTGCTACCTGATGGCCGGCGATCCGGACTATCTGATCCGGGTGCTGGTGCCGACGATTCAGGCGCTTGAACGCTTCATGATGGACTTTCTGACCAAGGTGCCGGGGGTGGCGAACATCCGGTCGAGTTTTGCCTTGAAGCAGGTGCGCTACAAGACCGCGTTGCCGTTGCCGGCGAATGGGTTGACGCTGGGTTCTTGAAGATCAAAAGATCGCAGCCTTCGGCAGCTCCTACGCAGGGCACGCACAAACCATGTCCCTGTAGGAGCTGCCGAAGGCTGCGATCTTTTGCTTTTAGAGCTTATTGATCGGCACCTTCAGGTAAACCACACCATTGTCCTCGGCCGCCGGAAAATTCCCCGCCCGCACATTCACCTGAATCGCCGGCAGCAACAGCGTCGGCATGCCCAACCCCGCATCGCGCTGGGTGCGCATCTCGACAAACGCCGCCTCGTCGATCCCGTCATGTACATGAATATTGCTCAGACGCTGCTCACCGACGGTGGTCTGGCACTGCGCGGCGCGGCCTTCGGGCGGGTAGTCGTGGCAGACGTAGAGTTTGACGCTGGCGGGGAAGGCCAGCAGTTTGTGGATCGAGTTGAACAGCTGATGCGCGTCGCCGCCGGGGAAGTCGCAGCGGGCGGTGCCGACGTCGGGCATGAACAGCGTGTCGCCGACCAGGATCTGCTCGCCGTCGATCAAGTAGGCCATGTCCGCCGGGGTGTGGCCGGGGACGTGCAGGGCGGTGGCTTTGAGATTGCCGATCCTGAACGACTCGTTCGGGGCGAAGAGGTGATCGAACTGCGAGCCGTCGACGCAGAATTCCGGCTCCAGATTGAACAGCGTCTTGAACACATTCTGCACTTTGCTGATCGACTGACCGATGGCGATCTTGCCGCCCAGTTCGCGGCGCAGGTACGGCGCGGCGGACAGGTGGTCGGCGTGGGCATGGGTTTCCAGCAGCCATTGCACCTGCAGGCGGTGGTCACGAACGAAGGCGATGATTTTGTCGGCCTGTACGGTGCTGGTGCGACCGGCGGCGCCGTCGTAATCGAGGACCGGATCGACGATTGCACATTGCCCGCCATCGGCTTCATAGACCACATAGCTGTAGGTCGAAGAGGCGGGGTCGAGGAAAGCTTCAATCTGCGCGGGCATGGACACCAACCTGAATCAGGGAAATGGGTTGCAACACTTTATCTAAAAACATAATGTTCGCAGCTTAAGTGACGTTGAAGGCATCATGCAAATGCAATCCAGTCTGACCGAATGTGAAGTCGCCCAATTGCGGGCCTCCGCCTCCAAGGCCTGCGCGCTGCTCAAGGCTTTGGCCAATGAGGACCGTCTGTTGATCCTGTGCCAGCTGACTCAGGGCGAACGCAACGTCGGCGAGCTGGAAAAAATGACCGGTGTGCGCCAGCCGACGCTGTCCCAGCAACTGGGCATCCTGCGCGATGAAGGCCTGGTGGCGACCCGCCGTGAAGGCAAATACATCTTTTACGGCCTGGCCAGCCCTGAAGTGATTCAGGTGATGAAGACCCTGTCCGGGTTGTATTGCGGGGCGGTGCTCAAGAGCTGGGGCCACCCATAAATGTCAGCCAACACAATACAAAACCTGTGGGAGCTGGCTTGCCAGCGATGGCGGAGTGTCAGTCGCCATCAATAGCGGTTGACAAGTCCCTATCGCTGGCAAGCCAGCTCCCACAGGTTTCGTGGTTTGATTCGAAAAAATCCTTGCGTGCAGCAATAAGGAACAAGCAATGAACGATCAACACTGGGGCCCATCCATCAGTGCAGACATCGTGGTCATCGGCGGCGGCACTGCCGGCATCGGTTTTGTCGCCAGTCTGCTCAAGCGTGATCCCACTCTGAATATCACCGTGATCGAGCCGAGCGCCCACCACTACTACCAACCGGCGTGGACGCTGGTCGGCGGTGGCGCCTATGACGTCAAGGACACCGTGCGGCCGATGAGCAAAGTGATGCCGCGTCAGGCCACCTGGATTCAGGCGGCGGTGACAGCGGTGGATCCCGACACACGTCACCTCACGCTCAACGATCAACGCCGCGTCAGCTACCAGAACCTGATCGTCTGCCCCGGCCTGCGTCTGGCCTGGGAGAAAATCGAAGGCCTGCAGGAAAGCCTCGGCCAGCATGGCGTGACGTCCAACTACAGCTATCAGCATGCGCAGTACACCTGGGATCAGGTGCAGAAACTGCGCGGCGGCAAGGCGCTGTTCACTCAGCCGGCGATGCCGATCAAATGCGCTGGCGCGCCGCAGAAGGCGTTGTACCTGTCGTGCGATCACTGGCGCAAGACCGCTATGCTGAATAACGTTAACGTCGAGTTCAACCTCGCCGGTGCCGCACTCTTCGGTGTCGCGACCTTCGTCCCGCCGCTGATGAAGTACATCGAGAAGTACAACGCGCAACTGGCCTTCAACAGCAATCTGGTCAGGGTCGACGGCCCGGCGAAAACCGCCTGGTTCGAGATCAAGGACGCTGACGGCAACGTCACCACACAGGCGAAAACCTTTGACCTGCTGCATGTCGTGCCGCCGCAAGTCGCGCCGGACTTCATCGCCCAGAGCCCGCTGGCCGACGCCGCCGGCTGGTGCGAAGTCAATCCGCACAGCCTGCAACATCCGCGATACCCCGAAGTGTTTGGTCTCGGTGACATCTGCGGCACCCCTAACGCAAAAACCGCTGCCGCCGTGCGCAAGCAGGTCGTGGTCGTCGCCGAAAACCTTCTGGCGCTGCGCAAGCGGCAGCCGTTGCCACTGAAGTACGACGGCTATGGTTCCTGCCCGCTGACGGTGGAGAAGGGCAAGGTGATCCTCGCCGAGTTCGGTTACGGCGGGAAGTTGCTGCCTACCTTCGCCCTTGATGCGACCGTGCCGCGCCGCTCGGCGTGGTTTCTCAAGGCGACGCTGCTGCCGTGGTTCTACTGGAACGGCATGCTCAAGGGCCGCGAGTGGCTGACCGGTTTGTCCAACGTCGACTGAGAACTCCCTATGTTGCTGGCAAGTCTGTTTGGCGTGTTGATGGGGCTGATTCTCGGGCTGACCGGGGCGGGCGGCGGGATTCTCGCGGTGCCGGCGCTGGTGCTCGGCCTCGGCTGGAGCATGACTCAGGCCGCGCCCGTGGCGTTGTTCGCGGTGGGCAGTGCGGCAGCCGTCGGTGCCATCGACGGTTTGCGTCATGGCTTGGTGCGCTATCGCGCGGCACTGCTGATTGCGGCGCTTGGCGCGGTGTTTTCGCCGCTGGGGATCTATTTCGCGCATCAGTTGCCGGAGCAGGTTCTGATGATCCTCTTCAGCCTGCTGATGGTCATGGTCGCCTGGCGCATGTTGCGCCGCGAGCGTGCGCAAGAGGGACCGAGCGACCACGGCCACGCGAGCTGGGGGCAGAAGAACTGCATGCTCAATGAACAGACCGGGCGCTTCGACTGGACCGCCAAATGCACCGCGACTCTTGCGGTATTGGGCGCGGTGACCGGCGTGGTTTCGGGCTTGCTCGGCGTCGGCGGAGGGTTCCTGATCGTGCCGGCGTTCAAGCAACTGACCGATGTGCAGATGCGCGGGATCGTGGCGACGTCGCTGATGGTGATCAGCCTGATTTCGGCGATTGGCGTGATCGGATCGTTTCACGCAGGCGTGCGGATTGACGCACAGGGCGCGGCGTTTATCGTCGCCAGCATCGTCGGCATGATCATCGGGCGCAAGCTTTGTGCGCGGGTCCCGGCGCGGACGTTGCAGGTGGGGTTTGCCAGCGTGTGTCTGGTGGTGGCGGGGTATATGTTGTTGCGTGCCTGAATGTTGGCAGATCAAAAGATCGCAGCCTTCGGCAGCTCCTGCAGGAATCGCATTCCCATGTAGGAGCTGTCGAGTGAAACGAGGCTGCGATCTTTCAGGCTGTTACAACACCAAGTGCGGTAGCCACAGGGAAATGGCGGGGATGTAAGTGACCAGCATCAACACCAGAAACAGCACGGCATAGAACGGCAGCAGCGCTTTCACGGTGCCTTCGATACTGACCTTGCCCACCGCCGAACCGACAAACAGCACCGCGCCCACCGGCGGTGTTATCAGCCCGATCCCGAGGTTGACCAGCATGATCATGCCGAATTGCACCGGGTCGACACCGATGCCAAGAATCACCGGCATCAGAATCGGCGTGAGGATCAGGATCAGCGGCGCCATGTCCATCACCGTGCCGAGCAACAGCAGCATGACGTTGATGCACATCAGGATCACGTAGCGGTTGTCCGACAGGGTCAGGAACAGCGTGGTGATCTTCGCCGGTATCTGCATCAGGGTCATGATGTAGCCGAAGCTTGCGGCGAAACCGATCAGGATCATCACGATCGAAATCGTCCGCACGGTGCGGTGCATCAGTTTCGGCAGTTCGCTCCACTTGTAATCGCGGTAGATGAACATGGTCACGAAGAATGACCACAGCACGGCAATCGCCGCCGATTCCGTGGCGGTGAAGATCCCCGAGAGGATGCCGCCGAGGATGATCACCATCGCCATCATGCCCCAGAGTGCTTCGCCGACGATTTTCAGCGCCTGGCGCATCGGGATCACTTCACCCTTGGGGTAGTTGCGCTTTTTCGCGAAGATCAGGCACAGCACCATCAGGCAAGCGCTCATCATCAAGCCCGGCACGATGCCGGCCATGAACAGCGAGGCAATCGAAACCGTACCACCGGCAGCCAGAGAATAGAGCACCGAGTTATGGCTTGGCGGCGTGAGCAGGGCTTGCACCGAGCCGCTGACGGTCACCGCGGTGGAGAATTCCCGAGGATAGCCCTTGCGTTCCATTTCCGGAATCAGCACTGAACCCACCGACGCGGTGTCGGCCACCGAGGAACCGGAGATCGCGCCGAAGAAGGTCGAGGCGACGATGTTGACCAGCGACAGACCACCGCGCACGAAACCCACCAGCACTCCGGCACATGCCACCAGCCGGCGGGACATGCCGCCCTCGGCCATGATCGCACCGGCCAGGACGAAGAACGGAATGGCCAGCAGTGAGAATTTGTTCACCCCCGACGCGACCTGAATCATCACCGCCTGGAACGGGATGTCGATCCACCATGCACCGATCAGTGCGGCGGCGCCCAGCGCGTAGGCGACTGGCATGCCGATCAGGATCAATACGATAAAACTGCCCAGCAGAATCAGAGCGTCCATTAAGCGGCACCTTCGCTTTCTTCAACCAGATCGAACTGCACGACACGCCGTTTGCTCTGGTCACCGAGCAAGAGCTTTTCCAGAACGAAAACCAGCGTCAGCAAGCCGCCCACGGGAATCGGCAAGTAGGTCACGCCAACCCGCAGATCGGGCAGGGCTGCCATGAACTGATTCCAGGTGGACATGCACAGCTTGGCGCCCCAGATGGTCATGAAAATGCAGATCGACGCCATGAGCAGTTGCGAGAATATCGCCGCCGCAGCTCTCAGTTGTGGGGGCATGCGATCGGTGAGCATGGCCACGGCCATGTGTGCGCCGGCGCGGTAACTGGCGGCGGCGCCGATGAAGGTAAACACCATCATCAGCAGGATCGCCGTGGGCTCTGGCCAGCTCGAACCGGTGCCCAGGACGTAGCGGGCGAACACGCCCCAGGGAATCATCAGGGAAATCGCCAGGACGGCAAGGCCGGCGACCCAGATGCACGTCATGTAGATCTTGTCGTTGATACGCAGCAGCAGATTCTTCATCGGGTTCCACCGTAACCGGGCGCACCTGAGTCATCAGGTGCGCCGGGCCTGGTTAATGAGTACGGAGCGGGAGGCGTTACTGAACGGCTTCGATTTTCTTGATCAGGTCGGCGTACGCCGCGCCATATTTTTCCCGCACTGGCGCGGTGGCGTCGTAGAAGGGTTTCTTGTCGACCTGGATGAACTCGACGCCCGCGGCCTTGAGTTTTTCTTCGCTGGCAGCGGACTTCTTGTCCCACAGCACGCGTTCTTCAGCCTGGGCAGCCTTGGCGGCGGTCTTGACCAGCGCCTGTTGTTCCGGGGTGAGTTTTTCCCAGGTGATTTTTGACATCACAATCGGCTCCGGCAGGATCAGGTGACCGGTCAGGCTGTAGAACTTGGCGTTCTGGAAGTGGTTGTGTTCGAGCAGGGTCGGCGGGTTGTTTTCCGCGCCGTCAATCACGCCGGTCTGCAAGGCGCTGAAGATTTCCCCGGTGTCCATGGCGATACCGTTACCGCCCATGGCGTTCATCATGTCGATGAACATCGGGTTGCCTTGCACGCGAATCTTCATACCCTTGAGGTCTTCGAGCTTGCGTACCGGTTTCTTGGTGTAGACGTTGCGCGTGCCGCCGTCCATCCAGGCCAGCGCCACCAGGCCGAATTCGGAGTGGGTGATTTTGTCGAGGATCTCGTCGCCCACCGGGCCATCGATGACGTTACGCATGTGTTGATGGTCGCGGAAGATGAACGGCATGTTGAACACGTTCACGTCCGGGACCACGGGGCCGACAATACCCAGGCTGACGCGAGACAGCTGCACCGCGCCGACTTGCATCTGCTCGATGACTTCCTTTTCAGAGCCCAGCACGCCGCCGGGGAAGTATTGGAAGGTCAGCTCGCCGTTGGTTTCCCGGGTCAGGGTCTTGCCCATGTTTTCTTCGGCTACCACCGTTGGATAACCGGCGGGATGGATGTCAGCGAATTTGAGTTGCAGGGCCTGGGCGGCGCCAGTGAAGGTGAACATCAGCGGGAGTGCAGCGGCCAGCAAGGTGCGTTTGAAGTTCATGGGGGTGAGTCTCCAGTCTTGTTATTGTTGTGTTCAAGGCGCAGCGGTGCAGCAGAGGGGTTTAAAGCAGATCGTTGAACAAGGGTTCGGCAAGGCCTTTGACGTTGGGCTTCAACGCGAACACGCCGCCGGCCAGGGATTGCGGATCGCGGTCGTCGCCGGGACGAATCGAGGCGACAAACAACGTGTCCATGTCGCTGCCGCCGAAGGCACACATCGTCGGTTTCTGCACCGGCACTTGCAGCGAGAAATCGAGGCGCCCGTCCGGAGCAAAACGGTGAATCAGTCCGGCGTCGTTGGCGCAAATCCAGTAGCAGCCTTCGGCATCCACGGCAGCGCCATCCGGTCGGCCGGGGAAGTGGTTCATGTCGACGAAAACGCGGCGGTTCGATGGCGTGCCGGTCTCGGTGTCGTAATCGAAGGCCCAGATCAATTGCACGTGCGGATGTGAGTCCGACAGGTACATCGTCTTGCCGTCGGGGCTGAAGCCGAGGCCGTTCGGCACGATGAACCCGTCGAGCTGCGCTTCGATCAAGCCTGACGAGACGGCGCCGTAGCGGTAGAGTCGGCCTGCAGGCGCGTTCAGGCCCATGTTCAGCACCATGCTGCCGGCCCAGAAACGGCCCTGGCGGTCGCAGCGACCATCGTTGAGGCGCATGTCTGCCCGGCTGTGCTCGACGGTGGCGAGTCGTTCGCTGTCGAGGCTGCCATCGCTGTGCGGATGCAGATGAAAAAAGCCGCTCTCCATTCCGGCAACCCAGCCGCCACCGCTGTGACGGGCGATGCAGGCGAGCATTTCAGGGGTTTTCCAGGCGTGCACATGGCCGGTGTCAGCGCTCCAGCGTTGCAGCCCGCCGTTGGGAATATCAACCCAATACAGCGCGTTTTCCTGCGGCACCCAGACCGGGCTTTCACCCACGGCGTTGCGAGCATCGACGATCAATTCGGCTTGCATACTCATTCCTTTGCGTCGTTGTCAGGGTGTTCAGTCGCCGAAGGGGCCGGCCGCGACGAACGCGCCACCCTGATAGATCCGCGCCGGGTCATCGGCGGCGGGCATGGGTTGCGCTTCGACTTTTTCGCGGAACACTTCGGAGCTGTCCCTGGCTTCAAAACCGAGGTGGCTGGCGAAGCGGTTGTCCCACCAGACGTCCTTGTTGGCGGACATGCCATAGATCACGGTATGGCCAACGTTGGGCGTGTACAGCGCGCGTTCGAGCAATTGGGTGAGGTCGTCAAAGCTGAGCCAGGTGTGCATCATTCGGCGGTTCTGCGGCTCGGGAAATGAGGAGCCGATGCGGATGCTGACGGTCTCGATGCCGTAGCGATCGAAGTAGAAACTGGCCATGTCTTCGCCGTAGGACTTGGACAATCCGTAGTAGCCGTCGGGGCGGCGGGCGCAGCTGGCGTCGAGCGGTTCGTCCTGTTTGTAGAAGCCGATGACGTGGTTGGAACTGGCGAAGATCACTCGCTTGACACCATGGCGGCGTGCAGCTTCGTAGATGTGAAATACGCCGCAGATGTTGGCGCCGAGGATCTCTTCGAAGGGCCGCTCCACGGAGACACCGCCGAAATGCAGGATCGCGTCGACGCCTTCGACCAGTTGGTGCACCGCCTGTTTGTCGGCAAGGTCGCAGAGGACGATTTCTTCGCGATCATCAACGGCCGGGGCGAGAGCGGCGATGTCCGACAGGCGCAAGACATGGGCATAAGGGCGCATACGTTCGCGCAGGACTTTGCCCAGGCCACCGGCGGCGCCGGTCAGCAGCAGACGATTGAACGGGGCACGGGGAATAGAGGTGGACGTCATGGCACTCCCTTACACGTTGTTATTAGGTTTGTTGTAGGTTGTCGTATGACTGCGCTGAAGTATCGGTAGGCTTTCCGGAACTTGTCAACGCGACTTTTGGTGTAAATGACGGAAGGGGCTCATTTACTTTTCAATCACCGCGATGCCTTCGTTGCACTGCAATTTCCTTGTGAGAGCGAGCCTGCTCGCGAAAGCGCTGTGGCAATGAACATCAATGGTGAATCTGCCGCCGCCATCGCTGGCTAGCCAGCTCCCACAGGTACCAGCGTTGTTTTCAATGACCGCATTCACTACAAATTCTGTGGCAGCTGGCTTGCCAGCGATGTGGCCGATCCAGGCACTCTTGCATCGACTGACCAATCGCCTTCGCGAGCAGGCTCGCTCCCACAGGGTAAAAAAGAGATCTGGTTACAACAATGAAATCGGATAGCTGATAAAGATCCGGTTCTCATCGAACTCATTGGTGCTGAAGTCCCGGCGTATCGTCGCGTTGCGCCATCTCACGTTGAGGTTTTTCAGCGGTCCGCTTTGCACGGTGTACCCCAGTTCCGACTCGCGGCCCCATTCCTTGCCGTCGGTAATCGTCCCGGTGTGCACGTTGTCGCCGCTGATGTAGCGGTTCATCAGGGTCAGGCCGGGAATGCCGAGGGCGACGAAGTTGTAGTCATGTCGCAACTGCCAGGAGCGTTCTTTGGCGTTGTCATAACTGGCGTTGTAGCTGTCGTTGGCCAGGGTGCCGCCGCTGGTGCCGTTGACCCGCATCCAGGCGTCGTCGCCGCTGAGTTTTTGCAAACCGACGTAGAAGGTGTTGCCGCCGTAGCGGGCCGACAGCAGGGCGAACGCGGTCTTGTTATCGAGGTCGCCGGCCAGGGCGCTGCCGTCTTCCTTGCCGGTGAAGAAACCGAGGTTGGCGCCCAGCGTCCAGTCGCCCAGCGGCTGACTGTGGCTGAGGTTGAAATACTGCTGCTGGTAGATGTCGCTGAGTTCGGCATACCACACGCCGAGCAGGGTGCGCTTGTCGTTGAAGGTGTATTCGCCGCCACCGAAGTTGAAACGGTCGGAGGTGAAGGCGCCGCGGCCGTTCATCGACATGTCTTCCATGCTGGCATCGTTGCGTGGGCTGTTGCCACGGAACTGCCCGCCGTAGAGGGTCAGGCCGTTGATTTCGGTGGAAGTGACCTGGCCACCGCGAAAGGTCTGCGGCAGGGAGCGGCCATCGTCCGAGCGCAGAATCGGCAGCACCGGCATCCATTCGCCAACCTTCAATTCAGTCTTCGACACCTTGGCCTTCAGCGCTACACCCAGTCGCCCGAAATTGTCTGCCGGGCGACCATCATCGTGGATCGGCAACAGTTGCGTACCGCCGGTGCCTTTGCCGCCATCGAGTTTTTGCGAATACATGCCCAGCACATCGAGACCGAAACCGACCGTGCCTTGGGTGAAGCCGGATTTGGCATCGAGGATGAAGTTCTGCGTCCACTCTTCAGCCTTGCCCTGCGGATAGTTCGGGTTGACGAAGTTGCGATTGAAGTAGGCGTTGCGCAGGTTCAGCGTGGCTTTGCTGTCTTCGAGGAAGCCTTCGGCGTCTGCGCTCATGGGCAAAACCAGGGCGAGGCTGCTGCAGCCGATCAAAGTCAGGGTGGAATACGGGCGGGGCATGGAAATACGGGACGTGCGAACGGAATTGCAGACGAGTGTGCTCACGGTGACGCTCCCTGTTTCATTTGTTGTTTTTATTATTGTTATACGTCGTCGTACAACATGGTTGCGGATAGTTGCGAGGTTTTCCGTAAAAGTCAACAGGGCTTTTTACGATGAGTTTGCGCGAGTTGGCAGCCCTCCAGATGCTGCGAAGAGGGCTGTTTTCGGCGGCTTACCGGTTGTAGAGCGCCTCCGTGTTGTCGATCAGCGGGTTTTTCTCGGTCAGGACGACCCGGGCGATCTGATCCTTGCGCATGAAACTTACCTTCGGATGCGCTTGCGCATAACGAATGAACCGCTCCATCGCCTCGACCATCGCCGGTGTGCCGCCGATGCGGTCGTGCAGACTCACCGACATCATCCGTCGCTGGCTCGCGCCTTCGGCGTACAGGCGATCAAATTCCAGCACCAGTTGCTGATAGAACTGCTCGGCGGAGAAATGCCGGCCCTCGATCAGCACGATGTCGTTATTGCGCAGGGTGTACGGCACCACGGCAAATTTGCGTCCACGGACCATGGTCACGAACGGTTCGTCGCGGCTGACGTCATCGATGTGATAGGTGAAATTCAGGTCTTGCAGAACCTTCAGCGTATTGGGGCTGCGCCGCAGCCAGTTGGCGTTGTAGCCCACTGAGCGCTGGCCGGTAAGTTTTTCCACCGCGTTGACACCGTCGCCGATGAACTGTTTTTCCTGGTCGTAACTCATGTTGTACGAATCGGCCCAACGCATGCCATGGGCCGCCAGTTCATGGCCGCGCGCAGCAATCGCTTTCGCCAGTTCCGGGTGCTTGAGCGCCGCTTCGCCGACCACATGCGAGGTGACCTTGATGCCGGTGCGATCCCACAGGTCGAGCATCCGCCACAAGCCTTCCTTGTAGCCATAATCAAACCAGGTCTGCGCCGGCAGATCCGGATAACCCTTGGGCAGCGGCGTGCCGGAGAACGGACTTTCCGCGCCTTCGGGCTGACCGCCGGTTTCGAACTGCATCGACACCGAGATCACCAGTTGCGAACCGTCCGGCCACGGGCGTTCCTGAGCGAAGGCGAGGGCCGGCAGCAGCAGGGCGGCCGCCACAAGGTTTTTTAAAAAGCGTGGGGAGCGTTGCCGGTGGGGCGTGGTCATAACGGGCACCTTGCAGGTTGAGAAGGGCTGCAAGGGTGGCAGTTGCCCGGTGCGGGAAAAATCCGTTGCGGGCGAGAAGACCTTTAAACAGAATTTACGAATCCGCCGCAAACCTGTGGGAGCGGGCGGCCGGTCACCCTGTTGCCGAGCCGAGTGTCGCCATCGCTGGCAAGCCAGCTCCCACAGGATTTTGGGTTTGCCGCAAGATGTGCGGCAAACTCCCGGCAACACAAGCACAAGGTCTTTCAATGGATCGATACGCCCCGCGCAACTGGCAGCCGCACGAGAAGCCCAGTCTGCCCGGTTCCCCCTCGACGCCGCTGCACTCCAACCCCAAGCGCCTGGCCTATGCGCTGGTCGGGCTGTTGGTGGCGGTGACCGGTGGTCTGGGCAACTCGCTGGTGGTCGCCAACCTGCCTTACCTGCAAGGCGCGTTGGGTGCGACCACGGCAGAGATGGCCTGGCTGCCGGCCGCGTACGTGATGACCAACGTGTCGATGAACCTGCTGCTGGTGAAGTTTCGTCAGCAGTTCGGCCTGCGTGCATTCACCGAGGTGTTTCTGGTGCTGTATGCGCTGGTGACCTTCGGCCACCTGTTCGTCAACGACTTGAACTCGGCCATCGCGGTGCGCGCGGCGCACGGCATGGTCGGTGCGGCGCTGAGTTCGCTGGGTCTGTATTACATGATCCAGGCATTTCCGGCCAAGTGGCGGCTGAAGGCGCTGGTGCTGGGCCTGGGGGCTTCACAACTGGCGCTGCCGCTGGCGCGCCTGTTTTCCGAAGACCTGTTGCAAATCGCCGAATGGCGTGGCTTGTACCTGTTCGAATTGGGCATGGCCTTGTTGTCGCTGGGCTGCGTGTTGCTGCTCAAGTTGCCGCCCGGTGACCGCTTCAAAACCTTTGAACCGCTGGACTTTCTGACCTTCGCCATCCTCGCCAGCGGCGTGGCCCTGCTCTGCGCGGTGTTATCGCTGGGGCGGATTGACTGGTGGCTCGAGGCCGACTGGATCGGCTATGCGCTGGCGGCCTCGATTGCTCTGATCCTCGCGGGCCTGGCGATCGAGCACAACCGCAGCAACCCGATGCTGATGACCCGCTGGCTCGGCAGCGGCACGATGATCCGCCTGGCGTTGGCGGTAACCCTGATTCGCATGGTCACCTCGGAGCAGTCCACCGGCGCGGTCGGTTTCATGCAGAACCTCAACATGGGTTATGAGCAACTGCACAGCCTCTACGTGGTGATGCTGATCGGCAGCATCGCCGGGCTGGCGACCAGTGCGCTGACCATCGACCCCAAGCACCTGCTGATGCCGCTGATCATCTCGCTGGCGCTGATGGCCACCGGCTCGGTGATGGACAGTTTCTCCAACAACCTGACCCGTCCGCAAAACCTGTATTTCAGCCAGTTCCTGCTGGCCTTCGGCAGCACGTTTTTTCTGGGCCCGACCATGGTCTTCGGCACCCGCAACGTATTGACCAACCCGCGCAATCTGGTGAGTTTTTCGGTGTTGTTCGGGATCTGCAACAATCTCGGCGGCCTGCTCGGCGCGGCGTTGTTGGGCACATTCCAGATCGTGCGCGAGAAGTTCCACTCCAGCCACCTGGTCGAGCACCTGACGCTGTCCGATCCGCTGGTGGCCGCGCGCGTACAAAGCGGCGGTTCGGCGTATGGCAGCTTGCTGGCCGACCCGAGTCTGCGCAACCTCGCCGGGATTCGCAGCCTGTCCAACGCGGCCACCCGCGAAGCCAACGTGCTGGCCTATAACGATGTATTCATGCTGATCGCCGTGATTGCGGTGCTGACCATGATCTGGCTGTCCATTCGCGCGCTGTGGCTGATGAGCACCACCAAAGCCGTCGACCCAGCGCCTTCCGTACCTCCTGACGGTGCCTCCCATTCATGACCGAACCGACCACCACAACCACCAATGCCATCGCCGCCACCCCGGAAGGCGTAGCGCCGCCGTCCTCGCCGAACACCGAGCCGCGCTCGTTGCGGGTGCGGATCATCTCATCACTGGGCTTTGCCGCGATTGCCATCGTCGGCGTGCTGATCGTGCTCTACGCCTGGCAACTGCCGCCGTTCAGCAGCGCCGTCGAAACCACGGAAAACGCCCTGGTGCGCGGGCAGGTGACGATCATCGGCCCGCAACTCAGTGGCTACGTGTTCGAGGTGCCGGTGCAGGATTTCCAGTACGTGAAGGCCGGTGATTTGCTGGTGCGCCTGGATGACCGGATTTATCAACAACGCCTCGATCAGGCGCTGGCGCAACTGGCGGTGCAGAAAGCCGCGCTGGCCAATGTGGTGCAGCAACGCAACAGTGCCGAAGCGACGATCAAGTTGCGTCAGGCGGTGGTGGCCGACAGCGAGGCGCAGTTGCGTAAAAGCGAGGCGGATCTGCGCCGTAACAAGGAGCTGGTGAGTGACGGCTCGGTGTCGAAACGCGAAATGGACGTGGCGCTCGCGGCCAATGCACAAGGTATTGCGGCGGTGGCGCAGGCCAAGGCCAATCTGGAAATCGCCCGGCAGGATCTGCAGACGGTGATCGTCAATCGCGGTTCGCTGGAGGCGGCGGTGGCCAGCGCTGAAGCGGCGGTGCAACTGGCGCGAATCGACTTGTCGAATACGCGCATCGTCGCTCCGCGAGACGGCCAGCTCGGGCAGATCGGCGTGCGCCTGGGCGCCTACGTCAACTCCGGGGCGCAGCTGATGGCGTTGGTGCCAAACCAGAAATGGGTGATCGCCAACATGAAGGAAACCCAGATGGACAACGTGCGTGTCGGGCAGCCGGTGCGCTTCACCGTTGACGCGCTGAACCACCGTCAGTTCACCGGGCATGTGCAGCACATTTCGCCCGGCACCGGTTCGGAGTTCGCCCTGTTGCAGGCGGATAACGCCACGGGCAACTTTGTGAAAATCGCCCAGCGCGTGCCGGTGCGGATCACCATCGACCCGGATCAGCAGGAGGAGGAACGCTTGCGCCCGGGGATGTCGGTGGTGGTCAGCATCGATACCGCAGCGGGCGACACGCAACCGCATTGAGCAACACGAAACCCTGTGGGAGCTGGCTTGCCAGCGATGACGTCGGCACATCCGAAAATATCTGTTCCTGACACACCGCCATCGCTGGCAAGCCAGCTCCCACAGGGGGGGGCTTCAGACTGCAATCATCGGCGGCAGGGTACCGAGCAGGGAGACCGCCGCCACCGCACCCATTCCCAACAACCACTCCAGCAGGACACTGCGCTTGAGCGCGCCCATCCGCTGTTCACAATCCTCGATCCGCAAGCGGTTGAACAGCGCCAGTGCAAGCATGCCCAGCACCAGCAACGCCTTGATCAGCAGGATCAGGGCAAAGCCACTGAACAGCGGCGTCGGCCACCATTGCCCGGTCAGCACGCGCACATTGATCAGGCCGGTAATCAGCAGCCCGCCAACAATGGCGTAACCGACACCGCTGAAGCGTTGCAGGATCTGGCTCATCGTTTCGCCGGGTTGACGCAGGATCAATACCAGCAGCAATAGCCCGCCGAGCCATGCGGCGACGCAGGTCAGGTGAACGATCTGGTTGAGGATCAGCAGTTGCCCATTCAGACCGTCGAGCATCGCGCCGTGACCGACCGGCGCCAGGGTCGCCAGGAGCAGCGCGCTCAAGCCCAGGCGCAGCGGCAGGCTCGATCGCCACGGCGTAAACAGCAACGCCAGCAACAGCGCGTTGATCAGCAGATGCCAACGCCAGACCTGACCGAAAAACGTATTGCCCAGCACCAGGCCAATCGTGTCCGGATCGAACGCGGCCGCCGCCGAACCGGCCATGCTCGCGGTGATGAGCAGCGCCCAGGTGACACCGCTGACCAGCGCAATTGCCGTCAGCCAGCGCGCCAGTCGCGCCAGATGCCGATCCAGTGTCGGCACTGGCGCCTTGAGCAGCCGTGGCCGAAACAGCCAGGCGCCGAACAGCATCAATACCGCGCTGAAATGCACGAAGCGGCACAGCACCAGCGCTTCACTCATGAATTACTGGCCGACCTTGAACTGATAGGCGCCTTCGCTCTTGTGCGTGTCGACCGACACCGCATGCCATTCGACTTTGTATTCACCGGCACTGAGTGGCGCGGCGGGGGTGACGATCAGGGTTTTCTTGTCGCCTTCGGTACTCAAAGGTTTGATGGCGACCGGGGCGCCGTCGTGGGTCAGGCTGACTTTGGTGAAGCTGGCCTCGACGCCTTCGGAAAAGGTCAGGCGCAGATCGGCCGGCGCGGCGACGGTGCTGTCGGCGGCCGGGGTCTGGCTTTTCAAGTGGGCGTGGGCAAAAACGGAGGATGCGGCGCACAGCGAAGCGAGCAGGGCAGTGGTGGTCAGGACGTTCTTGAACAGCATCGCGGGTACCTCTGAGGCAGGACAAAGAAACGCCAGTTTAGCCATGCGCCGACCTTCGTACGAAGTTTTGTTTGCAGCGGTCGCCCCGAGGCCAGAGCGGATGCTAGTCTTCAACAACGTCGTTGTCAGGGAGCCCTCATGGGCAATCACAAGATCGAGATTCGTCGCAGTAACGTCGAGAAAATCCTGCTGGCGGCGGAAAAAGTCTTCGCCGAAAAAGGCTTCGGCGGCACCGCCATGGCCGATATCGCCGCCGAAGTGCAACTGCCGCGCTCCAACCTGCATTACTACTTTTCCACCAAGAGCGAACTGTACAGCGCGGTGCTGTTCGACCTGCTGGAGGTGTGGAAACAGGACGCGCTGTGCTTTGAGATGTTCGACGATCCACGGGTGGTGCTCAGCAGCTACATCCGCGCCAAAATGAACCACTCGCGCAGCCGGCCTTATGGTTCGAAAGTCTGGGCCAACGAGATTATCCACGGTGCGCCGACCCTGGGCGAGGCGCTGGACGTCAGCCTGTACGACTGGGCAAAGATGAAGGAAGCGAAGATCCGCCAGTGGGTGGAGGACCAGCGGATTCTGCCGGTGGAGCCGTCGAGCCTGCTGTACATGATCTGGGCCTCGACCCAGCACTACGCCGACTTCGATCATCAGGTGAATATTCTGAACGAGCACCAGCCGTTGTCGGACATGCAGTTCGAGCGGGCGGTGCAGACGGTGACCAGTGTGATTTTGCGGGGGATCGGATTAGAACCTTGAACCTTGTGTTGTGACTGCCGACCCCTTCGCGGGCAAGCCCGCTCCCACAGGTTTTCGGGTTGTCCTCAAGTGTCATGAACACCAGAGAACCCTGTGGGAGCGAGCTTGCTCGCGAAGGCGTCTGTTCAGACGCTACCTGGCCTAGGGTGAGACATGGTACGGATTGCGCGGATCATGATTCCAGTCCAGAAACGGCTTGCCGGTCTCCATCGGCACCATCTCGATGCAGTCCGCCACCGGGCAGGTGATCTGGCACAGGTTGCAGCCGACACACTCCTCATCGATCACTTCATATTTATGCGTGCCGTCGGCCTGCTTCAGGCTGCTGATCGCCTGGTGTGACGTGTCCTCGCAAGCAATGTGGCAACGCCCGCAACCGATGCACGCGTCCTGATCAATCCTGGCAATGACCTGATAGTTGATGTCCAGGTACTTCCAGTCAGTGGTATTGCCCACCGCACGCCCGGAAAACTCGGCGATGTTGGCGTAGCCTTGGCTGTCCATCCAGCGCGACAGCCCGTCCTTCATCTCCTCGACAATCCGGAAGCCATGCAGCATCGCCGCCGTGCACACCTGCACCACGCCGCTGCCCAGCGCCATGAACTCCGCCGCGTCACGCCAGCTGCCGATGCCGCCAATGCCGCAGATCGGCAGGCCTTGAGTCTGCGGATCACGGGCGATCTCGGCGACCATGTTCAGCGCGATCGGTTTGACCGCCGAGCCGCAGTAACCGCCGTGGGTGCTTTTGCTGCCGACGGTGGGCAGGGCGACCATGTGTTCCAGGTCGACGCTGGTGATCGAGTTGATGGTGTTGATCAGCGACACCGCATCGGCGCCACCGCGATGGGCCGCGCGGGCGGCGACGCGGATGTCGGTGATGTTCGGCGTCAGCTTGACGATCACCGGCAACGAGCAATAGGTCTTGCACCAGCGAGTGACCTGCTCGACGTATTCCGGCACCTGACCCACCGCCGCGCCCATGCCGCGTTCGGGCATGCCGTGCGGGCAACCGAAATTCAGCTCGATGCCGTCAGCGCCGGTGGCCTCCACCAGTGGCAGGATGTGTTTCCACGACTCCTCCACGCACGGCACCATCAGCGAGACGATCAGCGCACGATCCGGCCAGTCCTTCTTCACCTGGGTGATTTCACGCAGGTTGATTTCCAGCGAGCGGTCGGTGATCAGTTCGATGTTGTTGATCCCCAGCACCTCGCGGTTGTTGCCGTAGTGCGCCGAGTAGCGCGACGAGACGTTGACCGCCGCCGGGTCTTCACCCAGGGTTTTCCAGACCACACCGCCCCAGCCGGCCTCGAAGGCGCGGACCACGTTGTAGGCCTTGTCGGTCGGTGGCGCGGAGGCCAGCCAGAACGGGTTGGGGGCTTTGATACCGGCGAAGACAATCGAGAGATCGGCCATTTACGCAGCCTCCACGTTGAGCATCAGTTGCGCGTTGATCGCCTCGGCGGCGCGTTTGCCGTGCTGTACGGCTTGCACGGTGAGGTCTTGATCGAGACTGATGCAGTCGCCGCCGGCATACACGCCGGGGATGCTGGTGCGCAGGTTGTCGTCGACCTGAATCCGTTCGCCCTGACGCTTGAGCTCACGGGCCAGCGGGTCGGTGAGGGCGCTGCTGTCGAAGGCCTGGCCGATGGCTTTGAAGATCGCGTCGGCGGCCAGTTCGAAAGTTTCGCCCGTGGTTTGCAGACGACCGTCGACCAGATCGGTTCGGGCAAAACGCATGCCGCGCACCTTGCCTTGCGCATCGAGCAGCACTTCTTCCGGTTGCGCCCATGTCAGCAGGCGTACCTGATTGGCCTTGGCAATGTCCTGTTCATGACCGGTCGCGCCCATGTCCGACGCACCCCGGCGATACACCAGATTCACGTCACGCGCTCCGAGGCGGGCCATTTGCACGGCCATGTCGATGGCGGTGTTGCCGGCGCCGAGGACGATGCAGCGTTCGGCCAGTGGCAGTTGCGTCAGGTCGTCGGCCTGGCGCAGTTCGCGGATGTAGTCAGTGGCGGCGAGCAGGCCGGGCGCGTCTTCGTGGGCCAGGCCGAGCTGTTTGCTGGCATTCAGGCCGAGGCCGAGGAACACCGCGTCGAACTGCTGATGCAGCTCGCTGAGGGTCAGGTTCTCGCCGAGTTTCTGTCCGTGACGGATTTCGATACCGCCGATCTGCAGGAGGAAATCCAGCTCCTTCTGCGCGTAGTCGTCGACCAGTTTGTACTTGGCGATCCCGTATTCATTGAGGCCGCCTGCCTTTTCCCGTGCTTCGAAAATCACCACGTCGTGGCCGTGCATGGCACTGCGGTGGGCACAGGACAAACCCGCTGGCCCGGCGCCGACCACGGCGATGCGCTTGCCGGTGCTCGCCGCACGCTGGAACGGGTGCTCGGTGAAATTCGCGTTGTCCACGGCATAGCGCTGCAGCAGGCCGATCAGCACCGGCGCACATTCCTGAGCGTTGTTGCGCACGCAGGCTTGCTGACAGAGGATTTCCGTCGGGCAGACCCGGGCGCAACTGCCGCCGAGGATGTTCGCCGAAAGGATTTTCTGCGCCGCACCGGGCACGTTGTCCTGATGGATGTTGCGGATGAACGACGGAATATCGATCTCGCTCGGGCACGCGTTGACGCAAGGCGCGTCATAGCAATACAGGCAGCGCGACGCTTCCAGGTGTGCCTGCCGGGCATTGAGCGGAGGCGCCAGATCAGTGAAATGGCCGGCGAGGGCGGCCGCACTTTCGTGCGGGTGCGGGAGATGGTTCAGGGTCTCGATCACGGTTTTTTGCCTCACGGTTATTGAGGTTCTCTGCCTCTGTCGGGCAGTGGTTTTTGTGTTGTCTGGACGGGCCTCTTCGCGAGCAAGCTCGCTCCCACATTTGGAATGTGTACACCCTGTGGGAGCGAGCTTGCTCGCGAAGGCCGAAGGCCTGGATTTCAGCGTTTCACAGCCGTCGGCTTATGCATCTCAGCCCGCTTGCTCAGCAAATCAAACACCGCCGGATACGCCGGTCGTTCGATGTACCGCCCGGCGCCGCGCTCGGCGCGCAGATCGCCGTCGGCCCAGACCACTTTGCCCTGGCTGACGGTATGGCTCGGCACGCCGCGCACGGTCTTGCCTTCGAAAATGTTGAAGTCCACCTGCTGATGGTGGGTCTTGGCGGAAATGGTGCGGGTGCCTTGCGGGTCCCACAGCACCAGGTCGGCATCGGCGCCGACGCGAATCGCGCCTTTGCGCGGATAGAGGTTGAAGATTTTTGCGGTATTGGTGGAGGTAAGGGCGACGAAATCCTGCATCGACAAACGGCCGCTGTTGACCCCTTCATCCCACAACACCGCCATGCGGTCTTCGATGCCGGCGGTGCCGTTGGGGATCTTGCTGAAGTCGTCGCGCCCGGCGGCTTTTTGCTCGGCGCAGAAGCAGCAGTGGTCGGTGGCGGTGGTGTGCAGATTACCGCTCTGCAGGCCATGCCAAAGGGCCTCCTGATGCCCGCGCGGGCGGAACGGCGGGCTCATCACATAACCGGCGGCGGTCTGCCAGTCCGGGTGCTGGTAGACGCTGTCGTCGAGCAGCAGATGCCCGGCCAGCACTTCGCCGTACACCGGTTGGCCCTTGCTGCGGGCGTAAGTGATTTCGTCCAGCGCTTCCTTGGTCGACACGTGCACCAGGTACAACGGCGTGCCGATGGTCTCGGCAATGCGAATCGCCCGGCTCGCCGCTTCGCCTTCCACCTGCGAGGGCCGCGACAGTGGATGCGCTTCCGGCCCGGTAATGCCCTGGGCCATCAACTTGCGTTGCAGGTGATAAACCAGTTCGCCGTTTTCCGCATGCACGGTTGGCACGGCGCCGAGTTCCAGGCAGCGCTCGAAACTCGCCACCAGCGTGTCGTCGGCGGCCATGATCGCGTTCTTGTAGGCCATGAAATGCTTGAAGCTGTTGACCCCGTGGTGGCTGACCAACTCGGCCATTTCCTCGCGCACCTGCTCGCTCCACCAGGTGATCGCGACGTGGAAGCCGTAGTCCGATGCCGACTTCTCGGCCCAGCCACGCCACTGATGAAACGCTTCCATCAACGACTGCTGCGGATTGGGAATCACGAAGTCGATGATCGACGTGGTACCGCCAGCCAGACCTGCGGCAGTGCCGCTGTAAAAGTCTTCACTGGCCACGGTGCCCATGAAGGGCAATTGCATGTGGGTGTGTGGATCGATGCCGCCGGGCATCAGGTATTGGCCGCTGCCGTCGAGCACTTCGGCACCGGCGGGAATATCCAGGTTTTGACCAATGGCGTTGATCACGCCGTCGGCGCAATAGACGTCGGCGCGATAACTTTCATCATGGGTAACAACGGTGGCGCCACGGATCAACAGAGACATTCCGAGTTCCTCGCAGGCATGACCGACTTGTGCCGGTTCTCAATGTTTTATTGATGTACAGCGCTGATCGGCGTATTCCTGTCAGCGCTGTCAGGAATAGAAGCTAGCCGCAGTTCTGCAATTGATCAAGATTATTTTTTATAAGCTTATTGCTGTTTTAAATCATTGAAAAATAACGATAAAAAACATAAATCACCAAAATGGTGAGGCTGTTCACCATTTTGACGCACTTGACAGGATGGAAATATGAGCAAGATTTCCTATGTGAAATCAGCTGCTTGAAGTTGAGCTGCGGTTAATCGCCTGTAATGAAAAAAAGTGCAGTGCACCAGATTGAGTCCTGACAGTTCGGACAACTTGGCAAACGTTTAGCCTGAGCGTGCAGACAGGTTTTCGCGGACTCCTCCGGTGAATAATTAAAAGCGTGAATTATCAGAAAGTTGCAATGCGTTTGTAGTACCGCCTGAGCGTCGGACGGAGTACCCGGCACGTTTATTGATGCCGCCGCTGACACCATGGCCGGTGCAAGAAAGTTGTCAGTTCCTCCGGCCATCGTCCGGCTCGCACCCTGGTGTGCAGCCGCCTGATGAGCAAAAAAATAATCAGAAGAACAGTGGAGCGGCCATGCAACAGAACAGATCGCAAGTGACCGAGCGCGACGGCTTGTTCGAACTCGAAGCCGGCAGCGACGTCCTCGACAGTCCCCGTTACAACCACGATATGGCACCGACCAAGGTGCGCGAGCGGACCTGGAACAAATGGCACATCACCGCGCTGTGGGTCGGCATGTCGATCTGCGTGCCGACCTACACCCTCGGCGGTGTGCTCACCGCTTACTTTGGCCTGACCGTTGGTGAAGCGCTGCTGGCGATTCTGTTCGCCAACGTGATCGTCCTGATTCCACTCACGCTCAACGCCTTTCCCGGCACCAAATACGGCATTCCCTTTCCGGTGTTACTGCGTTCGTCGTTCGGCATTCTCGGCTCCAACGTGCCGTGCCTGATTCGTGCGCTGGTGGCGTGCGGCTGGTTCGGGATCCAAACGATGTTTGGCGGGCTGGCGATTCACCTGTTTCTCGGCTCGGTATTCGAGGGCTGGAAATCCCTCGGCGGCACGGGGGAGGTGATCGGCTTCATGATTTTCTGGTCGCTGAACCTGTGGGTGGTGATCCGTGGCGCCGAGTCGATCAAATGGCTGGAAACCCTGTCCGCGCCGTTGCTGGTGGCGGTCGGCATCGGCCTGCTGGTGTGGGCCATGCCCAATGTGTCGATGAGCGAGCTGCTGGCGATTCCACCGAAACGCCCGGAAGGCGCGAGCGTGGTCAGTTACTTCGCTGCGGGGCTGACGGCGATGGTCGGCTTCTGGGCCACGTTGTCGCTGAACATTCCCGACTTCAGCCGTTACGCCAAAAGCCAGAAAGACCAGATCCTCGGGCAGATTTTCGGCCTGCCGCTGACCATGTTCCTGTTCGCTTCGCTGGGGGTGGTGATGACCGCCGCGTCGGTGAAGCTGGTCGGTGTCACGGTATCGGATCCGGTCAGCCTGATCGGCCATATCCAGAGCCCGCTGTGGGTAGCGGTGGCCATGGCGCTGATCATCATCGCCACGCTGTCGACCAATACGGCGGCGAACATTGTTTCGCCAACCAACGACTTCCAGAACATCGCGCCCAAGGTGATCAACCGTACCAAAGCGGTGTTGCTCACCGGCTTCGTCGGGCTGGCGTTGATGGCCCACGAGCTGCTGAAAAAGCTCGGTCTGATCGTTTCCGATGTCAGCCTGGAAACCGTGTATTCCAACTGGCTGCTCGGCTATTCGAGCCTGCTCGGACCAATCGCCGGGATCATGGTGGTGGACTATTTCCTGATCAAGAAGCAGCAACTGGACCTGGCCGGGTTGTACCGGGACGACGTGTATCCGGCGTGGAACTGGGCCGGGTTTACTGCGTTTGGCGTGCCGGTGGTGCTGACCCTGCTGTCGCTGGGTAGCGATGCATTCAGCTGGTTTTACAGTTATGGCTGGTTTACCGGTTCGGCGCTGGGCGGGGTGATTTATTACGGGTTGTGCGTGATGCGGGCGCAGCCTTCGGTCGTGAAATCACCGGTGTGAGGGAGGGCCTCATCGCTGGCAAGCCAGCTCCCACAAAGATCAAGTCGTACACAAACCATGAGTTCACTCAAAACCTGTGGGAGCTGGCTTGCCAGCGATGGCGGCCTGGAAAACACCAAAGAAATACCCTAAGAAACTGCCTGAGGAGATCAACATGAACGCAGCCGTAGACGTTCTGCAATCCACCCATCAGCACATCAACCGCGACCGCCTCTGGGCCTCGCTCATGGAACTGGCCAAGCTCGGCGCCACAGTCAAGGGCGGGGTCTGTCGCCTGGCCCTGACTGACCTTGATCGCCAGGCCCGTGACCTGTTCGTGCAGTGGTGCAAGGACGCCGGATGCAGCGTCACGGTGGATGAAGTCGGCAATATCTTCGCTCGTCGTCCGGGGCGTAACCCGAACCTGCCGCCGGTGATGACCGGCAGCCACATCGACACCCAGCCCACCGGCGGCAAGTTCGACGGCTGCTTCGGCGTGCTCGCCGGGGTCGAAGTGCTGCGCACCCTCAATGACCTCGGCGTAGAAACCGAAGCACCGCTGGAAGTGGTGGTCTGGACCAACGAAGAAGGCTCGCGCTTTGCGCCGTGCATGATGGGTTCCGGCGTGTTCGCCGAAAAATTCACCCTCGAAGAAACCCTGGCCAAGGTCGATGCCGACGGCGTCACCGTCGGCGAAGCGCTCAACGCCATTGGTTACGCCGGGTCACGCAAAGTCAGCGGGCACAAGGTTGGCGCCTATTTTGAAGCACACATCGAGCAAGGCCCCATCCTCGAAGATGAGCAGAAAACCATCGGCGTGGTACTCGGCGCCCTCGGGCAGAAGTGGTTTGATCTGAAACTGCGCGGCGTCGAAGCGCACGCCGGGCCAACGCCGATGCACCTGCGCAAGGACGCCCTGGTCGGCGCCTCGGTGATTGTCGGTGCAGTCAACCGCGCCGCCCTCGGCCACCAACCCCACGCCTGCGGCACCGTCGGTTGCCTGCAAGCCTACCCCGGTTCGCGCAACGTCATCCCCGGCGAAGTGCGCATGACCCTCGACTTCCGCCATCTGCAGCCAGAGCGCCTCGATTCGATGATTGCCGAAGTGAAGCAGGTCATCGACGCCACCTGCGAAGAACACGGCCTGACCTATGAACTGACCCCGACCGCCGACTTCCCGCCGCTGTACTTCGAAAAGGGCTGCGTCGAAGCCGTGCGCAGCGCGGCGAAAGGCCTGGGCTTGTCACACATGGACATCGTCAGCGGCGCCGGCCACGACGCGATTTTCCTCGCCGAACTCGGCCCGGCCGGGATGATCTTCGTGCCGTGCGAAGGCGGCATCAGCCACAACGAAATCGAGAATGCCGCGCCGGATGATCTGGCGGCCGGGTGCGCGGTGTTGTTGCGGGCGATGTTGGCGGCATCGGCGATGGTAGCGGCGGGGCAGCGCGCCGCCTGAAAATGCGGCATGACCTGTGGGAGCTGGCTTGCCAGCGATAACGGTGGACCAGTCGACACTGGATCAACTGAAAGTCCGTCATCGCTGGCAAGCCAGCTCCCACAGGTTTTTGTTCAGTTGAGTAAAGTGATCAGCCGGGCCGGTCATTTTTGCCGGCAGTGCCCTGACGTCTATCGGAGCCGTTGGGGTTGCCCACATCCAGCAACCGTCGTTCGACCAACACATTCTCCAGTGCCTGACGCTCGACCGGCGCCATCTGGTGTTCGCGCTTTTTCAGCTCCAGCAGAATCGGGCTGGACCAGGTGCGATAAGTCTGTTCGATGTTGCGACGCGACGTCATCAGTCTCTCCTTGATCAAGAGCCCGGTGTAGCTGGCAGGGGCTCAATCCGATGAGGGATTAACGTTAGTCGACAATCCCTTAAGTCGCGAATCCTGTGCAATGGTGTTGTTGAAGTGCTCGGCACGATCACGAACGCCTGCGGTCGTAATCTTCACACGCGCATTCCCTGTGGAGATCCAATGAGCCAGGAAGTCCTGACCACTGAAACCAATCGTCGCCAGTTGCAGCAGATCATCGCCGGGCTGTCCGACGGGGTGATTCTGCTGGAACTCGATCAGAGCATCCTCTGGGCCAACGAGGCAGCACTGGCCATGCACGGTGTCAGCCGGATCGGCGAGCTGGGCACTAATGCCGATGAGTATGCCAAGCGTTTCACGCTGCGTTATCGCAACAACCACCTGTTGCCACCCGAGAACTATCCGATCAGCCGCGTCGCACGCTGTGAGGCATTCAGCGACCTGTTGGTCGAAATGTCTGCCATGGATGACCCGGAACGCGTCTGGGTGCACAGTGTGCGCAGCATGGTACTGACCGACCGCGAAGGGCAGCCGGAGTCGCTGGTGCTGATCATGAGCGATGTCACCGATTGGGCCAATGCCGAGCAGCGTTTCGAAAAGACCTTCAATGCCAACCCGGCGCCGGCGGTGATCTGCCGCCTCAGCGACTTGCGTTACATCAAGGTTAATCCGGGGTTTCTGGAGATGACCGGTTACACCCGCGATCAGGTAATCGGTACTTCGGCCTATGAAATCGATGTCTTCGATCAGGCTGAGAAAAAGGATCTGGCGATCCAGCGTCTGCGCGATGTGGCGACCATTCCACAGATGCAGGCTCAACTGCGTCTGCCCGATGGCGGCAGCAAGCAAGTGATCGTCGCCGGGCAACCGTTGGTGCTCAATGATGAGGATTGCATGCTGTTTTCCTTCGTCGACATGGAGCTGCGGCACAAGGCGGAAGTGGCGCTGCGTCAGAGTGAGGAACGCTTCGCCAAGGCGTTTCGCCTGACCCCGGTGCCGATTCTGATCTGCAGTGCTGACGAGCAGCAGGTGATCGATGTCAATCAGGCGTTCCTCGACACCCTCGCCTACGACAGCGACGAGGTGGTGGGCAAAACCGTGACCCAGCTGCATTTCATCGACGACGACGGTGCGCGGGCCCGGCTGCTGAACGCCCTGGCCAAAAGCGGTCGGATTGATCGGGTCGACGTCCGCGTGCGCAGGAAGGATGCAGAGCTGCTGGAGTGCGCGGTGTCGGCTGACACCGTGAACATTCAGGACACGCCGTGCTATCTGCTGGTGCTGATGGACATCACCGAACGCAAGCGCACCGAGCTGGAACTGGTGGCGGCGATCGAAGAGGTGATGAAGGATGCTTCGTGGTTCAGCCGGACGCTGATCGAAAAACTGGCGAATGTGAAGAAGGTCAACTCGCCGCAACTGCCGAGCGTGTCGTTCACTGATCTGACGGCGCGTGAGCGCGACGTGCTGGGGCTGATCTGCGAGGGGTTGGCCGACAAGGAGATCGCCGCCCGGTTGAAGCTGGCACCCAATACCGTGCGCAATCATGTAGCGACGGTGTATTCCAAGCTCGATGTACACAGTCGCAGCGAGGCGATTGTCTGGGCGCGGGAGCGCGGGCTATTTTCCGGCGAACGCGGCGCCAAGGGGCAGCGGTAGGTGCAAATGCACTAATCGATGAGGTGCAAATGCAGGTTCTGGCGCGGTGGGGCAGTTCTTAGTCTGGTGGGGTGCGATACGAGCCTGTTGGCTTGGGATCGTCTCCCTTCGAAACAGCTAAAGGAACAAGCTCCATGATGAATCTTGCGCAGTTGCGCGCCAGCCTTGAGCAGAGTTTCTCGCCCTTGGCGTGCGAGTGTTCAGTGGATGGGGATCATTCGCTGACGGTGAAGTTGTATCACCGTGAGTCGGGACAGGTGGATCTGGTGATCAGCGGGTTGAAGCTTGATGCGTTGCGTACGCCGGAGGCTGTGGCGGCGTTGATTGATGAGTTGCGGTATGAGTTGGAGAGTAATTCTTTGCGGGCTGCTCGGGATCCGGATATGGCTTAGGGTTTTAGGGGAGTTGGGTGTATATCCGTTGCTGCGGTAACGGCCTCCTATGGTTCCGCCCTTACGGCGGGTCACCTTTTCCAAACGCCGAAAAGGTAACCCAAAAGGCTTTACCCTGACGTTCGGCCCTCGCTCAGGCTCGGGTTCCTTCGCTGCGGGATTCATCCGGGGGCAGCGCCTACGGTTTGCTTCGCTGCACCTCCTCTCGCTGTGTTTGGCTGCGCCAAACGGTCGCTGCGCTCCCACCCCCGGAT
>Ga0209426_1000133_pt1 | contig 115000 bp, 90 predicted proteins | sample Deesub1362B_J571_FD_187697 | JGI IMG/M metagenome (GOLD analysis project Ga0209426, IMG submission 187697) | Deep oceanic, basalt-hosted subsurface ecosystem from Juan de Fuca Ridge flank, Pacific Ocean, CORK Borehole 1362B_J2.571 (SPAdes)... ... | reverse complement strand
TGTTCTGACCGTTGGCCAGGGTCACCACGACTGGCGAGCCAGTCACTGGCGCACCAACGGTCGCGGTGTAGGTGACGGTACCACCTTCGGCAGCAGACTCGGTCGCGGTCAGTTTGACCGTGGTGGTGTCGATGGTGTCGGTAACGTTGGTGACGGCCGGAACCGTGCTAGGCACCAGATTTTCGAAGTTGCCACCAGTAGCGCTGGAGATGGTCGCTTCGACTTTACCCGCGTCTTTGTAAACGTCATCGGCCGGAGCTGGAACAGTCACGGTACCGGTGGTTTTACCGGCTTCGATGGTGATCACCGCGCCGTTGGACAGGGTCACGGTCACCGGAGTCCCGGCCGGATTGGTCAGGGTTGCGGTGTAGACGATCGAACCACCCTCGGCCACCGAGTCGCTGGCAGTCAGGTTCAGGTTGGTAGTGTCGACAGTGTCCGACACCGAGGTGTTCGCCGGTGTCTTGTCGGCCACCAGGTTTTCATAGTTGCCGCCGGCAACCTTGTCGATGGCGACGCTTAGCGAGCTGCCGCCCGCCAATGGGCTGTTCGGCGCGACGAAATTCACGCTGCCGGTGGTCTCACCGACGGCGATGGTGATGGTCTGGCCATTGGACAGGGTCACGACAACTGGCGAGCCGGTTACTGGTGCGGTCACGCTTGCGGTGTAAACCACGGTTTCGCCTTCGGCGACATTGGCGGTGGCAGTCAGCGACACGGTGGAGGTGTCGATGGTGTCGTTGACGGTGGTCACCGCCGGCGTGTTGCTGGTGACCAGGTTTTCGAAGTCGCCACCGGTCGCGCCCTTGATGGTCGCTTCAACGGTGCCGGCGTCCTTGTAGACGTCATCCTTCGGTGCATCGACGGTCACGGTGCCGGAAGTTTTGCCGGCGTCAATGGTGATCACCGCGCCATTGCTCAACGTCACGGTCACCGGAGTGCCGGCGGCGTTGGTCAGGGTGGCGGTGTAGGTGATCTGGCCACCTTCGTTCACCGCCGGAGTCGCGCTCAGCGACAGGTTGGTGGTGTCGACGGTGTCGGTCACGGTGGTGCTGACCGGGGTTTTGTCGGCAACCAGATTCTCGTAGTTGCCGCCGCTCACGTCGGTGATGGCGTTAGTCAGCGGCGCATGACCGTTCAACGCATCGTTCGGTGCGGTGGTGGTCACAGTGCCGGTGGTTTTACCCACTTCGATGGTGATGTTCTGACCATTGGCCAGGGTCACCACGACTGGCGAACCGGTCACGGGTGCACCGACAGTCGCGGTGTAGGTGACCGTGCCGCCTTCAGCCGCGGACTCGGTTGCGGTCAGTTTTACCGACGTGGTGTCGATGGTATCGGTGACTTCGGTCACGGCTGGAGCGGTACTTGGCACCAGATTCTCGAAGTTACCACCCGCAGCATCCTTGATCGTGACTTCGACCTTGCCAGCGTCTTTGTAGACGTCATCGGCAGGGGCTGGAACAGTCACGGTGCCGCTGGTTTTGCCCGCGTCGATGGTGATCACGGCGCCGTTGGACAGAGTCACGGTGACCGGCGAGCCGGCAGCATTGGTCAACGTCGCGGTGTAAACGATCGAACCGCCCTCAGCCACGGTACCGGTCGCGCTCAGCGACAGGTTGGTGGTGTCGACGGTGTCGGTCACGGTGGTGCTGACCGGGGTTTTGTCTGCAACCAGATTCTCGTAGTTGCCGCCGCTCACGTCGGTGATGGCGTTAGTCAGCGGCGCATGACCGTTCAACGCATCGTTCGGTGCGGTGGTGGTCACAGTGCCGGTGGTCTTGCCGACTTCGATGGTGATGTTCTGACCATTGGCCAGGGTCACGACCACAGGCGAGCCGGTTACCGGAGCACCGACAGTCGCGGTGTAGGTGACGGTGCCACCTTCAGCAGCGGACTCGGTTGCGGTCAGTTTCACCGACGTGGTGTCGATGGTGTCAGTGACTTCAGTCACTGCCGGAACAGTGCTCGGAACAAGGTTCTCGAAGTTGCCACCGGTTGCACCGTTGATGGTGACTTCAACCTTGCCGGCGTCTTTGTAGACGTCATCGGCTGGCGCTGGAACCGTCACGGTGCCGGTGGTCTTGCCCGCTTCGATGGTAATCACCGAACCGTTGGACAGCGTCACGGTGACTGGCGAGCCAGCGGCATTGGTGAGGGTCGCGGTGTAAGTGATCGAACCGCCCTCGGCGACCGAGTTGGTGGCGCTGAGCGACAGATTCGTCGTGTCCACGGTGTCAGTGACGGTGGTGCTGACCGGCGTCTTGTCGGCGACGAGGTTTTCGTAATTGCCGCCGCTCACGTTAGTGATCGCGTTGGTCAATGGCGCGTGGCCGGTCAATGCGTCATTTGGCGCGACAGTGGTCACAGTGCCGGTGGTTTTACCCACTTCGATGGTGATGGTCTGGCCGTTGGCCAACGTGACAGTCACTGGCGAGCCGGTGACTGGTGCGCCTACGGTCGCGGTGTAAGTGACGGTGCCACCTTCAGCCACCGAAGTATCGGCCGTGAGTTTCACGGTCGAGGTGTCGATGGTGTCGGTGACTTCGGTAACGGCCGGGACGGTGCTCGGTACCAGATTTTCGAAGTTGCCGCCGGACGCATCCTTGATCGTGACTTCGACCTTGCCGGCGTCTTTGTAGACGTCATCGGCTGGCGCCGGAACGGTCACGGTGCCAGTGGTTTTACCTGCTTCGATGGTGATCACCGAGCCGTTGCTCAGGGTCACGGTTACCGGAGTGCCGGCCGGATTGGTCAGGGTCGCGGTGTAGACGATCGATCCGCCTTCGGTCACGGTGCCGGTAGAGGTCAGCGACAGGTTGGTGGTGTCGACGGTGTCTGTGACGTTGGTCGAAACCGGGGTTTTGTCCGCCACCAGATTTTCGTAGTTGCCACCGCTCACGTCAGTGATCGAGTTGGTCAGTGGCTCGTGACCGTTCAATGCATCGTTCGGCGCAGTGGTAGTCACAGTACCGGTGGTTTTACCCACTTCGATGGTGATGGTCTGGCCGTTCGCCAGAGTCACGACAACCGGCGAGCCGGTGACCGGTGCGCCGACGGTAGCGGTGTAAGTGACAGTGCCGCCTTCAGCCACCGAAGTATCGGCCGAGAGTTTCACGGTCGAGGTGTCGATGGTGTCAGTCACTTCAGTGACCGCAGGGACGGTGCTCGGCACCAGGTTCTCGAAGTTGCCACCTGTTGTTCCGGTAATGCTGACTTCAACCTTGCCGGCGTCTTTGTAGACGTCATCGGCAGGTGCTGGAACGGTCACGGTGCCGGTCGTTTTACCGGCTTCAATAGTGATCACCGAACCGTTGGACAGGGTCACGGTAACGGGCGAGCCAGCAGCGTTGGTCAGGGTCGCGGTGTAGGTGATCGAACCACCCTCGGCGACCGAGTTGGTGGCGCTGAGCGATAGGTTCGTCGTGTCCACGGTGTCAGTGACGGTGGTGCTGACCGGGGTTTTGTCAGCGACCAGATTTTCGTAGTTGCCGCCGCTGACGCCGGTGATCGAGTTGGTCAGCGGTTCGTGACCCGTCAGCGCGTCGTTTGGCGCGGTGGTGGTCACGGTGCCAGTGGTTTTGCCGACTTCGATGGTGATGGTCTGACCGTTCGCCAAAGTGACAGTCACTGGCGAGCCAGTGACTGGTGCGCCAACGGTCGCGGTGTAAGTGACAGTCCCGCCTTCAGCGACCGAGGTATCGGCCGTGAGTTTCACGGTCGAGGTGTCGATGGTGTCGGTGACTTCAGTAACGGCTGGAACGGTACTTGGGACCAGGTTCTCGAAGTTGCCGCCCGCAGCATCCTTGATGGTCACTTCAACCTTGCCAGCGTCTTTGTAAACGTCATCGGCTGGTGCTGGAACGGTCACGGTGCCGGTCGTTTTACCGGCTTCAATAGTGATCACCGAACCGTTGCTCAGGGTCACGGTGACTGGTGTGCCCGCTGGATTGGTCAAGGTCGCGGTGTAAACGATCGAGCCGCCTTCAGCGACGGAACCGGTGGCGGTGAGCGACAGGTTGGTGGTGTCGACAGTGTCGGTGACGGTGGTGCTGACAGGGGTTTTGTCGGCCACGAGGTTTTCGTAGTTGCCGCCCGTTACGCCGGTAATTGAGTTGCTCAGCGGCTCATGACCGTTAAGCGCATCGTTCGGCGCGGTGGTGGTCACGGTGCCAGTGGTTTTGCCCACTTCAATGGTGATCGTCTGACCGTTGGCCAGGGTTACAACAACCGGTGAGCCGGTGACCGGTGCGCCGACTGTGGCGGTGTAAGTGACGGTGCCACCTTCAGCCACCGAAGTATCGGCGCTGAGCTTCACGGTAGAGGTATCGATGGTGTCGGTGACTTCGGTGACGGCCGGAACGGTGCTCGGCACCAGATTTTCGAAGTTGCCGCCGGACGCATCCTTGATCGTGACTTCGACCTTGCCGGCGTCCTTGTAGACGTCATCGGCTGGCGCCGGAACGGTCACGGTGCCGGTCGTTTTACCCGCTTCGATGGTGATCACCGCGCCGTTCGACAGGGTCACGGTTACCGGAGTGCCCGCTGGGTTGGTCAGGGTTGCGGTGTAGACGATCGAACCGCCCTCAGCCACGGTACCGGTGGCGGTGAGCGACAGGTTGGTGGTGTCGACGGTGTCGGTGACGCTGGTCGAAACCGGAGTTTTGTCAGCGACCAGATTTTCGTAATTGCCACCGCTCACGTCAGTGATCGCATTGGTCAGTGGCTCGTGACCGTTCAACGCATCGTTCGGCGCGGTGGTGGTCACGGTGCCGGTGGTTTTACCCACTTCGATAGTGATGGTCTGGCCGTTGGCCAGAGTCACGACAACCGGCGAACCGGTCACGGGGGCGCCAACCGTAGCGGTGTAAGTTACCGTGCCGCCCTCGGCGACCGAAGTGTCAGCGGACAGTTTGACGGTCGAAGTATCGATGGTGTCGGTCACTTCGGTGACAGCGGGCTCGGTGCTTGGAACGAGGTTCTCGAAATTGCCACCGCTGGTTCCGGTAATGCTGACTTCCACTTTGCCGGCGTCTTTATAGACGTCATCGGCAGGCGCCGGAACGGTCACGGTGCCGGTAGTTTTACCGGCCTCGATGGTGATCACGGCGCCGTTGCTCAGGGTCACGGTGACCGGCGAACCGGCAGCGTTGGTCAGGGTCGCGGTGTAGACGATCGAACCACCCTCGGCGACGGTACCGGTGGCGCTCAGCGACAGATTGGTGGTGTCGACGGTGTCGGTAACGGTGGTCGAAACCGGAGTTTTGTCGGCGACGAGGTTCTCGTAGTTACCGCCACTGACGTTGGTGATGGCGTTGGTCAGCGGCGGGTTGCCGGTCAGCGCATCGTTCGGTGCGGTGGTGGTCACGGTGCCGGTGGTTTTGCCGACTTCGATGGTGATGGTCTGACCGTTGGTCAGGGTCACGGTCACTGGCGAACCGGTGACAGGCGCGCCTACGGTGGCGATGTAAGTGACGGTGCCGCCTTCAGCGACCGAGGTATCGGCGGTCAGTTTGACCGTCGAAGTGTCGATGGTGTCGGTGACTTCGGTGACGGCTGGATCGGTACTTGGTACCAGGTTCTCGAAATTGCCACCGCTGGTGCCGGTGATGCTGACTTCGACTTTGCCGGCGTCTTTGTAGACGTCATCCGCAGGCGCGGGAACGGTCACGGTACCGGTGGTCTTGCCAGCTTCGATGGTGATGACGGAGCCGTTGCTCAACGTCACGGTCACCGGGGTGCCCGCCGGATTGGTCAGGGTCGCGGTGTAAACGATCGAACCGCCTTCGGCCACGGTGCCAGTGGCACTCAGCGACAGGTTGGTGGTGTCGATGGAGTCAGTGACGGTGGTGGTCGCTGGCGTCGTGTTTGGCACCAGGTTCTCGAAGTTGCCGCCGGTAGCACCGGTAATCGTGGTGCTGACGGTGCCGCCGTTGTTATAGACGTCGTTTGGCGCAGTCGGCACGTTGATAGTGCCCGTGGTCTGGCCGGCTTCGATGGTGATGGTCGAGCCATTGGACAGGGTGACGGTGACCGGCGTCTGCGCCGGGTTGGTCAGGGTCGCGGTGTAGGTGATCTGGCCACCTTCAACCACGCTGCCGGTAGCGGTCAGGGTCAGGCCGGTGGTGTCGCGCGAATCAACGATGTTCGTCACGGCTGGCGTCGTGTTCGGCACCAGGTTCTCGAAGTTGCCACCAGTGGCACCAGTGATGGTGGTGCTGACGGTGCTGCCGTTGTTGTAGACGTCATTCGGCGCGGTTGGCACGTTGACAGTGCCCGTGGTCTGGCCGGCTTCGATGGTGATGGTCGAGCCGTTGGACAGGGTGACGGTGACCGGCGTCTGCGCCGGGTTGGTCAGGGTCGCGGTGTAGGTGATCTGACCACCTTCGGTGACGCTGCTGCCAGCGGTCAGGGTGACGGTGGTGGTGTCGATGGTGTCGGTGACCTGGGTCGTGGCCGGAGTGGTCGGCGGGGTCACAGTGATGCCGTTGCCGCCGGTGGTGCCGGTGACGGTCACGTCGATCTGGGTCGGGTCGTTATAAACGGTGTCGTTCGGCGCCAGCGGCACGTTGACGGTGCCGGTGGTGGAGCCGGCGGGAATCACGATCACCGAGCCGTTGGACAGGGTGATGGTCAGGTCGGTCAGCGGCGCCTGGGTCAGGGTCGCGGTGTAGACCAGCACGCCGCCGGCTTCGGTGATGGTCGGCGTGGCGCTGAGGCTCAGGGTCGACTCACGCAGGGCGTTGGCGGTGGTATCGGTGGTCTGGCCACCGGTGATGTTCTGCGCCGCTTGCGCACCGGCGTTGATGCCCGCGGTCGGGAAGCCGATGGTCGGGTCGACGCGGCCGGCAGTGGCGTCGAGCATCACGAAGCTGTGACCGCCGCCTGCCGCGCCGCCAGTCCCCGCGGCGGTCGCGCCGGCAGCGGTGGCTTCAAGAGCGGTGGTCGGGTCGGCGCCGGCGGCGATGGCCTGCTGCAATTCGGCTACAGAAGGTGCGGCCTGCGCGGTCGCTTCGGCCAGGTCCGTGCTGGAGTCGGGCGCGTTGGCGCTCCACTGGGTTTCGCGACCCAGGTCCAGGGTGCGGCCATCCGCCAGTTCCAGCGATACAGCGCCGGACAGGCCAGTATCGATCTGGTCGCCGACGAACAGGCGATCGCCTTCAACGAGCACGCGGCGTACACCCTCGGGGGATACCACGAATACCTGACCGACAATGCTTTTGACGATGGCAACAACACTGCTCATTGAAGACTCTCCGGGTGTTACGTTCAGTTGACTTCCATTGCCTGATGGCTTCGGCGCCGATTCAGTCTGGACGTACTTTTAAAATTTGCGAATCAAGTTTGACGCTTCTTTTCGTCAATATTTTGGCTAGATTCTTTCGCTATTAACTTTATGCCAAACTATTGACCTTCTGGGTGCCATCCTAAACAATCGCCCCACTAATGTCACATTGATATTTCCGCGGCGACCTGTCCCTCAGCGTGTGATCCAGTTCCTATTTTGAACTTTCCGACATACGGTCATTCCGGTTGCCAATCATCCGACGCAGCAGCACGTTTTGCTGTGATTCAAGACAAGAAGTCCTGGGAAATCTTTACCATGCGTTTGCACTTGTTCAAGGCTCTACCCTTCGCTCTGGCCGCCTCTTTCGCCCATGCACAATCCTTACCGGAAGCCATGCAACAGGCACTGGATGTCCATCCGGAAATCCAGGCAGGGGTCAACAGTCGTCTGGCGGCGGATTATCAGTTAAAGGCTGCGAAAGGTGGATACCTGCCCAAGGTCGACCTGCTGGGTGGTTATGGCCGTGAGGGCACCGACAGCGTGACCACGCGCGCCAACGGTGGCGGCAATCACTGGGAGACACTGAACCGCAGTGAGTCAAGTTTACGTCTCTCGCAAATGGTCTTTGACGGTTTTGCGACGTCGAGCGAAGTCGGGCGTCAACAAGCCACCGTCAACTCCCGCGCCTACTCCCTGCTGGGGACTTCCGAGCGCACCGCGCTGACCGTCGCCCAGGTGTACCTGGACGTGTTGACCCGCCGCGAATTCGTGCGTCTGGCCGAAGAAAACCTCAAGAGCCACCAGCGCATCTACGACCAGATTCAACTGCGCACCCAGCGCGGCGTCGGCAGTGGTGCCGACCTCGATCAGGCCGAAGCGCGGATGGCCCAGGCGCGTAACAACCTGATCACCGAGCAGACCAACCTCGCCGACTCCGAGACCAACTTCCTCAGTGCCGTCGGCCAGATGCCTGACCAGTTGGAGCGTCCGGCGCCGTTCATGGCGATGATGCCGGCCAACCTCAATGAAGCGCGGCAGCAGATGCTGGAAAACAGCCCGATCCTGCGCTCGGCCGAGTCCGATATCGCTGCTGCCGAGAAGCAGTACGAAACCGCCAAGTCGACGTTCTACCCACGTTTCGACGCCGAGCTGGGTCGCACCGCCGACAACGATCTCGACGGTCAGAACGGCCACAACAACGAGTGGCAGGCCATGCTGCGCATGCGCTTCAACCTGTACTCCGGCGGCAGCAACAAGGCCGATCTGGAATCCAAGTCGTACCTGTCCAACCAGGCGCTGGACATCCGCAACAACGCTCTGCGTCAATTGAATGAAGAACTGGGTCTGGCCTGGAATGCCCTGAACAACGCCAATGCGCAGGTGCCGATCGCTCAGCAGTACGTTGATCACAGCACCGCCGTGCGTACCGCCTACCAGCGTCAGTTCAGCCTCGGCGAGCGCACCCTGCTCGATTTGCTCGACAGCGAAAACGAGTTGTTCACCGCTTCGCGCCGTCTGGCCGAAATCAAGAACATTCAGTTATTTACTCAGTATCGAATCAAGGCGACCATGGGCGAGTTGCTCAAGAGCCAGGGAGTGGTCGCACCGTTGGCATCCGTCGTGCAGAACGATGTGAAGCCGAAGGTCCAACTGCCCGGTATGAATTGAGCAGAACCTTCATTGTTCAATTGTTAGCCAAGAGTGCCGAGCGTGGAATCAGAAGTCAGTCGAGTTCAACTCATTCATGATCCGCGCGCGATGCACGACGATCCGTTGCTGGATGGTCTGCTCGCTCTGTGCATGCTGCACCAGAAACCCGCCAGTGCGGCGATGCTCACCACCGGTCTGCCGCTGCCCAAGCAGCGCCTGAGCGTCGAGTTGCTGCCCCGCGCAGCGGCTCGCGCCGGGCTGCAGGGTCGGGTGCTGCAACGCAAGCTGGAAGAGATTCCGGCGATTGCCATGCCGGCGCTGTTGCTGCTCAAGGATGGCCGCAGCGCGGTCCTGCTCGGCTGGCAAGGTGACAACGAAGCCCGGGTGCTGCTCAGCGAAAGCGACGGCGGCGAATCGGTGGTCAGCCGCGAACTGCTGGCCGACGACTACACCGGCAAAGTGTTCTTCGCCCAGCCGCAGCACAAATTCGACGTCAACCACGGCACGCTGATCCCGCGTGCACGCTCGTGGTTTCGCGACACCCTCAAGCGTTCGCGCTGGCTGTACGCCGATGCGATCGCCGCGAGTTTCCTGATCAACATCATCGCCATGGCCGCGCCGCTGTTCGTGATGAACGTCTACGACCGCGTGGTGCCGAACCAGGCCGAAGCGACCCTGTGGGTGCTGGCGCTGGGCATCACCGGTGCCTACATTTTTGACCTGATCCTCAAGAGCCTGCGCAGTCTGTGCCTGGATCTGGCGGGCAAGAAAACCGATCTGATCATCTCTGCGACGCTGTTCGAACGCATCGTCGGCATGGCCATGAAGTACCGCCCGGCGCGGGTCGGCAGTTTCGCGCAGAACATCCATGAGTTTCAGAGCCTGCGCGACTTTCTCGCCTCGCTGACCCTGACCAGCCTGATCGACCTGCCGTTCACCATTCTGATCTTCATCGTTATCGCCATTCTCGGCGGGCATCTGGTGTGGATTCCGGTGCTGGCGTTCCCGATTGCCTTGTTGATCGGTTACGCGCTGCAGAAGCCGCTGGTCGCGACCATGGAGCGCACCATGGCCCTCGGCGCCGAGCGGCAGTCGAGCCTGATCGAAACCCTCGCCGGCCTCGATGCGGTCAAGGTCAACAACGCCGAAAGCGAACGCCAGTATCAGTGGGAACAGACCATCGGTACCCTCAGCCGCCTTGAGCTGCGAGTGAAAATGCTCTCCGGTCTGGCGATGAACATCACCCTGCTGATCCAGCAACTGGCCGGGGTGATCATGATCGTCTTCGGGGTGTACCAGATCATCGCCGGCAACCTGAGCATGGGCGGTCTGATTGCCTGCTACATGCTCAGCGGCCGCGCGCTCAGCCCGCTGGCCTCGCTGTCCGGTTTGCTGACGCGTTATCAGCAGGCGCGGGTGACCATGACCTCGGTTGACCAGATGATGGAGTTGCCGCAGGAGCGCAATTTCGAAGAGCGTCCGCTGAGCCGCAAGGTGTTGCAGGGCGCGATCGAGTGCCGTCAGCTGAACTTCACCTACCCGGAACAACAGAACCCGGCGCTGAAGAACATCAACCTGGTCATCCGTCCCGGCGAGAAGATCGGCATCATCGGCCGCAGCGGTTCGGGCAAGAGTTCGCTGGCGAAACTGCTGGTCGGCTTGTACCAACCGGATGACGGCGCGCTGCTGGTAGATGGCGTCGACATCCGCCAGATCGACGTCAGCGAGCTGCGCTACAACATCGGCTACGTGCCGCAGGACATCCAGTTACTGGCCGGCACCCTGCGTGACAACCTGATCTCCGGCGCGCGCTACGTCGAAGACGAGCTGGTGCTGCAAGCCGCAGAGCTCGCGGGCGTGCACGAATTCGCCCGCCTGCATCCGCAGGGTTATGAACTGCAAGTCGGTGAACGCGGGCAGAACCTGTCCGGTGGCCAACGGCAGAACGTCGCACTGGCGCGGGCGCTGCTGCTCAACCCACCAATCCTGCTGCTCGACGAACCGACCAGCGCCATGGACAACACCGGCGAAGAACGCCTCAAGCAACGCTTGGCTGCCGTGGTTGAAAACAAGACCGTGGTGCTGGTGACGCACCGGGCCTCGCTGCTGTCGCTGGTCGACCGCCTGCTGGTGGTCGACCGTGGACAGATTCTTGCCGATGGCCCGAAAGCCGCCGTGATGGAAGCGTTGAAGAAGGGGCAGATCAGTGTTGCTTAAGTCGGGTGTCAAAGAGTCGATCCGTCGCTACTTCAAGGGTTCTGCCTCGCTGCAGGGCCAGCCGCTGCCGGAGGTCAACAAGGCGCTGATCGAGGACGCCCCGCGCGTCGTGCGCCTGACCATCTGGGCAATCATCGGCTTCTTCCTGTTCCTGCTGCTGTGGGCCAACTTCGCCGTGATCGACGAAGTGACCAAGGGCGACGGCAAGGCGATTCCGTCGTCGAAGATCCAGAAAATCCAGAACCTTGAGGGCGGGATCGTCTCGGAAATGTTCGTCAAGGAAGGTCAGATCGTCGAGGCCGGCGCACCGCTGATTCGCCTGGACGACACGCGATTTGCTTCCAACGTCGGCGAAACCGAAGCTGATCGCCTGTCGATGCTGTTGCGCGTCGAACGCCTGAGCGCCGAGGTCGAAGACCGTCCGCTGAACTTCCCGGAGGACGTGCTTAAAGCCGTGCCGGGTCAGGCGAAAAGCGAAGAGTCGTTGTACATCAGCCGTCGTCAGCAATTGCATGACGAAATCGGTGGCCTGCAGGAACAACTGATTCAGCGTCAACAAGAACTGCGCGAATTCAGCTCCAAGCAAGCGCAATATCGTCAGCAACTGGGCCTGCAGCGCCAGGAAATCAACATGTCCGAACCACTGGTGGCGCAGGGTGCCGTATCGCCGGTGGAAGTGCTGCGCCTCAAGCGTGCCGAAGTCGAAACCCGTGGTCAGCTCGACGCCACCACGCTGGCCATCCCGCGCGCCGAATCGGCGATCAAGGAAGTACAACGCAAGATCGACGAGACGCGCGGCAAATTCCGCAGCGAAGCGCTGACTCAGCTCAATGAAGCCCGCACCGACCTGAACAAGGCCCAGGCCACCGGCAAAGCGCTGGAAGACCGGGTCAGCCGGACGCTGGTCACCTCGCCGGTGCGCGGCATCGTCAACAAGTTGCTGGTCAACACCATTGGCGGCGTGATCCAGCCGGGCAGCGACATGGTGGAAATCGTGCCGCTGGACGACACCTTGCTCGTCGAAGCCAAGATCCGCCCGCAGGACATTGCGTTCCTGCATCCGGGGCAGGAAGCGATCGTCAAATTCACCGCGTACGATTACACCATTTACGGCGGACTCAAAGCCAAGCTGGAGCAGATTGGCGCCGACACCATCACCGACGAAGACAAGAAAACCACCTACTACATGATCAAGGTGCGCACCGAGCGCAGCCACTTGGGCACCGATGAAAAGCCGCTGCTGATCATTCCGGGGATGGTCGCGTCGGTGGATATCATCACCGGCAAGAAGTCGGTGCTGAGTTACCTGCTCAAGCCGATCATTCGGGCGCGGGCCGAGGCGTTGCACGAGCGTTGATGCTCTAGCGGTCTTTATGGCCTCATCGCTGGCAAGCCAGCTCCCACAGAGTTTTCGGTTGGAACACGATTGTGTGCTCGACATCGGAATCTGTGGGAGCTGGCTTGCCAGCGATGGCGTCAGTGAAATTGCCACATTACGCCCAGAAGTGACAAAAACCGTCACTCACCATCCCGTCCATTCCTCACCATCCGCCATATCGTTATTCATTAACGGTATTTAATTTCCAGTTCTTATAGCTATAAAGTCACCCACCTGCGTACCTGCCGACCAATCGGCGCGCCGCACGACCTGAACCGACACGCAATCCAGCGTGAGTGTCTGATCGACGTGCGCGCCCGTGAGCGCGCCGTGCGTGGGAGATTGAAAGATGTCCGCAGCTACTGCCACCCCAAGCGCCGCGACTGCCGCGCCGCAAACCTTCGAGATTCGCCCATTCAGCGGTGCCGTCGGTGCCGAAATCATCGGCCTGGACCTGACCCGGCCAGTCAACGATCATGACTTCGCGCGCATTCATCGCGCGCATCTGGATCACCATGTCGTGGTGTTCCGCGACCAGCGCATCACCCCGCAACAGCAGATCGATTTCAGCCGTCGTTTCGGCGTGCTGCAGATCCATGTGCTCAAGCAGTTCCTGCTGGCCAATCACCCGGAAATTCTCATCGTCTCCAACATTGTCGAGAACGGCCAGAACATCGGTCTCGGTGACGCCGGCAAGTTCTGGCACTCCGATCTCTCCTATAAAGAACTGCCGAGTCTCGGCTCGATGCTGCATGCGCAGGAATTACCGTCCGAGGGCGGCGACACCTTGTTTGCCGACATGCACAAAGCCTGGGACAACCTGCCCGAGGCGTTGCGCAAAGCCGTGGACGGGCGCTCGGCCGCGCATTCCTACACCGCGCGCTACAGCGAAACCAAATTCGAAGGCAACTGGCGTCCGACCCTGACCCCGGAGCAACTGGCGCAGGTCGCCGAAGTGGTGCACCCGATCGTCCGCACCCATCCGGAAAACGGCCGCAAGGCGTTGTTCGTCAGCGAAGGCTTTACCACCCGCATCGTCGGTCTGCCGGAGGACGAGAGCCAACAGCTGCTGGCCGAGCTCTACGCCCACAGCGTGCTGCCGCAAAACATCTACCGCCATCAGTGGCATCCCCACGACATGGTGTTCTGGGACAACCGGTCGCTGATTCACCTTGCCGCCGGCTGCCCCGCACACCTGCGCCGCAAGCTGTATCGCACGACCATCCAGGGCGACGCGCCCTTCTGATTTGCCGGAGATTAGATCATGTCCAAACGTCTTCCCTTTGCACCGCTGGCGGCGGCCATCGGCCTGGGTTTCAGTCTGATTGCCGGCAGCCTGGTGGCGCCGACCGTGGCCCACGCCGAAGGTGAAATCCGCATCGCCGAACAGTTCGGGATTGTCTATTTATTGCTCAACGTGGTTCGCGATCAGGGCCTGATCGAGAAGTACGGCAAGCAGGAAGGCCTCGACATCAAGGTCGACTGGACGCAGCTCTCGGGCGGCGCGGCGGTCAACGATGCGCTCTTATCCGGTTCCATCGACATTGCCGGCGCAGGCGTCGGCCCGTTGCTGACCATCTGGGATCGCACCCACGGCAAGCAGAACGTCAAGGCCGTCGCCTCGCTCGGCAACTTCCCGTACTACCTGGTGAGCAATAATCCCAAGGTCAAAACCATTGCCGATTTCACCGAGAAGGATCGCATTGCGGTGCCGGCGGTGGGCGTGTCGGTGCAGTCGCGCTTCCTGCAATACGCCGCGGCCAAGCAGTGGGGTGACAAGGAATTCAGTCGCCTCGACAAGTACACCATCGCCGTACCGCACCCGGATGCGACCGCTGCGCTGATTGCCGGCGGCACCGAACTGACCGGGCATTTCTCCAACCCGCCGTTCCAGGATCAGGCGCTGCAGAATCCCAACGTGCACGTGGTGCTCAACTCCTACGACATCCTCGGCCCGAACTCGCCAACCGTGCTGTTCGCCACCGAGAAATTCCGCAATGAGAACCCGAAAACCTACAAAGCTTTCGTCGAGGCGCTGAGCGAAGCCGCGCAATTTGCCCAGAACGATAAGGGCGCGGCGGCGGACACCTACATCCGCGTGACCAAGGCCAGGATCGACCGCGCCGAGCTGCTGAAAATCATCGACAACCCGCAGTTCGAATTCAGCGTCACGCCGAAAAATACTTATCCACTGGCCGAATTCCTCTACCGCGTCGGTGCGATCAAAAACAAACCGGAATCGTGGAAGGACTACTTCTTCCAGGACGCCAAACCGCTGCAAGGGAGCTGATCGAGATGAACGCCCTCTTGCAAGGCCACGCGGCCAGCAACTCGGTCGCCAGCACGCAAGCGCTGCTGGCGGTGGATAACGTCAGCCTCGAATACCGTACCCCGCAACGGGTGGTGCGCGCCACCCATCAGGTCAGTTTCGAAATCGATCCGGCGGACCGCTTTGTGCTGCTCGGCCCGTCCGGCTGCGGCAAGTCGACCTTGCTCAAGGCGGCCGCCGGTTTCATTGCGCCGAGCGAAGGCGAGATTCGCCTGCAAGGTCAGCGGGTCGAGGGACCGGGTCCGGACCGGATCGTGGTGTTCCAGGAGTTCGATCAACTGCCGCCGTGGAAAACCGTGAAACAGAACGTGATGTTTCCGCTGCTGGCCTCGCGAACCTTGAACAAAAAAGACGCCGAAGAACGCGCGCTGCACTATCTGGAAAAAGTCGGGCTGGCGGCGTTCGCCGATGCCTATCCCCACACCTTGTCCGGCGGCATGAAGGCGCGGGTGGCGATTGCCCGCGCGCTGGCGATGCAGCCGAAAATCCTTTTGATGGACGAGCCGTTCGCTGCGCTGGATGCGCTGACCCGGCGCAAGATGCAGGAAGAATTGCTGCTGCTCTGGGAGGAGGTGCGCTTCACCTTGCTGTTCGTCACCCACTCGATTGAAGAGGCGCTGGTGGTCGGCAATCGCATCCTGCTGCTGTCGCCACATCCGGGGCGGGTACGCGCTGAGGTGCACAGCCATCAATACGATCTGCAAAGCCTTGGCGGCGTGGCGTTTCAAGAATCGGCGCGACGCATTCACCGTTTGCTGTTCGATGAAGGCCAGTCGCCGGAAACCGAACGTGACCATGACTTCAACGACATTCGTATCGCTTATTGAGCGTTCTGGAGGATTGCCCGATGAGCCAGCCATCGTCTGTACGACAAGAGTTTGAAACCGTCCTTGAACCATTGACCAGCGTGCCGCTTGAGCGCGAATTGCCGTTGGCGCAACGTCTGTGGCAACAGGGCTGGCTGCGTAAGAGTGTGATCCTGATTCTGCTGGCGATCCTCTGGGAAGTGATCGCCCGGGTGCAGAACAACGACCTGTTGCTGCCGAGCGTTCTGCAGACCGGCCACGCGCTGTACGACGGCCTGCTCAGCGGTGAGTTGCTGGGCAAGGTGTGGATATCGCTGGTGGTGCTGATCAAGGGTTACCTGATCGGTATCGTGCTGGCATTCGCCCTGACCACGCTGGCGGTGTCGACCCAGCTCGGTCGCGACCTGCTGAGCACCCTGACCTCGATGTTCAACCCGCTGCCGGCGATTGCCTTGCTGCCGCTGGCGTTGCTTTGGTTCGGTCTTGGGCAGAACAGCCTGATTTTCGTGCTGGTGCATTCGGTGCTGTGGGCGCTGGCGTTGAACACCTACGCAGGCTTTCTCGGCGTCTCGGAAACCCTGCGCATGGCCGGGCGTAACTACGGGCTGAAGGGCATGCGTTTTGTGCTGTTCATCCTGATCCCGGCAGCGCTGCCGTCGATCCTCGCCGGGTTGAAAATCGGCTGGGCGTTTGCCTGGCGCACGCTGATCGCAGCCGAGCTGGTGTTCGGCGCCACCAGCGGCAAGGGCGGGTTAGGTTGGTACATCTTCCAGAACCGCAATGAGCTGTACACCGACAAGGTGTTTGCCGGGTTGGCGGTGGTGATCCTGATCGGGTTGCTGGTGGAGAATCTGGTGTTCGATACGCTGGAGCGGGTGACCGTAAAGCGCTGGGGCATGCAGCGGTAATGTGTATTGACTGAGTTGCCCCCATCGCTGGCAAGCCAGCTCCCACAGGAGTTTCGCCGGCCATAGACTTTGTGGAAGCTCACAATCCTTGTGGGAGCTGGCTTGCCAGCGATGGCGTCCTTGCAACCACCACCAGACTTGAGGGATGTTTGCTAGCATTGCACCCGGATCAATCCAGATCAGCCAAGAGTGCTCAGCATGCAACTCCCGGATATGAACCTTCTGGTCGCTCTCGACGCCCTGCTCGACGAAGGCAGTGTGGTCGGCGCTGCGCGGCGGATGAACCTCAGCCCTGCCGCCATGAGCCGCACCCTGACGCGCATCCGCGGAGCCATCGGCGACCCGATCCTGGTGCGCGCCGGTCGCGGCCTGGTACCGACCCCCAAAGCCCTCGAATTGCGCGAGCAGGTGCGCGATGTGGTCGAGCAGGCGGCGCTGCTGTTTCGCTCCGCCGACAGCGTGGAATTGGGTACCTTGCGGCGGCGTTTCAGCATCCGCGCCAACGACTTTTTCATCGGCGTATATGGCGGCAAGCTGTTCGATACCCTCGACCAGCAGGCGCCGCACTGCGAATTGCGCTTCGTTCCCGAAGGCGATGGCGACGACGAAGCGCTGCGTGAAGGACGGATTGATCTGAGTGTCAGCAACACCCGTCCGGTGACCCCGGAAGTCAAAGTGCAGAACCTGTTTTCCACGCATTTCGTCGGTCTGGTACGTGAGGATCATCCACTGCTCGACGGCGAAATCACTGCCGAGCGCTATGCCGGTTACTCACATATCAGCATGTCGCGCCGTGGCATTGCTCGCGGCCCCATCGACACCGCGCTGAACGCATTAGGCCTGGAGCGGCGGGTGGCGGTGATTGCGCCAAGCTTCCACGCGGCGATGTTTGCCTTGCCCGATTCCGACCTGATCCTGCCGGTGCCCAAGGAAGCGTTGCTCAGCGTGCGGCGGCTGGGCTTGAAGCTGCGTTCTTTCAACCTGCCGATCCCGTTGCCGACGCTGATGCTGACCCAGGCCTGGCATCCGCGCTTCGACAAAGACCCGGCACATCGCTGGCTGCGCGAAACGCTGAAGGCCTGTTGCGACGAAACCTGGCTGGCCGCGCAGCCCTGAAGGGCCAAAAGATCGCAGCCTTCGGCAGCTCCTACAGGGAAGCGCAGTCTTCAGGAGCTGCCGAAGGCTGCGATTTTTTGCATTAAACAATTGTGTCTGACGCACTTATAACCTGCCGATAAGTCAATTTTCGTCAGCAGTAAGCCCTACTAAAATGCTCCGGTATTTTTCCCTCCGGAGTGTGTATTCATGACATCCCTGACCGTCCCGGCGAACGTCGCTGCGGCCAGTCCGGCGACGGCGGCCACGCCACCGGTGTTCGGCGCGCGGATCATCACCGGCCTGGTCGGCGTGCTGCTGGCGGTGCTGGTCTCGGGCCTCAACGAGATGGTGACCAAAGTCGCTTTGGCCGACATCCGTGGTGCGCTGAACATCGGTTACGACGAAGGCACCTGGCTGGTGTCCTGCTACGCCGCGACTTCGGTGGCGGCGATGGCGTTTGCGCCGTGGTGCTCGGTGACGTTTTCCCTGCGCCGCTTCACCCTCTGCGCGATCAGCCTGTTCACGCTGCTCGGCGTGCTGTGCCCGTTCGCCCCGAACTACGAAAGCCTGTTGCTGATGCGCACCCTGCAAGGCCTGGCCGGCGGCGCGTTGCCGCCGATGCTGATGACCGTTGCCCTGCGCTTTCTGCCGGCCAATTTCAAACTCTATGGCTTGGCCGGTTATGCGCTGACGGCGACTTTCGGCCCCGGGCTGGGCACGCCGCTGGCCGGGTTATGGAGCGAATACGTCGGCTGGCAATGGACGTTCTGGCAAATCGTCGTGCCGTGTCTGATTGCCATGGCGATGGTGGCTTGGGGCATTCCGCAGGATCCGCTGCGCCTGGAACGCCTCAAGACCTTCAACTGGAAAGGCCTGTTGCTGGGTTTTCCGGCGATCTGCATGCTGGTGATTGGCTTGCTCCAGGGCAATCGGCTGGACTGGTTCGAATCGAACCTGATCTGCGCATTGCTCGGCGCCGGCTCGCTGTTGCTGCTGGCGTTTCTGATCCATGAATGGTCGCAGCCGATTCCGTTTTTCAAGCTGCAGATGCTCGGTATTCGCAACCTGGCGTTCGCACTGATGACCCTCGCCGGGGTGCTGGTGGTATTGCAGGCGGTGGTGCTGATTCCGTCGAGCTATCTCGCGCAGGTGCAGGGTTATCGCCCGGTGCAGACCGCGCCGATCATGCTGATCGCGGCGTTGCCGCAGTTGATTGCGCTGCCGCTGGTGGCGGCGCTATGCAACCTGCGCTGGGTCGATTGTCGCTGGGTGCTGGGCATCGGTTTGAGCATGCTTACTCTGTCTTGCCTGGGCGGCTCGCTGCTGACTTCGGAGTGGATCCGCGACAATTTCTACGTCCTGCAATGGCTGCAGATTTTCGGTCAGCCGATGTCAGTACTGCCGCTGTTGATGCTCTCCACCGGCAGCATCCAGCCACAGGACGGCCCGTTCGCTTCGGCGTGGTTCAACACGGTTAAAGGCTTGGCGGCGGTGATCGCCACCGGCGTCATCGAGGCGCTGACCACCGCGCGCCTGCATTTCCACTCGACCATGTTGATCGACAACCTCGGTAATTCACCGTTGGCCGATCGCAGCGATCCGGGCCTTGCCCATCGCCTGCACGAACAGGCCGTGGTGCTGACGTCCTCTGATCTTTATGTGTGCATGGCCGGCGTCGCGGTGGCGCTGATCCTGCTGATTTTCTGGCTGCCGACGCGGATTTTCCCGCCGCGCGCGCCGACCTGACTGCTTCACAGATACCGAAGGTTTTTATGACGACTCAAGCAAAGCAAAAACTCGCGGTGGCCGTGGCCGCCGCACTGGCGGTCGGCGTGTTGCTGTACCTGGCGGTGCCGGGACTGTTCGGCAAGCGCACCCAGCAAAATACCAACGACGCGTTCGTTTCCGCCGACTACACGTTAGTGGTGCCGCGCGTGGCCGGGTTCATCAAGGAAGTGCTGGTGGAAGACAACCAGCAGGTCAAGGCCGGGCAATTGCTGGCGCTGATCGATGATCGCGATTTGCGTGCTGCCGCTGAAGCGGCCGATGCGCAAACCCTGGTCGCCCGCGCCCAGTTGCAAAACGCCAGGGCCACGCTGGAGCGGCAGACCTCGGTGATCGCTCAGGCGCAGGCCTCAGTGGTCTCGGCCAAGGCAGAAATGGCCTTCGCCCAGCAAGAGCTCAATCGCTACAACCACCTCGCTGGCGTCGGCGCCGGCACGGTGCAGAATGCGCAGCAGGCGCGCACTCGCATCGATCAGGCGAGCGCGCGGCTCGATACGGCCAGCGCGAAACTGGCGGCCGAGCGCAAGCAGGTGGAGATCCTCACGGCGCAGCGTGATGCCGCCGAAGGCAATCTGAAACATGCGCAAGCGGCACTGGAAATCGCCAGTTTCGAGCTGTCCTACACGCGCATCACTGCGCCGCAGGACGGCATGGTCGGCGAGCGTGCGGTGCGCGTCGGCGCCTATGTCACGCCGGGCAGCAAGTTGCTGGCGGTGGTGCCGTTGCAGCAGGCGTATGTGGTTGCCAACTTTCAGGAAACTCAGCTCACCGACGTGCAGCCGGGCCAGCAAGTGCAGGTGCACGTCGACAGCCTCGGCGGTGAGGCCTTGAGCGGTCGCGTCGAAAGCATCGCCCCGGCCACTGGCGTGACATTCGCCGCGGTGAAACCGGACAACGCCACGGGCAACTTCACCAAAGTCGTGCAGCGGATTCCGGTGAAGATCGTGCTTGAGTCGGGTCAGCCATTGGCAGAGCGTTTGCGGGTGGGCATGTCGGTGGAGGCGAGTATCGACACTCGCCGTTCGGCGTCGGCGGAGCGCGAGGTGACTCAGCGATGATTTTTGTTGAATCGGCTGGCGACATCGCTGGCAAGCCAGCTCCCACAGAGGGTGTGCAGACTGGCCGGGATTCTCACTCCAAACAGAGTTCTCTGTGGGAGCTGGCTTGCCAGCGAAGAGGTCCGTGGCAGCAACTCACCTTAAGTGCCTTGCTTACCCTTGGCCTCAGCGCCTGCACCGTCGGCCCGGACTTCCACAAGCCTGAAGCCCGCCAGATCACCGACTGGGCCAAACCCGCCAAGTCCGCCCCCAGCCAAGCCGTCAGCGAACCGCTGAACCAACGCTGGTGGGAAGTTTTTCACGACCCGCAACTCTCAGCCCTGACCCAGCGGGCGATGAACAGCAACCTCGATCTGCAACTGGCCGGCAGCCGCTTGCAACAAAGCCGTGCCGCGCGTCAGGTGATCACCGCGGATCGCTACCCGACCACCGCCGCTAACGGCAGCTACGCGCGCAAACGCAACAGCGGCGAAGGCCTGAATGACCCGTCCGGACACAACGGCGATTCCGCCTTCAACCTGTGGGACGCCGGTTTCTCCGCCTCGTGGGAACTGGATGTCTGGGGCCGCGTGCACCGCGAGACCGAGGCTGCCGATGCCAACCTCGAAGTCGCCGAAAACGACCGTCGCGGCGTGCTGCTCGCGGTCCTCGCCGACACTGCACAGAACTACATTCAGCTGCGCGGCGTGCAGAACACCCGCGCGGTCACCGAGCAGAACCTCGATGTCGCCCGGCACAGCCTCAAGCTGTCGCAACTGCGCCTGAACGACGGTGTGGCGACCGATCTGGACGTCGCCGAAGCCGCCGCCCAGGTCGCGGCCATCGAATCGCGCCTGCCGGCCCTTGAGCAGCGTCAGTCTCAACTGATCAACGCGATCAGCCTGTTGATGGGCGAAGCGCCCCAAGCGCTGGCCAAGGAGTTATCCACAGATGCCGCGGTGCCGCAGTCACCGCTGCAAGTCGCCATCGGCCTGCCGTCACAGCTGGCCGAACGCCGACCGGACATCCGCCAGGCCGAGGCGCGCCTGCACGCCGCCACTGCCAACATCGGCGTGGCCAAAGGCGACTTCTATCCGCGCATCACCCTGTCCGGCAACCTCGGCTCGCAGGCAATGCAGCTGAGCGATTTCGGTTCCTGGGGCTCGCGGGCTTTTGGTATCGGCCCGCAATTCAGCCTGCCGCTGTTCGACGGCGGACGGCTGCGCGGCATGCTGCAACTGCGCGAAGCCCAGCAACAGGAAGCGGCCATCGCCTACCAGCAGACCGTGCTGCGCGCCTGGCATGAAATCGACGACCAGTTGACCGCCTACAACGCCAGCCAACGCCGCCGCGACAGCCTCGCCGAAGCCGTGCGGCAGAACCAGATCGCCCTGCGCACCGCGCAGCAGCAGTACGTCGAAGGCGTGGTCGATTTCGTCAACGTCCTCACCGTGCAAGGCGCGTTGCTGGCGACTCAGGAGCAGTGGGTGGAAAGCTCGACCGGCGTTTCGCTGGCGATGGTCGGGTTGTACCGGGCGTTGGGCGGGGGCTGGGAGTCGGTGTATCCGGCGGGGGAGATGGCGCAACGTTGATTCTCGCACCCGAATGATGGCCTTTCGCTTGACGCTATTCCCCGCTGTCGTAGACTCCGCTCATCCGTCAGGGAGTAGCGGTTATGCAGCGTTTGCGCGGTTGGGTTATCGGATTGACCTTTGTTACGTGTGCAGTTCAGGCGCAAACGCCCGGGCCAGACGATCCGCTGCTGGATAACGCAACGCCTGCGACAGCCACGGCGAGCAGTGAGGCGCGGGGTGTGTTGCGCGCTCGGGATCAGGCGACGCTGGCCAGTGAGTTGTCGGGGCGGATTGTCGAGTTGCCGTTCAGCGAGGGCGAGTCGTTTAAAAAGGGCGATGTGCTGGCGAAGTTCGATTGCTCGGCGTATCAGGCTCAGCTCAATGCCGCCCAGGCCGCCAGCCGCGGTGCCGGTGAGGAGCTGGCGCACAATCGGCAACTGGCGGCGCTCAATTCCGTCGGGCGTTTCGAAGTGGCGCGGGCCGAGGCCAAGGTCAGCGAGACCCAGGCGCAGTCTCAGGTTTATCAGGTTCAGGTCAAACGCTGCAGCGTGGTTGCGCCGTTCGACGGGCAAGTGGTCGAGCGTAAGGTGCAACGCTACGAAAGTGTGCCGGCCGGCGCGCCACTGCTCGATGTGGTCGACAACCGCACCCTGGAGATCCACTTGCTGGTGCCGTCGCGCTGGATGGCCAGACTCAAACCCGGCCAGACCTTCAGCTTTATCCCCGACGAAACCGGCCAGCCGATCGATGCCACGGTCAAACGACTCGGTGCGCGGATTGACGAAGGCAGTCAGACCCTGTTGCTGGTCGCCACACTTCCCGAAGCCAAGGGCTTGCTCGCCGGCATGAGCGGCACGGCGCATTTTGCGGAGCTTAAATGAACGCCCCGGTGGCCGGCGGCGCCGAACAGGTGTTTGCGCGGTTTCTGGATCTCGAACGACAGACACGCGCTGCTCGCGATGCCTCGCAACTGGCCTATAGCCTGGTCAACGACGGCCAGGCGCTGTTCGGGTATCGCCATGCGGCCTTACTGATCGCTGGCAAGGTACAGGCGGTGACTGGCGTCAGTACGGTCGAGCCGAATGCACCGTTTGTGGCATTCGTCGAGCAGGCGGTGGCGCAGTTGTTCAAGCAGGATGGATTGAAGATTGCGCGGGTCATCACGCCTGAGCAGGTGGGCGAAGCGATTCAGGCTGACTGGCGCAGTCTGTCTGCCGCTCAAGTGTTCTGGCTGCCACTGATCGACCGCGAGGGCGAGGTGTTCGGCGGTTTGTGCCTGGCCCGCGATGTGCCGTGGAACCCTTCCGAACAAGTGCTGCTGTCACAACTGGGCGACACCTACAGTCATGCGTGGCTGGCGTTGCAGCCGCGCAAGCCGTGGCGGCTGCGCTGGACCCGCAAGCGTCAGGTGGCGCTGGTGGCGGTGCTGTTGCTCGGGTTGTTGATCCCGGTGCGCCAGTCGGTATTGGCGCCGGCGGAAGTCGTGCCGCAGGGCGGTCGCGTGGTGGCGGCGCCGCTGGACGGGGTGATCGCCGAGTTTCTGGTCAAGCCCAATCAACCGGTGAAAGCCGGCGACCTGCTGCTGCGGTTTGAAAGCACCACCCTCAAGGCCCAGGCTGATGTGGCCGAGCGTGCCTTGGGCGTGGCGGAAGCAGAACTGAAATCCAACTCGCAACGTTCGTTTGCCGATGCCGAGTCCAGTGCCAGGGTCGATTTGCTCGCCGCCCGTGCCGAGCAAAAACGCGCCGAGCGCGATTACGCCCGCGAGTTGCTGGCGCGTAGCGAAGTGCGCGCCGAGCGTGACGGGATCGCAGTGTTCGCCGATGCCGAGCGCCTGACCGGCAGACCGGTGCAGACCGGCGAGCGCTTGATGGAAATCGCCGACCCGAATCAGGCCGAACTGCGTATCGAACTGGCGGTGGGCGACGCGATTGCGCTGGAACCGGGCGCCGATATTGCGTTGTTCCTCGACAGCGATCCGCTGCAACGCCACACCGCCAGACTTGAGCGTTCGGCCTATGAAGCGCAGCCCACCGCTGGCGGCCAACTGGCGTATCGACTGGATGCAAATTTTACCGAGGCACCGCCGCGCATCGGCCTGCGCGGTACGGCCAAGATATTCGGCGACCGCGCGCCGCTGGCCTTGTACCTGCTGCGCCGTCCGCTTGCCGGTCTGCGCCAGAGCGTGGGTCTGTAAATGAATCTGCCGAGCCTGCGTGCCGACCTGCAACTGTCGCCCGCGGCGCCAGCACTGGACGGTTCACCGCGCTGGACCCTGGCCGATCCGGTGCGCGGTCGGTATTTCAAACTCGGCGCGGCGGCGATGCGCCTGTTGCGCCACTGGTCGCTGGGCGATCCCGAGCAAGTGCTGCGCGCCGCCAACCGCGAGCCGGGCCTGCCGCTGGACGGTGTCGAGTTGGAGCAACTGCTGACATTTCTGCGCGGGCATGACCTGATCAGCGCCCTCGACGATCAGCAGCGTGCCAGTTACTCGCTCAAGGCCCTCGCGCAACGGCAGAGCCTGTGGAAAATCCTGCTTCACCAATATCTGTTTTTTCGCATTCCATTGTGGCGCCCGGACGCTTTTCTCAATCGCGCGTGGCCGTGGCTGGAGCGCTTCGGGCCACGACTGTTGCGCGTCGGTCTGCCGGTAACGCTGGCGCTCGGGGTGTTTCTGGTTTCGCGGGACTGGCAGCGCTTTGTCGGCACCTTTCCGCACCTGTTCAGCCTCGGTGGGGCGCTCTCGTTTGCTGTGGCGCTGTTCTTCGCCAAGCTCTGTCACGAGTTCGGCCACGCATTCATGGCCAAGCGCGCCGGCTGTCGGGTGCAGAGCATGGGCGTGGCGTTCATGGTCTTGCTGCCGATGTTTTACACCGACGTCAGTGACGCCTGGCGGGTCAACGACCGGCGTGCGCGGCTGCTGATCGGCGCCGGCGGGGTGCTGGCGGAGTTGTTGCTGGCGTGCATCGCGTTGCTGGTCTGGTCGCTATTGCCCGACGGCCCGGCCCGGACGGCGGCGTTCATGCTCGCCAGTGCGACCTGGATCACCACGCTGGTGGTCAATCTCAACCCGTTCATGCGTTTCGATGGCTACTTTTTGCTCAGCGATCTGTGGGAGGTCGACAACCTGCAGGGCCGGGCCTTTGCCTTCTGTCGCTGGCGCCTGCGTGAGTGTTTGTTCGGCTATGGCGCCCCGGCGCCGGAGCCTTGGTCGCCGACGATGCAGCGGCGTTTGCTGATCTGGGGGTATGGCTCGTGGTTATGGCGTGCGGCATTGTTTTTCGGGATCGCGCTGGCGGTCTATCACCTGTTTTTCAAAGTGTTGGGGATCTTCCTGATGCTGGTGGAACTGGTGTGGTTCATCTTTCTGCCGATCATGAATGAGTGGCGTCAGTGGTGGAGCCGCCGCGAACAAGCGCATGGCCCGCGTGTGCTGGTCAGCAGCCTGGCGGTACTCGGCCTGTTGCTGGTGCTGATCGTGCCGTGGCGCAGCGCGGTCGAACTGCCGACGATGCTTGAGGGCGGTCGGGCCAGTGCGTTGCATGCGCCGGTGGCGGCGCGGGTCAAAACAGTCAAGGTCGCGGATGGCCAGACAGTCGCCCAGGGCGATGTACTGATCGAACTGGAGTCGCCGGACCTCGAATCGCAGCAGGCCATCGTCCGCCGGGAAATCCAGATCCAGCAATTGCTGATGCGCCGACAGGCCGGTCGCAGTGAAACCGCGGCCGACGCCAGTATCATCGAGCAACGCCTCGCCGAAGCCGTGGCGCAATACCGTGGTCTGAGCGCTCGCCGCGAACGCCTGCTGCTGCGCGCGCCCCATGCCGGCACTGTGCGTGATGTGCTGCCCAATCTGACGCCGGGGCGCTGGCTGTCGAGCAAGGATGCGCTGGCGCGGGTGGTCGAGGACGGTTCGCGCCTGCGTGGCTATATCGCCGAAGCCGAGTTGTGGCGAGTCAAACCGGGTGCGACCGGGCGGTTCATCGCCGATGATCCGATGCATCCGGCGCTCGCCGTAAAACTGGATGAAATCGATACCAATGGCGTGGCCTATGTCGATCAGGAGGCGCTGACCTCCGATCATCACGGGCCGATTGCCGTGCGTCGCGATCAACAGCAACGAGCCGAGCCTGTACAAGCGCAATATGGCGCGCGATTGACTACGCTGGATCAGCCGCCCACCCCGGTTCAACCGTTGCGCGGTGTGGTGGTGCTGCAGGGCAGCGGCGAGTCGGTACTCGGCGTGGCCTGGCGCCGGTTGGCGGCGCTGGGGGTCAGGGAAAGCGGTTTCTAGGGAGCGTGAACATGGCGAGCAACGCGGGTGTGACGGCAGACGGATTGGTGGTGCGACCTGCGCGGGCCACCGACGAGCCGTTTTTGCACCGCCTCTATCAGTCGGCGCGCCCGGATCTGCAATGGATCGACGCCGAGCAGGAAGTGGTGCAGCAAGTGATCGCCCAGCAATTTCAGGTGCATGAGCAGGGCGTGGGTGAAAACCATCCCAACGCCCTGCACTACGTCGTGGAAAAACTCGGCACGGCCATCGGGGCGCTGAGCACCGACTTCGGCCCCAATGAAATCCGCGTGTTGTACATCGCCTTCATTCCCCAGGCGCGGGGCAAGGGGTACGGCCGCGCGGTGTTGCAAGGCGTGCAAAAGGCCGCGCAGCAGGTTCGTTGCCCGGTGGCAACGGTGGTCTGGGCCAACAACCCCCACGCACGGCAACACTATCTGGCGTTGGGATTTGCGGTGGAAGAACGCAATCCGGCGGCGGAGCGGCTGGTGTGGTATCCGCAGTGAGGCGGGATTTCAGTTGAAGGACATGCAGAAGTAACCCAGTTGCGGATCCCGCCCCACCGCCGGCACTCGCGACACGAAAATATCTTCCACTCGCCCGAGTTCCGGCAGCTCCAGTGCGCACAGGCCGTCGACGAACCCGGTCGGCACCAGACTGTTGAATTCGAGGCAGAACGGCATGCGCTCGCTGTAGCGGGTTTTCGCCGCTGGGACCTCATCAAGATGCTCGATCTGAATGGGCAATGCCGTGCCATCTGGCAGGTGCAGCGTGCTTTGCTGTCCGAGCAACGGCTGGACGTGTTGGATCTGAACCGCTTGCAGCATGATCTGACTCCGTTGAAAAAAGAACGGCCGGGGGCCGTGAGGCCCCCCGACGCATGATCAGTTGCGCGAAGGGAATATCCCGTTCAGGGCAATGCTGAAGTTGACGACCAGAGAGGGGTTGACGATGGATAACGGCTGACTGCCGCCCGTGGAGGAAATGTCCGGTGACCGTGGTGGTCAGGCCTTTGATGGGAACCGGCGTGGCACCTTGGGCATCGGAATAGATGTTCGCCGAGCCAGGGCCGCCGCCGGACGCGCCGATGTACGAATTGGTCGCGGTGGGCACGGTCGCCGGATTGCTTGCAGGCACCGCCAGTTGCAGGGCGGTGTTGGCGGTAAGGCCGGTCATCGCGTGGGTGTGGTTGGGCATGTTGGCGATCGTGGCGGTGACGTTTTCCGTGCCATACACCTCACCGATGACACGCGGCGTCAGGCCCTGTCCGGCACCCTGTGCTACGGGCACCCGACCTTGCAGGTTGGGCAACTGAAAATTGGTCGTGCCGTTGCCGCCGTAGAAGGTGCCCAGCAAGGCGAACAATGCCTGGTATTGCGAGATGCCCAGGATTTGTCCGTTGCACAAGGCCCAGCCACTGGGGGCGAAGTTGAAGGCGAACGGTTGAATCGTACCCATAAAGACTTCCATGGTTCCTCATCCTTCTGTTATGTGGTCGGCGCGCCGCGCGGTAGCCTGGTTGCAGGGCAGGTACACAGGCTGTGCTGACGCCTTGCATTTGCGCGGGCAGGTCACGCCACGCCGTAGCGTAGACCCGGATCAGCGGACTTGCCGGACGTCGTCATGGCCGCGCGTCGACTTCGCCTCTGGCCTACAGTGTGCGCAATGAGTGATGCTGGTTGTGACTCGGTAAATCTGTAAGGGAAGGTTGATGGAAGCGCGTCGCGAGACTCCGCTGGGGGATACCCAGGACCCGTTTGCCGCACCGAACGCCGGTGTCCGGCGTCTATGGCGCTGGGCTCGCCAGCAGTGGCTGATACCGATTCTGTTGCTGGCGACGGTGGTGCGTTTTTATGACCTGACCGCTGCCGCGATCTGGGGCGACGAAGGCTCAAGCCTGCTGCTGGCGAACTATTCGCTCAGTGGTATCTGGGAACACGCGGCGTTCGACGTGCATCCGCCGTTGTATTTCATGCTGCTGCACGGCTGGATCGGGTTATTCGGTGAAGGCATCCTGTCGATTCGCAGCCTCAGCGCTGTGGCCGGCATCGCCACGGTCGGGCTGGGTGTCTGCCTGGTCGATCGCCTGGCCACCCGCCGCGCCGCGATCATCGCCGGGGTGCTGCTGGCGTTGCTGCCGACGGCGGTGCGCTACAGCCAGGAAGTGCGCATGTACTCGCTGCTCGGCCTGCTCCTGATCGCTTCCACACTGGCGCTGATCTGCTGGGTCAGGCGCCCGCAGCGCCGCCGGTATCTGCTGATCTATGCATTGCTGATGAGCGCCGCGTTGTACACCCACTACTTTGCAGTGCTGGCCGCGCTGAGCCATTGGCTGTATCTGGGGCTGATTCGCCTGCTGCCGGGTTATCGCCTGCGGCATATCCAGCGCAAGGACTGGTGGCTGGCCAATCTGGCCATCGTCGTGCTCTATCTGCCGTGGTTGCCGAACCTGCTTGATCTGACGCAACACATGGAAGAACTCAAGGTCGGTGGCGATGTGGGCTGGGAAGATCCGGTGACCCTGTCCTCGCTGCCGTCGATGATCTGGCTCTGGTTGATCCAGGACGACGGCGAGCATCTCCCGTTGCTGCTGTTCTGCGGCGTACCGCTGGCCCTGCTGGCGCTGGCGGGCGTGGCCGTGGCCCGCGACCGCAGCGTGAACCATGGCAGCGTCTTGCTGGCGCTTTACACCGGTATGCCGTTGTTGCTGGTGTTCGCGGTGTCGTTCATCAGCCCGGTGTTCATCGAACGTTACCTGACAGCCTATGCGCTGGGGTTGCCGATGCTGGCGGCGCTGGCCATTGACCGGTTGTACCGCCGCACTCGTGTGCTGGCAGTGACGATCCTGGTGGCATGGGTCGGGGTTGAGTTGGTGGGTGTGAACACCAACGCCACGGTCGACCCGCACGATCAGTTCAACGTCATGGTCGATTACATCAACCGGCATTTCGTCAGCGGTGACCGGATCGTCACCAGCGACATGCTCTGGTACCTCAGTTACGTCTACTACAACCGCACTGACGCTCAGGTGCGGCTGTATACCCCGCCCGCTGCCGATGGCCGTTCGACGCGTCCGAATCACTACGGTTTCGGCACCCTGGTGTCCGAGGAGGTCTACCTGGACCGACTCGATGACCTGCCCAAGGGCAGTGCCCGGGTCTGGTTGATCGGCGATCTGGACGTGGACGTGCCTGACCCATTCCGTCCCTTGCCGACGACCTGGCAACTGCGTGATCAGACCCATGCCGGTGGCGCAAATGCGCGACTTTTTTCGTTGACCACTGATAACGGGACGACGGAGAAATGACTTAAACGCTTCACCATTATTATCGCGATTAAAACGGGCTTTCATAGTCCGTTTTGCTCTATTTTGATATCAAAACACTACTAGTCGAAAGGGTATTGTTGGACTACGCTCGTCGGACAAAAGGACTTACAAAGTAGGGTGAAGGGATTGCAGCAGTTCCACTTTATCTCCGGCTTGCCGCGCTCAGGTTCCACCCTGCTTTCTGCGATTCTTCTGCAGAACCCGCGCTTTCATGCCGGCATGACCAGCCCGGTCGGCGCGCTGTTTTCCGGTGTCCTTGAGCAATGCAGCGCCGGCAGCGAATTCGGCGCGGTGATCGACACCGACATGCGCCGGCGCCTGCTGCGCGGACTGTTCGATGCCTACTACGCCGACAAGGCTGACAAACCGGTGGTGTTCGACACCAACCGGCAGTGGAGTTCGCGCCTGCCGGCGATCAGCGATCTGTTCCCCAAAGCCAAAGTCATTGCCTGCGTGCGCAACGTCGCCTGGGTGATGGACAGCCTGGAACGGTTGTACCGCGCCAACCCTTATGAAAACACCAAGCTGTTCGGCGATGCTGTCGAGCGCAACACCGTCTACAGCCGCTGCGAAACCCTGGCCCAGCGCAATCGTCTGGTCGGTTTTGCTTGGGCGGCACTCAAGGAAGCCTATTACGGCGAGCACGCCGATTCGCTGCTGATCGTCGATTACGACTTGTTGACCCAGGCCCCGGAGCGGGTGCTGCGGCTGGTCTACGACTTCATTGGCGAGCCCTGGTTCGAGCACGATTTTGAACACCTGGCCTATGACGCGCCGGCATTCGACCAGGCGCTGGGTGTGGCCGGCCTGCACAAGGTCAAACCCAAGGTTGCCCTGCAGTCCCGGCGCACGATTCTGCCGCCGGACCTGTTCAAGCAATACGCCGATCTGTCCTTTTGGCTCGATGGCTCAGCCAGTGCTGCCAATGTGATTCGTATGAAGTCCGACGCCGCGATCAGTTGATCGCGGCGTTTTTCATTGATGCGTTTACAACTGTTCGAGTCCGGGTGAGCAACATGTGGTGGAGCAAGCAAAAGTCGCGGGTAACCGAGGGCCAACGGACGCTGGCTGCGCCGCTGATCATGTCACTGGAACCGCGCATGCTGTTCGACGGCGCCGTCGCGGCCACGGTCGCTGACGCCGCCGCCCAGGCCGACAGCCATCCTGCAGCCGATGCGGCCAAGGCGCCGACGGCCGATCACCCGTCGGTCAGCAAAGACACCCACGGCCAGGCCGATGCCACGCCGGCTGCCAGCCCTGTTGCCGTACCGGGCCAGAGCGTGGTGTTCGTCGATGCCCGGGTCAAGGATGCCGACAGTCTGCTCAAAGGCGTTGCTCCCGGCGCGCAAGTGGTCAAGCTCGATGCAAGCAAAGACGGTTTGCAGCAGATCGCCGATTATCTCGACCAGCATTCGGGTGTCAGCTCGGTACAGATCATCGCTCATGGCAACGCCGGTGACCTGTGGCTCGGCAACAGCTATCTGTCGGCGGACAACGTCGCGCAGCGCAGTGCGCTGCTGGCAGAAATCGGCAAGGACATGAACGTTGGCGGCGACATCCTCATTTACGGCTGCTACACCGCCGAGGGCGACCGCGGCCTGAGCTTCGTCGACTCGCTGGCACAATTGACCGGCCGCGATGTAGCCGCCTCGAACAACCGCACCGGCGTGGGCGGCGACTGGGATCTGGAAATCGCCACGGGCAAGATCGAGAGCGCCAACGTGCTGTCGACCCTGTCGATGAGTGAGTATCAGTGGGGCCTCGCCACGTGGACCGCCACCAACAACGCGAACACCGGGGTTGGCTCGCTACGCGCAGCGCTGGCGTCGGCGCAGAACGGCGACATCGTGACCTTCAGCAGCGGCATGACGGTGCAGCTCACCTCGGAATTGCTGATCAACAAGAACATCACCGTTGATGGCGACCTGAACAACGACGGGGTGGCGGACGTCACCCTCGATGGCCAGTACCGGACGCGGGTGGTGGAAATCACCTCTAGCAGTACGGTGACACTCGATGGTCTGGTCATTACTCGCGGACTGGTCTCGGGCAACGGCGGCAATGGCGGCTACGGCGCAACCGGCGCCATGGGCGGGGGGATTTTCAACGCCGGCATCCTGACCCTGAACAACGTTTCGGTAACGGGTAACGCGGCGGCCGGTGGTGGCGGTGGCGGTGGGGTCACCGGGACATACTACGGCGGTGGCGGCGGCGGTGGCGGTGGCCTCGGTGGTCAGGGCGGCGGTCATGGCGGCACGGCCGGGCCGGGCACCGGAACCCTCGGCGGGCAGGCCGGGAGCGGCGGCGTCGGCGGTTACGGCGGCGGCTACGATGCGACGCACATGGGCGGTCGCGGTGGCAGCAGCACCGGTGGTGCCGGCGGGTTGGGCGTTTCCTACTACAGCAACGGCGGCAATGGCGGCACGGCCAACAACGGCACGATTTCCATCGGCGGGGGCGGTGGCGGCTCCGGTTGGGACAAGGTTGGCGGCGTCGGCGGCAATGCGGCCGGCGGCATTTACAACGCCTCGACCGGTACGTTGAAAATCGTCGGCACCTCGGTCATCAGCAACAACATCGGTGCGGGCGGCGGTGGCGGTGGCGGCAGCGGCCAGGGCAGCAACAACCTCAATGGCGGCGACGGCGGACGAGGTGTCGGCGCGATCTGGAACCAGGGCGGTACGGTGCTGATCACCGCCGCCAACTTCAGCGCCATCAGCGGCAACGCGGCCGGCAGCGGCGCCGGCGGCGCAGAACTGGGCGGCGGCGTGACGGGCTCTGTACCGTTGGCCTTCGCGGCGATCTACAACAACGGCGGTACGCTCAACACTGCTTATGTTGAGCCACCGACCGCGACCATCGTGATGGCCGACACGGCGTTGAAAATCGGCGAAACCTCGCTGGTGACCATTACCTTCAGCCGGGCGGTGAGCGGTTTCACCAACGCCGACCTGACCATTGCCAACGGCACGCTGACAGCGGTGAGCAGCAGCGACGGCGGCCTGACCTGGACCGCGACGTTCACTCCGACCAACAACCTCACCGACGCCACCAACCTGATCACCCTCGACAACACCGGGGTGACTGCGATCAGCGACGGCGTGGCGGGCGTCGGCACCACCAGCTCCGTCAACTACGCGATTGATACCGCGCGTCCGACCGTGACCATCGTGATGTCCGATACGGCGTTGAAGATCGGCGATACTTCGCTGGTGACTTTCACCTTCAGTGAAGCCGTGACCGGTTTCACCAACGCCGACCTGACCATCGCCAACGGTACGCTGAGCGCGGTGAGCAGCAGCGACGGTGGCATCACCTGGACAGGAACCTTCACTCCGACCGCCAGCATCACCGACACCACCAACCTGATCACCCTGGACAACACCGGTATCGCCGACCTCGCTGGCAACGCCGGCAGCGGCACGACGGATTCGGCCAACTACGTGATCGATACCCAGCGCCCGACCGCGACCATTGTGGTGGCCGACACCAATTTGGCGGCCGGTGAAACCTCGCTGGTGACCATCACCTTCAGCGAAGCGGTCAGCGGCTTCACCACCGCCGACCTTACCGTAGCCAACGGCACCCTGAGCGGTCTGAGCAGCAGTGACGGCGGCATCACCTGGACCGCCACGCTCACCCCGACCAGCAACATCACCGACACCACTAACCTGATCACCCTGGATAACACCGGGGTCGTCGATCTGGCTGGCAATGCCGGCACTGGCACCACCAATTCCAACAACTACGCCATCGACACTGCGCGGCCGACCGCGACCATTGTGGTGGCCGACAACAACCTGCGGATCGGTGAAACCTCGCTGGTGACCATCACCTTCAGCGAAGCGGTCACCGGTTTCACCAACGCCGACCTGACGATTGCCAACGGCACCTTGACGGCGGTCAGCAGCAGCGACGGCGGCATTACCTGGACGGCGACCTTCACGCCGACCGCCAGCATCACCGACGCGACCAACCTGATCACCCTGAACAACACCGGCATCGCGGATCTGAACGGCAACGCCGGCACCGGGACCACCGATTCCAACAACTACGCCATCGATACCGTGCGCCCGACCGCGACCATCGTGGTGGCCGACAACAACCTGCGAATCGGCGAAACCTCGCTGGTGACCATCACCTTCAGCGAAGCGGTGACCGGCTTCACCAACGCCGACCTGACCATTGCCAATGGCACGCTGAGTGCGGTGAGCAGCAGCGATGGCGGCATCACTTGGACCGCGACGTTCACCCCGAGCGCCAGCATCACCGACATCACCAACCTGATCACTCTGGACAACACCGGCATTGCCGACCTGGCGGGCAACGCTGGCAGCGGCACCACCGACTCCAACAACTACGCCATTGACACCCAGCGCCCGACCGCGACCATCGTGGTCGCCGACAGCAACCTTACGGCCGGCGAAACCTCGCTGGTGACCATCACGTTCAGCGAAGCGGTGAGCGGTTTCACCAACGCCGACCTGACCATCGCCAACGGTACGTTGACGGCGGTGAGCAGCAGCGACGGCGGCATTACCTGGACGGCGACGTTCACCCCGAACGTGGGCGTCAACGACGCGACCAACCTGATCACACTGGCCAACACCGGCATCGCCGACGTGGCGGGCAACGCCGGCAGCGGCACCACCAACTCCAACAACTACACCATCGACACCGTGCTGCCGACCGCGACCGTCATCGTTGCCGACAACTCGCTGAAAATCGGCGAAACCTCGCTGGTAACCATCACCTTCAGCGAAGCGGTTACCGGTTTCACCAATGCCGACCTGACCATCGCCAACGGCACGCTCAGCGCGGTGAGCAGCAGCGACGGCGGCATTACCTGGACGGCAACGTTCACACCGACCACCAACATCACCGACGCCACCAACCTGATTACGCTGGACAATTCCGGTGTTCAAAACCTGTCGGGCAATGCCGGCAGCGGCACCACCGATTCCAACAATTACTCGATCGACACCCAGCGCCCGACCGCCACTGTCGTGGTGGCCGACACCGCGCTCGGCGTCGGCCAGACCAGTCTGGTGACCATCACCTTCAGCGAAGCGGTCACCGGTTTCACCAACGCCGACCTGACCATCGCCAACGGTACGCTGAGCGCGGTGAGCAGCAGCGATGGCGGTATCACCTGGACGGCTACTTTTACTCCGGCGGCAGGCATCACCGACACCACCAACCTGATCACGCTGGACAATACCGGCATCGCCGATCTGGCGGGCAACGCCGGCAGCGGCACCACCGACTCCAACAACTATGCGGTCGACAGTCAGCGTCCGACGGCGACCATTGTCATGACTGACAGTGACCTGCGTCCCGGAGAAACCGCACTGGTGACCATCACCTTCAGCGAGGCCGTGACCGGATTCGACAATGCCGACCTGAGCGTTGCCAACGGCACACTGAGCAACGTTTCGTCGAGCGACGGCGGCATTACATGGACGGCCACGTTCACGCCGAATATCGGCATCACCGACCTCACCAACCTGATTGTCCTGAACAACACCGGTATTACCGACCTGGCCGGCAACACCGGCACCGGCACCACCAGCTCCGCCAACTATCAGGTGCAGACTCAGGTGCCGACTGCCACCATCGTGGTTGCCGACACTTCGCTCAAGGCCGGGGAAACCTCGCTGGTGACCATCACCTTCAGCGAAGCGGTCAGCGGTTTCGACAACAGCGACCTGACCATCGCCAACGGCACGCTGAGCAATGTCAGCAGCAGCGACGGCGGTGTCACCTGGACGGCGACCTTCACCCCGACCGCCAATGTCACTGACGCGACCAACCTGATCAGCCTGAGCAATGCCGGAGTGACCAACGTCTCAGGCAATAGCGGTATCGGCATCACCGACTCCAACAACTTCGCCATCGACACCGCGCTGCCGACCGCCACCATCGTGGTCGCCGACAATCGCCTGGGCATCGGTGAAACCACCACCGTGACTATCACGTTCAGCGAAGCGGTGATCGGGTTCGATCTGGGGGATATCAGCGTCGCCAACGGTGCGCTGTCGAACCTGACCAGCAGCGACGGCGGTGTGACCTGGACCGCGACCTTCACGCCAACGGCTAACGTCAACGACCCGACCAACCTGATCCTGATCGACACCGCCGGCGTCCAGGATCTGGCCGGCAACCTCGGCGCGAGCATCGCCATCTCCAACAACTACATCCTCGATGCAACCCGGCCGACGGTGGACATTGTGGTTGCCAATCCGCATCTGGGCATCGGCCAGACCACCACGGTGACCTTCACCTTCAGCGAGGCGGTGAGCAATTTCGACCTGTCCGACCTGAGCGTGACCAATGGCGACCTGAGCAACCTGAGCAGCAGCGATGGCGGCAAGACCTGGACCGCGACCTTCACCCCGACCGCGAACGTGACCGACCCGAGCAACTTCATCGCGCTGGACACCAGCAACGTCACCGACCTGGCGGGCAACGCCGGCAGCACCGTGGCGGTGTCGAACAACTACGCCCTCGACAGCGAGCGCCCGACCGCCACGGTCGTGGTTGCCAACCCGAATCTGGGTGTCGGCCAGACTTCGCAGGTGATCATCACCTTCAACGAAGCGGTCAGCGGTTTCGATCTGGCGGACCTCAGCGTGGCCAATGGCACCCTGTCCAACCTGAGCAGCAGCGACGGTGGCAAGACCTGGACGGCGACCTTGACGCCGACCGCCAACGTCAACAGCGCCAGCAATGCAATCAGCATCAACACGGCCGGGGTCAGTGACCAGTCGGGCAACAGCGGCAGCGGGATCAGTCAGTCCGGGAACTACGTGATCAATACGGTGCCGGTGGTCGTACCGCCGGTGACACCGACCTCGCCGTTGGTGGTGGTGCCGCCGGATCCGGAGTTCCGCAGCAGCGACCCCGTCGTGCCACCACCGGCGCCGAACGTCCCGCTGCAACCGCTCATCTTCACACCGCCCACCGGCGACCTCGGCTCACCGCTGACCTTCGCGCCGTTGTTCGAACAACGGGTGATCGGCAACGGCATCCGTCCGCTGGGTGACATTTTCATCAACCACGGCGCCCTGAGCCCGAGCTTCATCGCCCAGGTTTTCACCAGCAGCGACAGCGGCGGCGATGGTTCCGGCCATGGCTTCCTCGGGTTTGGCGGTGGCGATGGCGGGGTGTTCGGCAGCAGTACGCTGTCGAGCCTGTTCCATCAGGACAGCGCCGCAGAGCGCGATTCGCTGAATGCCTTCGACCGTCATTCGATCACGGGCGGCGATATTTCCCAGGGTCTGCGCGGTGTGTTCGGCGCGCCGACCCTGGGCCAGCAACTGCAACAGATCAAGGACAGCGAGCAGCACCGGGTCGACAACCTGGCGGCGGCTCTGCAACAGGTCGGTATCAGCGAAATGCAGGCCTGATAACACACACAACAACTCAATATGCGCAGCACCCAGGGGCGATGCAGGGATGAAGAAAAGTCAAAAATTGTTCGGCGCCAGCCTGCTGGCGCTGGCAATCAGCGGATGTGCAGTCACCAGTGAACCGATCGAACGCAGTGTCAGCGAACAACGGGCCAAAGCCGACCTGCAAAGCATGTACAAGGGTCAGGAACCGCTGAGCGGTCCGCTGACCCTGCACCAGGCCATGGCCCGCGCGGTGAAATACAACCTCGAAGGGCGCTTGAAAATCATGGAGGAAGCGCTGGCCAAGCGGCAGCTCGACCTCGCCAGCTTCGACATGCTGCCACGCATGGCGCTGGATGCCGGTTACGTCGGACGCAACAATGTCAGCGCCTCCAGCAGCCAGAGCGTACGCACCGGCACCCAGTCCCTGGAACCGTCGACCTCCCAGGACCGCGACCGCAACGTCGCCGACCTGACCATGGTCTGGAACGTCCTCGACTTCGGCGTCAGCTACATCAACGCCAAGCAACAGGGCGACCAGCGCCTGATCGTTCAGGAACGCCGGCGCAAAGTGATCAACACCATCGTTCAGGACGTGCGCTCGGCCTATTGGCGGGCGATGGCGGCCGAACGTCTGCTCAAACAGATCGACAGCCTGATGGCCCGGGTCGACACCGCCCGCCGCAACAGCGAAAGCATGAGCGAGCAGCGCATCGGTGATCCGGTGCAGTCCCTCGGTTACCAGCGTTCGCTGATCGAAGCGACCCGGCAACTGGAAGAGCAACGCCGGGCGTTGTCGCTGGCGAAAACCGAACTGGCGACCCTGATCAATCTGCCGCTGGGCACCAACCTGACGCTGGCCACTGACGACGGTTATCAGATCCCGGAACTCAAGGTCGATATTTCCAGGCTGGAGCAGGAAGCCCTGACCAGCCGTCCGGAACTGCGCGAGCAGGATTACCAGACCCGGATCAGTGCTGCTGAAACCCGCAAGGCGATGTTGCGCATGTTGCCGGGCCTGGAGTTTTCCGCCGGCGGACACTACGACAGCAACTCGTTTCTGGTGAACGATCGCTGGGCCGACTATGGGGTGAAAGTCACCTGGAACCTGTTCAATGTGATCTCTGCCCCGGCAGCCATCGATGTGGCCAAGGCCGGCGAAGAAGTCGCCACCGCACGCCGTCAGGCGATGTCGATCGCGGTGCTGGCGCAGCTGTATGTGGCCAATGCCAACTATCAAGAGGCGCTGCGTCAGTTCAAGACCAACCAGCAACTGTCGGACATCGACGGGCAGATCGTCGGTCAGTTGCGCAATCGGCACCAGGCCGCCGGCATCGGCGAGCTGGAGTTGATTCAGGGCGAACTGAACAACCTGCAAGCGGATCTGCGCCGTGATCTGTCGTATGCCGATCTGCGCAATGCCTATGGGCAGATCTTCGCCAGCGCCGGCCTCGATCCGCTTCCGGATCAAGTGCAATCCACCGAAGTGCAGTCGATCGCCACGGCGTTGGCTAACCGGGAATCGGCGTGGGCGTCGGGGGATATTTCGGTGCCAGTGGTGGCGCATGCTGCTGCCAAATAATCTGCAGGCGCCCGTCGCCAGCATCAGTCGCAGGCAACGCGAGGCCCGCAACGGCCATCGCGGTGCGGCGATTTTGCTCACCGGTCTGCCGGCGGCGGGCAAATCGACGCTGGCCCAAGCGCTGCACGCCGAGTTGTTTGCCCGTGGAGTGCAGAGCGTGGTGCTCGATGGCGACGGCTTGCGGGTCGGGCTCAACCGCGATCTGGGGTTTGGCGACGCCGATCGCCTGGAGAACATCCGCCGTGCCAGCGAGCTGGCAGCGCTGCTGGTGGAAAACGGGCAGATCGTGATTCTGGCGATGATCGCGCCGTTGCTGGAACTGCGAGAGGTGTTCGCCCAGCGTTTGGTTGCGGACTATCGGGAGGTCTGGTGCAGCGCATCGCTGACGGTGTGCGAACAGCGTGATCCGAAGGGTCATTACGCCCGCGCACGGCGTGGCGAGATGGCCGGTTTCACCGGGGTTTCGGCACCGTACGAGCCGCCCGCGCAGGCCTCGCTGGTGCTCGACACCGGCGTGCAGACCGTGGATGCCTGTCTGGACCGGCTGCTGACCTGGCTTGGCGAATGCGCGGTGTTGCCCAAGGCATGAGCCGCCCGGTCTGTTCGCGTCTGCCGGTGGCGGTGGACTTGCCGCTGCTGTTGCAGGCGCTGCAGGCGATTGCCGAAGAGGCTTGGCGCGGACACTTCAACACCGATTACTTCACGGGCGACTGGAGCGGCGTGGCACTGATTTCGGCCGCCGATGCCCTGACCGAGTTATCGCCCGGACGCGGTGAAACGCTGCAGCGCACGCCCTGGCTGCGCGATGAACGCTGGCGGTTGGGGCTACGTGAGCTGGCGCTGGATATCGTCAGCGCACGCCTGCTGCGACTGGGGCCGGGCGGGCGAATTCATGAGCACCGTGATTACGATCTGGAGGGCCCGGAAGCCGATCTGCGCCTGCACATTCCACTGCTCAGCCCGCCCGCCGTGGACTTCTGGCTCGAGGGTCAACGCGTGCCGATGTCGGCGGGGGAGTGCTGGTTTCTCGATCTTGCTCGTGTGCATCGGGTGGATAACTTCGATACCTGCGCGCGGATTCATCTGGTGCTCGACTGCCGGCCCGGGGCCTGGCTCACGCAGAAGATCGCCGAAGGTTTGCGCGACACCCCTGCACCGCAATCGGCCGATTCGGCGTTACAGCGATTCCAGCGACTGGTTGCAGGTGATGCAGCGTTGGCGGCGACTCTGCAGCACATGACGGACCCCGAAATATTCATCGAGCGCACTCTGGAGCTGGCCGCCGAACACGGCTTGCCATTCTCCCGCGAAGAACTGCGCGCCGCAATGCGCAACGGTCGTCGGCAATGGAACGAACAATGGAAAGGCTGAACTTCGACGGCTGGCTGCCGATCCGGATCTGGCCGCTGGCGGAGCAATGGCAAGTGGACTGGTGCTGGTTTGCTGACACACCACTGCATCAGCCTTTTTTTCGTGACGCCGTCGAAGAAGCGCTGCGGTTGCCGTTCAATCAGGCTTTTCGCCGGCAGACGCCGCTATCGGTGCTGACCGAGTGGCAAGCGCAAAGTCCGGGGTTGGCCCCGAGTGCCTTTATCCTGCACGCCTCGCGTTGCGGTTCGACATTGATCAGCCAGATGCTCGCGCGGCTCGATGACCACATCGTAGTCTCGGAGCCTCCGCCGCTTGATGCACTTTTGCGCGGTGAGCTGCCCGAAGCCGAGCGGCGGGCAGCGATCAGTGGACTGCTCTCGGCCTACGGTCAACGTCGACGCGGTATCGAGCAGCGACTGGTGATCAAGCTTGATGCCTGGAACATCGGCGAATGGCCGCTGTTGCAGGCATGCTTTCCCGACACGCCGTGGCTGTTCGTGTATCGCGATCCGCTGGAAATCGCCGTATCGCACGTGCGTCGCCCGGGGATGCACATGGTGCCGGGGATGCTTGGTGATTGTGTGCTCGACGATGGTTTGCCATTTACCGGCAGTGAAGACTTCATTGCACGACGGCTTGGACACTTGCTGGCGTCGGCGTATCTGCACTGCCGTGAGGGTGACGGACTTCTGGTGAACTACAGCGAGTTGCCCGAGGCCATGGCCGGACGATTGGCGAAGTTTTTTCGTTTGAATGTCGAGCAGCGGCAGCAGGTGTTGGCGGCGACGATGCAGCATGCCAAGCAGCCGTCCCAGCGCTTTGTTGCCGATGGCGAAGACAAGCGTCGCGAGGCTTCGCCGTGGTTGCGCGAACGGGTTCGGCAATGTGCCCAGGATGCCTTTCTGAATCTTGAATTGCTGCGCAACGCATGAAAGATCGCAGCCTTCGGCAGCTCCTACAGGGTGTACGCATAACCGATGCAGGAGCTGCCGCAGGCTTCGATCTTTTGCTGTCAGGTTTTTCCCGACAGATCCGCCATCCCCTTGAGCAATTCGATGGGCAGGGGAAAGACAATCGTCGAGCTCTTGTCGCCGGCAATCGAACTCAAGGTCTGCATGTAGCGCAACTGCATGGCGCCGGGCTGACGGCCGAGCATTTCGGCGGCCTGCATGAGTTTTTCCGAGGCCTGCAGTTCGCCTTCGGCATGGATCACCTTGGCCCGGCGTTCGCGTTCGGCTTCGGCCTGTTTGGCGATGGCACGGACCATCGATTCGTTGAGGTCGACGTGCTTGATCTCGACGTTGGCGACCTTGATGCCCCAGGCGTCGGTCTGGGCGTCGAGCACCTGCTGGATATCGATATTCAGTTGCTCGCGTTCGGCCAGCAGTTCATCCAGTTCATGTTTGCCGAGCACCGCGCGCAGGGTGGTCTGCGCCAGTTGGCTGGTGGCCGAAAGAAAGTCTTCGACCTGAATGATCGCCTTCTGCGGGTCAAGCACGCGGAAGTACAGCACCGCATTGACCTTCACCGAGACGTTGTCGCGGGTGATCACATCCTGCGGCGGTACGTCGAGCACCACGGTGCGCAGATCGACCCGGACCATTTGCTGCACCACCGGTATCAACAGGATCAGCCCCGGCCCTTTGACCTGCCAGAAGCGCCCGAGCTGGAACACCACGCCGCGCTCGTACTCACGCAGGATGCGGAAGGTCGACCCGGCGAGGGCGATCACCAACAGCAGCAGTGCAACGAAACCGATTTGCAGACCCATGATCACTCTCCGTGTCGCACCGCGTCAGTCGCGGCGACTTTCAGCAATAAGCCCTTGCGCCCTATCACGCGCACCGATTGCCCGGTGTGCAAGGGTGTGGCGCTGTGCACTTGCCAGTGTTCACCCTGCAAATGCACCCAGCCGTTGTGGGCGTTTTGCGCTTGCACGGTGGTCACCGCCGTCACGCTGCCGACCAGCCCGGCATCGCCGCTGACAGTATGGCGGGGGCGGGTTTTCAAGGCGCGGACGATCAAGGCGATCAGCAGCAGGGCGCTGAGCAGGCCGAGGCCGATGATCATCGGTACCGGCACCTCGGCGTTGCTCAGGATCAGCGCGCCGATGACGAACATGATGATCCCGCCAAGGCCGATGACCCCGTAGTTGGGCAGCGCGGCTTCGGCAATCAGAAAGGCAATGCCGAGGGTGATCAGCCACAGGCCGACCGGATTGACCGCCGTCAGCGGGACGTCAGCCGCGAGGGCCGGGCCGCTGGCCAGCAGTATCAGAAAAAACAGACAACATCGGCTGTTCACGTGACCCTCCGGGAGAGTCAGGGGGTGTTTCCTTAAGTCTAGTTGAGCCTGGCGCTGAATGAATTCTGCTCAATGAGCAGATGTGTCCAGTGAGCGGATTTCCCTTCGCCTGAGCCTCGCCGAACTAGACTCAGCAGAGCAGGTACAACGTTCCGCGTGACACCGAGGTGCAGCATGCGTATGGCAAAAAAAGTGCAAAGCAGCCTGAACCGGGCGCAATGCGAATATGACATCGTGGCCCACCGCCACTCGGCCAGCAGTCTGGAAACCGCACGGGTTTCCGGGGTGCCCGCCGAGCGCGTGGCCAAGTCGGTGATTCTCGACGACCACCACGGGCATTACCTGATGGCCGTGCTGCCGGCCAGCCGGCACCTGGATTTGAGCAAAGTGCGCAGCCGCGGCGAATGGCAGATCACCCGGGAAAGCAACCTGGCGCACATCTTCGATGACTGCGAACGCGGCGCGGTGCCGCCGCTGGGTGATTCCTACGGCCTGGACATGATCATCGACCCGCTGCTGACCCGGCAGAAAGACATTTACCTGGAAGCCGGCAACCACAACTACCTGCTGCACATGAGCATGTCCGAGTTTCTGAAAATGGTGCCGCATGCCGAGGTGCGGGAGTTGAGTCAGTAGGACTTGTAGCGTTTTTGCCGATGCCTTCGCGAGCAGGTTGATCGAGTTCCCCCTGTGGGAGCGAGCCTGCTCGCGAATAATCTCCACCCACCGAATTCTTGAAGGAGTCCTCCATGGAGCAGCCCACCCACAGCCTGCCGTCCCTGTTCAAACAACTGGGACTGGGCGACGACCCGACCAGCATCGACCAATTCATCGCCACCCATTCACCGCTCAAACCCGAGCTGCACCTGGCGGACGCGTTTTTCTGGAGTAAAAGTCAGGCGGATTTCTTGCGCGGCGAGATTCTTGATGATGCGGATTGGGCGGAGGTGGTGGATCAGCTGGATGTGTTGTTGCGCAAGGGGCGGGTTTTGTAGGACTGAGTAAAACCCAAATTCTCTGCAGAGAAGATTTGTTTCAAAACTTGACTGAAATTCACCGCCAATGCGATATTGATAGTTAGCAAACTAACAGTGTGCATTTTCCCGTGCCGAATTCCCTCGACGCTCTCCAGATGAACATCAGCAGTGCCATGGTGGTGGCCGCCAGGCATTGGCGGAAGATCTGCCAGACCACGCTGGTCAACTATGGAATCTCCGAAGCCTGCGCCGTGCCGTTGTTGATGATCGGGCGGTTGGGCGAGGGTGTACGTCAGGTGCAAGTGGCGCAGGCAGCCGGGATGGAAAGTCCGTCGCTGGTACGCCTGCTCGACCAGTTGTGCCACGCCGGCTACGTCTGTCGCACCGAAGATGCTCAGGATCGTCGGGCCAAGTGCCTGAGCCTGACCGACACCGGCCGTGAACTGGTGCAAGCGGTGGAAAGCGAACTGGTGCGTCTGCGTCATGAAGTGCTCGAAGGCATCGACCAGAGTGATCTGGAAGCTACGCTTCGGGTACTGCGAGCTTTTGAGGCGGCCAATTCGCCTGTGGTGATTAATTCTTGAACGGTTTTTTCTCTGGCATCCCGCCTGCCCGTGACTGGTTCTACGGGGTCCGCACCTTTGCAGCGTCGATGATTGCGCTGTACATCGCCTTGCTCATGCAAATGCCGCGTCCGTATTGGGCGATGGCCACGGTGTACATCGTCTCCAGCCCGTTTCTCGGTCCGACCAGTTCCAAGGCGCTGTACCGCGCCATCGGCACCTTTCTCGGGGCGGCGGCGGCGGTGCTGTTCGTACCGATGTTCGTGCAGAGCCCGTACGTGCTGGTGGTGGTGATTGCCTTGTGGACGGGGATTTTGCTGTTCCTGTCGCTGCACCTGCGCACCGCCAATAACTACGCGCTGATGCTGGCCGGTTATACCTTGCCGCTGATTGCCTTGCCGACCGTGGATAATCCGCTGGCGGTGTGGGACGTGGCGGAAGCGCGGACCGAAGAGATTTTTCTCGGCATCGCTGTGGCGGCGGTGGTCGGCGCGATGTTCTGGCCGCGTCGCTTGGCGCCGGTGTTCAATGACGCGGTAGGCAAGTGGTTCGCCGACGCCACCACCTACAGCCTGAAGTTTCTCAGCCGCGACGTGCAGCCTGAACAGATCGCCGCGCTGCGCATGGCCATGGTCGCCAATTTCAACAGCCTCGAATTGATGATCGGCCAGTTGCCCCACGAAGGCGCTCGACCGCAAACCGTGCGCAACACCAAGGAACTGCGCGGGCGGATGATCCACCTGTTGCCGGTGATCGACGCTCTGGAAGACTCGCTCTACGCCCTTGAGCGACGCACGCCGGAACTGGTGGAAAAGTTTGCCCCGCTGCTGACTGCAACCCGCGAATGGCTCGCCCATAACGACGCTGATCTGGCGCGTTGGCAGGCGCTCAAGGATCAACTCCAGGCCCTGCAGCCTAGCTGTGAGGCGCTGGAAGATCGCAAGCAGTTGCTGTTCTCCAACGCGATTTATCGCCTCGGTGAATTCATCGATCTGTGGCAAGACTGCCGCAGTCTGCAGGACGCGATTCTCTGCGAGCGCCAGGACAGCTGGCGCGCGGTTTACCGGCACTGGCGCCTCGGGCGGCTGACGCCATTTCTCGACCGCGGGATGATGCTGTATTCGGTGGCCTCGACCGTTCTGGCGATCATCGTCGCTTCGGTGCTGTGGATTCTGCTCGGCTGGCCGGACGGTGGCAGTGCGGTGATTCTGGCGGCGGTAGCGTGCAGTTTCTTCGCCTCGATGGACGACCCGGCGCCACAGATCTACCGGTTCTTTTTCTGGACCGGGATGTCGGTGCTGTTCGCCAGTCTCTATTTGTTCCTGATTCTGCCGAACCTGCACGATTTCCCGATGCTGGTACTGGCGTTTGCGGTTCCGTTCATCTGTGTCGGCACCCTGACGGTGCAGCCACGCTTCTTCCTCGGCATGCTCCTGACGCTGGTCAACACCTCGTCGTTCATCAGCATTCAGGGCGCGTACGACGCGGACTTCTTCGCCTTTGTGAACTCCAACCTGGCCGGCCCTCTGGGCCTGTTGTTTGCGTTTATCTGGACCCTGATCGCCCGCCCGTTCGGCGTCGAGCTGGCCGCCAAACGTCTGACCCGCTTCAGCTGGAAAGACATCGTGCGCATGACCGAGCCGGCCAACCTCGCCGAACATCGGCATCTGGGCGTGCAGTTGCTCGATCGTCTGATGCAGCACTTGCCGCGTCTGGCCATGACCGGCCAGGACACCGGGATTGCCATGCGTGAAGTGCGTGTCGGCCTGAACCTGCTCGATCTGCTGGCTTACACGCCACGGGTCAGCGGCGCGCCGAAGGCCCTGCTGCAGCAAGTGGTGGCTGAGGTCGGCGAGTATTTCCGCGCTTGCCTCAAGGCCGGCGAACGCTTGCCGGCACCGAGCCCGCTGCTGATGACCATGGATCGCGCCCGCCGCGCGCTCAAAGGCCACGGCGACGAAGAAACCCGGCTAAACCTGTTGCATGCCCTGAGCGGTTTGCGCCTGGCGCTGTTGCCCGGCGTGGAATTTGTCAGCACGGGCGATGCCGAAGAACCGCTGCCCGATGGAGCGCCCCTATGATTGGTGATCTGGATATCAGCGGCATTTTCCTGCCGACCCTGCTGGTGTTGATGGGCATCACCTATGTGTTGTTTGTGCTGGTGCATGGCGTGCTCACGCGCCTGCACTTTTACCGTCTGGTCTGGCACCGGGCATTGTTCAACGTGGCCCTCTACGCCGTGATGCTGTACGGCGTGGACTCACTCAGTCGATACCTGATGACATGAAAAAACCGTTTCTGACTATCGGTCGCGTGGTCCTGACCCTGCTGATCGTGACTTTCGCCGTCGTCCTTGTCTGGCGCATGGTGATGTATTACATGTTTGCGCCGTGGACCCGTGACGGCCACATTCGCGCCGACATTATTCAGATCGCCCCGGACGTGTCCGGGCTGATCCAGCAGGTCGAGGTCAAGGACAACCAGTTGATCAAACGCGGCCAGGTGCTGTTCAGCATCGACCAGGACCGCTTCAAACTGGCCCTGCGTCAGGCTAAAGCGGCGGTCGCCGATCGCGAAGAAACCCTGGCCCAGGCGCAGCGTGAAGCCAAGCGTAACCGTGGTCTGGGCAATCTGGTGCCGGCCGAACAACTGGAAGAAAGCCAGTCGAAAGTCGCCCGGGCGCAATCGGCGCTGGCCGAAGCGCTGGTGACGGTGGACAGCGCGCAGCTCAATCTGGATCGTTCGGTGATCCGCAGCCCGGTGGACGGTTACGTCAACGACCGTGCGCCGCGAGTGCAGGAATTCGTCACCGCCGGGCGTCCGGTATTGTCGGTGGTCGACAGCAACTCGTTCCACATCGACGGCTATTTCGAAGAAACCAAACTCGACGGTATTCATGTCGGCCAGTCGGTGGATATCCGTGTGATCGGCGACAAGGCCAGGCTGCGTGGGCATGTCGAAAGCATCGTCGCCGGTATCGAAGACCGCGACCGCACCAGCGGCAACAACCTGCTGCCCAACGTCAACCCGGCGTTCAGCTGGGTGCGCCTGGCGCAAAGGATTCCGGTGCGCATCGCCTTTGACGAGGTGCCGGCAGATTTCCGCATGATCGCCGGGCGGACCGCGACCGTGTCGATCATCGACGACAAAACCCAGGAGCCCGCGCAATGAACAGGGCCCTGATGATCGCCGGGTTGGGCATGATGCTCTCGGCCTGTCAGATGGTCGGGCCGGACTATCATCTGCCCGCTGACGCGGCGGTGCAGCGCAAGGATTTTCAGGGCGAGCTGGCGGTGGACGGCAAACCAGTGGTGTCGGCGCCGGTGCCGGCGGACTGGTGGCGGCTGTATAAGGATCCGCGTCTGGATCAACTGGTGCAGCAGGCCATGGCTTCCAATACGGATTTGCGGGTGGCGGCGGCCAACCTGTCGCGGGCCCGTGCCCAGGTCGATGAAGCCGAAGCGGCCGGTGGCTGGAGCGGCGGCGTGAAGATGGGCGCGCAGCGCTTGCAGGAATCCGGACAGGCGTTCCTGCTGCCGGAAAAAGTCCCGGTGGCCAACGTCGCTGACATCGGTATCAGCGCGTCTTACCAGTTCGATCTGTGGGGCACGCTGCAACGCGGGATCGAAGCGGCGAAAGCCAACGCCGATGCCACGCAAGCGGCGGCCGACACCGCGCGCGTCACCCTGGTGGCGGACGTGGTTCGCGCCTACACCCAAGTGTGTGCCGCCAACGAAGAACGGGAAATCGCTCAGCATTCCCTCGACCTGCAATCGCAGAGCACCACGCTGATCCAGCGCTTGCGCGATGCCGGGCGTGGTGACGAGACCCAGGTCACCCGCTCGCAAACCCAATTCAAATCCTTGCGGGCTGACCTGCCGCGCTACGAAGCGGCGCGTCAGGCCGGATTGTTCCGCCTGTCGATGCTGCTGGCCAAACCGGTCGACCAGTTGCCTGCCGGCACCGCGACCTGTGCCGAACTGCCGAAAATCGCCCAACAGTTGCCGGTGGGCGACGGTGCAGCGCTGCTCAAGCGTCGGCCTGATGTGCGGCAGGCCGAGCGTCGTCTGGCCGCCGCGACCGCCGGCATCGGCATTGCAACCGGTGAGCTGTACCCGGACATCAGCATCGGCGCGACCATCGGCACCGTCGGCATCGTTTCCGATCTTGGCGATCCATCGACCAACCGCTGGGGCTTTGGCCCGTCGCTGAGCTGGAAGGTGCCGACCAACGGCGCCCGCGCACGTATCCGTGAAGCCGAAGCCAACACTCAGGGCGCGCTGGCGCATTTCGACGGCGTGGTGCTCAACGCCATCCGCGAAACCCAGACCGGTCTGGCCCAGTACAGCGCACTGCTGCAACGCCGCGACGCCCTGGCCGACGCCGAGCAATCAGCGAAACTGGCGGCGGACCAGACCCATCGCTTCTTCCAGGCCGGGCGCGAGTCGTTCCTTGCCGACCTGCAGGCGACCCGCACCTACACCGACGTCACTGCGCAACTGGCCGCCGCCAACACCCAGGTTGCCATGAGCCAGATCGATTTGTTCCTCGCTCTGGGCGGCGGTTGGGAAAGCGGACGAACGCAAGCCTCAAGCACCAGCAAACCCTGAAGCCGTTGCTATGCTTTGAAGTGTTGAAAGGGTGCCCCGTGCAACGCACCCTTTCAGCGCACATTGCTAGCGCTGGTCTAGGGGAAACCAATAATGAAAAACCCTTACGCTCTCGGCTTCTGGTGCGCCCTGGTAGCGCTGGTGCTGCTGTCGGCCACCTATTTCTACGGCATCATGCTGGCCCATCAGATCGACAAGGCCATGGTCTTCCTCGACAGCGCCACGGCGTTGATCGCGGTGATGGCCATCGTCGTCGTGGCCTGGGCGTCGATCCAGGTGCAGCGGGTCAAGAAACGCCAACTTGAACAAGGCAAGACCCTGGTGCTGATCTGGGACACCAAAGTCGCCCTGCGCCGGGTCGAAACCGTGTTCGATCGCTACTTCTGGGGCAGCTACTGGCAGCCGGGACGCACCTTCGCCGAAGTCATGGGCGAACTGACCGGCACGCCGCTGGAAAAAAGCCTCGAAGCCCTGAAAAAACAGTGTCTGGAACTCGACAAGCAGATTGCCGATGAAGGTTGGCACTGGCTCAACAATGCCCGCGAACTGTCGGATGTCGCCACGGCCATGGCCCGCGAGCGCTATCAGCTGGATTTCTGCGACCCCCGGGCCGACGGGCCGGGCGGGGCGGTGATCGATCGCGACTTTGAAGTGCTGGTGTATACCTGGACGGCGCGGTTGAAGAGCTTCGATCATCAGCTCGATGAGATCGAGGTTCAGTATTCCTGATCTTCTGGGAGTCCTCTGGCCCCATCGCTGGCAAGCCAGCGCCCACAGTTTTTGTGGTGTTCTCGGATTTTGTGAACACAACCAGTCCTGTGGGAGCTGGCTTGCCAGCGATAGCGTCCTCAACAACACTGCAACTCTCCCCGCCTGTCAGCTGTCCACACTCCCCATAGACACTCTTTAACCTTTAAACATTGGGCCGCTTCGCGCTGCCAGTGCTAATCTCCACCGCTAATTTCAGCGGAGTCGAGCCGCGACCCGGTCACGGGTTCAGGGAAGACGACCACACTTTCAGCCACGGACATTGATCAGGTCATTCATGAATAAATCAGCAGGCGTGCTTCTCGGAATTGTTGTTGCCATCGGTGCGATCAGCGCCGGCGGGGCCTGGTACACCGGGACCAAGATCGAAGGCGTACTGAACAACGCCGTCAGCAACGCCAACAAAGAGCTGCAGACCGCGATGGCCGGCTCCAATGGCAGCGCGTCGCTGGAGCTGGTGTCGCTGGAGCGCCACACCTTTACCAGCACCGCGCACTACCGCCTCAAGGGCGAAGGCGAGATGTTCGGTGACCAGCCGGTCGAGCTGCTGTTCGTCGATCACATCGAACACGGCCCGCTGCCGTTCTCGCGCCTGGTGTCGCTGAAGTGGCTGCCGGTCATGGCCACCAGCAATTACGAGCTGGAAAAGAGCCCGGCCACCGAAAAATGGTTTGCCGCCACCAAGGGCGCCGCGCCGCTCAAAGGTGTGACCAACATCGGCTACGACGAATCCACCACCAGCAGCCTGGAACTGCTGCCGCTGGAAACCTCGCTGGACGAGCAGTCGAGCCTGAAGTTTTCCGGCCTGACCATGAACATCTCCGCCAGTGCCCAGGCGCAGAAGGTCAAGGCTGACGGCTACATGGACAGCCTGAAACTGGTCACCGTGTCGCAGGATCAGGCACCGGTGCAGGTCGAACTCAACGGACTGACGCTGGCCAGCAACCTCACCAAGAGCAGCTACGGCTACTACACCGGGGAAAACACCCTGGAGCTGACCAACAGCAAAACTACCTTCGGTCCCAAGCAGTCGGTACTCGGTGTGAAGAACTTCGAAATGAAGAACCTCACCGAAGAGAGCGGCAGCAATGCTTCGGGCCGCGCTGACTACAAGGTCGGTGAAGTCACCCTCAACGACAAGAAAATCGGTTCGGCCAACATGGCCATGAGCCTGAAAAATCTCGACATCCCGTCGACGATGTCGCTGATGCAGATCTACCAGACCAAATTGCAGCCGTACGAGAAGGAAGCGGCGGCGGCTGCCGAGGCCGGTCTGCCGGCACCGGAACTGAACCTGACCGAAGCCGAATCGGCACAGGTCAAGGCTGACCTGCAGAAACTGCTGGCCGCCAGCCCACAGATCGCGCTGGAAAACCTGTCGCTGAAAACCGCCAACGGTGAAAGCCGCGCCAGTCTGGTGATTGATCTGACCAAACCGCAGTCGATGGACCTGCCGCCGGATCAACTGGGCAAGCAATTGATCGCGCTGCTGGACCTGAATATTCAGGTGTCCAAGCCGATGCTGATCGATCTGCTCAGCGTGCAGGCGCAGCTCGACGGTCAGACTGACGCCAAAGCCATCGTCGACCAGGCCAGCGCCGGCGCCGACATGTTCTCCGGGATGGCAGTCGGTTCGCAATTGGCGACCGTCGACGGCACCAATGTCGTGACCAAGCTGCACTACGCCGCCAACCAGGTGGAATTCAACGGCCAGAAAATGACCGTCGAGCAGTTCGTCGGCTTCCTGATGAGCAAGTTCGCTGGCGTCACGCAAGTGCAGTAATCCTGCGCTCTAAATAGCAACGCCCGGCCTCTGGATTCGCGGACGCCGGGCGTTTTGCTGTCTGGCGTTCGGGTTTTCCACTGAACCGGCGGCACGATTCTGAACAATTATTGTGTTCTGAATATTCGACTACGCTTGCATGCAAGACTGCCTGACTAAGCTTGGCTGGGTCCTTGTTGGCTCAGCCTCCGTTACGAATGGGCAAGGGGGGCATTGCGACCCGGCTGGCCATGTAAGGATGCTGACGAATGCCGCGTATTGATGTGCCTGTTCTACATCGTGGTTTACGCCCGTTGTTTCGTGTTGCGCTGTGCAGCCAGTTGCTCTGGCCGGCACTGGCGTTTGCCGACACGCCCTATGATCAGATGGTGCGTGATGCCCGTGCCGGGCAGACCACGCCCGCGCTGAATGTGCTGCGCCAGGTGCCGCCGGGGCAGTCGACCACTGGCCAGATCAGCGATCACCTGCAGATCGCCAGTTGGGCCGGCCTCGATGCCGAAGTGGTGCAGGTCTATGAAACCCAGGGCCGTGACCGGGTGCTGCCGGTGCAGGCACTGACCGCCACGGCACGGGCCTATCGCAACCTCAAGCGTTGGGATCAGGCGACTCAGGTCTACAACAAGGCGCTGGCGCTGGAGCCGGACAACGCTGACCTGCAATTGGGGCTGGCCCTGACTCAGGCTGACGCGGGCAAACCCGACGAAGCCGTGACCCGCGCCAAGGCGCTGGTCGCCGCCAAACCTGACGACCCCTCGCGCCGCCTTGCCCTGGGCTATGCCCTGACCCGCGCCGGCAAGCAGTACGACGCGTTGTTTGAATACGATCAAGCGTTTATCCGTGCCGGCAGCAAGCCGGAGGTCGCCCGCGAATACGTGGTCGCCCTGCAAAAGGCGCGGCTGCCGGAACCGGCGCTGCGTCTGGCCAATCAACGTCCGGGGCTGATCGACCCGGTCACCCTGCGCCGCCTCGAAGGTGATCTGGCCGCCGAACGCGTGCGTCTGGCCGAACTCGCCACCCGCAGTGAACAAGAACGCTACGTGATCGCCGACCGCGCGCTGGCCGATTACGACAAACTGCTCGCCACCTGGACCCCGGATGCCAGCGCCCACGATGACGTGATTCGCTGGCGCATCGACCGCATGGGTGCACTCAAGGCCCGGGCGCGCACCGCTGACGTGATCAATGAATACCAGAAGCTGCAAAGCCAAGGCGTGAAGATTCCGACCTACGCCTTGCGCTGGGTCGCCGCGTCGTATCTGGATCAGCGCCAGCCAGAAGTCTCTACCGACCTGTATCGCCAGGTGCTGTCGGCCCCGGACGCCGATGTCGGTGATCGCCTCGAAGACACCACCGCGTTGTATTACTCGTTGCTGGAAAGCGATCGCGCCGATGAAGCGCGCAACGTCGCCGAGGACCTGGCCAAGACCCAGAAACCGCGCGTCGAACTCAAGGGCTTGCCGATCGGCAACCCCAACGACGAATGGATGGACGCGCAGCAACTCGCGGCGCAGGCCGGCACCTACGGCTCCGACCTGCCGCACGGCGAGGAACGCCTGCAGACACTGGTCGATCAGGCCCCGGGCAACATCGGCCTGCGTCTGGCGCAGGCCGATCTGTACCTGGCCCGGCAATGGCCACGCCGCGCGGAAACCCAGCTCAAGGAAACCGAGAGCATGGTCCCGCGCGACATGGGCCTGGAACTCGCTCAGGCACGCACCGCGATGACCCTGCAGGAATGGCGGCAGATGGATGCGCTGACCGATGACGTGGTCGCGCGTTTTCCCGACAACCGTCAGGTGCAGCGTGCGGCCCGCGAGCGCGAAGTGCACGACATGTCCGAACTGCGCGTCGAAGCCTATGGCGGCAAGGCCAACGGAGGCGGCGGCAGTGGTGCGGGCGCGGTCAGTGGCAGCCGCGATTTCGGCATCCAGAGCACTTTGTACAGCCCGCCGATCGATGAAGACTGGCGGGTGTTCGTCGGCGCCGGGTATGCCACCGGCGACTTCGCCGAAGGCACCGGTACCGACCGCTTCCAGCGCGTGGGCCTGGAGCGTCGTACCCGCGACATGAGCCTGGAAGCCGAGGTCTCCAACCACGATTACGGTTACGGCGCCAAACAGGGCGCGCGCATCGCGATTGCCCGCGACATCAACGACCACTGGCAGTACGGCGGCAGCTTCGCCTATCTGTCGGCCGAGACGCCGTTGCGGGCGCTCAACAGTGACATCAAGGCCAACGGCGGCAACGCGTTCATTCGCTGGCGCGCCAACGAAAGTCGCGAGTGGCGGCTGTCGGTCAGTCCGTCGCACTTCAGCGACGGCAATAACCGCGTCGAAGCTTTGCTCACCGGGCGCGAGGGCGTCTACAGCGCGCCGAACGTGCAGGTTGATGCCGGTCTGGAAGTCGGTACCAGCCACAACTCCAAGTCCGAGGATGTGCCGTACTTCAACCCGAAATCGGACTTCAGCGTGATGCCGACGGTCAACGTCAACCATGTGCTCTACCACCGTTACGAAACCTCGTGGAGCCAGCAGTTCCAGGCCGGTGCAGGCACCTACAGCCAGCGTGATCACGGCACTGGCGGCATGGCGATGCTCGGCTACGGCCAGCGTTATGCCTGGAACGACGTGTTCGAGGTGGGCGGTTTGTTCAGTGTGATCAACCGGCCCTACGACGGTGATCGGGAGACCGATCTGCGTCTGCTCGTCGACCTCACTTTCCGCTTCTAGAAGAGTTTGAAGATGCCTTTGATGACGCGTTTCATCCTTCTGCTGGGAGTGCTGCTGATCAGCGCCTGCGCCCAGCAAGCCCCGGCCTTCGCGCCGCCGTCGCAACGTCCGGTGGCGGCCAATGAAAAACCCTGGCCGAAAAACCACGTGCTGGGCATCGCCTATCACGATATCGAAGACCGCGACCCCGATCAGGCGGTGGTGGCGGTGCGCACCGAACGCATGATCGAGCAGCTCGCGTGGCTGCGGGAGAACGGCTACCAACCGGTCACCGTCGATCAGATCATGGCGGCGCGCAAGGGCGGCCCGGAACTGCCGGCCAAAGCGATCCTGCTCAGCTTCGACGATGGTTATTCAAGCTTCTACACCCGCGTGCTGCCGGTGCTGCGCGCCTACAACTGGCACGCTCTGCTGGCGCCGGTCGGCGTGTGGATCGACACGCCGCTCAATCAACCGGTGGATTTTGCCGGTGCACCCCGCGCACGTTCGGACTTTCTGACCTGGGATCAGGTGCGGGAAATCTCGCAGTCAGGGCTGGTGGAAATCGCCGCGCACACCGACGCCAGCCACAAAGGCATCCTCGCCAACCCGCAAGGCAACATGCAGCCGGCGGCGGCCACCCGACGCTACGATCCGCTCACCAAACGCTATGAGTCCGAAGAACAGTTCCGCGCTCGAATCAGCAATGACGTGGCGACCATCTCGGAAAAAATCCGCAAAGTCACCGGCAAGAAACCGCGCATCTGGGTCTGGCCGTACGGCACGGCGGACGGCACTTCGCTGGCCGTGGTCGGCGAGCAGGGCTACGAAATGGCCCTGACCCTGGACGACGGTCTCGACGCCCTCGACAACCTGATGAGCAGCCCGCGCTTCCTGGTGGCCTCGGATCCCGACGGCGAGCATTTCGCCAACAGCATCGTCGGTGTGCAAGCGGATTTCGCCATGCGTGTGGTGCACGTCGATCTGGATAACGTTTACGACCCGGACCCGGCACAGCAGGAAATCAACCTCGGCAAGCTGATCCAGCGCATGGCCGACATGGGTGCCAACACCGTGTTCCTGCAGGCCTTCGCCGATCCGAAGGGCGACGGACTGGTGCACTCGCTGTACTTCCCCAACCGTCACCTGCCGGTGCGCGCCGACATTTTCGACCGCGTTGCCTGGCAACTGCGCACTCGGGCGCACGTGAAAGTCTTCGCGTGGATGCCGGTGCTGAGTTTTGGCCTCGACTCGAAGCTGCCGCGTGTCACGCGCTGGGATCCGAAGACCGGCAGCACCGCGGTCGATCCGGACCAGTATCAGCGCCTGTCGCCGTTCGATCCGCAAGTACGGCGGATCATCGGTGAAATCTACGAAGACGTGGCGCGCCTGACCTCGGTGGACGGCATTCTGTACCACGACGACGCGGTGCTGTCGGACTTCGAAGACGCCAGCCCTGAGGCCCTGAAAGCTTATGCCGCGCACGGCTTGCCGGGGTCCATTGCTGCGCTTCGAGATGATCCGGCGGCGATGCAACGCTGGACGCGCTTCAAGAGTAAATACCTGATCGACTTCACCAACGAACTGACCGCCAAAGTCCGCGCAATCCGTGGCCCGCAGGTGCTGACCGCACGCAACATCTTCGCCGAGCCGGTGCTCAATCCGCAGAGCGAAGCCTGGTTTGCGCAGAACCTCGACGACTTCCTCGTGACCTACGACTGGACGGCGCCGATGGCCATGCCGCTGATGGAAAAACAGACCCAGGCGCAATCCGGCCCGTGGCTTGAAGAACTGGTGGCGAAGATCAAACAGCGCCCTGGTGCACTGGATCGCACAGTCTTCGAACTGCAAGCCCGCGACTGGACGAAAAAGGATCAGGCCGACATCGACGGTGCGCAACTGGCGGACTGGATGGGCCGGCTCAAGCGTCAGGGGGCGACCAGTTTTGGTTACTACCCGGACAACTTCCTCGACAACCTGCCGGACCTGAAAACCGTAAGGCCTGCGCTCTCCAACAAATGGAACCCATGACATGCTGGATAGACTGTTAGCCCTGCTTGTTCTGGCGCTCGTCCTCGGCGTGCCGCTGGGGTTGATCTTCCTGGTCACCGGGCAGTTCCTGATGGACTTCGTGTTCTTCTACCCATTGTTCATGTCCGGCCTGTGGATCGCCGGTGGCCTGTATTTCTGGCTGCACTGGGAACGCCACTGGCCGTGGAAGGACGACACCCTGCCGCCGCCACTGGAAGGCGAACCACTGATCTCGATCCTGATCCCTTGCTACAACGAAGGCGAAAACGCCGCCGATACCATTCACGCGGCGCTGGCCCAGCATTACCCGAACATCGAAGTCATCGCGATCAACGACGGTTCCAAGGACAACACCGCCGAAGTGCTCGACCGGCTCGCCCAGGAAGACCCACGCCTGCGGGTGCTGCACCTGGCGGAAAACCAGGGCAAGGCTGTGGCGCTGCGCATGGGCGCCATTGCTGCGCGCAGCGAATATCTGGTGTGCATCGACGGCGACGCGCTGCTGGCACCGAACACGGCGGCCTATCTGGTGGCGCCGATGCTCGACAACGCGCGCCTCGGCGCGGTGACCGGCAACCCGCGTATCCGTACACGTTCAACATTGGTCGGGCGGGTGCAGGTCGGTGAGTTCTCCTCGATCATCGGCCTGATCAAGCGCACGCAACGGGTGTTCGGGCGGATCTTCACCGTGTCCGGGGTGATCGTCGCCTTCCGCCGTACCGCGTTGAACCGGGTCGGCTACTGGAGCCCGGACATGATCACCGAAGACATCGACATCAGCTGGAAGCTGCAACTCGATCACTGGAGCATCTTTTACGAGCCGCGCGCGCTGTGCTGGATCCTCATGCCGGAAACCCTGCGTGGTCTGTGGAAGCAGCGCCTGCGCTGGGCCCAGGGCGGTGCCGAGGTGCTGTTCAAGAACATCCGCGGCATCTGGCAGTACCGCCATCGTTACCTGTGGCCGCTGCTGTTCGAGTATTGCCTTTCGACCGGTTGGGCCTTCACCTTTCTGCTGTCGGTAATCTTCTGGGCCGTTGGCAAGTTCGTCGTCATGCCGGAGTCGATTGCCGTGCATCACCTGATGCCCCCGGCGTTCACTGGATTGCTGCTGGCCTTCGTCTGTCTGGTGCAGTTCGCCGTCAGCATCATTATCGACCGGCGCTATGAGCCGGGTCTGGGCCGAACCATGTTCTGGGTGGTCTGGTACCCGATCGCTTTCTGGCTGGTCAGTCTGCTCACCACCTTGGTCAGCTTCCCCAAGGTCTTGTTTGGCCAACATCAGAAGCGTGCGCGCTGGGTCAGTCCTGATCGGGGCATCAAACCGGTTGGCGACGACGAAGAGGAGGTCATCAAATGAAAATCATCCGGACCCGCCAGCGACCGTTCCTGGTCGTGATCGACGTGATTCTCACCGTGCTGGCCTGGGTCGGCCTGCTGTTCCTGCTGATACGCGGGCTGTGGCCGCTGATCGAAACCCACGCCGGTGGGCCACGCATCGACAACTCGGCATTCGAGGCGCTGGGTACGTTGCAGATCTACCTGTGGGTGGCGCTGGTCAACGCGGTGATCCTGATTGGTTGGGCGCGTTATCAACAGCGCAAAAGCCGAAGCTTCGCCCAGCGTCGATTGCCGGCACCGGTGGTCGATGATGAAGGGCTGAGCAAGAGCTTCCGCCTGTGCGATGAGCGCTTGCAGAAACTGCGCACGCCGGGGGTGATGACCATCCACAACGATCAGGAAGGTGACATCAGCCATGTGGTGCTGAACTTTCGGCCACTGGAGCCTGCGGAGCTGCCGCCACCGCTGGCGCCGCTGGAGCATCCGCGGGTGATCTTTCTGCACGCCGAGGATGACGATAATCGCGACCCGGTAAATCGCCCCACCTGAAAGATGCCCCCCCTGTAGGAGCTGCCGAAGGCTGCGATCTTTTGATCTTTAAAATCAAGATCAAAAGATCGCAGCCTTCGGCAGCTCCTACATTGTTCAGCATTCAGCATTCAGCATTCAGCATTCAGCATTCAGCATTCAGCCGCGAATCAGCTCCCAAGCTTCTTCCATCGCCAGTGGTTGTTTCATCCGCTCCGCGAGCATCGCCATGGCCCGTTCTTCCTCGCAGGCCACGGCGGCGACCACCACGCCGTTATGGCCGAACAGGCCGATGAAGGGCGGATGCTCGGGTTCGCCCCTGAACTCGATTTCATCCCACTGGCTGGCGTGGCCAAGGTAGTCGTAGTTCCTGCCGAAGTGCCAGGTCCAGAAAAACGGCACATCCAGATAATGCTCATCGGCGCCCAACATGTTGGCGGCAGCAATGCGCGCATGCTGCTGGGCCAGGCGCCAGTGTTCAATGCGTTGCGGCTGGCCGCTCAGGGGGAACGTGGCGATATCGCCAATTGCCCACAGCCCGTCGCAAACACGCAGGCCGGCGTCGACTCGCAGTGACTGGTCTTTCTCCCTCGGCAGCGACGCAAAAGCCTCGGTGGCCGGATGCACGCCGACCCCCGCCAGCACCAGATCCGCCGAGACGCGCAAACCGTTGTCCAGCAGCACCGCTTCGACTTTGCCGTCGCCAATGATTTCCCGGACTTCGTGATCGGTGATGAATTTCACCCCGTGTTGTTCGTGGAGCGCACGGATCGCTTTACCCACGGCTGTGCCGAATTGTGCGGCAAACGGAATGGCGTGGCGGGCGCTGACCGTGACGTCGAGCCCTAGCTGGCGCAGGGCGGAGGCGCATTCCAGGGCGATAAAGCTGTCACCGATGATCAGCGCCCGCTGTTCGGGTCTGGCGGTGCGCATGATCTGTTCAGCCTGGGCTTTCGAACGCAGGACGAACACCTGCGGCAGATCAGCGCCGGGCAGTTGCAGCGGATTGGGCTCGCCGCCGGTGGCGAGCACCGCGGCGTCGTAGCGCAGGGATTGGCCATCGTGCAAATGCAGGGTTTTCGCTGAGGCGTCGAGGGCAGTGATTTCGCCTTGTCGGCGTTCGATGCGCTGACTTTGATAAAACTCTTCATCGCGCAGCGGCGGAGTTTCCTGCGTCGACATTTCGCCGGCGAGGACAAATTTGCTCAGCACCGTGCGGTCGTAGCCGGCATCCGCTTCGCGGTCGAGCATGATGATCCGGCCACCGAAACCTTTCTCCCGCAGTGCCGCCGCACATGCCGTGCCCGCTGCACCTGCGCCGACTATCACGAAGGTGCGCGAATCATCGGCCGGCGGCGTGTGCCCATCCGGCAGCGGTTGGTCATCGACCCAGACCTCATCGCCACGTAACTCCAGCGGATAACGCTTGAGACTGTCGAAGGCAGGCGGCTCGCACAACGCGCCGTCTTCGACGCGAAACGCGGCCTTGTGCCACGGGCAGATCAGTCGTCCGTTGCACAAGGCGCCGTCCGCCAGCGGCGCGCCGGCGTGTGGGCATTCACCCTGAAACGCGCGCAGTTGGCCATTGGCGTGGAGCAGGACAATCTTGCGCTCACCGATTTCGACTTGCAGGCCACGGTCTTCGGGAACATCGGCGAAACGGGCGACACGGTGCAGGCTCATGTTCGTGCTCCTGGCAGGCATTTCTCTTACGAGTTTGCGCCGCAGGGCGAGGTTCAGCCAATTGCCACTGCCAAGGTACGAACGGTACGGCTATAGTTTGCAGGCCGACGAAGGCCCAACTGCACAAGGTACTCCCGGAATGACCCGATTGACCTCTCTCAACCCTTGGCTGGCGGCCGTCGCCGTCGCCCTTTGCGTGCAGTTTTCGGCGCAGGCGGCCGAGCGCTTTACCCTCGATATACCCGGTGTCTCGGACAACCGCCTGTTCACCTCCGCCGCCGCGAGCGATGCCACCGGTTGCGGTGGCAAGAACCAGTCGCCGGCACTGGCCTGGAACGCAGGGCCTGCGGGCACCCAGAGCTATGCGATCGTCATGCACGACCCGGACGGCCAGAAAGGGGCTGGCGTCGATCACTGGATTCATTACGGCATCAAGGCCACCACCCGGCAGATCCCGGCCGGTGTCGGCGCCAAATCCAGTCTCGAAGGCGTAGGCGGCACCAACAGCAAAGGCACGACCCATTACATCGGGCCATGCCCACCGGTTGGCGACAGTGCACACCACTACATCATTCAGATCTACGCCCTGGATCTGGCCCCGGACGCCTTGCCCGCCGGCCTGACCCGCGCCGAGCTGATGGACAAGATCAAAGGCCACGTACTGCGTAACAGCAGCGTGGTACGGCGTTATCACCGCTAAAAAAATTTTTTGGCGGGGTTTAACCCGATCTGAAGGGGCTGCCCGTCTCAGTGGATGAATGGATCACTTTCATCCCGAGGTCAGCCCCCATGTCCCGTTCTCTGCCTTTCCTGCGACCTGTTGCGGTCGGTGTGTTGTTGGCCGTCGCCGGTTGCGGCGTGTCTTCCGATCCGGAGTCGGCTGCCGTCCCGGCGCCCGCCCAGCCGCAAGCTTCAATTGAGCATGAAGTGCTCAGGGCCGATGACACCATGGCCAAGCGCAGCGCGCGTGCGGCGCCGATCGCCAGTTTTGCCGCGATGCCGGCCCCGGACAGTTATCCACAAGGCTATCGCGACGAGCAGCGCGAGCAGTATCAGGCGCTGGCCGATAATCCGGTCCACAGCGTGGCCGAATCTCCGGTCTCAACCTTCAGCGCAGACGTCGATACCGGCGCCTACGCCAACGTCCGGCGGTTGCTCAATCAGGGACGCCTGCCTCCGGAAGGCGCCGTGCGGCTGGAAGAGATGGTCAATTACTTTCCCTACAACGATGCGCTGCCCAGCGATGGCTCGCCCTTCGGCGTGACCACCGAACTGGCCGTCACCCCGTGGAATCCGCACACCCGTCTGCTGCGGATCGGCATCAAGGCCTCCGACCGGGCCGTGGCGGAACTGGCCCCGGCCAATCTGGTGTTTCTGGTGGATGTGTCCGGTTCGATGGATCGCCGTGAAGGGCTGCCGTTGGTCAAAAGCACATTGAAACTGCTGGTCGAGCAGTTGCGCGAGCAGGATCGGGTGTCGCTGGTGGTGTATGCCGGCGAATCCCGGGTGGTGCTGGAGCCAACGTCTGGCCGGGAAAAAGCCAAAATTCGCACAGCCATCGAGCAATTGACCGCTGGCGGCTCAACTGCAGGTGCGTCGGGCATCGAACTGGCCTATCAAATGGCACAACAGGCGTTCATTCCCAAAGGCATCAACCGCATCCTGCTGGCCACTGACGGTGACTTCAACGTCGGCATCAGCGACTTCGACAGCCTCAAGCAAATGGCTGTGGATAAACGCAAGACCGGAATCTCCCTGACCACTTTGGGTTTCGGTGTGGATAACTACAATGAACACTTGATGGAACAACTGGCCGACGCTGGCGACGGCAACTACGCCTACATCGACAACCTGCGCGAGGCGCGCAAAGTGCTGGTGGATCAACTCGGTTCGACCCTTGCCGTGGTGGCGAAAAACGTCAAATTGCAGGTGGAATTCAACCCGGCGCAGGTCAGTGAATATCGCCTGCTCGGCTACGAAAACCGCGCTCTGAAGCGTGAGGATTTCAGCAACGACAAAGTCGATGCCGGTGAAGTCGGCGCAGGACACACAGTGACCGCGCTGTATGAAATTGTCCCGGCAGGTGAGCAGGGCTGGCTGGAACCGCTGCGTTACGGTAAATCGCAGGCGCCAGTGGCTACGAACAGCGGGGAATTGGCGATGCTGCGTGTGCGTTATCAACAGCCCGAAGGTGGGAAAAGTCTGCTGATCGAGCGGCCGATTACCGATCAAGTCGCACCGGCCAGTGACGATCTGCGTTTCGCAGCGGCGGTGGCGGCGTTTTCCCAGCAGCTCAAGGATGCTCGCTACACCGGCGACTTCAGCCTGAAAGACACCGAAGCGCTGGCCCGTGGCGCTCGCGGCGACGACCGCTTCGGTTTGCGCAACGAGTTCGTGCAACTGGTGGAACTGGCGCAAAGCCTGCGCAGCTCAACCGCATCGAATACGCTGCCCATTGAGCGACGGATCGAATAGTGAGCCGATTCAAAGGCTTCATCAGTCAGCTGTTTGCTACGCCAGACGGCCCGACCGCCAGCAGCGATGAAACGCTGCTGGCGCGTTATCGCGAAGGCGACGGCGCGGCGTTCGAGATTTTGTACGCCCGTCATCGGCAAAGTCTGTATCGCTTTCTGCTCGGGTTGAGCGGCAAACCGGAACTGGCTGACGAGGTGTTTCAGGACACTTGGCTGAGCCTGATCCGCAGCACCAGTCAGCCACAAGGACGGGCGACGTTTCGTACGTGGCTGTTCCAGATTTCGCGCAATCGGCTGATTGATCACTGGCGTAAACACGGTGCATATCAGCCGCTGCACGACAGTTACGACGAACAGCTGCACGCGGTCGGCGACGAGACCCACGATCCCGAACAACGGCTGAACCTCAGCCGCGACAGCCAGCGCCTGGAAAGCGCCCTGCAAACCCTGCCCGCCGAGCAGCGCGAAGTGTTTCTGCTGCGCGCCCACGGTGACCTCGACCTGGCGCAAATCGCCAGCCTCACCGAAACATCGCTGGAAACCGTCAAGAGCCGCTTGCGCTACGCCCAGCAAAAACTGCGTCGGCTGCTGGCCGAGGAGGTACTGACATGACTGACGCCCGCCAGACGCCGGAAGAGCAACTGCTCAAACATTATCGCGAGCAACACACCAGCGAGCCGTCAGAACAGCTCGATGCGCTGATTCTCGCCGCTGCACGCCGCGCCGCTCCGGCGCCTAAGCCAAGCCTGTGGCAACGCTGGCTGCAGGCCTGCCAGAAACCGCGCTGGCAGGTCGCATTCGCCAGCCTGGTCGGTGTGGCACTGATGCTCTCGCTGGTGCAACGTGCGCCCGAGCCGCCAGCGCAATTCGACTTCACCCCGGCCGCCAAACCGGCCGCGCCATTGGCGCGCAAGCAAGCGCTGGAAGCGCTGGAAGCGCAGTCACTGGCCGCTCCGCCCGCTGCGGCCATGTCCGCACCGGCACCGATGATGGAAATGGCCGAGCCGATGCAAAGCGACGCGATCAGCGCCGACGAAGCCAGACTCAGCAAACGCGCCGTCGCGCCGGCCAACGGCCTGGATGAGCAACTGCGCGAAGTCCTGCGCCTGCGCGAGGCCGGCCAGTCGCAAGCTGCGGATGCGCTGTACAACAATCTGCACAAACGCTACCCCGGGGTGAACCTCGACCTGCGACTTGAGCGCATTCGCCAGAACTGACCGCTTGTTCACCCAGCCATTTGGCATTGCCCGGCAAAAACGCGCACTATCGAGCCATGGCTGAAGCGCTGGAGAGCAAAGTGGCAGCAAAAATCGACCGCATCGCCCAACTCCTCAACTGCCCGCAGAAGGGCGAGGAGATGCGGCGCGCGATTACCGAGGCGCGCAAGGAGTTCCTGCTGAACCAGTCGGAAGACGACGTCGTGGAAGAAGACGAGGTTTTTGAGGAGGCTGGGGAAGAAGAGGAAGACGACGATTACGACGAGTTTGACTGGACGACGGAGTGACCGCAGTCACATGAAAGTCAGCGTCCACAAAAAAGCCCCGGACCATCACAGTCCGGGGCTTTCTCGTTTCAATTCATGGCGCACCAGGCGGGATTCGAACCCACGACCCCTGCCTTCGGAGGGCAGTACTCTATCCAGCTGAGCTACTGGTGCAGCGGGCGACATCATACCTAGGTCGGCTCGGGGCGTCCATGCCGGGTTTTGGCGGGTTTTGTCAGTGCGCGTGTCGGTGTGAAACGCTGCATTCCTTAAAGCTGTAACGTCCTGCAAAACCCTCGCTTGGCGCTTTTTCCCGGCTGATCTATGGTTTGGCTGCGGCCGGGCTTTTTGCGCGTTGATCTGAAAAATCCAGCAAACGCAGGGTTTTTGTTCTTTTTTTCGAACGACCTATTGTCCTTTAACCCCTTTGCTCCTACGATCCGTTTGAGATTTCAAACGCTCTTTGACGGGGTGTGGAAGCGCAGGTGCGGTGAATAACGCACGATCAATGCGCCTCACCCGGTAGATGATTTCCCTGACGGCAGCCTTGCGAGGCGCCTTTCTACAATCATAATTTTGCTCCGCGCAGGCCGCGGTGCTGTTAAGGAAAGCCGACATGCAGCTTAAAGATACCCAGTTGTTCCGCCAGCAAGCCTTCATTGATGGCGCTTGGGTCGATGCGGACAACGGTCAGACGATCAAGGTCAACAACCCGGCCACCGGCGAAATTCTCGGCACCGTGCCGAAGATGGGCGCTGCGGAAACCCGCCGTGCCATCGAAGCCGCCGACAAGGCGCTGCCGGCCTGGCGTGCACTGACCGCCAAAGAGCGTGCCGGCAAGCTGCGTCGCTGGTTCGAACTGATGATCGAGAACCAGGACGACCTCGCGCGCTTGATGACTCTTGAGCAGGGCAAGCCGCTGGCCGAAGCCAAGGGCGAAATCGTTTACGCCGCGTCGTTCATCGAGTGGTTCGCCGAAGAAGCCAAGCGCATTTACGGTGATGTGATTCCGGGCCACCAGCCGGACAAGCGCCTGATCGTGATCAAGCAACCAATTGGCGTGACCGCCGCGATCACCCCGTGGAACTTCCCGGCGGCGATGATCACCCGTAAGGCCGGCCCAGCGCTGGCCGCCGGTTGCACCATGGTGCTCAAGCCGGCTTCGCAAACTCCATTCTCCGCCTTCGCTCTGGCTGAACTAGCGCAGCGCGCCGGCATCCCTAAAGGCGTGTTCAGCGTGGTCTCCGGCAGCGCCGGCGATATCGGCAGCGAGCTGACCAGCAACCCGATCGTGCGCAAGCTGTCCTTTACCGGTTCGACCGAAATCGGCCGTCAGCTGATGTCGGAATGCGCCAAGGACATCAAGAAAGTTTCGCTGGAACTGGGCGGCAACGCGCCGTTCATCGTGTTCGACGACGCGGACCTGGATAAGGCCGTCGAAGGCGCGATCATCTCCAAATACCGCAACAACGGTCAGACCTGCGTCTGCGCCAACCGCCTGTACATTCAGGATTCGGTCTACGACGCGTTCGCCGAGAAGCTGAAAGTCGCGGTGGCCAAGCTGAAGATCGGCAACGGTCTGGAAGAAGGCACCACCACGGGTCCGCTGATCGACGAGAAAGCCGTGGCCAAGGTGCAAGAGCACATTGCTGATGCCGTGGCCAAAGGCGCCACCGTGTTGGCCGGTGGCAAGCCGATGGAAGGCAACTTCTTCGAGCCGACCATTCTGACCAACGTGCCGAAAGACGCGGCTGTGGCCAAGGAAGAAACCTTCGGCCCGCTGGCGCCGCTGTTCCGCTTCAAAGACGAAGCCGAAGTGATCGCGATGTCGAACGACACCGAGTTCGGTCTGGCCTCCTACTTCTACGCCCGCGACCTGGGCCGTGTGTTCCGTGTGGCTGAAGCCCTGGAATACGGCATGGTCGGCGTCAACACCGGGCTGATCTCCAACGAAGTCGCGCCGTTCGGCGGCATCAAGGCGTCGGGCCTGGGCCGTGAAGGCTCCAAGTACGGCATCGAGGATTACCTGGAAATCAAATACCTCTGCCTGGGCATCTAAGCCGGGAAAGGGATCGCTGCAAACGCAAAGGGCACGAGAGCGCTGTCCCTTTGCGTCGTTTCAAACCGGAATTTTCTCTGCGGCCAGGAACGCCGTGGCAGTCGATCATCGCATGCTGCCACCGCCGATTCCTCCCGCTTTATCCTTGAACCACGCCGCCCGATGAGCGGTGAATGAGGACTGTAATGAGCAAGACTAACGCTGAACTGATGGCCCGTCGTACCGCAGCTGTTCCACGTGGTGTTGGCCAGATTCACCCGATCTTCGCCGAATCGGCGAAGAACGCTACCGTGACTGACGTTGAAGGTCGTGAGTTCATCGACTTCGCCGGCGGTATCGCGGTACTGAACACCGGCCACGTGCACCCGAAAATCATCGCCGCCGTGACCGAACAACTGAACAAGCTGACCCACACCTGCTTCCAGGTACTGGCCTATGAGCCGTACGTTGAGCTGTGCGAAAAGATCAACGCCAAGGTGCCTGGTGATTTCGCCAAGAAAACCCTGCTGGTGACCACCGGTTCCGAAGCCGTGGAAAACGCCGTGAAGATCGCCCGTGCCGCCACTGGCCGTGCCGGCGTGATCGCCTTCACCGGTGCCTACCACGGTCGCACCATGATGACCCTGGGCCTGACCGGTAAGGTCGTGCCGTACTCGGCCGGCATGGGCCTGATGCCAGGCGGTATCTTCCGCGCGCTGTACCCGAACGAACTGCACGGTGTGAGCATCGACGACTCGATCGCGTCCATCGAACGCATCTTCAAGAACGACGCCGAGCCGAAAGACATCGCCGCGATCATCATCGAGCCGGTGCAGGGTGAAGGTGGTTTCTACGTCGCGCCGAAAGAGTTCATGAAGCGTCTGCGTGCCCTGTGCGACCAGCACGGCATCCTGCTGATCGCTGACGAAGTGCAGACCGGCGCTGGCCGTACCGGCACCTTCTTCGCCATGGAACAGATGGGCGTTGCGGCCGACCTGACCACCTTCGCCAAATCCATCGCTGGCGGCTTCCCGCTGGCCGGTGTCTGCGGCAAGGCCGAATACATGGACGCCATCGCTCCAGGCGGCCTGGGCGGCACCTACGCCGGTAGCCCGATCGCTTGCGCTGCGGCCCTGGCCGTGATGGAAGTGTTCGAAGAAGAACACCTGCTGGACCGCTGCAAGGCTGTCGGCGAGCGTCTGGTCACCGGCTTGAAGGCCATTCAGGCCAAATACCCGGCAGTGATCGGCGAAGTGCGTGCGCTGGGCGCGATGATCGCGGTCGAGCTGTTCGAAAACGGCGACAGCCACAAGCCGAACGCTGCCGCAGTGGCATCGGTGGTGGCCAAGGCACGTGACAAGGGTCTGATCCTGCTGTCTTGCGGCACCTACGGCAACGTGCTGCGTGTTCTGGTTCCACTGACTGCGCCGGACGAGCAACTGGACAAAGGCCTGGCGATCATCGAAGAGTGCTTCTCGGAGCTGTAATGCCGGGCACTGTGTGATCGGATCGAGAAAAAACCCGCTTCGGCGGGTTTTTTTATGCCTCGGAAACCCTTTTGCGCTGTATCAAAGGGCCAGCATTGGCTAAGGTTCAGGCATTGCAAGGGAGAGCGCGCATGACCGCCGTTGATTTACCCGCCGTACCCCGAGTGCTGATTGCCGAGGCCGATCCGTGGTCCCGTGACCTGCTCAAACATGTGTTGCTCAACGTGCGCTGCGATGCGCGGCTGGACTTGTGTGCCGACGGCCAGCAAGCGCTGTCGTTACTTACCGACGTGCCCTATGACCTGGCGATTGTCGATTGGGAGTTGCCGGGCATCGACGGTTTGAGCGTGCTGCGCAGCGTGCGTCAGCGCAAACGCAATCCGCCGCTGCCATTCATTTTGATGAGCAATCGCAACGACAGTGCCAGTGTGCGCGAAGCCATCCCGTTGGCCCCGACGGCCTACCTGACCAAACCGCTGAACATGGAAAGCCTGACCGAGCGGCTGCAGGGTTTACTGTTGAATGCGGGTGAAGAGGTGTTCTGCGAAGTGCCGACGCTGGCGCCGGGCATGACCTTGTCGGTGTTCCTCGAGCGGCGCCGCGAGCAGGCCGACGGCGCGCCATTGATGACCGATGTGCAGGTGGCGGTCAAACGCAGCCTCAATCCCAATGGCCTCGACCTGAAACTGCTGGAAGAAGAGATCCGTACCGATCCGCAGATTACCGCCGTGCTGATCGCCGCCGCCAACAGCGCGGCGCAGCATCATGGCGCGGCGGTACAGACCCTGGGGCAGGCGCTGCATCGCCTCGGCACCGGGCAGAGCATGAACCTGATTCTCGGCCTGGCGCTCAAGCGCAGCGCCAAACTCAGCGACCCGTGCCTGGCGGATTACGCCGAGCGCTATTGGGGCTTGTCGTTGCATACCGCCGAATACGCCCGCACCCTGGCGCGCCTGCTCGACCTGGATCAGGAGCGCTGCTATTGCGCCGGCATGCTGCATCGCCTTGGCGATCTGGCGCTGTTGCGCTGTTTACAGGAGTGGAAGCAGGCCGGCGGCGAGTTGGATGAGTGGGAGGAAGTCGGTGACGCGCTGGCGGAATTTGGCGCGGCTTACGGTTCGGCGTTGCGCACGCGCTGGCGCCTGCCGCTGGAGCTGCGCGAGTTGATTGCGTCCGTCTACCAGCTCGGAGGCGGGGTGTATTCCCGTGAGGCGCTGGTGATGAACATGGCGGCGCAAATGGCCCGCCTGACCGAGCATGAGGGCGTTGAGGAGCTGGCAAAGAGTCGCACGGCGCGGCTGCTTAAGATCGGGTTGCCGGAATTGATGCGGATGCGCAAGTAACCGGATTCACGAGCATCCCCCTGTAGGAGCTGCGGCACGCTGCGATCTTTTGATCTTGTCTTTCAAAGCAAAAATCGAAAGATCGCAGCGTGCCGCAGCTCCTACAGGGGAGGTAAATCGGAGGGTGGATTCAGCTTGAGATAATCCGGTTCTTGCCCTGCCGTTTGGCCTCGTACATCGCTGCGTCCGCCCGGGCGAACAGGCTGTCGAGGCTTTTGTCATCGTTCCTGAGGCTGGTCAGTCCCTGGCTGACGGTGATGCCGAAGGTCTGGCCGTCGACATTGAAGACCATCCGCTGAATCTCCTGCTGCAGCCGCTCGGCCACTTGCATCGCCATGTCCGGTGCACAACCGGGGAACACGGCAGCGAATTCTTCTCCGCCGATACGTCCGAACAGATCGCCGCGACGTAACGAGGTGCGCCCGCATTCGGCGATGCGTTGCAGCACGTTGTCGCCTTCCGGGTGGCCGTAGCTGTCGTTGATCTGCTTGAAGTCATCAATGTCCAGCAGCAGGAAGGCCAGTGGCGAACCTTGCAGGCGCGCGTCGTCGAACTCGCGGTTGGCGCATTCGAAGAAGTGGCGACGGTTGCTGCTTTGGGTCAGTACGTCGGTGGTGGCCAGGCGATGCAGTTCGGTTTCCATGCGTTTTTTGTCGGTGATGTCTTCGGCGATGCCGACGATGATCACCGGTTGCCCGGGCTCGTCCTGACGGTTGATGAAGCACTTGTCGCTGAGCCAGCGAACCTGGCCGTCAGCGGCGATGATCCGGTATTCGCGGTCTTCCACCGCGCCTTTGTGCAGCACTTCGGCCAGGCTGCGCTCGGCATAGTCGAGATCGTCGGGGTAGATGCTGTCGCGCCATTGGTTGTAGTCAGCCAGCAATAGCCCTGCGGAGCGACCGAAAATTCGCTCGTAGGCAGGGCTGACGTAAAGCACCTGACGGGTTTCCCAATTGAACGCCCAGAGCACCGCGTTGACGCTCACCAGCAAGGAACTGAACAGTTGTTCGCGCTCGCTCAGCCGGGCGACTTCGCCTTGTGCGTGCATCAGCGCCATCAGGGTTTGCGCGGCCTCGGGCCACTGCGCAAGGGATGAGTCTTGTTGATTGTTGTTGACCATCGGCACATTTCTCAAAGGGCGTGCCGCGATTTCGACAACGGCCACAGTACAGCCCGCCGGGATGGCGAAGTGTCTTTGAGATAGGGCTTTCGGTGCTAAGTTCCGCGCTTTTGTGGCGAGGAGGCTTGCTCCCGCCGGGCGGTAGAGATGACGCGTTTCAGCAATGAGAACGCGTCGACAAATTTGCGGTAGCTGCGCTACCGATCGGGGATGAATCCCCTCGCCACAGGGGATTCGTTCATGGCGGTCAGGCTGCGGCGGGGCGCAGCGAGTAGGTTTTCAGCTGGTCGGCGAACTCACGCAGGGACTGGATGCCGCTGGCCTCGGCCTCGTGCACCCATTCCTTGATGGCGGCGAGCATGTCGTGGCCATTGGCGCTGGTCTTGACCCAGATCTGCTGCAGGGCCAGGCGTTTTTCGTAAATGACCTTCAGCGCCTGGCTGTGCTCGAGCATGTTCTGGATGCGCAAGTGATGACGGTCTTCCAGCAGGCTGGTTTCCCGCGACAGCAGGCGTTTGGCCCGATGGAATTGATGGCGTACCGAATGATCGACCTTGTCCAGCTCCTGCTTGACCAGTGGGCCGATCACCAATTTGCGGTATTGGGCCATGATCTGGAAGCGGTTGTTGAGGATCGCCATGGCGGTGTCCATGTCCAGATGGCCCTTGCCTTCGACGCGGTGGGCAATCGGCGCCACACGCTGGACCTTGGCCAGTCTGAAGAAGCTGAAGACTTTGATCCACGCCCAGCCGAGGTCGAATTCCCACTTCTTCACCGACAGCTTGGCCGAGTTGGGGTAGGTGTGATGGTTGTTGTGCAGCTCTTCACCACCGATCAGGATGCCCCACGGCACCAGATTGGTCGCCGCGTCGCGGCATTCGAAGTTGCGGTAGCCGATGGCATGGCCCAGACCGTTGACCACGCCGGCGGCCCAGACCGGGATCCACATCATCTGGATCGCCCAGATGGTGATGCCGATGGTGCCGAACAGCAACAGGTCGATGATGCCCATGATCGCCACACCCAGCAGCGGATAGCGGCTGTAGAGATTGCGCTCGATCCAGTCTTCCGGGCAGTTCTTGCCGTAGATGCGCAGGGTCTCCGGATTCTCGGCTTCGGCGCGATAAAGCTCGGCGCCTTTGCGCAGCACGGTGGACAGACCCTTGATCACCGGGCTGTGCGGGTCATCTTCGGTTTCGCACTTGGCGTGGTGTTTGCGGTGGATGGCAGTCCACTCGCGGGTGTTCTGCGCCGTGGTCAGCCACAGCCAGAAGCGGAAAAAGTGTTTCAGGCCGGCATTCAGCTCAAGCGAGCGATGGGCCGAGTAACGGTGCAGATAGACCGTGACGGCGACAATTGTCACGTGGGTCATCAGCAGGGTGACCGCGACCAGAGACCAGGCCGACAAGCCAAGAAAACCTTCGTACCACATAGGCTATAGGGCCCTCGATAAAGATAAAAACAGCCGTTGCATTATCACCAAGCACACAGATAAAACCAGTCGCCCTTTCAGATAAGCGTCGCTGGATGTTTCTTGACCTATAATTCCAACCTTTTTTGTAGGGACATGGACAGCCGAATGCCTGCCACTTACCGCGATGCCCTGCGTGCAGCGCTGCTTTACCTGTTGCTTGCTGTTATCTGGCTGCAGGGCACTGGTTACTTATTGAACAGTTTCTTTGATGAGTCTGTCGATCTGCAGCGATGGCAACTGATCAACGGTTACGTCTGGGCTGCCGTCAGCGCGGGGCTGATCTTCCTCGCGCGGGCCAGATTGTGCGAATTTCTCGGCATCGGTGCGCGGTTACGCGAGCGGCAGGCCGACCGTGAACGCCTGCGCCAGGCCGCCGCGGTATTCGACTGCACCCGCGAGGGCGTGCTGGTGACCAACCGCGAGGGTCTGATCGTGCACGTCAACCGTGCGTTCATGGAAATCACCGGCTACCAGTACGAGGAAGTTCTCGGCCACCAGCCGAGCCTGTTCAAGTCCGGTCATCATCCGCCGGGCTTTTATCAGGCGATGTTCGCCACGCTGGAGAGCGAGGGCGAATGGAGCGGGGAGATCTGGAACCGGCGCAAGAGCGGCGAGATTTATCCACAGTGGCAGACCATCCGCGTGATTCACGATGATCAGGGCCGTCTCAGCCACTACGTGGCGGTGTTTTCCGACATCAGTGCGATCAAGGACTCTGAACACGAACTCAAGCACCTCGCCCACCACGACCCGCTGACCGACTTGCCCAATCGCCTGTTGTTCAGCGACCGCGCCGAGCAGGCACTGGCGTCGGCGCAGATCCACAAGCGCGGCTGCGCGTTGCTGATGATCGATCTGGACCACTTCAAGATGATCAACGACAGCCTCGGCCATAACGTCGGTGATCGCCTGCTCAAGGCCGTGGCGGCACGCCTGCAGGAACTGTTCGGCCCCGGGATTACTCTGGCGCGGCTTGGCGGTGATGAGTTCGCGGTGCTGGCGGAGAGTTGTCCACAACTGGTTCAGGCGGCAGCACTGGCGCAACGCATTCTTGATGCGCTCAAGGAGCCATTCCGCATCGACCGGCACGAGCTGTTCATCAACGCCAGTATCGGCATCAGCCTGTTCCCAAGCGACGCGTTGAGTGCCGATCAGTTGTTGCGTAATGCCGACGCCGCGCTGTTCAAGGCCAAGAGCAGCGGCCGCAACGGTTACGCGTTGTACACCGAAGAGCTGACCGCCCACGCGCAGCAACGGGTCGAGCTCGCTTTCGAGCTGCGCCGCGCGCTGGAACAACAGGAACTGCGGGTCTACTACCAGCCTGTTCACGATTTGCGCAGCAGTCGCCTGATTGGTGTCGAAGCGCTGGTGCGCTGGCAGCATCCGCAGCGCGGGCTGGTGTCGCCGGCGGAATTCATTCCGATTGCCGAGCGCACCGGGATGATTGCTGAAATCGACGCCTGGGTGATGCGCCAGGCGTGTTCGCAGATGTGCCATTGGCAGCAGGCCGGGGTCGTGCTGTCGTTCGTCGCGGTGAACGTGTCGTCGCGGTTGTTCGCCCGGCGTGAGCTGTACCAGCAGGTGGCGCAGGTGCTGCACGAGACTGGTCTGGATCCGGCCTTTCTGGAACTGGAAGTCACCGAGAGCGCGGTGATGGATGATCCGGAAGTGGCGCTGGAGCAGATGCATCATTTGCGTGAACTGGGGATTCGCCTGGCCATTGACGATTTCGGTACCGGCTACTCATCCCTGTTGCGGCTCAAGCGCCTGCCGGTGCAGAAGCTCAAGATCGATCAGGGTTTTGTCGCCGGGTTGCCGTGGGACGAGGACGACGCCGCGATCGTTCGGGTGATCATCGCGCTGGCCCGGAGCATGGGCATGCAGGTGCATGCCGAAGGGATCGAACAGGCCGAGCAGGCGGCGTTTCTGCTGGAGCAGGCCTGTGATCTGGGACAGGGCTACTGGTTTGGGCGGCCGGTGCCGGCGGGGGAGATTGATTGGGCCAAAGCCCCTGTTATCGGTTAACAGTCCTGCTCTGGCTGACACCAAACCTGTGGCGAGGGGATTTATCCCCGATGGGTCGCGCAGCGGCCCTGAAAAACAGGGACTGCTACGCAGTCCATCGGGGATGAATCCCCTCGCCACAGGGTTTCATACAGTCTTCAAACTCAGTGAACACCGCGCAAACCCTCGGCCCGTCAGATAATGTTTTCCAGTTATATAAACATTCTTAAATAGTCTTTTTAAGAATATCCGCAGCTCTCTTATATTGCTCCCACGCCGAACGCAGTGCCGCCCACTGCCAGGCATATCCCATTCAAAGGAGCAGCACCATGAGCGCATCCCTTCGCAGCGTTGACGGTCAGGACGAAAGCACCATCTTGCGGGAAATCCAGAGCGCCCTGCGCGATCTGCGTTTCGGCGCGGTGGAGATCACTGTGCACAACGCCCAGGTTGTGCAGATCGAACGCAAAGAGAAATTCCGTCTGCAGCAGCCGGGTAACAAACCGAGCTGATTTGAAGATCAAAAGATCGCAGCCTGCGGCAGCTCCTACAGGGGGCTGTGTAGGAGCTGCCGCAGGCTGCGACCTTTGAACCGGCACCCCGATTTCCGAAATACATAAGAAAAAGCCACCACCAAGAATTCCAGGAGCTTTCACCATGTCGTCGATTCGCCGTTACGCTTTGGCCGCCCTGGCCAGCGCCGTGTTTGCCGGTTCTGCAGTTGCCAAGGATTACGAACTGCTCAATGTGTCGTACGACCCGACGCGCGAGCTGTATCAAGACTACAACGCCGAATTCATCAAGTTCTGGCAGAAAGATCACGCCGGCGACACCGTGAAAATCCAGCAATCCCATGGCGGATCTGGCAAGCAGGGCCGTGCGGTGATCGACGGTTTGCGCGCCGACGTGGTGACCCTGGCGCTGGCCGGCGACATCGACGAAATCGCAAAGCTTGGCAAGACTCTGCCTGCCGACTGGCAGAAGCGTCTGCCGGATGCCAGCACCCCGTACACCTCGACCATCGTGTTCCTGGTGCGCAAGGGCAACCCGAAAGGCATCAAGGACTGGGGCGACCTGATCAAGAACGACGTTTCGGTGATCACCCCGAACCCGAAAACCTCCGGCGGTGCGCGCTGGAACTTCCTCGCCGCGTGGGCCTACGGCCTGAAAGCCAACGGCGGCAGCGAAGAAAAAGCCAAAGAGTACGTGCAGACCCTGTTCAAGCACGTTCCGGTACTGGACACCGGCGCTCGTGGCTCGACCATCACCTTCGTCAACAACGGTCAGGGTGACGTGTTGCTGGCCTGGGAAAACGAGGCGTTCCTGGCATTGAAAGAAGACGGCGGCGCTGACAAGTTCGACATCGTCGTGCCGTCGCTGTCGATCCTTGCCGAGCCACCGGTGGCGGTGGTCGACAAGAACGCCGAGAAAAAAGGCAACGAGCAGATCGCTGAAGCTTATTTGAAGCACCTGTACAGCCCGGCCGGTCAGGAGATCGCCGCGAAGAACTTCTACCGTCCGCGTGACAAGGACGTGGCGGCGAAGTACGCCCAGCAGTTCCCGAAACTGGAGCTGGTGACCATCGACAAGGACTTCGGCGGCTGGAAATCCGCACAGCCGAAATTCTTCAACGACGGTGGCGTGTTCGACCAGATCTACCAGGCGCAGTAATCTGACCCACAATGAGCCTGAAGTTCAGGCACTTGAGATGTGGGAGTGAGCCTTTGTGGTGAGGGGATTCATCCCCGATGGGTTGCGCAGCAGCCCCAACGCCGACCTTTGCGGTGAATCAAATCTACCGCGAACTCTGGTTTTGCGACTGCTTCGCAGTCGGTCGGGGATAAATCCCCTCACCACAGGGCTCGCTGCCACATTGATGCGTTTTCAACCAGGGACTTTTATGTCGCGTCGTATATCCCCCGTCATACCCGGCTTCGGGCTGACGCTGGGTTACACCTTGGTGTACCTCAGCCTGATTGTGCTTATCCCGCTGGCGGCGATGTTCGTCCACGCCGCCCAACTCACCTGGGATCAGTTCTGGACGATCATCTCCGCACCGCGCGTGCTGGCTGCTCTGAAGCTGAGCTTCGGCACCGCGCTGTGTGCCGCGATCATCAACGGCATCATCGGCACGCTGCTGGCCTGGGTGCTGGTGCGCTACACCTTCCCGGGGCGCAAGGTCATCGACGCGATGATCGACCTGCCGTTCGCCCTGCCGACGGCGGTGGCCGGTATTGCCCTGACCGCGCTGTACACCCCGACCGGGCTGGTTGGCCAGTTTGCCGCCGACCTCGGTTTCAAGATCGCCTACACCCCGTTGGGCATCACCCTGGCGCTGACTTTCGTGACCCTGCCGTTCGTGGTGCGCACGGTGCAGCCGGTACTGGCTGACATTCCCCGTGAAGTCGAAGAAGCTGCCGCGTGCCTCGGTGCGAAACCGTTGCAGGTGTTCCGCCATATCCTCCTGCCAGCGCTGTTGCCAGCGTGGCTGACCGGATTTGCCCTGGCCTTTGCCCGGGGTGTCGGCGAGTACGGTTCGGTGATTTTCATCGCCGGCAACATGCCAATGAAAACCGAGATCCTGCCGCTGCTGATCATGGTCAAACTCGACCAGTACGATTACACCGGTGCCACGTCCATCGGCGTGCTGATGCTGGTGGTTTCCTTCGTCCTGTTGCTGCTGATCAACCTGTTGCAGCGGCGCATCGAAACCCCATAAGGAGGCGCGAACCATGTCCCAATCGTCTATTGCGGCCGCGTCCTCGGCCAACGCTGCGCGGCGTGGCAGTGCCACTTCGCGCAGAATCCTGATCGGCCTTGGCTGGCTGATCTTTTTCCTGTTTCTGGTACTGCCGCTGTTCATCGTGGTCTCGCAAGGTCTGAAGAACGGCCTCGGCGCATTCTTCACCGCGATCTTTGAACCGGACGCCTTGTCGGCGCTGAAACTCACGGTGATCGCCGTGCTGATTTCGGTACCGCTGAACCTGGTGTTTGGCGTCAGCGCCGCGTGGTGCGTGAGCAAATACTCGTTCCGCGGCAAGAGCATGCTGGTGACGCTGATCGACCTGCCGTTCTCGGTGTCGCCGGTGATCGCAGGTCTGGTCTACGTGCTGATGTTCGGTGCGCAGGGCCTGTTCGGGCCGTGGCTGCAGGATCACGACATCCAGATCGTCTTCGCCCTGCCGGGCATCGTGCTGGCGACGATCTTCGTCACCGTGCCGTTCGTGGCCCGTGAACTGATCCCGCTGATGCAGGAACAAGGCACGCAGGAAGAGGAGGCCGCGCGGCTGCTTGGCGCCAACGGCTGGCAGATGTTCTGGCACGTCACCGTGCCCAACATCAAATGGGGCCTGATCTATGGCGTGGTGTTGTGTACCGCGCGGGCCATGGGTGAGTTCGGTGCGGTGTCGGTGGTCTCCGGGCACATTCGCGGGGTGACCAACACCTTGCCGCTGCACGTCGAGATCCTCTACAACGAATACAACCACGTGGCCGCGTTCGCCGTGGCGAGCCTGTTGCTGATCCTGGCGCTCTTCATCCTGCTGCTCAAGCAGTGGAGCGAAAACCGTATCAACCGCCTGCGCGCCAGCGCCGCGGAGGAATAATTCATGTCGATCGAAGTGCGTAACGTCAGCAAGAATTTCAATGCGTTCAAGGCGCTGGACAACATCAGCCTGGACATTCAGAGCGGTGAACTGGTGGCGCTGCTCGGCCCGTCCGGCTGCGGCAAGACCACGCTGCTGCGGATCATCGCCGGCCTGGAAACTCCGGATCAGGGCAACATCGTCTTTCACGGCGAAGACGTCTCCGGCCACGACGTGCGTGATCGCAACGTCGGTTTCGTGTTCCAGCACTACGCGCTGTTCCGGCACATGACGGTGTTCGACAACGTCGCGTTCGGCCTGCGCATGAAACCGAAAAACCAGCGCCCGAGCGAAAGCCAGATCGCGACCAAGGTCCACGAACTGCTGAACATGGTGCAGCTGGACTGGTTGGCCGATCGCTACCCGGAGCAACTGTCCGGCGGCCAGCGTCAGCGTATCGCCCTGGCTCGTGCTCTGGCGGTGGAGCCGAAAGTGCTGCTGCTCGACGAACCGTTCGGCGCCCTCGACGCCAAGGTGCGTAAAGAGCTGCGTCGCTGGCTGGCGCGCCTGCACGAAGACATCAACCTGACGTCGGTATTCGTGACCCACGACCAGGAAGAAGCGATGGAAGTCGCCGATCGCATCGTGGTGATGAACAAAGGCGTGATCGAACAGATCGGCTCACCGGGTGACGTCTACGAAAACCCGGCCAGCGACTTCGTTTATCACTTCCTCGGCGACTCCAACCGCTTGTTGCTCAGCGACGACAACCACGTGCTGTTCCGTCCGCACGAAGTGTCGTTGTCCAAACATGAGCTGGAAGATCACCACGCCGCTGAAGTGCGCGATATCCGGCCGCTGGGCGCGACCACACGGGTGACGTTGAAGGTGGAAGGGCAAACGGACCTGATCGAGGCCGAAGTGGTGAAGGATCACGACAGCCTGATCGGTCTGGCCAAGGGTGAAACCCTGTTCTTCAAGCCGAAGGTCTGGCAGAAAGTCGCCAGCCTCTAAAGTCAAAAGATCGCAGCCTGCGGCAGCTCCTACATTGGAATGCGTTTCTCCTGTAGGAGCTGCCGCAGGCTGCGATCTTTTAAAGCGGCCTAAGCCGCCGCATTGCGATTCGGATTGACCCGCACCACCCCCGCCCGCGCCTCGATCTGAGCTTTCAACTCGTGGCGCATTCCCAGCATGAACGCCACTTCGGCCACGACAAACAGCGGCCCGACAATCAACCCGCTGACATCATCGACAAACGCCGGTTTACGCCCCTCGTAGTGGTGCCCGACAAACTGGATCACCCAGCCAATCACAAACATCGCCAGCCCGCTGCTGAGCCAGACCATCGTGCTCTGCTGCGCCAATGCATGTCCGGCCCAGACCGACAGGCCCATCAGCACCGTCATCAACACGCCGAGTTTCACTTCCAGGCGCAGATAAAACCATGCCGAGGCCAGCGCCAAGAGCACCGTCGGAGAGATCCACAAGCCGCCCAGTGACCACGCTGGTCGCGACAATAAAACGGCCACCGCCACCACGATCAGCGGAATGCCGATAAAGTGGCTGGCGATGTTGCGCGGGTCGCGGTGGTAGGCGGCGTATTGACTGAGATGGTCGACGAGGCTTTTCATTGTTGTTCCTCCTGTAGGGTGCGTGCAGCATGCCTCGGGTTCGGTGTTCGCTCTGTCAGGCAGGCGACAGTTGGGAGTGATCATGATGGATAAGCGTTCACGGCTGATGACCGGGCAATGGTTCAGTCATCTGCCGACATCCTTTCAGGATAGTCTGCTGGCGGCGGCCCGGGAGCGGCGGCTGACGGCGGGGCAGCGCTTGTTCCAGCGCGGTGATCCGCCCTGCGGGTTGTACGCGGTTCTCGACGGCGCGATTCGCATCGGCGCGGTGAGCGAGCAGGGCAAGGAGGCGTTGCTGAGCCTGGTGGAGGCACCGCACTGGTTCGGCGAAATCTGCCTGTTCGACGGTCAGCCACGCACTCACGATGCGTATGCAGTCGGGCCGTGCACGCTGCTGAATATCCCGCAGGCCACGCTGCTGAAAATCCTCGATGAACAACCGGTGTACTGGCGCCATCTGGCATTGCTGATGAGCCACAAACTGCGCTTGACCTTTATCAACCTCGAACAGTTGAGCCTGCTGCCGGCCCCGGCTCGCCTGGCGCATCGATTGCTGATGATCGCCGAGGGCTACGGTGAAATCGATGCGCCACGCCGGGTCCTGCAATTGCCTCAGGAACAGCTGGCGTCGATGCTCTCGCTGTCACGCCAGACTACCAATCAGATCCTCAAAGATTTACAGGGGCAGGGGATTATCGGGTTGGGGTATGGCGAGATCGAGATTCTCGATGCCGAGCGATTGCGCGCCGTCGCCACTGTCTGAAAACTCACACCATTCCACTGTGGGAGCTGGCTTGCCAGCGATTGCGGTGCATCAGTCGACATGCATGCTTGCTGAACTGATGCCATCGCTGGCAAGCCAGCTCCCACAGGGTTCTCAACTATCCATGATCTTTGAGGCAAACCACAGAACCTGCAGGAGTGTGGCTTACGAGCCGCGATAGGTCGAGAAACCGTAAGGGCTGAGCAGCAACGGGATGTGGTAGTGCTGGTCAGTCTGCTTCACCTGGAAAATCACCGGGATCTCCGGGAAAAACGTCTCGCGCTTGTTCTTCTCGAAATACTCGCCGGTCTTGAACACCACCCGGTATTCGCCCGCTTCGAAAGGCTGTTTGGCCGGGAACAGTTCGGCGATGCGTCCCTGCTCGTTGGTGGTGCCCTGGGCCAGTGGCTGCCAGTTCTGGCCGACGTGTTTTTCCAGCGTCACATTGACGCCCGGCGAGGGCAGGCCGTTTTCCAGGTTGAGCACGTGCACGCTCAGTGGATTGCCGGCGGCCAGCGCCAGGCCGGAGAAGGCACTCAGGCCGAGTGCGGCGAAGGTCATGCGCAGGGTGGTCATGGTCAGTCTCCTTATTGGGAACGGGTAAGGGTCAGGCCGGCCTTTTCGGCGGCCTTGATGGCACAGTTTTCGTCCTGCTCGCCGCCGCCGGAACCGGCCACGCCCATGGCGCCGACCAACTCATTGCCGGCGAACAACGGAATCCCGCCGCCGAGCAACAACAGCTCGTCGAGGGTGTTGAGGTTGGCGGTTTCCGGGTTGCTGCGGGCGCGCTCGGCGAACAGCCGGGTCGGGGTTTTCGTCGACAGCGCGGTGTAAGCCTTGCGCTGGCTGGCCGCGGTATTGTGCGGGCCGATGCCGTCGCCGCGCAGGGTCACCAGCACGTTGCCGCCACGGTCGAGCACCGATACCGTCGCGGTGCAATTGCTCAGTGCGTTGTCGGCCAGCAGGCGTGCGGTTTTCAGGTCGATGTCAGCGTGACGCGGCAGTTCAGGGGCGGCGAAAGCGCTGGCGCTGAGGCCGAGGGCGAGGCTGGCTGCAAGGTATTTGACGGTCATGGACAGGCTCCAAAAGCTAAGGTCGTCACCTTAATCGGCGGTCTTCGTCAGAACTCCGTCAGTCGGATTACAAGTTTGTAATGGGCAACGCCGTCGAAGGCGCCTAGCCTGTGTGCCTGATCAATCGAGGTGTGCCATGCGTTTGCTGGTCGTAGAAGATGAAGCCAAAACCGCGAATTTCCTGGCCAAGGGCCTGGGCGAATCGGGGTTTGCCGTGGACGTGGCGCTCAATGGCCTCGATGGGCGCTATTTCATCGAGCAGCAGGCCTACGACCTGATCATCCTCGACGTGATGCTGCCGGGCCTCAATGGCTGGCAATTGCTGCAACTGATCCGCCAGCGCGGCGCCACGCCGGTGTTGTTCCTGACCGCCAAGGATGCCATCGAAGACCGCGTACGCGGCCTCGAACTCGGCGCCGACGACTATCTGCTCAAACCCTTCGCCTTCGCCGAGTTGCTCGCGCGGGTGCGTACGCTGCTGCGCCGCGGGCCATTGCGCGAGGCCGAGTCCTACAGCATCGCCGATCTGGAAATCGACGTGCTGCGGCGTCGAGTCAGTCGCGGCGGCCAGCGCATTGCCCTGACCAACAAGGAATTCGCCCTGCTGCAACTGCTCGCCAGTCGCCAGGGCGAAGTGCTGTCGCGCACGCTGATCGCCTCGCAGGTGTGGAACCTCAATTTCGACAGCGACACCAACATGGTCGAAGTCGCGGTGCGCCGCCTGCGGGCCAAGGTCGATGACCCGTTCATGCCGAAACTGATTCACACCGTGCGCGGCGTCGGCTATCAGCTGGAGGCGCCCGACGATGCGGTCTAGGTCGATCGCCTGGCGTCTGGCGCTGGCGTTCGCCGTGGTCTGCGCGTTGGTGTTGAGTGCGATCGGTGTGTTTCTCTACCGCTCGCTCGACTCGGAGATCGCCTACCGGGATGATCTGGCGTTGCTTGGCCGCCTGGAGCAAGTGCGCGCCTTGCTCGCCGACAGCGATAGCCTCGGCGCTTTACAGGCGCGGCCACGTCTCTATCAGAACATGCTCGGTAACCTCGACAGCCTGTTGCTGGTGCGGCGCGCCGATGGCTCGAACGTGATCGCGATCAATCCGCGCCAGCGTGAGTTGCCGCCATTGAACGCAATCGCACGCGAGCAAACGCCGCAGCGTCGCGATGTGCTGACCTGGCAGGCGCCGGACGGCGCCGAGCTGGCGCTGTTGTCCGGTGACGCTCAAGGGCCGAACGGCGAGCCGCTGACGGTGATCGCCGGCAAGGTGCTCACTGAACGGGAACAGATGCTCGCCAGTTATCGCTTGCGCCTGTACTTGGCCGTCGGGCTCGGTGCGTTGCTGGCGTTCGCGCTGGGGCTGGTGCTGCTGCGCCGTGGCCTGCAACCGTTGCGCCAGTTAAGCGCGGCGGTGCGCGGCATTGATCTGCGCAGCCTCGACCAGCGTCTGCCCGCCAGCGGCACCCCCGCCGAACTGCTCGAACCGGTGCAGGCGCTCAACGGCATGCTCGCGCGGCTGGACCACAGCGTGCAGCGGCTGTCGCAGTTTTCGGCCGATCTGGCCCATGAGATCCGCACGCCTTTGCACACCTTGCTCGCCAGCAACGGTCAGGCGCTGAACCATCCGCGCAGCACGGCGGAGTATCAGGAGCTGCTGGCCTCGAACATGGAAGAATTCGAACGCCTCAAGCGCATGGCCGAAAACCTGATGTTCCTCGCCCGCGCCGAACAGGCGGAGCGCGCGCTCGACTTGCAAACCCTGGATCTGCACAGCCTCGGCAGCGAGCTGTGCGACTACTTCGAAGCCTTGGCCGATGATCGTCAGTTGCGCCTGGAAAACCAGCTGCACGGCGAACTGTTGGCCGACCAGCAACTGCTGCAACGCGCCCTGGGTAATCTGCTGGCCAACGCGGTGCGCCACGCCGATGAAGGCACGCCGATCAGCCTGCGCCGCCGTGATGAGGCGGGTGTGTGTTGGTTGCAGGTACACAACCACGGCCCGGTGATTGCGCCAGAACATCTGGGCAAACTGTTCGACCGCTTCTATCGCGTCGACCCTTCTCGGGCGCAGCCTGGAGATTCGGGTGGGCTGGGGCTGGCGATTGTGCAGTCGATCATGCAGTTGCATGGCGGGCGGGTGCGGGTGAGCAGTGATGCTGCAGGTACGGTGTTCGAGCTGGGTTTTGAGGTTGTCTGACGGGCGCCTTCGCGGGCAAGCCCGCTCCCACAGGATATCGGGCGTACATGAGCTTTGAGTACGACACGGACACTGTGGGAGCGGGCTTGCCCGCGAAGAGGCCAGTAGGTTCAGCACACATTCCGGATCAATCAGCGCAACTGATCGCGAAACTGCCCCGGCGTCATTCCCGTCCAGCGCTTGAACGCGCGGCTGAAGCTGCTGGTGTCGGCAAATCCCAGCAGGTAACTGACTTCACTCAACGAACATTGCGGATCGCGCAGGTGCAGCAGCGCAAGGTTTTCGCGGCTCTCGTTGAGCAGCGTGTCGAAGCGACAGCCCTCATCCGCCAAGTGCCGTTGCAGGCTGCGCAGGCTCAGGTGCAAGGCCTGGGCGATGCGTTCGGCGCTAGGTTCGCCTTCAGGCAGTTGCTCTTCGATGGCGTCGCGCACCTTGCGCTCCCAGGTCAGCGGTTGGAGCTGGGCCAGGGTGCGCTTGAGCACCGCTTCGTTGTGTTCGGCCAGTTCCGGGTTGGCGTCGTCGAGGTGGCTGTCGAAGTCGGTAAGGGAGAACTCCAGGCGATCCTCGGCGCAGGAAAAATGCACCGGGGCGCGGAACACTTTGTGCCATTGATGTGCATCGGAGGGTTCCGGGCGGCGCAGGTAGACCGCCAGCGGTGCGTAGTCGCGACCGAGGCGATTGCGGCAGGTGCGCACATAGATCGCGGCAAACGCGTCGATGGCTTCGAAAGCCGGCGCCGGATTGCCTGACGGAATCTTCAGACGAAACAGGTAACGGTCGTCGCTGCGGCTCAGCTCCAGCTCCAGCGCATCGCTGACCACCGGGTGATAACGCACGATGCGCTCGAACACCTCACGCAGGCTGCCGCTGGCCACCAGCGCGTAACCGAGCGCATGGAACGTGGTCGGGCTGACGAACCGCGACACTCGCAGACCGATCGCCGGATCCCCGCTGAACTGCACCGCCAGTTGCCACAGGCGCGTGGTGCCGGACAACGGATAACGCGCGTTCGGGTCGTCCATCAACTGTGGGTCGAGCCCGGCCTGTTGGCACAGGCCGATACTGTCCAGCCCCAGCGCATCGAGTTGCTTGCGCAAGGCACGGGTCCAGCTGGCGAGTGAGGTCGGTTCCTTCATGCTGATTGGCGCTTCCGGTCAACAGGTTGGCGTTCACGGCTACCATCAATAAAGCGTTCGCAGGGCAGGATGCGAACATCAATAAACAGAGGATGGAAGCATGGACCGTACTTCTGCAAGTCCCCAGCGACACAATGCTGCCCAGCGATCAGCGCATATTCGCGAAGTGGTGCTGGCCAAAGGCGTCGAACTGCGTGAGCGCTACCCGATCCTGCAGCATCAGGACGCTCTCGGTGCGGGGATTCTGGCTTTTGCCCTGGTCGGGATGATCGGTTCGGCGACGCTGTACGTCACTGGCCACATGGCGTGGTGGGTGTGTCTGTTGCTCAACGCGTTTTTCGCCTCCCTGACCCACGAGCTGGAGCACGACCTGATCCACAGCATGTATTTCCGCAAGCAGCGCGTGCCGCACAACCTGATGATGGGCCTGGTGTGGCTGGCGCGGCCGAGCACGATCAATCCGTGGATCCGTCGCCATCTGCACCTCAATCACCATAAGGTGTCCGGCACTGAAACCGACATGGAAGAGCGCGCAATCACCAACGGCGAACCATGGGGTTTTGCGCGATTGCTGATGGTCGGCGACAACGTCATGTCGGCGTTCATCCGCATGCTGCGGGCCAAGACCTGGGCCCACAAAATCAACATCATCAAACGCACCCTGAAAGTCTATGCGCCACTGGCGCTGCTGCACTGGGGCGCGTGGTACGTGTTTCTCGGCTTCCACGCGGCAAATGGCGTGGCTTACCTCGTGGGTTCGCCGATCGAATGGTCGGCGACCACGTTGTCAGTGATGCAGGTGATCGACATCGCGGCAGTGGTGATCATCGGCCCGAACGTGCTGCGCACCTTTTGCCTGCACTTCATCAGCTCGAACATGCATTACTACGGCGACATCGAGGCGGGCAACGTGCTGCAGCAATGCCAAGTGCTCAATCCGTGGTGGCTGTGGCCGCTGCAGGCGTTCTGCTTCAACTTCGGCAGCAGCCACGGCATTCATCATTTCGTGGTGAAGGAACCGTTTTACATCCGGCAGATGACTGTGCCGGTGGCGCACAAGGTGATGCGTGAGATGGGCGTGCGGTTCAATGATTTCGGCACGTTTGGGCGGGCTAACCGGTTTGTTCGCAGGGATGAGGTGGTGCAGGAAGAGGTGCGCACTGCCCGGGCTTGATAGCTGAGTTTGAGGGCCTCATCGCTGGCAAGCCAGCTCCCACAGGTTTCAGTGTCATTCAAAGGATTTGTGAACGACATTGAGCCTTGGGGGAGCTGGCTTGCCAGCGATAGCGGTGGTTCTGGCCGTTTCAGTCCGGCTGAAACGGCGAAGCACTCAGAATCACCCCGGTCTCCTCCACATATTTCTGCCAATGCCCGATCAAGGTGTTGAGCTTGTCCGGCTGACTCGACGCCAGATCATGAATTTCCCCCGGATCACTGCTCAAGTCATACAGCTGCCAGGTCGCCGGCCCCACCGGCCCGGGGATCCACACCGCCTTCCACGACCCTTGGCGAATCGCCCGGCGGCCAAACAATTCCCAGCCGGTGACGGTGTGCTCGTCATGCACCTGCGCCGTCTCGCCAGACAAAAAGCCCAGCCATGATTTGCCGCGCAGCGGCGCCACCGGTTTGCCGTGCCATTGCTTGCCCGGATGGCGCACACCGGCCAGATCGAGAATCGTCGGGGTGATGTCCATCACCGTACCGAAACCGTGGCTGATCTGCCCTTTGATTGGCAATTGCGGATAGTGCAGCAGCGCCGGTACGCGAATCCCGCCTTCGGTGGTGAACGCCTTGAACAGCCGTGACGGCGCGGTCGCCACCTGCGCCCAGCTCGGTCCGTACCAGACGTAGGAATTGGCACGTCCGATGTTGTCGAGGCTGTTGTCGTAATGCTGGTTGAGGTACGTCAGCAGTTCCGGGCCGAACTTGGGGAACGCTTCCAGTAGCGCACCCTCGGCGCCGTTATCGGACATGAACAGGATGAAGGTGTTATCGAGTTGGCCCTGCTGGCGCAGGTAATCGACCACCCGGCCAATGTTCCAGTCCATGCGCTCGACCATCGCCGCGTAAACCTCCATGGCTCGCGCGGAAATCTGTCGTTGCTCAGCGCTCAGCGCAGCCCATTGTGCATTCAGTTGAATCAGCGGATGCGGCTCGACATCCGGCTCGATTAGGCCCAGCGCCTTGAGTTTTTCCAGGCGTTCCAGACGCAGGACTTCGGGACCGGCGTCATAGCGGCCACGGTATTTTTCGACTACCTCGGCCGGTGCCTGCAACGGCCAGTGCGGTGCGGAGAAGGGCAGATAAGCGAAGAATGGCCGGCTCTGATCGCGCTCCTTGAGATACTGCAGCAGCTTGTCGCCAAAGGCGTCCGACGAGTAGAAATCCTTGGGCAGCTCATCGATAAAGGTGTCGTCTTCGATGTACAGCGCTGGCGTCGATTTCAGCAGGCCCGGGGTGTGTTCGTCGTAGGTCGGTTCAAAACCGTAATGGTTGGCCGCCCCCGGCAGCAGCGAAAACGAACGCTCGAAACCACGGGCCTGCGGCGCCAGCTCAGCCGTCAGGCCGAGGTGCCATTTGCCGCTCATCAGGGTCTGATAACCGGCCTCGCGCAGCAGCTCGGGCAGGGCGACCACGCGGTCATTCAAGTAGCCCTCATAACCCGGTTTGCCGATCAACTCCGGGGTCAACGCTTCGGCCATGGTGCCGATGCCGGCGATGTGGTGGTCGGTGCCGGTCAGCAGCATCGAACGCGTTGGCGAGCAGGTCGGCGCGGTGTGGAAATCGGTCAGGCGCAGGCCATTGTTGGCCAGCGCGTCGAGGTTCGGCGTGGCGATTTCGCCACCGAAGGCGCCGATATCGGAAAAGCCGAGATCGTCGGCCAGAATCACCAGAAAGTTGGGGCGTTGCGGCATCGATACAGCTCCTCTCAATAGGCAATGAACGACAGCGGCAGATCGCGGATCTGCACCGGCAGGCTCGGTTGGTAATGGTCGTCACTGGTCAGTTCGTGCAGCAGTTCTTCACGCAACTGATGGAAGTCGAAACTGCTGCGCTGACGTGGATGCGGCAAGGCGATGTCGACCACCTGCTTGATCCGTCCCGGACGCGGCTCCATTACCACCACGCGGTCGGCGAGGAAGATCGCTTCCTCGACGTCGTGGGTGACCAGAATCGTGGTGATTTTTGCCCGGTCGCGGATCGCCAGCAGTTCGTCCTGCATCTGCTGGCGGGTCAGCGCATCGAGTGCGCCGAAGGGTTCGTCGAGCAGCAGAATCCGTGGGCTGGCGACCAGTCCGCGAGCAATCGCCACGCGCTGCGCCATGCCGCCGGAGAGCTGGTGCGGATAGGCCCGGGTGAAATCGCGCAGGCCGACCAGCTCAATGAAATCGTTGATGCGCTGCTGCTTTTCGGCGGCGCTCAGTGGTTCGTTGACCAGACCGAGACCGATGTTGTCGGCCACCGTCAGCCAAGGGAACAGTCGATGCTCCTGAAATACGATGCCGCGCTCGCTACCGATGCCGCTGACGGCTTTGCCATCGACGCTGATCTGCCCGCGAAACTGCGTATCCAGACCCACCAGCAAGCGCAGCAAGGTGGATTTGCCGCAACCGCTGGACCCGACGATGGCGACGAATTCGCCCTCGGCGATGTCGAGGTTGAATTCACGAATCGCCTCCAGTTCGAAACCGTCGACGTCGAAGGATTTGCCTACGTGGGTGAAGCTGACAATCGGTGCGTTCATGCGTGTCTCCAGCGAGTGGCGCGAATTTCCAGGCGTTGGCCGATGAGGTTGAGCAGGGCGCCGGTGAGGCCGACCAGCAGCATTCCGGCCATGATCAGGTCCATGCGCAGCAGTTGTTGGGCGCCGATCATCTGGCTGCCGATGCCGCCGTTGGACGGCATGAAGTATTCGGCGCCGATGGTGCCGAGCCAGGCGTAGATCAGACTCAGGCGCAGCCCGGCAAAAATCCCCGGCGCCGCGCCCGGCAGCACCAGACGGCGCAGGCGCTGGCCGAGGCTCAGGCGCAGTACCTGCGCGACTTCATTCAGGTGTGGCGAGAGACTGGCGACGCTACGCTGAGTGGCGATGAACAACGGAAAGAACGCGGCGAGGGCGACGAACACCCACTTCGCCAATTCACCCAAACCGAACCACGCGGTGAGCATCGGCACCCAGGCGAAAATCGCAATCTGCCGCAGGGCGGCGAGGGTCGGGCCGAGCAGTCGTTCGCTGGTGCGTGAAAGCCCCAGCAGCAAGCCGAGGGCGAAACCGAGTCCGCCGCCCAGCAGCAAGCCGCCAAGGGTACGACCGAGACTCAAGGCCATGCCGCTGATCAGCGTGCCGTCGAGCAAACCGTTTTTTGTTGTTTCCAGCACCGCGAACGGGCTGACCAGGATGTTCGCATCGACCCATTGCTGATCGCTCGCCACTTGCCACAAACCGATCAGGCTCAGCGGCAACAGCCACGGTTGCAGCCGCTGCCAGCCTTCATAGCGCGGGCCACCGCGGATTTCTGCGGTGGCCGGGTGCGGCCAGTGCACCAGTTTGCGGTCGAGAAAACCGATGCCGCGATCCATCGCCACGCCGAGCACACCGATAACCACGATGCACACGAACACGATGTCGAGCATGAACAGTTGCCGTGCCCAGACCATCAGGTAACCGATGCCTTCGCTGGACGCCAACAGCTCCACCGCCAGCAAGGACGTCCAGCCAGCGGCCAGGGCCAGGCGTACGCCGGCCATGAACGCTGGCAGTGCGGCGGGCAGCACCAGACGCCGGATCAGCAAGTACGACGGCAGGCGCAACACGGCGGCGGCTTCGCGCAGTTTCGGTTGCGCATCTCGAACGCCGACCAAGGTGTGCAGGGTCACCGGCACCACGATGGCCTTGATCAGCACCACCAGTTTCAACACTTCGCCGATGCCGAAAAACACCATGAACAGCGGAATCCACGCCAGCGTTGGCACCTGTGCCAGACCGGCGAAGGTCGGAAACACCAACCGTTCGAGGCGCCGGCTGAAACCCAGTGCGGCCCCCAGCACCGCACCCGCGCAGATGCCGGCCAGCAAGCCCCGGAGCAGGCGTTGCAGGCTGATCCACAAATGACTCCACAGCTCGCCCTGGGACAGCTCGATGGCGCTGTTCCACACCAGCGATGGCGCCGGCAGAATCTGTTCGCTCATCCATTGATTGCGCGCGGCCAGCCACCACAGAGCGAACAGGCTGACTGGCAGCAGCCAGGGCAACAGGCGTTGGTTGAGGCTTGGCCACGTCCGATGACGTTTCAGGGGCGGCGCGGGCAGCGGCAGGCTGAGCAGGGAATCACGGGCCATGGGTGACCTCCGTTGTCGGGTTGGATCGGGAGCAAGATCAAAAGATCGCAGCCTTCGGCAGCTCCTGCAGGGGGACGCGTCCGTGAATTCGCTCCTGTAGGAGCTGCCGAAGGCTGCGATCTCCAGTGGTATTAGCTATAAATAAATTGTTATAAGCGAAATCAAAAATATTGAATTTGGAGATAAGCAGCGCCATTTAAGGCTTCCAGAACATCGCGCATCCAATGCATTCGAAGAATATTTTCGATGCTGTTAATGCATACGCCGCTGAAGCCCGTGCTGTTGCTTGCTTAGCGTTAATAGCTATAAAAATGTGCATTTATAGTATTTAAGCGAAGGTCACGCTTCGGCCTACTTTCGGCTCCTCAACGCCTGTCGTGATCAAGGAGCTACATCCATGAACCTTCCCTTCAAACGAGTTTTCAGTCTGTTTGCCATTCCGGCACTGGCGGGCCTGCTGGCGTTTACCGCGCAGGCCGACGAGCTCAAGGAAATCCGGATCGCTGTGCCTGACCTGAGCGCCGGCACCCAGCACAGCGGCGGCGGTGTGGTGGATGTGCTGCGTGATCGGCAGATCTTCGAAAAAGCTTTCGCCGATCAGGGCATCAAGATTCAATGGAGCTTCTTTAAGGGCGCCGGACCGGTGATCAACGAGGCGTTTGCCAACGGTCAGGTCGATCTGGCGTATCTGGGCGACCTGGCGGCGATCATCGGCAAGTCCAACGGCCTCGACACACGCTTGCTCAGCGCCAGTGCGCGCGGGGTGAAGCAATATCTGGGCGTGGTGCCGGGTTCGGGGATCAAGACTTTGCAGGATCTCAAGGGCAAGCGCGTGGCGATCTTTCGTGGCACCGCCACGCAGTTGTCGTTTGATGCGGCGCTGGCCAGTCAGGGCCTGAGCGAAAAGGATCTGAAGGTGATCAACCTCGACTTCAACGCAGCGGTCGCGGCATTGGCGGCTAAACAGATCGACGCATCGTGGGGCAGTTCCGGGCTGACGGCTCTGCAAGCCAAGGGGCTGGCGGAATTGCCGCTGAACACCAAGGATCTGGGCGGGGCCGGCAGTGTGCAGTCAGTGCTGGTGGGCACCGGCAAGTTTGTCGACGAGCATCCGCAGGTCGTGGCGAAGCTGCTCAAGGCGCAGCAACAAGCCGTGGATTGGCTGACCCAGGACAACAACAAGGATGCCTACGTGCAACTGGTGTCGGGGCTGGCGAGTTATCCACCGCTGATCCTGACCCAGGACCTGCAGGATCAGAAACTCAGCGAAGTGTTCCCGTCAACGCTGGACCCGGTGTTCCTCGGCAAATTACAGGACTCGGTGGATCTGGCGGCGCAGCAGAAACTGATCCGCAAACCGTTCAAGGTCAGCGATTGGGTGGCGCCTGAACTGGCGGCGGCCAAGCTTTAAAATCACAAGATCGCAGCCTTCGGCAACGCCTGCAGGAGAACGCATTCCCATGTAGGAGCTGCCGAAGGCTGCGATCTTTTGATCTTCAAACCGCGACGCTGATTTCCTGTTTATCCACCGCCACCAACGTCTCGATCATCGCTCTTGCTGCGGGCGACAGGCGAAACCCGGTACGACTGACAATCCCGCAGCGCGCATTCATGCTCTCCAGATTCTGCGGCAGGTTGCGCCAGTGCAGCAGCGCCAGTGAACCTTGGGCAATGTCTTCGACGAACGCCTCTTCCGTGCCGACGCCAATCGCATTGGATTGCAGCACCACTTTCACCAGCGCCGGGAAATGCTCGGTCTCGATGGTCGGCGAAAAATCGATCCGGCCGCTGAGGTTCGCCAGCAGTTTGCGAATCCCTGGCGGGATCAGCGTGGTCGCCAGCGGGTAGTCGAACATGTCGTTGGTCGACAGGCTTTCCTTGGCCAGCAGCGGGTGCCCGGGCCGGCAGAAAAACACCCCGCGTTTGGGCGTCAGGGCCTGGGTCTGGAAGTTTGGATCGGCCTCGAAATGGCGGATGTCGGCGATGAAGAATTCGATCTCTTCACGGCTCAGCGCGCGGCTGAGTTTTTCCCAGTTATCCACCTGAAAACAGGTGCGTACTTTCGGGTGCGCGTTGATGAATTGCGCCACCGCATCCGGCACCAGTTTCACCGCTGGCGCCGGGCCGCAACCAAAGTGCAGCTCTCCGGCATCAAGCTTGGTCATTTGCGTCACTTCGGCGCTGAGCAACGCTGCGCCCTGCACCAGGGTCAGGGCGTGTTGCAGCACCACCTGGCCTTCGGGGGTGGGGCGCAGATCCTTGTTGCCGCGATCCACCAGCACGCAGCCGAACTCTTGCTCTAGCCCTTGGATGCTGCGGCTGAACGCCGGTTGAGTGATGCCCATTGCGTCCGCCGCACGGACAAAACTGCGGTGTTCGTTGAGGGCGATGAAGTAGCGCAACTGGCGAAGATCCATATGCTTTCCCGGCATCCTAAAAATAGCTCGAAGGCATTTGCGACGAGGGTTACTTGAGGTTTTAAATGCAAGCTCTTATTCCGTCAACGAAGCATGTGAATATCTATTAGATGTAAATGGAATATAGATAGAGCCATGTTTCGCTGTCGCCCAACCGCAAGCAGTCGATGAGGGTCTACCCATGAGCAATGCCGCACTCGCTGTAAAACCCGCTGTCCACGCGCTGGAAATCCATCCGGTGGCCGGCCGTATCGGCGCCGAGATTCGGGGCGTGCACCTGTCCGGTGAATTGGACGCCGCTACCGTCGAAGCCATTCAGCAGGCGCTGATCCAGTACAAGGTGGTGTTCTTCCGCGAGCAGACCCAGCTCGACGATCAGCGCCAGGAAGCCTTCGCCCATCTGCTCGGCGAGCCCGTGGCGCATCCGACCGTGCCGGTGCGTGAGGGCACGCGTTATCTGCTGGAACTGGACGGCGCCGAGGGCCAGCGCGCCAACTCCTGGCACACCGACGTGACCTTCGTCGACGCCTACCCCAAAGCCTCGATCCTGCGCTCGGTGGTGGCCCCGGCCTTCGGTGGCGACACCTTGTGGGCCAACACCGCGACCGCCTACAACGAACTGCCGAGCGAGCTGCGCGAGCTGGCGGACAAACTGGTCGCCGTGCACAGCAACGAATACGACTACGCCGGGGCCAAGCCAGACGTGTCGGCGGAGAAGCTCGAGCGCTATCGCAAAATCTTCACCTCGACCGTCTACGAGACCGAGCATCCGGTAGTGCGAGTCCACCCGATCAGCGGCGAGAAGAGCTTGCTGCTGGGGCACTTCGTCAAGCGCATCAAGGGTTATTCGCAAGCCGATTCGGCGCACCTGTTCGGCTTGTTGCAGAGCCATGTGATTCGTCAGGAAAACACCGTGCGCTGGCGCTGGAAGGCTGGTGATGTGGCGATCTGGGACAACCGGTCGACGCAGCATTATGCGATTGATGATTACGGTACCCAGGATCGCATCGTGCGACGGGTGACGCTCAAGGGGGAAGTGCCGGTTGGGGCTTCGGGGCAGCGTAGTCAGACCATTAAAGGCGCGGATATCGTCGGCGTTTGATAAGGCTCCATCGCTGGCAAGCCAGCTCCCACAGAGATTGGTGTCGGACACAAAGGATGTGAACAACGCAAAACCTGTGGGAGCTGGCTTGCCAGCGATGCTTTTAACTACCACACACCGATTTGCACCACCTTCTCGCTCTCCGGCTCGCCATAGCGAAACCGCTGCCCACGCAGATCAATCTCCTGATGACTGATCGTGGTCCGCCGCTTCAACCCGCGCACCCATTCAAACAGGTGCCCCGCGTGCTCCTCGCGCACCGCCGCGTACGCCGGATCGTCACCCAAATCGTGCAACTCCTGCGGATCATTCAGCAGGTCAAACAACTGCGGCCGGAAGCCGTCGTACGCCAGGTATTTCCAGCGCTCGCTGCGCACCATGGTCATGCGGCAACGGTCGATCGGTTGGCCAAGTCGCTCGCGTGCCGGAGCCTGAAAGGCGTAGTCGTATTCGCTGATGGCGTAGCGGCGCCAATCAGGTTTTTCGCCGTGCAACAGCGGGATCAGCGAGCGGCCCTCCAGCCGATGCTCGGCGCCCGGCAAACCCAGGGCCTGGAGAAACGTCGGCAATGCATCAATGGTTTCCGCGAGTCGCTCGTCCACCGTGCCGCGAGTGATATCCGCCGCCGCACGCGGGTCGCGCACGATCAACGGCACGCCCACCGCTTGTTCGAGCAAAAACTCCTTCTCGCCCAGCCAGTGGTCGCCCAAAAAGTCGCCGTGATCGCTGGTGAACACGATCAGCGTGTCATCCCAACGACCGTTGCTCTGCAGAAAATCGAACAGCCGACCGAGCTGGTCATCCACTTGCTTGATCAGGCCCATGTAGGTGGGGATTACATTCAATCGTACTGAATCACGGGAGAAGTTGAGACTTTCCTCATGCTGGCGAAACGCCGTGTATACGGGGTGTTTGCTGGCTTCGGAGGGCGTCGCGCGGACCGCTTCGAGAATCGATTTCGTACTGTACAAGGCGTGGTATGGTGCCGGTACGATATAGGGCCAGTGCGGTTTGATGTAGGAGAGGTGTAAACACCAGGATTTCTCACCTTGCTCGGTGATGAAGTCGATGGCTCGATTTGTAGTGTAGACAGTCTCTGAGAACTGCTCGGGAATTCGCGCTGGCAAATGCGCATGACGCATGTGCCAGCCGCTGAGGATTTCTCCGTTCTCGCCTTCGGCAGCGTTGGCCCAGTCGTGCCAGGGGTTGCGCCCGTCGAAACCGTGCTCGCGCAGGTAATGGGTGTAGGGCGCGGATTCGCGTTTGTCGTCGAACAGCGGGTCATCGGGGAAGATCCCGTCGTGGCGAAAGTACGGCTCGAAACCGACCTCGTTGAGCACTTCGGCTTGCGCGCTGTCCGGGTTTATCGCCAGACGCTGCAGGGCATCGATATTGGCCGTGGCGTGGGTTTTGCCGACCAGCGCAGTGCGAATGCCGTGCGGGCGCAGATAATCACCGATGGTCAGTTCTTCCAGCGGCAACGGCACGGCGTTCCATGCGACCTGATGGCTGCTGACGTAGCGCCCGGTGTAGGCCGACATCCGCGACGGCCCGCAGATCGTGCCCTGGGTGTAAGCACGGCTGAAGCGCACGCCGGCGGCGGCCAGACGATCGATGTTCGGTGTATGCAGATGCGGATGGCCGTAGCAGGACAGGTAATCGCGGCGCAGTTGATCGCACATGATGTACAGCACGTTGCGCACGGGGTTTTGCGGGTTGGACATGGGATTCACCGGTCAGAAAGACAGGCGAGGGTTGTCGCTTTCGGCGGGGGTGTTCGGCAAGTGCATTTGGGGAATGGGTTTTATGCAGTGGATGCATCGGTGACTGTTTCGGCACCATCGCTGGCAAGCCAGCTCCCACAGGATTTGCGCCAAGCCAAAATGGTGTGAACACCCGGAACTTGTGGGAGCTGGCTTGCCAGCGATAGCGGTAGCTCAGACAGCTAAATTTTCGAGTGAACAAACCTCCTCATCCACCGCATCAATCGCCTTGATCTGCTCAATCATCGCTTCGGCCAGCGGCGACAACCGATACCCCGCCCGACTGACAATCCCATAACGGGTGTACAGCTCCTCCAGGTCATCGGCCAAACCCTCGATCCGCAAACACACCAGTTCGCCCTTGACCTGATGCAGTGCGTCGGAATACGCGCCAACGATGCCGATGGCATCCGAACGCAGCACCACGCCGAGCAGGCTTGAGCTGTTTTCGCATTCGACATTGGGGGTGAAATCCGGTCGGCCGCTGAGGTCGACGATGACCTTGCGCAGGTTCGGCGGACGAAGGCTCACCGCCAGTGGATAACTCATCAATTGCTCGGCCGAAACCCGTTCGAATGCCGCTAATGGATGCCCGGCGCGGCAGCAGAAATGCCATTTGCGCGGCCGCAAACGGTACGTCAGGTAATCCGGATCGGCTTCGAAGTGGCGAGTGTCGGCGACGAAGAACTCGAACTCTTCGCTGAGCAGGCGTTTGCTCAGGCTCTGCCAGTCATCGACCTGAAATTGCACCCGCGCTTTCGGGTAGCGCCCGATGAACGCGCCGATCGCGCGCGGGATCAATCCGGCTGCCGGCGCCGGGTCGCAACCGAAGCGCAATTCGCCCGCCTCCAGCCCATTGAACTGACTGATCTCGTTGGCCATCTGCTGCGCGCCGCTGACCAGTCGCCGCGCATGTTCGAGCAGCACCTGACCCTGCTTGGTCGGCGGTAATTCCTTGCGCCCGCGATCGACCAACTGACAGCCGACGCTGTGCTCCAGCGCCTGGATGCTGCGGCTGAACGCCGACTGCGACAGGTTCACCGCCTGCGCGCCGGCGACGAAACTGCGTTGTTCGGCGAGGGCGATGAAGTGTCGAAGTTGGCGCAAGTCGATATGCATTTTTCACATAAAAAATATCCGGGAAATGCATTGGATATGCATTAGGTCGACTCCTTATAAAGGCAATCTCTTATGCAGTAAATATTTGTAAATCCATAAATAAATAACTTAAAAGAATATGCAGCGTTGAAGATGTCTGTGTGTTTTTTGACCAGGAGCCGCGCCATGAGTCCGTTGAACCTTGCGTCACCCTTAACGCCACGACGGCTCAAACGCCTGCCTCTGGCCCTGTTGCTGGCGGGGAGTGCCAGCTGGACTCAGAGCTACGCCGCCGACGCCGACACCCCACCGCCGGCTCCCGCCGGCAAGCCTGCGGCCAACAGCTCGCAGCTGGAAACCGTGACCGTCACCACCCGCCGTCGCGAAGAAAGTTCGCAAGACGTGCCGACGCCGATGAGCGTGGTCAGCGGTCAGACGCTGGAGACGCAACGGGTCTACCGGATTCAGGATTTGCAGCAACTGGTGCCCAGCGTCAACGTCGCCTACATGCACGCGCGCCAGTCCAGCGTGTCGATCCGTGGCCTGGGCAACAACCCGGCCAGCGACGGTCTGGAAGGCAGCGTCGGTCTGTACATCGACAACGTCTATCTGGGCCGTCCGGGGATGGCGGTGTTCGACCTGATGGACATCGAACAGCTCGAAGTGCTGCGCGGGCCGCAGGGCACGCTGTTCGGCAAGAACACCACCGCCGGGGTGATCAACATCAGTACCCGTGCGCCGACCTTTACCCCGGAACGCAGCATCGAAACCTCGGTTGGCGAAGACGGTTATTTCCAGACCAAGGGCACCATTTCCGGGCCGCTCAACGATGAACTGGCCGGACGTTTTTCGGCCTATCGCACCCGCAGCGACGGCGACATCAAGAACGAATACAACGGTCATGACCTGAACGGTGGCTCGCGTGATGGCTTCCGTGCGCAGTTGCTGTTCAAGCCCCACGAAGACTTCAACCTGCGCTGGATCGGCGACTACAACGAAGAGGATTCCAGCGCCGGCACCCGCGTGCTGTACAACACCGGGCCGACCATCAACGGCGTCAACCTCTACCAGTCGCGGGCGAATGCCGCCGGCGCGACGCTGGTCAACGGCTCGCACCGCAAGGTCAATCTGGACAACGATCAGCACGTCACCGTGCATCAGGGCGGCACGTCGGTGGAGGCCAACTGGACGCTGCCGAGCGATTTCACCCTGACCTCGATCAGCTCGTATCGCTTCTGGAATTTCACCCCGGCCAACGACGACGGTCTCAACGTCGCCGCGACTTACAACGCCGGGGTTTCTGTCGAAGATAAACAGTACTCGCAGGAATTTCGCCTCGCCTCGCCCAAGGGCGAGTTCTTCGATTACGTGGTCGGCGCGTACTACTTCGGCTCGGATCTCGACAATAAGTCCTTCGCCTATTACGGCCCGCAGGCCGATATCTGGAACGGCACGCCACGCGGCGCGCTGGCCAACGTTGGCAGTGTCGGCAACGGCCACATCAAGACCGACAGTTTCGCCCTGTTCGCCCAAGGCACCTGGCACCTGACCGAGCGCCTGGACTTCACTGCCGGGGTGCGTGGCACCTACGAAGAGAAGAACGCCTGGGTCACCCGCGATGCGCCGGTCGGTGGCGCCACGGTTACCGGCGCAGCGGCCACCGCACGACGCGGACGCACGGGTGCCTACGACTCCGGCGATCTGAATCAGTACAGCTCCAGCCCGTCCGGACTGCTCAACCTCAGCTATCGCATCACCGATGACCTGCTCGGTTACGCCACGCTGTCCCACGGGGAAAAATCCGGTGGCGTGAACCTCGCGGTGGGGTCGGCGCCAACCGCTGGCGCCGACTCGCTGCTGATCGGCACCGAACGGGCCACCAACGCCGAACTCGGCTTCAAAAGCACGCTGTGGGACCGGCGTTTGCAGCTCAACGCCAACGTGTTCTGGACCCAGGTCAACGCCTACCAGACCAACGCTTACGACGACGTCAACCGCGTGCAATACCTGACCAACGCCGGTTCGGTGCGCTCACGCGGCGTCGAATTCGAAAGCACGGTGATCCCGTTGCGCGGCCTGACCCTGAACTTCAACGGCTCGTACAACGACGTCAGCTATCTCTCGTACAAAGATGCACCGTGCCCGCCGGAAGTCAGCCAGGCACCCGGCGCACCGGCCTCTTGCGACCTCAGCGGCCACCAGGTGGTTGGCGCGTCGAAATGGATCGGCAACGCCAACGGCAAATACGAATGGAATCTGGCCAACGGTCTGCAACCTTACGTCACCGGCAGTTACGCGTTCCGCTCCAAAGCGGTGGGCACGGTCGAGGATTCCGATTACGGGCAGATCCCGAGCTACGCCGTGGTCAACCTGTCCACCGGTCTGCGTGGCGATTTCAATCAGGGCCAGTGGGACGTTTCGCTGTGGCTGAAGAACGCCTTCGACAAGACCTATTACACGACGCTGTGGACCGGGGGCAACGGCGGTTATGAAGGCCTGCTCGGTACGCCGCGCACCCTCGGCGTAACCGGTCGCTACGACTTCTGATCCGTCATTCAAGGAGCTGCATCATGTTGCCAGGCAAAACCGCTTTAGTCCTGTTGTTATCCGGCGCAGTCTCAAGCACCGGAGTGTTCGCCGCCCCCAGCGTGTACCCGACCGGCGTCACCCGCTATGACCCGAACAAAGCGTTCAACCAGTACGTGATCTTCAGTGGCGCCGACAAGCAGACCCACTTGATCGACATGAACGGCAATGAGGTGAAAACCTGGCCACAGGCGGGTTTCCCGTCGGCGATCATCGACCCGCAACTGGTCGGCGGCGCGCGCGGGCATGTGCTGTTGCAACTGAGTGACAAGGATCCGGGCAAGCTCGGCTCCGCCGGTAACGGTCTGGGCAATCAGAGCGTCGGCGAACTGGACTGGAGCGGCAAAGTCGTTTGGCAGTGGGGCGACAAGGCCCCTGGCGGCGCAGCACAGCAACACCACGATCAGCGCCGGTTGAGCAACGGCAACACGGTGGTGCTGGCGAACAAGGTGCATAAGGTCAAAGGCTTCAAAGTGCCTGAGGTGATCGACGATGCGATCTATGAAGTCAGTCCTGACGGTGCGGTGAAATGGCAGTGGCTGGCCTCGGAGCACCTGAACGAATTCGGCTTCACCCCGGAGCAATTGAAACTGGTGCACGCCAGCGAAAATCCGGATTACTTGCACATCAACAACCTCAGCGTGGTCGGGCCGAACAAGTGGTTCGATGCCGGCGACAAACGCTTCAATCCGGACAACCTGTTGCTCGATTCGCGCAATGCCAACTTCATTGCGATCATCGATAAGCACAGCGGCAAAGTGGTGTGGCGCCTCGGCCCGAACCTGCCGCTGATCAACCCGAAAACCGCGCAGAAATTACCGCGTCCGGTGGATCAGTTTGTCGGTCAACACGACGCGCACATCATCCCCGCCGGGCTCCCCGGTGCCGGTAATCTGCTGGTGTTCGATAACCAGGGTTCGGCGGGCTATCCAAACGTTACCCTCGGGCTGATTTCCGGCTCGCGGGTGCTGGAAATCGACCCGCAGAAAAATGAACTCGTCTGGCAATACAGCGCAGCGAATTCGAAGCAGCCGGGTTGGGCCTTCTACAGTTCATTCATCAGCAGCGCGCGACGCTTGCCCAATGGCAATACGCTGATCGACGAAGGCATGAACGGGCGGTTTTTCCAGGTCACGGCCAGCGGTGAAAACGTCTGGGAATATGTCAGCCCGTATCTGGGCAAGGCGCCGGGCAGTGATGCAATCAGCAACTGGGTCTATCGCGCGCTGCCTGTGAGTTATGACTGGGTTCCGGCGGGAACGCCGCGTTCAGAGACGGCAGTTCTGGTACCAGCCATCGGTGTGCAACAAACCCAAGTCAGCCGTTAGTTATTAAGGTTCTTCGGAATCGAAATAAGTTATGAACGACATGAATAGTGCATATAGCAATATCGTTGATAAGTGCCGTGGACAATAAGTCAATGGACAACCATCCTGTGTGTCGTGAGTTTCCAGGAGGAAACTTGCTCTCATCGGAAGACACTTATCCAACGATAAAGGAAATCACGTTATGTCGAGCATTAATGGCAATTATGTAAACGCTAACGCTGGCGCCAAACTGACGATCACCGATGGTAACGATTCCAACGGCACCTTCAGCGGCAAGTTCAGCCAGAACGGCGTGAACTACGACATCGCCTACGGGCATTACCATTTCCAGAACAGTACCGGGCAGCCGACGATCATCACGTTCGCGGCGCTGAATGATGGGACTGGCTATCAGTCCTGGACGCTGTTCTCGCCGGATCACAACTATTCGAAAGTTCGTGCGGTGGGTTCGCGTACTAACTTTGATGGTGATGTAGTCGGTCTGGCCGGGGAGTTTGTGAAGCAATAAAAAATTCCGTAAATCGAAGGTCGATGCATTAAAAGTGCATCGGCCTTTTTGTTTGCCTTTTGAAAAGTTTTTCAACTATCACGTTGGTATTAGTTGTCACTTAATCCCGGGTCATCGATAACCCGATGCCTTGGATGAATACTTTTTATGCCGGGAAAGCATGTCGATTTCGGCGAATCGCTGGAAGCCTTGCAGCCCGTGGCTTTGGCGGAAATGACCGTTTTTCATATTCCATAAATGTCTATCCATAACATGAAAGATTACTTTCGGAGATAAGCCGCTGGCCCAATGATTGACCCATCGATCACGCCGTGGGGGATTCAACAAACGACGGATCGGCCAAGCGAAAGAACGCATAGAGACCGCAGGGAGTAAATCAATGGGCAATGTCCAGACCGCCGCCAGCGCACAGGAATTGCTGTGGCGTCAGACACCAAGTGGCGAATTGGTCGATCTCGGCCGGCCCCATCGTGTGCCGTTGGGGCAGTTGCGTTTGCAGCGCGCGCCCAAGGGCATTCTGAGCCGTCGTGAAGCGATCCTGCTCGGCGTGCTGGCGCTGCTGGTGCATGGTGCGGTGATCTACTGGATCAATCAGCATCCGACACCAGCGTTGCCGATCGTGCCGCCGGAAGTTCCGCCGATGACCATCGAGTTTTCGCGGCCGGCACCACCCGCGCCGCCCGTGGTTGAACCGCCGCCGCCCGCGCCGGTGGTCGAACCTCCGCCACCGGTTGAAGACGAGTTGGCGGTGAAGCCGCCACCGCCTAAACCGATCCCCAAACCCAAGCCGAAACCGGTGGTTAAACCGGTGCCGAAGCCAGCACCCAAAGCCGTGGAGCAACCACCGGCGCCGCCGCAACCGGCCGCCCCGGTCGCTGCGCCAGCGCCACCTGCACCCGCGGCTCCGGCTCCGGTAACGCCGGCCTCGGCCAACGCCGCGTATTTGAAGAACCCGGCGCCGGAGTATCCATCGCTGGCCCAGCGTCGCGGCTGGGAAGGCACGGTGATGTTAAGGGTGCATGTGTTGGCCAATGGTAAGCCGGGCGAGATCCAGATTCAGAAAAGCAGTGGCCGGCAGCAGCTCGACGATGCAGCGCTCAACGCCGTCAAACAGTGGAGCTTCGTCCCGGCCAGGCAGGGTGATGTCGCCCAGGACGGCTGGGTCAGCGTGCCCATCGATTTCAAGATTCATTAAACCGAAACCTATTCGCGCTAAATGTTTACACGAGGGAACACATCATGACGTTACTGGCCTCTCCACTGGAATCCATCGAAAGTGCGGTGATCTGGCTGCTGGTGGTTTTTTCCGTTGCCACCTGGGGACTGGCGCTGCTCAAGGCTGTGCAGTTCGGTCGTCTGAAGGTGCAGGATCGCAAGTTTCATAAACGCTTCTGGGCGGCGTCGAGTCTCGACTCCGCCGCCGAATTGAGCGAAACCCAACCCGGCGCTGCGGCCCGGGTGGCACAGGCCGGTTACGCGGCGATTCAGGTGGGTGAGGCGCCGCAGGCCAATGACCTGAGCCAGGCGATCAACCATCAGGATCGCCTCGAACGTGCCTTGCGCCAGCAGATCGTGCGCGAACGGCGTTCGCTGGAAACCGGTCTGGCGGTGGTCGCGAGTATTGGCAGTACCTCGCCGTTCATTGGCCTGTTCGGCACGGTGTGGGGAATCATGGAAGCGCTCAAGGGCATCAGCGCGGCAGGCTCGGCGAGCCTGGAAACAGTCGCCGGTCCGATCGGTGCGGCACTGGTCGCCACCGGTGTGGGGATCGCGGTCGCGGTGCCGGCGGTGCTGGTTTACAACTACTTTTTGCGGCGTCTGAAACTGACGGCGGCGGATCTGGATGACTTCGCCCACGACTTCTACAGCCTGGCGCAGAAGAGTGCGTTCCGCGTGTTGATCCACCCGACTGCAAACAAGGTGTCGGCACCGGGCAACGCGACAAAAGTGAAGGAGGCGTCCTGATATGGCCTTCTCCACGCAAGACAGCGATGAGGTGCTGAGCGAGATCAACGTGACGCCGCTGGTGGATGTGATGCTGGTGCTGCTGGTGGTGTTTATCGTCACCGCACCGCTGCTGACCAATGCGATCCCGATCAACTTGCCCAAGACCGAAGCGGTGGCACCGGTCGAGCAGAAAGATCCGCTGGTGGTAAGCATCGACGGCGCCGGCAAACTGTTTATCAACAAGGATGAAATCCAGCCGGACCTGCTGGAATTCAACCTCAAGTCAGCCAAGGCGAAAGACCCGGAAGTCCGCGTGCAACTGCAGGCCGACGACGGGGTGAACTACGGCGAAGTGGCGCGGGCCATGGCTTCGATCGAGCGGGCGGGGATTACCAAGTTGTCGGTGATCACGGCGCGGTAACAGGATTTACGTTTTTCCGGGGCCGTCTCCTTGGCAGGGTGCGGCCCTTTTTTTATCTCGATTTAAACCCACACCCGATCCCTGTAGGAGCTGCCGAAGGCTGCGATCTTTTGCTCTTGTTCTTAAAATCAAAATCAAAAGATCGCAGCCTTCGGCAGCTCCTACACGAAGCCAACCATATTTCTTTTGGGTCTTAATAAATAGCTTCTTATTCCTTAACGAATATAAATCCCGTCCCTATACTCGATCAGGAACAGACACGACGCAGGAGAGCTCCCCCATGCGCAACGAATCAATCCGTTACCTGATTGTGCCGGGCTGGCAAGGATCGCCAGAAGATCATTGGCAAACCCATTGGCAGAACAGCCTGCCCAACAGCGCCCGGGTGGAGCAGGCCGACTGGCTGACACCGCGCCGTGAAGACTGGGTCGCGGCGCTGGCCGAAGCGATTGCTGCCGACAGCACGCCGGTGATCCTGATTGCCCACAGCCTCGGCTGCGTCACCGTTTCGCATTGGGCGGCTACCGCGCCCGTGCAATACCTGCGGCAGGTGCGCGGGGCGTTGCTGGTCGCGCCGGCCGACGTCGAGCGCCCGTCCTGCGCACCGGCGCTGCGTAATTTTGCACCGATCCCGACTGACCTGCTGCCGTTCCCCAGTCAGGTCGTCGCCTCCGACAACGACGCCGCCGTCAGCGCGCCACGCGCGCTGGAGCTGGCGCGCCATTGGGGCGCCGAAGCGGGGATTCTCGCCGGGGCCGGGCACATCAACGTCAAGTCCGGGCACCAGCGCTGGGAGCAGGGTTTCGCTTACCTCTATCGCCTGCAAAACCGCCTGGAACTCCACGCGCGGCGTCGCGCTTGAGTGGTATTTTTTCTTTTTGATCGCCCCCGTCTCCCGGCGGTTGTGGGCGGGAGTCTGCCATGAGTTTTGAAGCGTTCGGTCAGCCGTTGCTGACCTTTCCCGATGCGGAAAAAAGTCCCCTGAGCATCCGTGCCAAGGCGCTGGTCTTCGTCGATCCGCGTTCGCGGCAACTGCGTGAAGAGCTTGAGCACCTGGCACCACGGACAATCTCGGTATTGATCCGTGGCGAGACCGGCACCGGTAAAGAGTTGCTCGCGCGCCACATCCACCGCGCCAGTGATCGCAGCGGTCTGTTCGTCTCGGTCAATTGCGGCGCGATCAGCCCGACCTACGCCGATGCCGAGCTGTTCGGCTATGCCGCCGGCAGTTACACCGGTTCGGCCAGCAGTCGTGCCGGCTGGTTCGGTTCGGCCAACGGCGGCACGTTGTATCTGGACGAGATTGGCGACTTGCCGCTGCCGATCCAGATCAAACTGCTCGCCGCTCTGGAAAATCATGAAGTCACCCGCGTCGGCGCCCATCAGCCAAGCCCGGTGGATGTACGGCTGGTAGCGGCCACCAGCATCGATCTGGCACAAGCGGTGGACGCGGGGAAATTTCACGAACGGCTTTATCACTACCTCAGCGAAGGGCAACTGGAATTGCCGGCGCTGCGCGAACGGATCGGCGACATCCTGTCGTTGGCCGAATACTTTCTCGGCATCTACAGCCAGCGTCTGGATCTGCCGGTGCCATTGATCAGCGAAGCCGCGCAGCACCTGCTGGAACGCCACAGCTGGCCGGGCAACACCCGCGAGCTGGAAAACGTCATTCACTTCGCGCTGCTGGTCAGCACCGGCGAGGAAATCCTCCCGGAGCACCTGAACCTGCCACAGACGCTGGTGCAGATCGAAAGCCAGATCAAACAAATCCTGGAAAATGGCACCGCTGCCGATCAGCAGTCGCTAAAGCAGTTACTGAAAAACGCGGGGCTCGTGTAGGAGCTGCCGCAGGCTGCGATCTTTTGATCTTGCTTTCAGCACTTTTAAACCATTGAAAATAAAAAGATCGCTGCCTGCGGCAGCGCCTGCATGGCTATCTCGCGTGTATGAACAAAATGGAATATCAACGTGAATAAACGTTATTGTCCGGGAATAAAAAATCCCGGTATTGTCCGCTTCACGCCAGAGATAGCACTTCACTGGCACTGGTATTAATAGCCGTCGCCATTCGCGACCGTGATTCTCGATAAGGACACTGCATGAAAAAGGTTCTGTTGTTTACCGCATTGGCGGCTGCTCTGACTGCTTCCCTGGCCCAGGCCGGCGAGAAACTGGTGGTGGCGGCGACTCCGGTGCCACACGCGGAAATCCTCGAGCTGATCAAACCGACCCTGGCCAAAGAAGGCGTGGATCTGGAAATCAAGGTCTTCACCGACTACGTGCAGCCGAACGTGCAGGTGGGCGAGAAGCGTCTGGATGCCAACTACTTCCAGACCAAGCCCTACCTGGACAGCTTCAACGCCGGCAAATACAAGGACGACAAGGCCAAGTACCTGGTGACCGTGCAAGGCGTGCACGTTGAACCGTTCGGTGGCTACTCGAGCAAGTACAAGAAACTGGCTGATCTGCCTGACGGCGCGACCATCGCCATCCCGAACGAAGGCAGCAACAGCGGCCGTGCCCTGATCCTGCTGCAGAAGGCGGGCCTGATCGAACTGAAAGATCCGAAAAACGCCCTGGCGACCCCGAAAGACATCGCCAAGAACCCGCACAACTTTAAGTTCAAGGAACTGGAATCGGCCCTGCTGCCACGCGTGCTGAAGGAAGTTGATCTGGACATGATCAACACCAACTACGCGCTGGAAGCCAAGCTGAACCCGACCAAGGATGCATTGGTGATCGAAGGCGCTGATTCGCCTTACGTGAACTTCCTGGTGGCCCGTGAGGACAACAAGAACAGCGACGCCATCAAGAAACTGGCCGCTGCCCTGACCAGCCCTGAAGTCAAAGCGTTCATCGAGAAGAAGTACAACGGCGCGGTACTGCCGGCGTTCTGATCCGCCGCTTGAACCACCCCTTCAAGGTATGAAAAAAACGCCGATGGCCAGTGAGGGTCATCGGCGTTTTTGTGTGTGCTCGATTTATGGGATCGCCACAGGATCTAAAGCCAGAATCAAAAGATCGCAGCCTGCGGCAGCTCCTACAGGGGAAAGCGATCTTTTGTAGGAGCTGCCGCAGGCTGCGATCTTTTGATCTTGATGTGTGGTAACTCAGGCCGCCTGAGCCTTCAACGCCCGGCGCAACGCCACGAGCAATTTCACGATGTCCTGCGGATCCAGTCGCTGCGGCACTTTTACGTCCATGTTGTCTTCCTTGTAATGGTTTGGCCGGGGGAGTCTGGCCAAAAGCTGTTCGTCCTTGGAGGGCTTTCAGGCAAAAAAGATCCTTCCTACAGCGCAAGGGAAAATAGCCTTCTTATTCCTTCCCGGCAAACCCGAAGGGTAGTTTTTTGGGTGATATCAATATGCTTTAACGGTATTTAAATTCTTGTTTTTATACCTATAAAGTCAGCACCTGCCGGACAGTTAACCGCTGTCCATGGACTGCATGACCGTCGCTTACCGAGCGACGTCCAGGATGCTTCATGACTTTCGACTACGCCTTTATCCTCAGTACCCTGCCGGCTTTTCTCAAGGCTGTGGGCGTGACGCTGCAGGTCGGGTTCATTGCCATCGGCACGTCGCTGCTGGTGGCCCTGCTCAACGCGACGATTCTGGTGTTCCGTACGCCTTACCTGCAGCGCGCCGTCGGCCTGTATGTGGAGCTGGCGCGCAACACGCCGCTGCTGATTCAACTGTTCTTCGTCTACTTCGCCTTGCCGGCGCTGGGGATCAAGGTTTCCGGATTCACCGCAGCGATCATTACCATGACTTTCCTTGGCGGTGCCTACCTCACCGAGGTATTGCGCGCCGGCATCGATGCGGTGCCGCAGGCGCAACTGGAATCGGGGCGCTCCATCGGCCTGTCCCACGGTCAGTTGCTGCGCTACGTGATCCTGCCGCAGGCGGGGATTCTCAGCCTGCCGTCGCTGTTCGCCAATTTCATTTTCCTGCTCAAGGAAACCACCGTGGTCTCGGCGGTGGCGGTGCCGGAAATCCTCTACACCACCAAGAGCTACATCGCGCTCTACTACAAGACCTACGAAATGCTCGCCGTGCTGACGCTGATCTGCGTGCTGTTGTTCTTGCCGCTGTCGCTGTTGCTCAGCCGCCTGGAAAGGAGGCTTCAGCATGGCCAGTTCGGGTCTTGAACTGCTCTGGGTGTCGTTGCCACAACTGGCAAAAGGCGCCGGGCAAACCCTGTCGATCTCATTCCTGAGCATCGCCATCAGCACGGTTGGCGGCGTGCTCTACGGCGTACTGCGCACGCTCAACGTGACGTGGCTGAACGCGATTCTGCGGGTTTATCTGGAACTGTTCCGGGCGATTCCGGTGCTGGTCTGGTTGTACCTGCTGTTTTTCGGCCTGCCGATTTTCTTCGGCCTGAGCCTGCCGAGCTTCTGGTGTGCGGTGCTGGTGCTGTCGCTGTGGGGTGCCAGCGAAGTCGGCGAAGTGGCGCGCGGTGCATTGCATTCATTGCCGCGCGGGCAGCGTGAAGCGGGACTGTCGATTGGTCTGAATGCGGCGCAACTGTACGGCTACGTGTTGCTGCCGCAGGCGCTGAAACGCATGACGCCGCCGACCATCAACGTTTACACACGGATCATCAAGACCAGTTCGCTGGCGGTGCTGATTGGCGTGGTCGATGTGATCAAGGTCGGCCAGCAGATCATCGAGCGCACCTACGAATCGGTGTTGATCTACGGCGCGCTGTTCCTGTTTTTCTTTTTTATCTGCTACCCGCTGTCGGCCGCCTCGCGCGTGCTGGAGCGACGCTGGACGCAAGCATGAGCGCATTGATCGAGTTTCAGGGTTTCAACAAATTCTATGGCGAGCAACAGGTGCTCAAGGGCATCGACCTGCGCGTGCGCAGCGGCGAAGTGATCGTCATTCTCGGCCCCAGCGGTTGTGGCAAAAGTACGTTGCTGCGTTGCCTCAACGGTCTGGAAGAAGCGCACAGCGGCAGCTTGAAATTTGTCGGTCGTGAACTGTTGGACAAGGCCACCGACTGGCGCGAAGTGCGCCAACAGATCGGCATGGTGTTCCAGAGTTATCACCTGTTTCCGCACATGAGCGTGCTCGACAATTTATTGCTTGGCCCGCTCAAGGTGCAAAAGCGTCAGCGCCGTGAAGCGCAGCAGCAAGCCGAAGCGCTGCTCGAACGCGTGGGCCTGGCGGACAAGCGCGATGCCTTCCCGCGCCAGCTCTCCGGCGGCCAGCAGCAACGCATCGCCATCGTCCGTTCGTTGTGCATGAACCCACGGGTCATGCTCTTCGATGAAGTCACCGCCGCCCTTGATCCGGAGATGGTCAAGGAAGTGTTGCAAGTGATTCAGGGCCTGGCCCGCGAGGGCATGACCCTGCTGATCGTCACCCACGAAATGGCCTTCGCCCGCGCGGTGGCCGACCGCATCGTGTTCATGGATGCCGGGCGCATCCTTGAACAGAACCCGCCCGAGATTTTCTTTACGAACCCGCAAACCGCACGCGCGCAGCAGTTCCTGGAGAAGTTCTCCTTCGTTGCAACACTGCCAAAAACGAATCCGACAAAGGAACTGGAACTGTTATGAAAACTGCCGCTTTTTTACTGCCCCTGCTCAGCCTTGCCTTGCTTGCCGGTTGCAGCAAAACCGAAGAACCGGCCAAGCCTAAAGTCGCCAGTGAAAGCACCGCGCCAGCCGGTTACCTGGATAAGATCAAGGCTCGCGACAAACTGATCGTCGGCGTGTTCACCGACAAGCCACCGTTCGGTTTCGTCGATGAGGCCGGGCGCTACGTCGGTTTCGACACCGACATCGGCCGGCGTTTCGCCAAGGATCTGCTCGGTGACGAGAACAAAGTCGAGTTTGTTGCCGTGGAGCCGGCGAGCCGCATTCCGTTCCTGCAGAGCGACAAGGTCGACCTGATCCTCGCCAACATGACCGTGACCCCGGAGCGCAAGGAGGCGGTGGAATTCACCAACCCGAACCTCAAGGTGGCGGTGCAGGCATTAGTGCCGCAAAGCAGTGCGGTGAAAAAACTGGATGACCTGGCCAGCCGCACCACCATCGTCACCACCGGGACTACCGCCGATATCTGGCTGACCAGGAACCACCCGGACTGGAAACTGCTGAAGTTCGAGAAAAACTCCGAGTCGTTGCAAGCCCTGGCCAATGGCCGTGGCGATGCCTACGCGCAGGACAATCTGGTGCTGTTCAGCTGGGCCAAACAGAACCCGGGCTACCGTGTGCTGGAGGAAAAACTCGGCGCCGAAGCACCGATTGCCCCGGCGGTGAAGAAGGGTAATGTCGAGCTGCGTGACTGGGTGAACAGCGAACTGGCGAAGCTGGGTGAAGAGAAGTACCTGCTCAAGCTATACGACCAATACGTGCGCAAAGAGCTGAGCGATGACACCCGGCCTGAGAGTGTGATTGTCGAGGGTGGCAAGTGGCAGGGTTGATTAATTAAGGCGCAAAAGATCGCAGCCTGCGGCAGCTCCTACATGGACAGCGCCTGTCGCCCTATCACGGCGCGACGCGAAACCTGTAGGAGCTGCCGCAGGCTGCGATCTTTTCGCTTTCAATCCGGCCAGTTCCACGCCGGCTCATCCAGCACCCGCTGCCCGACAATTCCGGTCTGCCCCAGCGTTTTTTCGAGCACGATGCAGTTGCATTCCGGATCCTCCTGCAACGCTGAAATCAACCGCCGTGCATGGGACACCACCCACACCTGACACTGTTCCGACGCGCGAATGATCAAGCGCGCCAGCGCCGGCAAAAGATCCGGGTGCAGACTGGTTTCCGGTTCGTTGAGCACCATCAATGACGGTGGTCTTGGCGTCAGCAATGCGGCAATCAGCAACAGATAACGCAACGTCCCGTCCGACAGCTCCGCCGCCGACAAGGGTCGCAGCAACCCCTCCTGGAAAAACTCGATGGCAAAGCGTCCGCCGGCCAGCGGTGCGATGTTCAGCCGTGCGCCGGGAAACGCATCGCTGATCGCCACCTGCAAGGCCTCGGGGTCGCCGATTTCATTGATGGTCTGCAACGCGGCTGCCAGATCGCGACCGTCGTGGTGCAGCACCGGCGTGCGCGTGCCCAGTTGCGGCTGGCGCACCGGGGCGTCGGCGTCGCTGCGAAAGTGATCGTAGAAGCGCCAGCGGCGGATGAACTCGCGCATCTGGAACACTTCCGGCGAACTGCGCAGGCTGCCGATCTGGTCGAACAGGCTGTCGAAATTCGGCGTGTGTTGCGCCAGCACGTCCCAGCTGCGGGCTTCGCGGGCGCGGATCATCGCACCGTTGCGATCCACCAGCAGGCTGGCCGGTCGATAGAGCGGGCCGGCCCAGATGCATTCGCGCTTGATCTGCGGATCGAGGCTGAAACGCGAGGGGCTGGGCTGAGTGTCTCCCGGCAACATGAAGTGGCCGTTGGAGTCGGGCAGGCCGAGGCTGATGGAGTAGCTGAAATCCTCTCCGGCAAACCCCAGGCGCAGCCGTTTGACGCCCTGACGCACGGTCGGCTCGATCGCCACTTCGCCGTTGCGCATGCGCCGGCTGATGGTTTCCGGCCCGGCCCAGAATGTCGAGTCCAGCCCGCCCTCGCGGGCCAGTGCATTGACCACGCCACCCTGAGCGGTCTCCGCCAGCAGGCGCAAGGCGCGGTAGAGATTGGACTTGCCGCTGCCGTTGGGGCCGGTGATCAGGTTCAGCCGGCCCAGCGGAATCACCAGTTTGTTGATCGAGCGGTAATTGGCCACCGCGAGGGTCTTGAGCATGGGCGTTTCCTTTGCCGGAGCCGATAGTGTGCCGTGCCTGTACCCCTGTGGCGAGGGAGCTTGCTCCCGCTGGGCTGCAAAGCGGCCCCAACCCCCGATTCGAAAGGTTTGCGCCTGCTGCGCAGTCGAGCGGGAGCAAGCTCCCTCGCCACAGAAATCAATGTGGAAAATGCGTTATTCCCGTGAGCGAACGTTGAACCCTGTTCTAAGCTCACAGTCGTATCGTCACTTGCACGTTCGTACACAGGAAGGAGTCTGCATGGCGAGTCCCGGATTGAAAACAGTTGTCGTGCTGAGCCTGCTCACGTTGTTGACCGCTTGCGGCAAGAAAGAAGCCCCGGCGGAGTACCTGCCACGGGTCTTTGTGCAAGAGGTCAAACCCGCCGATTACGCGGCTGCCGTGACCCTGACCGGCGATGTGCAGGCCCGGGTGCAGACCGAACTGTCGTTCCGGGTCGGTGGCAAGATCATCCAGCGCATGGTCGATGTCGGCGACCGGGTCAGCGCCAGGCAAGTGCTGGCCAAACTCGATCCCAAGGATTTGCAGACCAACGTCGATTCCGCTCAGGCCCAGGTCATCGCCGAGCAGGCACGGGTCAAGCAGAGCGCCGCAGCGTTCGTGCGTCAGCAGAAACTGTTGCCCAAGGGTTACACCAGCCAGAGCGAATTCGACTCCGCCCAAGCCGCCTTGCGCAGCAGCCAGAGCGCCTTGAGCGCGGCACAGGCGCAACTGGCCAATGCCAAGGATCAATTGAGCTACACCGCGCTGATCGCCGATGCCCCGGGGATTATCACCGAGCGCCAGGCCGAGGTCGGCCAAGTGGTCCAGGCCACCGCGCCGATTTTCAAACTGGCCCGCGATGGCGATCGCGACGCGGTGTTCAACGTCTACGAATCGCTGCTGGCCGAACGCCCTGACGATCGCTCGATTGTCGTCAGCCTGCTCGATAATCCCGCGATCAAGACCACCGGCACGGTGCGCGAAATCACCCCGGCGGTGTCGGCGCAGTCCGGCACGGTGCAAGTCAAAGTCACCCTCGACAGCCTGCCGCAGGGCATGCAGCTCGGCTCGGTGGTCAGCGCCACGGCCAAGGGCAGCGGCAAGTCGGCGGTGGAATTGCCATGGTCGGCGCTGACCAAAAACATCAGCGAGCCGGCCGTATGGATGGTTGACGACAAGGGCGAGGCGCAGTTGCACAACGTCACTGTCAGCCGCTACCTGATCGGCAAGGTGATCATCAGCGACGGTCTCCAAGGCGGGGAAAAAGTCATTGTCGCGGGTGGGCAGTTGTTGCATCCGGGCATGAAAGTCGAGATCGCCGAAAACACCTACAAGGATCTGCAACCGGGAGCACAGCCATGAAGCGTCTGGGGCTGTTATCCATCAGTGTGTTGCTGGCCGCCTGCTCGAAAAGCGAGCCGCCTCCGGAGCCGGTACGACCCGTGCTGTCGATCAAGGTACAGGCGCTGAACGAGGAAACCCTCGGGCGTTTCGCCGGCAGCATTCAGGCGCGTTACGAGAGCAACACCGGTTTCCGCGTCGGTGGACGTATTGCCAGCCGTAACGTTGATGTCGGTACCGAGGTGCAAAAGGGTACGTTGCTCGCCACGCTCGACCCCTCCGATCAACAGAACCAGTTGCGTTCGGCCCAAGGCGATCTGGCCAAGGTGCAGGCGCAACTGATCAACGCCCAGGCCAACGCCCGGCGTCAGCAGGCGCTGTTTGATCGTGGGGTGGGCGCGCAGGCACAACTGGACATCGCCATCACCGATCTGAAAACCACCCAGGCCTCGCTCGATCAGGCACGGGCGGCGGTCGATCAGAGCAAGGATCAGCTCGGCTACACCGAACTGCGCGCCGACCACAAAGCCGTGGTCACCGCATGGAATGCCGAAGCCGGCCAGGTGGTGACTGCCGGCCAGCAAGTGGTGACTCTGGCGCAACCGGACATCAAGGAAGCGGTGATCGACCTGCCGGACACACTGGTTGATCAGATCCCCGCCGACGTAGTGTTTCTGGTGGCCGGGCAACTCGACCCGAGCATCAATACCACCGCGACCATTCGCGAGATCGAACCACAGGCTCAAAGCGCCACGCGCACCCGCCGCGCACGGCTGACCCTGGCCAGCACCCCGGAGGGGTTCCGCCTCGGTACGGCGATCAGCGTGACCCTCAGTTCGGCGATCAAGCCACGTATCGAGTTGCCCGCCACCGCCCTGCAGGAAGCCGATGGCAAGGCCCGCATCTGGGTGGTCGACACTTCCAGCAAAACCGTCGCGCCCCGTGACGTCAGCGTGATCAGCCGTACCGACGGCACCGTGGTACTGACCGACGGCGTCAAATCCGGCGAGCGCGTGGTCAGCGCAGGCGTCAACAGTCTCAAACCCGGACAAGCCGTGAAACTCGACGAGGACAGTCAATGAAAGGCTCTTTCAATCTCTCCGAATGGGCCCTCAAGCATCAGTCGTTCGTCTGGTACCTGATGTTCGTCGCGTTGCTGATGGGGGTGTTCTCTTACTTCAATCTGGGGCGTGAAGAAGACCCTTCGTTCACCATCAAGACCATGGTCATCCAGACCAAATGGCCGGGCGCGACCCAGGAGGAAACCCTCAAGCAGGTCACCGACCGCATCGAGAAAAAACTCGAGGAGCTCGATTCTCTCGACTACGTGAAAAGCTACACGCGCCCCGGTGAATCGACGGTCTACGTGTACCTGCGCGACACCACCAGCGCCAAGGACATTCCGGAAATCTGGTACCAGGTGCGCAAGAAGATCGATGACATTCGCGGACAGTTTCCCCAAGGGATTCAGGGACCCGGATTCAACGATGAGTTCGGTGACGTCTACGGCTCGGTCTACGCGTTTACCGCCGACGGCCTGACCATGCGCCAGTTGCGCGACTACGTGGAACAGGCCCGCGCCGAGATCCGCAACGTGCCGGGTCTGGGCAAGATCGAGATGATCGGCCAGCAGGACGAAGTGATTTACCTGAACTTCTCCACCCGCAAGCTCGCGGCACTGGGCATCGATCAGCGTCAGGTGGTGCAGAGCCTGCAATCGCAGAACGCCGTGACTCCGGCGGGTGTGATCGAGGCCGGGCCTGAGCGTATCTCGGTGCGTACTTCAGGGCAGTTCGCGTCGGAGAAGGATCTGGCCGAGGTCAATCTCAAACTCAATGAGCGCTTCTATCGTCTGGCCGATATCGCCGACATCAGTCGCGGTTATGTTGACCCGGCCACGCCGGAATTCCGTTTCGACGGCAAGCCGGCAATCGGTCTGGCGATTGCCATGCAGAAGGGCGGCAACGTTCAGGAATTCGGCAAGGCGTTGCACCAGCGGATCGACCAGATCACCGCTGATCTGCCGGTTGGCGTCGGCGTCCATACGGTGTCCGATCAGGCCGTGGTGGTGGAAGAGGCGGTTGGTGGCTTCACCAGCGCGCTGTTCGAAGCAGTGATCATCGTCCTGGTGGTCAGCTTCATCAGTCTTGGCGTGCGCGCCGGGCTGGTGGTGGCGTGCTCGATTCCGCTGGTGCTGGCGATGGTGTTTGTGTTCATGGAATACAGCGGCATCACCATGCAGCGGATTTCCCTCGGTGCGCTGATCATCGCCCTCGGCCTGCTGGTGGACGACGCGATGATCACCGTGGAGATGATGGTCACGCGTCTGGAAATGGGCGAGACCAAGGAGCAGGCGGCTACGTTTGCCTACACCTCGACAGCGTTCCCGATGCTCACCGGTACGCTGGTGACCGTTGCCGGCTTCGTGCCGATCGGCCTCAACGCCAGCTCCGCCGGTGAGTACACCTTCACCCTATTTGCGGTGATCGCGGTGGCCATGCTGGTGTCGTGGATCGTCGCGGTGCTGTTCGCACCGGTGATCGGCGTGCACATCCTCAGCACCAATGTGAAACCTCACGAGGGCGAGCCGGGACGCATTGGTCGGGCATTCAACCGCGGATTGCTGTGGTCGATGCGCAACCGCTGGTGGGCGATCGGCATCACCGTGTTGTGCTTCGTGCTGGCGGTGTTCTGCATGCGCTTTGTACAGAACCAGTTCTTCCCGTCCTCCGATCGCCCGGAAATCCTCGTCGATCTGAACCTGCCGCAAAATGCCTCGATCGACGAAACCCGCAAGGCCGTGGACAAGCTCGAAGCCACGCTCAAGGGCGACCCGGACATCGTGCGCTGGAGCACTTACATCGGTCAGGGCGCGATCCGTTTCTACTTGCCGCTCGACCAGCAATTGCAGAACCCGTACTACGCGCAACTGGTGATCGTCAGCAAAGACTTCGAGGCCCGCGAAGCCCTCAGCCAACGCCTGCGTGAACGCTTGCACAAGGATTTCGTCGGCATCGGCAGTTACGTGCAGGCGCTGGAAATGGGCCCGCCGGTGGGGCGCCCGATCCAGTACCGGGTCAGCGGCAAGGACATCGATCAGGTGCGCAAGCACGCTATCGATCTGGCGACCGAACTGGACAAGAACGAGCACATCGGCGAGATCATTTACGACTGGAACGAGCCGGGCAAAGTGCTGCGCATCGACATCGCCCAAGACAAGGCGCGTCAGCTCGGGCTGTCCTCGGAAGACGTGGCAAAGCTGATGAACAGCATCGTCAGCGGCTCGCCACTGACCCAGGTCGATGACGATATCTACCTGATCAATGTCGTCGGCCGCGCGGTGGATTCCGAACGCGGCACCCCGGAAACCCTGCAGAACCTGCAGATCGTCACACCCAACGGCACGTCGATTCCGCTACTGGCCTTCGCCACCGTGCGGTATGAGCTGGAGCAACCGCTGGTGTGGCGTCGTGACCGTCTGCCGACCATCACCATCAAGGCCTCGGTGCGCGACGAGATCCAGCCGACCGACCTGGTGAAACTGCTCAAGCCGTCGATTGATGCGTTCGCTGAAAAACTCCCGGTCGGCTACAAAGTCGCCACGGGCGGTACGGTCGAGGAAAGCGGCAAGGCCCAGGGACCGATCGCCAAGGTCCTGCCGTTGATGCTGTTTTTGATGGCGACCTTCCTGATGATCCAGTTGCACAGCGTGCAGAAGATGTTTCTGGTGGCAAGTGTCGCGCCGCTGGGTCTGATCGGCGTGGTGCTGGCGCTGGTGCCGACCGGTACGCCGATGGGCTTCGTGGCGATCCTGGGGATCCTTGCACTGATCGGTATCATCATCCGCAACTCGGTGATTCTGGTGACGCAGATCGATGAGTTCGAGCAGAAGGGCTATACGCCGTGGGATGCGGTGGTGGAAGCGACCGAGCACCGGCGTCGGCCGATCCTGCTGACGGCTGCGGCGGCGAGCATGGGCATGATTCCGATTGCCCGGGAAGTGTTCTGGGGGCCGATGGCCTACGCGATGATTGGCGGGATCGTGGTTGCGACGTTGCTGACCCTGCTGTTTCTGCCGGCGCTGTATGTGGCCTGGTACAAGATTCGCGAGCCGAAGAAAGAGACCGCATAAGGCAAAAGCAAAAGATCGCAGCCTGCGGCAGCGCCTACAGGAAATCCCATGTCGGCGCTGCTGCAGGCTGCGATCTTTTGATCTTTAGCCAACCCGCCGCCAGACACTCGCCAGCCAAGGCTGAT